>Ga0233425_10002230_pt1 | contig 39195 bp, 31 predicted proteins | sample Watercolumn_Towu_2_FD_181712 | JGI IMG/M metagenome (GOLD analysis project Ga0233425, IMG submission 181712) | Freshwater microbial communities from Lake Towuti, South Sulawesi, Indonesia - Watercolumn_Towuti2014_140_MG | ecosystem: Environmental > Aquatic > Freshwater > Lake | place... | reverse complement strand
CATCACGCCCACGCGCTCGCGCCTGAAGTCGGGCATACGTTGGACAGACTTCGTCGAAGTCGTGCGCGCCGACCGCGTGGACTTCGTCATGCATGTCCTCGGTAGCGCGACTCCTTCGAGCGATGCCTTCTTGCATGAACGCATCTATGCCCTGCGTCCCGACGTACAAGCCATTTTTCACGGCCACGATCCACTCATGTTGCAGTGGGCGGATGCCCTAGCCGCAGAACTTCCATTGAAGCTCACCCGCGAGAGTCGCGCCTTCGGAACCTTGGAAGATGCGTGCGAGACCGCAAGCGAGCTCGGATCCGCAGCGGCCATCATTCGTCGCGGCCACGGATTCGTCACAGTCGGTCGGGACATGCCTTCTGCTGGTCAATTGGCTCTCGCCCTGCATCGGCGCGCCCAAGCTCTCGCGCGCCCTTGAGAGCCGCGCTTTCACAGCAACTGCAGAATGCGTTCGCGCATACAGCCTAGTTCGAGATAGGCCCCGCGCCGTGGCGCCAAGGGCTGATCCCGCTCTAGCCCGAGAAACGCACGAACCAGAGTGCTCGGAGTGCCCGCAGCTCGGAGCCTGCGCGCCGCACCTCGTCGCAACTCGGCCGGCTTCAGCCCCACGATGCCCATGGCTTTCACGATGCGCTGAAAGCGTCCATGAATCGTGCGCTCACCGAGGGCGTGCCCCTGCGGCCCAGCGAGCAACGGCCGATAGCTCTGAAGTGGCCGCTCCCGTGTGGCCGCACGGATGGCATCGATCAGCACGGGGTGCATCGGAATGAGCCGCGAGCCTAAGCGAGCCCGCAGCACGCCTGCCCGCAGATTGATGTCCCGCCCCTGCAAAGCGGTGATCTCTGCGGGGCGCAACCCAGCCAGCGCCGTGAGAGCCATGAGCAGGCGATCTTGCGGTGCAAGAAAGTGGTCGCTAGCTGAGAGCTTGGCGAGCAGCGCCTGATCTTCAGCAGTCGCAAGCAGCCGTCGCCGAAAGAGGGACCACGCAGACGCTCTGCGCCGACGGGTGCGCACCGCGATGCCTTGTTGCACATCGTGCCGCCGAGCATGAACCACATGCTCGGCGTTGATCTCTTCAGGCCGGGCATTGACCAAGGTCGCGAGATGCCACACGTCGTTCTTGTAGTCGCGAATGGTGAATGCGGAGTAACCGCTTTCTTGCAGATCCCGCTCGAAGACGGCGATCGCGCGACTCCAGACCCCCGCTGTCTGCGTCAGCGAAGCGTCAGCACTCTTGCCGCCCTCAAACACGGTCAGCTGCGGATCCATCGAGCGTCGGGGTGCACCCATGGGTTGGCCTCCGCGGCATGAGAGCAGGTCCTAGGTCGGCACGTCGCTAGAAATTGCGCTGATCTGTTCGATCCTCGGCCTGCGCATACGGCGCCGCATGATGCAGCACGAAGTAGCCCTTAGAGCGGCCCGAATTCAACCAGTCCAGAATCACGCGCTGGTAAACCTCCGGGCATTTGGCGTGCATCTCATCGGGTGTGAGCCACTCCCATCCCAAAATCTCCGCATCCCGGGGTGCGGGCTCAGCCGCAGCACTTGCAGCCGTGCGCGTCACTAGAAAGACGAAGAACCGCGAGCGTTCCGTTAGATCCGCGGAACGCAGGCCGAAGCGTTCAATCACGAAGGCCAGTGGCCCAGGCACCACTTCAAGGCCCGCTTCCTCTAGAAACTCCCGTTGCAGTGCTTGGTGCAGGCTCTCGCCCACTTCCACTCCACCCCCGGGAAGATCCCAACAAATGCGCGGCAAACCCTCCAAGCGGCGCTCGTTGGCAACGTGCAGAATGCGCCCGCCTTCTTCGAGAATGCCCACCACGCCAGTGAATTCGCTGCTCATGCTGTCTCAGGCGCTCGACGCGGTTTTTCAGTCGCCGTAAATAGACGCAAGCGATCAACTTGCCATCGCGCGCATGTCGAGTGTATCGTTGTCCTCGAGGATGCCGATAGGGCGTGGGCCTGTATTGCCATGAAAGTTCTGCTCTGCCACTGCGACTTTGCTCCAGCCTCCTTGGCGCTGCTCAATCTCAAGTCGTATGCCATGGCTCAGCCTGAGTTGCGCGGTGCATTGGATATTCGTTTCGTCGGCAGCTCTCCCCATGAAGACCCGGAGACGACCATCGGGGCCATCCTTCATGCAGCGCAGGAGTTCCGGCCTGATGTCATCGGCTTCAGCCTCTACATCTGGTCGCGGCACCGCATGTACGAAGCTTCCATGCGCGTGCGCATCGCCTGCCCTGACGCCTTCATCATCTGGGGCGGTCCGGACGTCTCCGACCCGGAATACGCTGAAGAATTGCTAGGACGCTTCTCGGCACCCGACCTGATCGTGCGGGATGAGGGCGAGCGCACCTTCGCCGCCGTGCTCTCGTCGCGGCTGCACAAAGACAGAGCGCTCGACGACATCACAGGCATCACTTGGCGCACAGGCGAGGCCGTGAAATCCAACGCCAAGGTGACGTTCCTCGAGAACCTCGACGACATCCCATCAGCCCTCGACCTGCCCGAGGTGCAGGCACTACTCAAGGAGACATCAGTCTTTGCCATGGAGACTTTCCGTGGCTGCTACATGGGCTGCGCGTATTGCTATTGGGGCGGCACCACGCGGCGTTCTTACAGCATGGAGCGCACCCTCAAGGATCTAAAGCGCATCCTTGAGCATCGCAATATCAAGAAGCTCTGGTTCTTCGACTCCATGTTCGGGTTCAAGAAGTCCACGGCCAAAGAACTGCTGCGCTTCATCCTTGAGCACAAGGACCCAAGTCAGTGCGTCACGTTCTTTCCCAACCTAGATTTTCTCGATGACGAGCTATGCCGCCTCATGAAGGAGGCTGGCGTCTACATCGAGGCCGGGATTCAGACCACCAACGACGAAGCCTACGAGTACATCAACCGCAAGTGGGATCGACGCTTCCTTGATTCCAAGATCCCGCTGCTGCAAAAACACGGACTGCACGCCAATAACCAACAACTGATCCTTGGCCTGCCGGGTGATGACATCGAAGGCTTCCGAAAGAGCGTGGACTACGCCGTGATGACACGTCCTGAGAGCATCATGGTGTTTCCGTTCTCTGTGCTGCCCGCCACGGGCTACTGGAAACGGCGCAAGGAATTCGGCATCAAGTACGAGGGCGAGTTCCGCATTGTTTACGAATCGAACACTTTCTCTGAAGCTGACATGGTCCGCGGTGGCCTGATCAGTGTCGGGGTGAAGTGGTTTGAGTGTGCTCCAGGCCTCGCATTGCGCGTTGTGGACATGCTAGGCCTTCGCCCATCAGAACTCTTTGAGCGCATGGGCGAAGTTTTCGCGGAACTGGCGTGGGGGCTTTCGAGCAATGGGGGCGACCTCTATAAATTGCGGCGACGACTACTGACTCAGGCCTTCGCAGCGGAAGACCGACGCCACCTCACTCCGGATCTCCTGCTGACCACCATGCGTCGCCACTTCGCCCATCTCGGCCACGACAACGTGCTTGCAGAGCTTGTGGCACACCACGCCATGCTCAATTGCGATGAAGTGCTCATCGCCTCCAATCTGGATGCCCCGTCGCTGCAAGCTCTCGATACCGAACGCTCACAGGCTGTCGAACATGTGCCGATCAAGGCCATCGGCTACAACATCTTCCATGAGGATGCCAAAGCCATTCCGGACACTGGACCGGTGCACTTCGCCGCGTGGAGCATCGCCGCTCCTAGAGACTTCTTCGGCAAAGACATCACCCGTTGGAAGGTCTTGGTCTTCGACCCTGCTGATGAACGCATTCCGCAAGCGATGCGCTAGCTTCGTTCTCGCGGGGCTCCTCTGTTGCGTCCTGTGCGGCAGCTCTCTATACGCTCAGACTCAAGACCCGCAGTTCGCCGCGGCCCAGGCGCTGCTCGGCCAGCAACGTTGGAAAGAAGCTGCCATGGCCTTCGATTCATGGGTCAGCACTCATCCGGATTCCACTGCAGGACTGCAATTCGCGGCAAATGCGTGGATGAGACTTCATCGCTTTGACCGCGGTGCCGAACGCCTGCAACGAGCCTTGCAACTCGCTCCCGGAACGCCGGGCTTGCTCTTCGATCTTGGCATCTGCCTGCAAAACCAAGCGCGATGGTCCGAAGCTCTTCCGATTTGGAAAGAGCTCATCGCGGCTTCGGGGGCTGATCCCAAGATCAACATGCTGGCGCAGATTCCGTATGCCATGGGCATTGCTGCGGAACGGCTCGACCTGCAATCCGAGGCCTTGGACGGCCTCGGCCGCGCGGTGTCCATGGAGCCAGCCAACCAGCTCTACCGCCGGGAGTACGCAGGCACCCTGCTGGAAGCGGATCGCTTTGCGGAAGCCCTAGCGGAATACCAAGAACTCCTGCGGCGATTCCCCACAGCCACAGAGCACTCCTACCTCGCTGGCGTCGCGGCGCTTCGCGCAGGGAACGACGCTCTCGCGGAATCGCTGCTGCGTGATGCACGACGCAAGGACACCAGTTCCGCACAAGCGTGTGCAAAGCTGGCCCAGATCTACCAGCGCCAAGGCAAGTCTGATTTGGCCCACAGTCTTTACCTAGAAGCTCTCGAGAAAAACCCTCGTTCCTCTGAAGCCCTGCATGCTCTGCATCGCATCGCACAAGCCGCTGGCGACAGCGACTCCGCGGCGGACTATCAGCGCCGCTTCGAAGAGGTGCGCAAGGAAGAGGACGCGGGCTCCGAGCGCCTGCGTGCTCTGAAGCGGCGCCTCAAAGCCTCGCGCACGGATGTGGATGCGTTGCAAGAGCAAGCCTCACTCCATCTCAGTGAACGCAAGTTCGACCGCGCCATGGAGTGCTACGCGCAGATCCTGCACTTCAAGCCAGATAACGAGATTGCCGTCCTCAACATGGCGGCCCTTCTCTCGCAGCGAGGAGAGCACTTCGCAGCCCTGTGCGAACTCGACCGCATCCTCGAATCGAAACCGGGCCACGCTTTCGCAGGACTAGAACGCACGCGACTCTTGGTGCTGCGCAAGGACTGGGCCGGCGGCCTCGCAGCCAGCCGCGCGGCGCTGCCAGCCATGCCCGCGAGCGATCCACGCGCACTTGATCTAGTGGAACTCATGGCGGAGTGCGCGCATCAATCGAAGCAGCCCGGAGACGTGGTGGCCGTGTTGCGCAACTTCCTGCCGCAAGCCGATGCCCCCCGCGTCCCGCGCTTTGCACTCCGCGCCTTTCAATTCCTCGCCATGGAAGGCAAAGCGGCCGAGGCCATCCCGCTGCTCGAGGACGCGTTCGCCCGCACCGCAGATGCTGATCCCTTGAAGAAGACCATCGCGACTCAACTCGCGAAGCTCCACGAGAGCCGCGGAGACGAAGGTTCCGCTGCGCGTTGGCGCACTCTGGCCGGAGGGTAGTTCCCTCTCGCGGGCGCGGAGTTGCGCGTCAGAGGCGGCCTGCTGAGAGCTCGCGCCCTACAGCGTGCCTTATGCGTCCACCGTCGTGTGGATTAGCGCGGTGCCTTGCCCAACACGGCAGCTAGCGGCTTCATCCACAGCACGCGGAACTCCCGCGGGCTCGGGCACAATTCCGCGAAACTGCGTCCCGACGCGCGCAGGAACGTCCATGCGAACAGAGCGGCGTGCGCGGCGTAACAGGCGGTGCTGGTCCACGCAGCCGCGCAAGCGCCATGTGCGGGGATCAGGAGCAAGTTGAGACCGACGTTCAGGGCCGCGATGCCGCACGCCGTCAGGGTCAAGACGCCGAATCGATTCTGGCCCATGTACCACCACGAGAGCACCACGGCCACAGCCCAAGCCAGCCCGCCCGGCAAGAGAACCCACGCGGCTTCGGCGGCGGCCACAAATTCCGCGCCATAGATCCACCGCAGGAACGGAATGATCAACACGGCCAGCAACACCGACGGAGGCAAGAGCAGAATGACCACCCGCCGTACGCCCAGCGCGATGGCGTCCGCAAGCAAGCCGAGGTCTTGAGTCGTGTGTTGCACCTGCGAGCCGAGCAACTCCTTGACCGGCTGCACCATCAAGCGTCGCAACTGGCCCGTGATGGCTGCTGCCAGCGCGTACACGCCGACGGCCGATGCTCCATGGAAATGCCACAAGATGATCTGATCCCCCACCAAGATCACAGACACCGCGAGCATGGCTCCCTGAGCTTTGATGCCACCTAGCACTTGCAGCTTCATGAGTCGCAGATTCATCCCCGATGGCTGTGCGCGCAGACTTCCGTCGCTAGCGACATACCAAGCTGCGCACATGGCCGCTACGAAAGCCCCCATGGCCCACGCTTGAATCGCGCCCCTCACTCCTGCCCCTAGCCCGAGGACGAGCATCAGCATCGCGACCAACACGGCCGCGTGGCGCAGAAGAACCACGAGCATGAACTGGCTCATGCGCCGCCGGCTCTGCAGGACACTCGAAAGCACACGACTCAGGATCTCGCAGGGCGCCGCGAGCATCAGCCAGAACATCTCCGTCGGCGCGGTGCTAGTGGTAGCCCGTGGCATGATCCAAGCGATCACGGCGGACGCAGAGCCCAGAAACCACCAGTAGATCGCGAAAACCACTGCGCCGAAACCGAAGGCGAGAATCAGGCCATTGGTCGCCATCTGCCGCGCTCGCTCGGGTTCACGCGCCAGCAAGATGAGTTGCGGTTCTTCAATGCTGGGCACCAAGAGGAGCAAGAGCGCGCACAGACTGAGCGCAACATCCACTTCACCTTTACCAGCTGCACCGAGGGTCCGCGCGGCGACCACACCAGCCAGAAACACCAACACCATCGCACCCAACTTGGTTGCAAGCAGGCCTGCCAGTGTGCGTTGATCTTCTTTGCTGCTCCCGGCCATGCTTGGGCGGCATCGTAGAGATGCACGCGCAGCGGGTAAAGTCGCGGCATGAAGTCTGTGGGGGCTTTCTTCGCCGACAAAATCCGGCTCATCGGATGGTGCACCGTCCTCCTCGTTGCCGTGCTGCTCGCATGGACACTCGTAGAGAACCGACTCGAGAAGGCGGCCTTGCAACGGCAAATCCGCGAACTGAAAGAGCGCATCGCGCGCTTGATTTCTGAGGAGAGCCGAGCGCGGCTGCTTGTCGAGAGCACGCGCCCGGGCAAGGACGGCGGCCTCGAAACCACCGTGATTTGGGCTGACACGGATGCAGACGGGCGCATGCTGAAAGGCACCGGACTTCGCCGCTTCACGGTGAAAGGTACCGATGTGCATTGCGATACCCGCCAGATCCTCTTTCCCGCCGAGAGCGTGGCTGAAGGCGATCCACTGCGCGGACGCAGCCTGACACTCTTTGCTCGCATTTATGGGGAACGCGAAGCCCCCATCGAGGGCGATGATCTCGATCTCGCAGCAGACGCTGATGGCGTGCCGCGACGCTTTCGTTCCGATGACCCGAGCGCGCGCGACGCCGAATCCGCACTCTGGAAACGCTGGGCGGAATACCTCGTGAATCCGGAAGCGTGTCGCGAAGATGGCGTGCGCACGGTGCAAGGCACTGCCGTGCATAAGGCCGTGGTCGTAGGGCGCGAGTATCGACTGAAAGTGAGCGCTTTGGGCCAAGTGGTTTTTGAGGGCCCCTTCGAACCCGATTTGTTCGTCTTTCGCCCTGCGCGCTGAACTTGCCCGCGCGGGCGGCTTTTTGCGCCGCTCAATCCGCGGCACTTCCGTGTCGAAAGACTGACCGGGCGACAGATTCACTTTGTCGCCCGGGAAGGGAATCCATGGACACGTCGAAGTTGAGGTACGGATTTGGTCTGCTGCTGTGTTTTGCGAGCAGCATCCTCGCGCAGACGCCAACTCTCGGCTGCAACGAACTCGCCGTGGGCCAGCCCTTCACGGTCACGCTTGTGGGTGGCATTCCCTCCATGCCCGCACACATCGTCCTCGATCAGACTCCTGGCCCGATTGTGGCCCCGGGCCTCGGCACCGTGCATCTTGGATTCACTCCGGCGATGTATGCGATCACTTGGATCAGTTGCAATCTCTCGGGGCAGGTCCAATTCGCTTCGAGCGTGCACAATGACGCGAGCTACGCGGGCAACATGGTCTACGCACAGGCTGCATGCTTCGCGCCGACGGCGCCGGCAGGAGCCATCCTCTCCAATCCCCTCGCGCAAGGCATCCATCCCACGCCGTGTGGCCAAGGCGTCCTCTCCACCCTCAGCCTCGGGGAAGACACAGCCGTCACGGTCAACCTGCCCTTCGCGTTCCCGTTCTACGGACAAACTTGGACGCAGGTGGGAGTGAGCAGCAATGGACTGCTCACCTTTGGCGGCACCAACATCGACCCCACGGAACACGTGGGGGACTTCATCAGCGGACTGCCGAAGATCGCCGTGTTGTGGGACGACCTCTCACCACAGGTGCAAGGATCTGTGACGACCTGCTCCACACCGACCGTCTTCCAAATCGCGTGGAGCGGTGTGCCGCAGTTCTACTTGCCTGACAGCAACTCTGCGGTGGTGAGCCTCCATGCCAACGGCACGATCTCCATGACTTGGCCGGGGATCGACCTCGCCGACTCCCTCGTGGGCATTGCGCCAGGCGCACTCCAAGGCGCGCTCGCGGTAGCCAATTTCTCCTCCAGCGCTGCCACCGGAATAAGCTCCGGGGCGGGCCCGCTCTTCGAGATCTTCTTGCCGTGTTGCAATCCTTTCGATCTCCAGGGGCGACGGATCACGTTCAAGCCCACGGCCACTGGCTATCGCTGGGTGCGCTGACGGCCATCAAGCCCGGTTCAGCTAACTCCCAGTGCTCTCTTGCGATCCAACCACGGCCCTAGCCGCGAGTTGGATCGCTGCACTTGGATCACGCCTCACAATCCCGCCTGTTCGCGCAGATATTTTGCGTGCTACAGGCGCACGCTTTTGCGGCCGATACTGACCACGTCTCAGTTCCCATCACACAGGTCAGAAGCGTCAACGAGGTTGCTTCACTCACACGAGCAACTCTCCGGCACCAAGGAGCCGCCAACATGTCATTCCGCAGTTCAATGCCCGCTGTCGTTCTCCTGCTCACGAGTGCGCTTGTGGGTCAGATTCCGCTCACTGTCTCTCCGGCCCGCGCCGGTCAGACATGCACGATGAACATCACCACCGCGCCGGCGAGCGCCACTGTCTACCTCGCCGCGGACACTTCCCTTGCGCCGTACTGGGTCGCCAGCGTGGGCGTCATGATCGACCTCGCGCTTTCGCCCAAGTGCTTCCTCTTCCCCAAGCTCGCAACGGATGCCAGCGGCAACCTGTCGGTGACCGTGCCCGTGACCGCGGGCAGCGCGGACGTGGGCCGCTACGCCCACTTGCAAGCCATCATCGTTGATCCGACAACGGGGCGCGGCTTCGCGACCGCCGTGGACACCATGGCCATTCACGAAGCGCCGGTCCCTCAGTTGGTCAGCACCAACCTCGCGTTAGGCGACGACCAAGTCACGCCCGTGGTGTTCTCGTTCATGAGTTTCCCCTTCTACGGCACACAGCGCACGAGTGTGCACGTGAGCAGCAACGGCCGCCTCACTTTCGGCGGTGGCCTGCCCTTGGCTCTCGAGAACGTCAGCAACCATCTGGCCGATGAGCCTTCCATCGCGGTGTTGTGGGACGACCTCAACCCCGCGGCGGGCGGCAGCGTCAGCACGAGCGAAGACCCGGCCGGCAACTGGGTGCAGTTCCAGTGGAACAACGTGCCACAAGCCGGACAGAGCGATGCCAACACCGTGCACTGCACGCTCCATGCCTCAGGCGTGATCACGCTGGAGTACTTCAGCATCGCCACCAACGATTGCATCGTCGGCATCAGCCCAGGCTCCAACATCTCCACCGCTCCAGCGGTGGACTTGAGCCTGGTGGAATGGCGCCATCACCTCGGCGCGGTGTATGAAGTGTTCAATGGCGGCTTCGACTTGAATGGCTCCATCGTGACCTTCAGCCCGTACCCGGGCTGCGACTACGCCGCCCTTGTGAACTAACCGATTTACGTGGCTGCGCGGTGCAGCCACACGAGTGGATCAGTGGCGCGGAGGACGGACGCCTCCGCGCCACACCTTTTTTCAAGGCAAGAGCAGCGCCAAGTCCGCAAGCACTTGCTCATGACTTGCCGGACGCTTCGAAGCCTCCTTGGCGGCGAGATGCTCCACCAAGCGAATGAGAGCTTCGGGGGCCGCCGCTAAGGTCTCGCGCGTCCAAGGGAGCGGTTCCGTCGCGTGGGCTTTCGCGAGTTCGAGAGTGCCGAGTTGTGGGAACGGCACCCGTCCTTCGAGCAGATGAAACAACGTGATTCCCAAGCTGTAGAGATCGGTTCTTGAACTCCTCCCCACCCCTAGGTTGAACAGCTCCGGGGCGCAATAGGCGGCACTCACGCGCTGATCCGTGGCCCGCGAACTCACCAACCTCGCCAAGCCAAAGTCACACAACTTCACACACTCTTGGCCTTGGAGAAGATTGGCAGGCTTCAGGTCGCCATGCACAAGACCGTGCACGGTGTACGCATGATGGAGAACTTGCAGCACTTGTTGCGCGACTCCAAGCACTTCGCCGGCCGAGAACTTGCCCCGCTGTTCGAGTCTCTCGCGCAGCGATCCGCCGGCCACGTATTCCATGGAGGCCCACGGCCGCGCGCCCAACATGCCGTGTTCGAAAAAACTCACCACTCCTTGGTGGCGCACTCGAGAGAGCAGCATCAGCTCCTGAACAAACTCGGCCCTGGCCTTGGGCCTTTGCGCTAGTTCTTCATGCAAGATCTTCACCGCTGCCAGCCCGCCGCTAGAGCGCTCGGCAAGCCAGACCACGCCTACGCCGCCGGATCCGAGGACTCGCAAAAAGTTGTAACCAGGAGGTGCAGCGGCCTCTTCTTCTGCGGCGCACTCCCGAATGAGCTCTGCGGACAGGGTCAGCGTGGGCTCCTGCGTTGGCAACGCGGAAACAGGAATGGCTGAGGCCTCCACGTCCAGCACCGTGATGCACACCGTGGCAGCGCGGACTCGCGATCCCACGGGCACAACGGCCATGCTGACCCGCATCTCATTCAGGAACGTGCCATGGCGCGAACCCAAATCCTCCACACGCAGCACACCATTCATCACAGAGAAGCTGAGATGCTTACGAGAGAGTTCTGGAACCTCGGGGATGTTGAGCTCACATTCTGAAGAGCGGCCGACAACAATTCGCGCAGCAGCAAAAGATTCGACACGCGCCCCCTGAGGCGTGGAGATCAACAGTCGGAGCATCGTTCAGAATCCCCGCGCTGCACCACCACCTCGTGGATCTGCGGCTCCGGTGAGGACTCCGGTTTTCGGATTGCGCACAATCACATGGCAGTCGCCTTGGGAACGCGGCTTCTGTGCGAAGCGATGGCCACGCAACTCCAGCTCCCCGCGCACCGCAGCAGAGAACGCACCCGATTCAAAACTCAGCGCGTCCGGACGCCATTGATGATGAAAGCGACGTGCCTTCACGACGTCCTGCGCCGAGAGCCCCCCATCCACTCGCGCCAGGATGGAAAGCAGCACGGTCGAGATGATGGTGGGCCCGCCCGGGCTGCCGGTGACAAAAACGGCTTCGTTATCGCGGCAGAGAATGGTTGGCGTCATGCTCGAAAGCGGCCGTCTGCGCGGTGCAATGCTGTTCGCCTCTCCCTGAATGAGGCCGTACATGTTCGCCCGGCCGGGAGCTGATGCGAAGTCATCCATTTCATTGTTGAGCAAGAAGCCGGCACCCTTCACCGTGACTCCGCAACCAAACGAACCATTGAGTGTGGTGGTGAGCGATGCGGCACCGCCCTCGCCATCCATCACAGAAAGATGCGTCGTCTCGTCATGCTCTGGTTCAGGTAACGCTGCGTCTTCTAGGGGCACCGCCGACTCCTGGATGCTCGCAGCCATGGCAGCGATGCGCTCCTGAGCGAGAAGTTCCTTCACCGGAATGGAACTCTGATCCGGATCGCCGAGAAATCGGGCTCGGTCTGCGAAGGCGCGACGCATGGATTCAATGATGAGATGCCTGCCTTGCACCGAGGTCCATCCCACCTCATGCAACTGACGCGCTTCCAGAATCCCCAGCATCTGCAAGAGCGCGATGCCTCCACTAGACGGTGGCGGCATCGCCAGAATGTCGTGTCCGCGATAACGACCGCGCAAGGGCTCACGTTCCACGGCGCGATAGTCCGCAAGATCGCTGGCTTGAATGAGCCCCTGCTGCTCGCGCATGCACGCCAGCAACAACTCCGCGGTGCGGCCCTTCTGCCAATCCTCCAGCCCATGCTCCGCGAGACGCGTGAGCGTGGCCGCGAGCTCCGGCTGTGTCAGGTGAAAGTTCTCATGGGTCTCGGTGGCGTTCGCAAGGAATATGCGCCGCGATTCGGGGCAACGCTCGAGGAGCTTGCGCGAACCGTTGATACTTCTCGCGCCGTGCGGGCCAACGCAAAAGCCCTCCCGCGCAAGTCGAATCGCCGGTGCCAGCACGACCGGCAGTTTCAGTTTCCCCATGCGCTCCAAGGCATGGCAGAGTCCAGGCACGCTGCCTGGTGTTCCAGCCGCCAAGACCCCAATCGTCGAGCGTCCAGGAACTGGGTTGCCATCAGCATCGAGGAACATGCCGCGCGTCGCTGCCAGTGGGGCCAACTCTCGAAAGTCGAGAGCCAAGGTGCGCCCATCGCCAAGGCGCGCAACCAGAAACCCACCGCCCCCAAGATTCCCCGCCGCAGGCCACGTCACGGCCAATGCGAACGCCGTCGCCACGGCCGCATCCACGCAGTTTCCGCCCGCGCGCAGCATCTGTAGCCCCGCTTCCGCGGCCTGAGGTTCCGCGGCAACGACCACACCCTTCCGGGACTGAGCCAGTGATTGCGAAACTGTGATGACGCAGAGAAGCCATGCAACAAAGAAGCGCATGAGTGACAGTCTAAGGCGTAACCGGCGACGGCAAGCCAAAAGGAAGAGGGGAACACCGGGCGGTGCTCCCCTCTCGGAACGGGACTGTCAAGGAGTCAAACGAAGCGTCGGAGTTTCCTCTCGAAGTCACCCCCGCGGGTCTCACCGGCCTTGCGGCCGCCGCCGGGATCACTTCCCTGTGCGCTCCTTTTCGGATCCTGAGGACCGTTGGCTCAAGAAAATGTGCGCCGCGGGTGTTGTTTTTTTCGACACTTCACACCGGCGCAACAAGGCACATGCGCTTCTGGACATGGCGTCGCGAGGGGCTCCTCGACGAAATCGAGGGCTTTGACCTGGCCGCAGCGGGCGCTAAAACGTGCGCCATGCTGCGGGAAATCCTCATCGGTAAGCTCCATCGCGTCACCGTCACGGCCGTCGAGCCCGAATACCCCGGCAGCCTGACGGTCGACCCGGAATGGCTCGAACAGGCGGGCATCCTGCCCTACGAGAAGGTGCAGGTCCTCAACTGCAATAACGGCTACCGCCTCGAGACGTACGCCATTGTGGGCAAGCCCGGTCAGGGCGAGTTGATCGTCAACGGTGCCGCCGCCCGCCACGCCCTGCCTGGAGACAGGGTCATCGTTTGCGCCTTCGGACAATGCACCGAGGCGGAAGCCCGCGCTGCCAAGCCCCATGTGCTCGTATTCGACGAGAAAAACCGCCTCGTCGAAAAGCACTAGACTACGACGCGCCGGAAAAAGAAGTGAGCCGCCTGATTGCTGCAGGCGGCCCACGAGAGCTCCCTCCTCACGATCTCAATTGGTGCGGCAACAGCAAGTAGTTACGCCTTCTGCTACACGGAACGGAACATTCAACCGGGAGGCAGTCGATGAGGCGAGATCCAGCATGCGCTGGTGTGTCCCATGCCCCATCTTCTGTGATTCCACGGTTTCAAATTGGTGCACGAGGTCCTTCTGCACGGCCGCGGACAAGAGCGAGTCCGCCATGGCGAACAGACAGTGATCCTCTTTTTGGATGTGTTGACGCAGCAACGCCACGTATGCGTCGGCCGCCTCGGCAAAGGACAGCGCCGCCTTCGCGGACTCGTCGCCTAGCGACTCACGCATGAGTGCGAGGTGTCCGCGACCTTGAACATGTTCCATGCGCATGGCCGCTGTAGGCCCCTGGCCTGGGTTCATGCCTGCGCGTTCGAGCGCGGGGAATAGCAGATCCTCTTCTTTGCCGTGATGGCACTTGTCGGCAAAGGTGGCCAAGACCTCCAAGAGGTCCGCCGCGGACTCGTTGTCCAGACTGTGGCTTGACCTCGCCCGAGCAGCTACGACCGCAAGGCAGTCCAAGACCTGCTCGATCACACGATGCTCTGCACGAAGAATGTCTGTCGGGCGCATGTTCATCTCCTAGCCGCACTCACCGGCCGAAGAACCTTGCCACAAGAGGGCCTCTTGCCGATTGACGCTCATCAAGCCGCCTAGGTTTTCACACCATTTCCAAGGCGCTGCCATCGGCAATGGCCACCAAGCGGTCCTCGTCGAGCAGGAGGCAATCGCGGCCACGTACGCGCAATACGCCACGCTCCTTCATGCGCCGCAGGACGCGTGAGAGTGTTTCCGGGGTCATGCCCAACTGGCGCGCTAGGTCTTTCTTGGTGGAGGTCAAGCGCACGACAGCGCCGTCAGTGGAAGAACGCGCGGGCAGGCGCAACAAGTGGCGCGCAAAGCGGCAGTCCACGTTGGAGATCGTGAGATCTTCGATGCGTTCCACCAAGCGCAGCACACGCATGCACAGCGACGAAATCATGGCCGTGGGCATCACAGGCTGTGATTGCATCAGCCGCATGAAGCGTTCGCCATTGAACTCGACGAGTTCGACTTCCTCCGCAGCCGCCACCGCCGTCACAGGGAAGCTGCCTAGCATCAGCACCGCAGCCTCGGCGAAGTTCTGCCCCTCATTGATGATGTGCACAACGCGCTCGCGCCCGTCAGCACTCATGCGCGTGAGCTTGACCGCGCCCCGTCGGACGGAGAAGAAGGCCGTTGCCCGATCCCCCGCACGAAAGATGACCTCATGCTCATGCACGATGCGCGTGCGTGACAAGGCCACCACCTGCTCCAGCAAGGGTTCGGACAGACTTTGGAAAGGTGCCAGTGTTGCGATGTAGTCCTTCACGCTCAGCGTTTCGCACACGGCGTGCCATGACCTCCGACAAGTCCAGCACTCACCAGATTGAGCTAGATCAGTGCCACTTGCGCCACATCGCGGTCGAAATCGATGCGCCGCTTGGGTCTGGAAGTGCGCGGGATTCCCCGCATTGCAGGGGGCAGTGGGTGAATCCCCAAGCCGCGCAGCGGGCGCCCTACATCAACTGGCCGCCATCCACGCGGAGAACTTGCCCCGTCACAAAGGAGGCCCCGGGGGAAAGCAGCCAAAGCACGGCAGCAGCCACTTCATCGGCCCCGCCGATGCGCCCAAGGGCGCTAGCGCGGACAGCCGCGTCCTTGGCCTGTGCCGACAACCCTTGCGTGAGGGGCGTTTCGATCAGCCCCGGCGCCACGACGTTGACGCGTATGCCAAAGGCCCCCGCCTCCCGCGCGATGCTCTTAGCCATGCCCAGCAGTCCCGCCTTACTCGCGGCGTAGTTGGCTTGGCCAAACTTCCCCCGTTCGCCGTTGATGGAAGACACCAACACAATGCTGCCACCTTCCGCTGACCTCAGGCATGGGATTGCAGCGCGAAGCACATGAAACGCGCCCGTGAGGTTCACGTCTAGAACATCCTGCCACGCCTCGTCGCTGAGCTTCCATGAGACGGCATCGCGCGTGATTCCGGCGGCCACAACCACCTTGTCGATGCGTCCAAGGGTTGCCGCCTGCTCCACCGCAGCTTGCACGGCTCCTGCATCACGCACATCCACGCAAAGATCTAGGACCCCGGCACGCGCCGCAGGCCGCCCCACATCCAATGACACCACCTTGGTCGTGGGACTCATCAGCGCGGCCACCACAGCGGCCCCAATGCCGCTGGCTCCGCCACTCACGATCGCAACTCTCGTGTCTGTGCATGTGTTCATGGGCCCACCGCGCCGACACCCAAGGCGGCAAGCTTGCGCAGGCGATGCCCGCCCCAAAGCGCAGCACCCAACGCGCCTGCGTGAATGGCGTCAGCATGGGCCACCAGCTCCACGTTCGCGTTCTGCTTCTTGCCTTCCTCTCGCAATGCTGCGAGGAGCCCTCGGTCCGCGGCGAGTCCGCCGGTGATGGCCACCGTGCCAGTGGCTCCCGCCGACTGCAGGAGTTTCATGAAACGCCCAGCCATCGACTGGTGGATGCCACACAGAATGTCCTCTACCGCCAACCCGCGCGAGACCATGTTGATCACATCGGTTTCCGCCAACACCGCGCAGATGCTGCTGCACTTCTCAGGCTTCGTCGAAGAACATGAAAGACTGCCAATCTCCTCTAGCGCCACTCCCAAGTAGCGGCCGATGTTCTCGAGAAACTGGCCCGAACCTGAGGCGCACTGGCTCGTCATGCGATGGGACAGCACACGCCCGCGTTCATCGAACACGATGGCGCGCGTGTGCAGAGCGCCAATATCAAGACAGGCCCGTGCCTGTGGCACCAACTCGACAGCTCCGCGGGCGTGCGTGGTCATGCCAAAGAAATGCCCCGTGCGAAACGAGACCTGCTCGCCTTCGCCCGTGCTGGCCACGTAGGCGAGATCTTCAGCGACAAGGCGCGCCTCCGCTAGCGCACGATCGCGCACGAGTGCAGCGACCTCGGTGACATTCCGATGCCGCAAGCGCTCGGTGACGTGCGCCAAGATGCGCCGCGTTGAGTCAATCTCCTCTAGCAGCACGCACTTCACAGCACTCGAGCCCACATCGATGCCGCAAGTGATCTGGCGTGTCATGCGGATACCTCTGCTGGAGCATCGCGCAACGCGAACAGCGCCGCACCGAGTGCTCCTGTGTAAATCGAGTCCGGCGAGATGTTCAGCGTGCGCTGGCCGTAGTTCTGAGCGACCAACTTCCTCAGAACCGCAACGGCCGTCTCGTTGCGCGCCACGCCGCCAGTGAAGGTGAACTCGTCATGAATTCCGCCAGAGCGCGCGAGCAAGCTCATGGCGCGCAGCATCACGGCGCGATGCAGCCCCGCCAGAATGTCCTCGCGCTTTTGCCCTAGCGTCAAGCGGTCGCGGATTTCTGCACCTGCGAACACAGTGCACGTGGAGTTGATCTTCACCGGCGCCTTGGATTGCTGCGCTAGCGGCCCGAGTTCATGCAAGCCGAGGTTCATTTCGTCAGCGATGTAGCCGAGGTAGCGCCCGCAGCCGGCTGCACAGCGGTCGTTCATCTGGAACATGCGCACCAGGCCCGCATCATCCACTTGAATGGCCTTGGTGTCCTGACCACCAATGTCCAAGACCGTGCGCGTGTTCGGGAACATGTGATGTGCTCCCAAGCCGTGACAGAGGATCTCCGAACGGATTTGGCGTTTCTCGAACGGCAGCCTTGCGCGGCCATAGCCCGTCCCAGCGCTGTCGATCACATCCAAAGGCACCGCGAATACGTCGTACAGCGCTTGTTGGATGTCTGCTGCCGCATTCGCGCTCAGGGGGGATCCTGCGAGCGCGTGCGTGATGGCTTGCCCAGCGCCAGACGCAAAGTCCGGTTCGAGAATGCGGTTCTCTGTGCGCAGGATGGCTTTGTCGAAAACGCTCAGCAGCGCTTCAAACGGACGACGCTCGGGGCAAGAACGCTCACGCGCGAGGGATGCGTACTGGCTAGCGGCGATGTCCCTGAAAAAGTCGCTCTTGATGATGGTGCCTGGCGCGAACAGTGGCTCAGCGAGGGCTTCCATGGCGGCCATGATCTCGCGCACGGGGCCTTGGATGTCTCGGCCGGCGTGAAAGGACTCCACGTGAGGTGCCTCTTCACTCAGGCACTCGCGCAGCGCGACAAGTTGCGCCTTGTGTTGTGCAAGACGGAACCCACGCGTCAGTGAGTCCATGAGCGCTTTGCGCACTGCTTGGTCCATCTGACGCTCTTCAAGCGCGCGTGCACACAGTGCAAAGCGCACACTGTGGAAGGCCTCACGCCTCGCCACGTCGCAGGCAACTTCGTAGTTGGAGCGACTATTGGTGATGCCGCGCCCGATCACGCGGCCTTCTGCATCCAACACGACGGACTTCGTAGTTGTGGAGCCGAGATCAATGCCGACGTAGCACTTCATGCGCTGACACCTCCTGCGCGTCGCTGCTGGAGCATTTGCAGGTAGCTCTCCACGCGATTCTTGATGTTGGCTGCAGAGAAGTAGCGCGGGTCCACGAGATCGCTCTCGAAGAAGCCACCCGGTTTGCCCGTGAGGCGTTCGGCCTCGCGCAGGATCAGCAATTGCCCCGCAGAGAAGGAATTGCAGGACTTCACGGAGTTGATCATGAACCCATCCGCTTGATAGTCCTGGACGTAGCGCGCGATCATCTTCACGCGGTCCTGCATGCTTCGATTCGTGTAGCAACCAAGGCAATAGTCAGCGAGCGTTCCAAGTGGGTCATTGGGGTCATGCCGGAAGCCGTCGTCGTAGACACCACCCACTTTGGTGTAGGTGCTCGCGACGATCACGGCGCCTTCGGCGTGGAACATGCGCCAGAGTTCGTTGAAGTGCGTCCAGGCCGGCGGGCCCTCCACCACCAGCCGGTAGCGCTCGGGAGGCATGGGACCATCCGGGGTCATCGGGCCTAGCCCGGAAGCGATGCGCGCGTCCACCTCTTCGCGCAATTCCCGGTAATAGTGGCCCGCTTCTTCCGTGCCTCTAAAGGCCGAAAAAATGGGGCCGATGTAGTAGACCGCAGCGAAGTAGCCGTCGATGGGGCTCGGCCGGCGCTTGGCGGACTCGAGCACGTACACCAAGTCGTCCTCCATGGCCCTTGAACGCGCGAGCATCTCTGCCAACCGCGCTTCGTCATAAGCCTTGCCGGAGAGTTTCTCGAGTGCAGGGATCACCTCCGTCTTGAGTTGGCGAATGACGTAGTCGCGCATCTCGCGCGTCACGCGCCCCTCGCCTTGGAAGGGCACATGCAGCATCAACGTAGGTGCGCCGGTTTCCTCGCGGAGGATTTCAAACCACTTCATGAAGGTGAAGCAGCCGGTGTAGGAGAGCAGTAGCAAGTCCGGAGATGGGAGCTTCTCGCCGGTCGGGCCGATATTGCCGCCCCTCAACATGCCCAAGTCCGACTTGACATAGGCACACACGTCTTCGGAGTGACCGCCCTTCTCCGCCTCCTGAATGAAGGCTCCGCTCTTCTTGCGCATTCCGGATTGAAGCGCGTTGATCTCAGGCAGCACTGGCAGAAGATCGAACGACAAGATCAGCTCGGTCAGATTGCCGGGGACGAAGGTGTAGACGTTTTTCCACCCCTGCTCTCGGGAAATGGCCAGGCGCCGGAAGTAGTCAGCCAACATCCGCTTCTGGCGTTCTTGCGAGCGGTCCTTCATGACAGTGGTGTTCATGGCGTTCCTCAACTCAGCTTGATGGCATCAGCAAACGTTCCAGCTTGCTCGCGGATCACTTGGAATTGGCCCGTGTTTTCTGCGTACAAGAGCGCACTCCACGGGATGCCCGCCTTATCGATGGCGGCTTGGATCATGGGTTGGTCGAGGAGTGCTGGATCACAGAAGCTCGGCGCCATGAAGAGCACGCCTTCAGAGCCCGTGCTCTTCAACTCCGATTTCAGTGCCGCCCCCTTGGCTCCTTGCGCGAGATACATCGTGGGACAAGCAGGACTGCTGCTCACGAAGGCTTGGGCCATCGTTTCGAACGGATCGCCTGCAAGTGGCAGTTCTTCGCGGAACCAACGCCACGCCAAGAGCCAGTCATCATCCATGATCCAGCACCCTGAGCGCTCAATGGTGCGGATAAGGTCAATGGGCGGTTGCTCACAGAAGCAGCCACGCACACTGACTCGCGCCATGTCCATGGACTTGGCGGGTTGCTCTTCGGCGAGGCGGATGTACTCGCGGATGAGTGCGGTGTGCTCTTCGACAGGAATCTGCGCACCCGCGCGCACCACTAGATAGAGATCCGCTGACGACACGTTCCAAGGCTTGGCTACGCGCAACGCGTACAGATCGTGGACTGCGCGTCGATTGTCGTTGCAAACTCGAATGGCCTCGCGCAGTGCTGCGTCCGTCACAGGTGTGCCGGATAGCTCGCCCAATTCTCGCGCAATGGCGCGGAGGTCGTCGGCGAAGAAACGACCGCCAAGAGCCATGTCCGGGTTCTGCGGCACATCCACGTAGCGCACGTATTTCTGCGGGAAAAGAATGCGCCACATCCCCGAGAGGTTGCGGATCACATCGCAAGTGCTTGGGAAGAGCATTCCATCTAGCACATCGAGCGAACCGTTGAGCCCGAGTTCGAGAACTGAGCGCGGCAGATGGCAGATGTAGCTCTGGTAATAAGCATCGCCTTTCACGATCTCGAGGCGGTCATTCGCGCCCATGATGCCCACAGGCAACATCCCCGCTGCGACGATGAGCTCGCGGGGTGCCCAAACAGGCAACCAACCCACGGCCTTCCGCCCCGGGTGCTCCGCTTTCCAGCGCCGGACGTTCTCGAAGGTCAAGTCATTGAGCAACGCTTCGCAGCGTTCGATCAGCGGCGCCATCGGCGAAGGAGCCGCACTCAGCGATGCTTCCATTGGGGACTCCTGCGTGCGATGAAGGCCTCAATGCCCTCGCGAGCATCGTGTGTCGCCATGAGTTTCTCGAGGTAGAGCCGCTCCAACTTCTCCAGGGGCCTCTTCAGATCTGCATGCAACCGGCGACGCGCCGAGGCTGAGGCGAATGCGAGAGCCGTGGCACTCTTGGGCGCGATGTATTGGCGGTGCCACTCGATGGCTGCGGCCAGAGGATCCTCAGCAAGCTCGTCCGCAAGACCAATGCGCAAGGCCTCGCCAGCCTCTATGGTGCGTCCGGTCACGAGCAGGTCGTCCGCAGCCGCGCCAGCCACACGCCGTGGCAAGACGATCGAAGCAATCGGCGCAAAAACACCGAGATTGACTTCGGGATTCCCGAACTTCGCTCCGGGGGCCGCGACCACGTGATGGCAGAACGCCGCCAGTTCGAGGCCGCCCCCCAAGCACCAGCCTTGCACAGCGGCCACAAGGATGCGATTCGAGTCCGCGAGCTCGCGAAAGAGCGCGTGAAACTCTGGCAGCATCGCAGCCACTGTTTCCGCGCGATGCTCCTCGACTGAGGCTCCGCAGGAGAAGTTAGGGCCCGCTCCTGAGAACAAGATGGTCTTCAACGCTGGATCGCGCAAAGCGAGTAGCTCTGCGCGCAGTTCCGCGATCATGGAGCGATCGAGAATGTTCGCTTTCGGACGGGCCAAAGTGCAATGCAACAGCGACCCGTCTTCGAGGACACGCACTTCGATGGCAGCGGTCATTGCCCAGCTCCACTCCGCTTGGGCTGAATGGCCGCGGTGAGTTCTGGCCCCCAGCTTTCGCCAGCTGCGAGGGCACGCCGCAGTTGCACGAAGTCCACTTCGCGTGCCGAGCCCGAGCCCTCATTGAACGCACGGAAACCCGCACGCGCTTCCGTCATCATGTTCAGCCCTAGCCATGCGCGATTGGTTTCGCGATTGCGATCCCAATGCGCCAGCTTGTGCTTGCGCACAGATTGCACGGTCTTCGTCAGGCACCCTGGCATGGTGTGCAGCAGGGCGGTGACCAAGCGGTCGACCTCAACGTCCAAGTGTGCGAGGTTGATCTTGCCGCGTGCGAGGACTTGTTTGCCCGCCGCCGCAGCCGCGCCCGTGAGGAACTCGCCATGCGCGATGCGTCCAACATCGTCCAACCAGCGTGCTGTCTCCACCAACGGATTCGGCGTTTGTTTACCGTCCACTTCCAGCACGGGCACGATGCTCGTCAGAATGCCGAGGCGCAGCGCCTTGTGCGCTGACCATGGCTCGCAAAGCGTGCAGGAGTTCATGGCTGCTTCGATGCCCGTGAACAGCGGGAGGAAGTCCGTGGATCCGCCATCCGGGGCAGAGCCATGTCGCGGGCCGGCTTGCCCAAAGCGCGCGAGATCGCTGGCCACGGAGAAATCGCAAGCCATGCCGATCTCTTGACCGCCAGCGATGCGCATCCCGTTCACGCGGCAAATCACCGGCAGATCACAGTGCAGGATGGCTGTGACCATGTCGTTGAACAAACGCATGTACTGCATGTATTCCGAGGGCCGACCGGCGTAGTAGGTCGCGTACTCGGCTGTGTTGCCACCCGTGCAGAAGGCGCGCTCGCCAGCCCCTGTGAAGACCACGGCCACAGCGCATCGATCATTGGAGGCCGCGCGGAAGGCTGTGATCACATCCTTCACCATTTCCGTGGTGTAGGAATTGAGCTGCGTCTGATTGTCCAACGTGATCCACACGCTGTGCAGGTCTTCGATGACCTCGCCCGTCGCCGTGCGAACCGGGCGCGCGCTCACGTTCACCTTGCCAGAAACTAGCCCACCGGGCAGATCATGATTCTTCCAGTCCATCGTGCACTCCCTCATCAAAGCCCCATGCCTTGGTCCGGAACCAACACTGGCCGAGCCGTCAATTCGTGGCGCCGCGCGCGGTCAAGCACGTCCGGCAATTGCGACATGGGGAACAACTCGACGAACGGCGCAAGCTGCACGCGCCCGTCCAACACCAGCTCTAGACATGCTGGGAACAGCTCGGCGGGGCAACCCCACGTGCCCTCCGCGCGGGCAGCGAAGGCCATCAGATTCGAGAGCTTGATCTGCACAGATCCGGCGTGGAAGCCAACCACACTCAGCACCGCGCCATGAGTCAGCAGTGAGTACGCGGTTTCCTGCCCCGCAGCCGTTCCCGAAGTTTCAAAAATGTGCCAGCAGGTATCGCCGCCCCCGGCCTCATGAGCATGTTCGCGGACTGCCTTGCGCACGGCCTTCGGATCCATGCCTCGCACGCAGAGCGTGGCATCCACTGCGTTCACCTCGGCGAGGCGCGCGAGCCTGCTCTCGTCCACGTCTAGGGCCAGGACTTTGGCAACCCTCGCCTTGGCGATTTGCGCTGCGAAGCCTCCGACACCGCCGGCACCCACAACGACCGCGAAGCTGCCTTGGCCGAGCCCCGACTTCTTCACTGCGGCGAACGCCGTAGAGACCGCATCAGCCACGACAGCTAGGTGCGCGAGCTCGAGACCTTTGGGCAGAGTCTTCGGAACCTCGCAGAGTGCGTGCGCCGGAACGAGAACATGCGTCGCAAACCCCCCGTGGACGTCGCAACCGGGGAAGATCTGTGCGCGGCAGATTTCGGCGCGCCCCTGACAGCACAAGGCGCATTGACCGCAAGCCATGACCGCAGGCACGATGACGTTTTGCCCCAAGCGGTTGCGCGCCGCGCTGCCAGCCTCGACGACTCGACCAACGATCTCGTGACCGAGCACGAGGGGCAGCGGGTGCCGCGTGGGCACACCGTCATCTAGAAAGCCGAGGTCTGTATGGCAGAGCCCACAGCCCACGACTTCCACCACCACTTCGGTGGCTGAGGGCTCGGCGATTTGTCTTTCGACAAGTGCGAGCGGTTCACGCACTGCTCTCATTTCGAAGGCACGCACGCGCATGGGCTAGATCTCCGGATTCGAACAGCGCATCCCAACAGGGCCGCGCCAACAACGAAGCCCAAGCAAGACGCGTGCCGAGCGCGAGATCTCAGACATGCTCTATACTGCCTCTCGATACGCCGCATTGATGGATCCGCGCTGGCCTACGGATGCATGAGATCAGCGGATGGATGCCGTTTTCTTGCAACACGGCCGCCACTCACGCACATGCCATATAGTGCCTCTCACTGTGTCGCGTGCGCTCCTGGCAACTCAACCCTTCCCTCGTGCACGCTCCGCCACTATCGTTTGCTCGCTCCACGCGCAGAAAGCACACCTTGGCCACACTGTTGCACGAACGCATCCTGATCATTGAGGACGAGAGCCTCCTGCGGCTCACCATCCGCACTCGACTTGCGCGCGAGGGTTACGAGATCCGGGAGGCGCCGAATGCGAAGAGCGGTTTGGCCGCCGTCGGCGAGTTTCATCCGCACCTAGTGCTCCTAGACTATCGGCTGCCCGATGGCTCCGGGCTCGACATCCTCAAAGCCATCGTGGAGCACCACCCGGACGTGGTGGTGATTCTGATGACGGCCTACAGCACAGTCGACAACGCCGTCGCCGCCATGCGTCTCGGCGCCTACATGTATCTCAACAAGCCTTTCGACACCGAGGAGCTGGTCCTGCATGTCCAGAAGGGCCTCGAGACCACGGCATTGCGCCGCGAAGTCGAACGCCTGCGCATGGGCTCATCCGGCACAGACTCTCGAACCGGAATCGTGGCCGAATCAAGCGGCATGCGCGAAATTCTCGCCATCGTTGCCAAGGTGAATGCTGTGGGCTCGGCGACGATTCTCCTCCGCGGCGAGAACGGCACCGGCAAGGACCTCATCGCGCGTTGGATCCACGAGACCGGATTGCGCGCCCAGGCTCCGTTCCAGAACATCACTTGCACCGCATTGCCCGACACACTGCTCGAATCCGAGCTCTTCGGCCATGAACGCGGCGCTTTCACGGATGCCCGTCAACGCAAGCCGGGCCTTCTCGAACTCGCCGATGGCGGAAGCGTTTTTCTCGACGAAATCGGCGACATGTCACTGCCCTTGCAAGCCAAGCTGCTGCGCTTCCTCGAAGAGCGGAGCTTCCGACGCGTGGGTGGCACCGAGGACATCCGCGTCAACGTGCGCATCATCGCGGCCACCAATCGAAACCTTGAGAAAGCCGTTGAATCAGGCGCTTTTCGTCAAGACCTCTTCTACCGCCTGTCGGTGATTCCCATCGTGGTGCCGCCCTTGCGCGAACGCAAAGAAGACATCCTGCCCCTCGCGCGCTTGTTTGTCGGGCGCTTCTCCACCGAGTTCAAGAAGGCTGTGAGCGGCTTTACTCCCGCCGCCGAGCGCTGCCTGCGCGATCATGCGTGGCCAGGCAACGTGCGTGAACTGCGCAATGTCATCGAACGCGCCATGATCCTCGGCAGCGACACGGAAATCGACGCTTGCGACCTACCTCCGGAGATGCGCGCCATCAGCAGCGCTGCGAATGTTGCCGCGGTTCAGTTTCGTCTTCCCGACAACGGCCTCGTGCTGGATGAACTTGAGCGTTCCCTCGTGGAGCAAGCCTTGGAGCGCACGGGCAACAACCAAACGCAGGCCGCGAAGCTGCTTGGAATCACGCGAGATCAAGTCCGGTACCGCGTGGAGAAGTTCACTCAAGGATCATGAGCCGTTGGCGAGAGGCAGCGCCACGACGATGCGCGCGCCTCCCGTGGCGGCGTCCTCAATGCGGACGCTGCCCTGATGAGCTTCGACGAGACGCTTTGCGATCGACAAGCCCAACCCGGAGCCTTGGTGTTTGGTGGTGAAGAAGGGCTCGAACACGCGCTCGCGCAAGGCCGCAGGAATGCCAGAGCCTTCATCTTCAACGCTCAGTTGCCCTAGGCCGTCCGCGCAGTACGTGCGCACGCGAATCACTCCACCGACCTTCGCTTGAGCCGCATTGACAATGAGGTTCAGGATGACCGGCTTCAGGAGTTCTGCATCGCCGAGACACGTGATGTCTTCGCCTTCAAGAAGCACACCGGCTGTGCCAAAGCCTCGATCCGCACGAGCCAAACTGATCACATCGGATGCGAGCCGCTGGAGGGAAATGGGCTCAACCCGAGGAAGTCGTGGGCGCGCATAGAGCAACATGTCGTTCACGGCACCATTCAGCCCCGCGATGCGATCCACGATCTCGCGGACGATGGCGCGCTCCGGCGCATCTGGCGCCAACGCTTCTCCGATGATCTGCACGGCACCCGAAATGCCCGCGAGTGGGTTACGCACTTCATGTGCCACAACCGCTGCCATGGCACCTAGTCGCGCGAGGCTCTGACTCTCGCGCAGTTCCCGCTCTACGCGGCGCCGTTCCGTGATGTCACGCACGTAGGCGCGTGAAACGGCAAACTCACCCGTGACGGTGTCACGCCTAGCCACCGCCAAGATCTCGGCATGCATGATGCCGCCCCCGACCGTCTGCATGCGCAGTTCGCAACTGCTGCTGCCTGTACCGAACACACGCTCCAAGTGGTCGCGCAGGATCTGTCGGTCTTCCGGCACCACAAGGGCCTCGAGCTTTGTGCCCAAGAGCTCGTGTCGGTCACGTCCGATACGCAACTCCTCAGTGCGGTTGATGAACACAAACCGGCCCTCGCGATCCACGCCATGGATCATCTCGGGCGCGACGTCCACCATGTCGCGATATCGATCCACTTCGTGCTGCGAACCGGTGATCAGCGCCAGCTCCAAATCGAGACTGCGGTCGATGGCGACTAGGCACGCCTCCTTGCGACCAGCTTCGGCTCCGCAAGCGTTGATGAGCTGCCGAATCTCCGTGCGCATCTGCGCCATGGAAGTGAATACGAAGTCCGGCAACAAACCGTTCTCTACATGCAACTCTCCCACGTACAGTCGGCGCTTGAGATAGGCCTCGTCCCGTGGTGCAAGAAACAGCTCGGAAAGCCACTGCTGCATGCTGAGCATCAACCGAGCAACCTGTGCTTCATCGTGCAGCACTCGGCGAGTGATCTGATCGCGCAACTGATGCCGGTAGAAACTGGTTGCGAGGGCTTGAAAGCTCGGAGCCACGTGCGGGTGGAACTCCGCAAGCACCTCGGCATCAGCCGCGGAAAAACCCACGTGATCCAAGAGGCGATCGAATAGGGTCTTGTTCATTGGAGCACTCCCCGCGGGTCACTTTCGCAGGCTAGATCGTCTGGCACAACACTTGCGAAAGGATGGGTTGTTCCTGCCCGGTCCGCCGCAGCCCATGATTGACTCCGCCAACCGGTCTTCTGCCCCACAGAGCGTTCTCATCGTCGAGGATGAGAAGCTTCTGCGTTGGAGCATCGCGCGCGGATTGCAACGAGCGGGGTACCAAGTTCTTGAAGCCGCTACGGCTGCGGAAGCGGCCAGCTTGGCCCAGCAAGCTGACCTGATCTTGCTAGATCTGAAGCTCCCCGACGGCGATGGCCTTGCGGCCCTGCGTCGATGGCGCGGTGCGGGCACGCACTGCCCTGTGGTGGTGCTGTCTGCGTTCGCCTCCGTGGAAGACGAGCAACTCGGCCGGACCCTAGGTGTGAATCACTTTGCCGCCAAACCTCTAGACTCCGCTGCGCTCCTTCTGCTGATCGAGAAGTACCTCCCCTCCGCCCGCGAGTGAATCTCCCCACCCCGTCCGCCGCGTGGGCGGAATCACCCATCTGGAGAACGAGCGGCGCCGCGCTCCATTCTTCACTTGGCACTCGTGGTCCATAGTCAAGCGCCCGTCCGGTCAAGGCAAGCGAATTGCGAACCACCTGCTGAGTCCGGCCCGCGTGGGCCCATGAGGAGACCAGCCATGCCCCATGATGCTCAGCCAACCACACCGAATCCCGCCGATGGTGCAGGCGATCGCCGCTCCTTTCTCACCAAGAGTTCCACTCTGCTCATGGCGGGCGGGCTCGCCGCAGGCTACGGCACCTTCGCTCACGTGGCCGGACGATTCCTCTACCCCGCCGCGCCACGCGCCAAAACTTGGATGTTCGTGGCGGATCTCGGCAACTTCGCCGCCGGATCATCCATGAAGTACCGCACTCCCGACGGAGCACGCGTGCTGATCACGCGCCGCGATGCGAAGGACGACGTGAGTGCTTTCAAGGCCCTCGGCAGCACGTGCCCGCACTTGGGCTGTCAGGTGCACTGGGAGCCGCAGGCCCAGCGTTTCTTCTGCCCGTGCCACAACGGTGCATTCGACACCGAAGGCTTGGCGATCTCCGGCCCGCCGAAGGACGCGAACCAGAGTTTGCCGAGCTTCCCCCTCAAGGTGGACAAGGGACTGCTCTACATCGAAGTACCCGCGGCTTCCGGGGAGGAGGTCTAGATGAGCACCAGCAGCACTTGGTGGAAGGAACGCTTTCCCGTTCCCGCGGGCCAGCTCAAGGAGCTCACCAACGAACCCGTGCCGAATCACCTGCGTCATTGGTGGTTCTGCCTCGGGGGCACGCCCGCGTATCTCTTCTTCATCCAGATCGTGACGGGCATTCTGCTCGCGGTCTACTACCGCCCAGGGCAGTCCGAAGCTTGGCAGTCCGTGCGTGAGATCACCGACGAGGTGGCCTTTGGCTGGTTCATCCGCAGCGTTCACAAGTGGGGCGCAACGCTGATGATCGCATCGGTCATCCTGCACCAGATGCGGATCTACTTCACGGGTGCTTATCGCGCGCCCCGCGAGCTCAACTGGATGGTGGGGATGCTCATCCTCATCTGCACCCTGATGACCGGCTTCACCGGTTACAGCTTGGTCTATGAACAGCTCTCCTATTGGGGGGCGACCGTAGGCGCGAACATCATGGACAGCGTGCCTTTCGTCGGCAGCTTCATGAAGAACATGTTGCTCGGCGGTGAGGCCTACAACTCGCACACGCTCTCACGCTTCTTCATCCTGCACGCGGCCGTCCTGCCCGTTGCGATGCTGCTGCTCCTCGTCGTGCACATCACGCTGATTCGCCTGCACGGCGTGACGGAGTTCCAGTTCCCGCAAGACGCCGCGCGTCCGTCGAAGACCTTCAACTTCTTCCCCGATCACATGCTCACCGAGCTCATGATCGGACTCGTGTTGATGATTGTGCTCTCCGCGCTGGCCACCATTCTGCCGGCCACCATGGGACCGCAAGCCGATCCCCTGACGACACCTGAAATCATCAAGCCCGAGTGGTTCTTCTACGTGGTGTTCCGCTGGTTGAAGCTGTTCTCTGGAACAGCCGCCGTGCTGAGCACCGGGTTCATTCTCTTCGTCATGTTCCTCTGGCCCTTGATCGACGGCTGGATTCGCCGTCGCACCCGGGCCAGCGAACTCAGCGTTTGGATCGGCATCGTCGCTGTCTTGGCCATCATCGGACTCACCGTCTGGGAAGCGGCCGTTGCGCACTGAGAACAGGGGATTCACACCATGACCATCACCACCAAGAAATCCATCATCGGAGTCCTCGGGTTCCTATTCCTGCTCTCGCTGATCTTCGTGCAGTGGCACGAAGTGACGCGGCGAGCCGAGGAGGCCGGGCTCAGCGAGGCACTCGCTGTGATTCCGGATTCCTCGAAGGCCTGTTACGACTGCCACAAGCAGAAAACACCCGCGTTGGTTGATCACTGGCGCGGCAGCACGCACGCCGAAAAAGGCGTGGGCTGCGTGGAATGCCATCAGGCCGAACGCGGTGACGCTGACGGCTTCGACCACGAGGGCGCGTTCATCGCAACCGTCGTGACTCCTCGCGACTGCTCGCGCTGCCACGTGACGGAAGGCGCGGAGTTCGCTGCGAGCCATCACGCGGCAGGCGGCAACATCCTCGCCTCCTTGGACAACCGTTTGGCTGAAGTGGTTGAGGGCGCACGCGTCCCCTTCAATCCTCACGCCAAGTCCCCCGTGCCTGTGGGATCTTTGACCCAAGTGAACGGCATGGCCAGCGTCCAACTCGGTTGCATGCAATGCCACGGATCCAAAGTGGCGCTAGCCACCACCGATGGCGGCACGATCACCGTAGACGATCTGAAGCCAGGCCCCGATGGCAAGCCCACAGTCACCGCAGCACTCGCCAAGGTGCAGAAGGACCAGCATGGGCGTCCGGTGCTCCATTCGTCCGCTTGGCCCAACACGGGCATTGGTCGCCTGAATCTCGACGGCTCCAAGGGTTCTTGTGCCGCTTGTCACTCGCGCCACGACTTCAGCCCGCGCCGCGCGCGCCAGCCCGAAGCCTGCGGCAAGTGCCACATGGGACCTGACCACCCGCAGAAGGAGATCTTTGAAGAGTCGAAACACGGCATCGCGTTCCGCGATCGCATGAGCGAGATGAATCTGGATGCCAAGCACTGGGTTCTCGGCGAGGACTACAGCGCAGCGCCCACTTGCGCCACTTGCCACATGTCTGGCAACAAGAAGAACGGCGGCCGCGTGACCCACGATCCGGGCGAGCGAATCTCGTGGACACTGCGTCCTCCTGTGAGCATCCCGATGGACACGGACGAGAAGCACGCCATCGTGAAAGAACTCGATCCCGAGAAGCGGGCTGCTCTAGTGAAGGACAGCGCTGAAGCCAAACGCCGCCGCATGCAGGAAGTGTGCAGCCACTGCCACACTCCTGACTACGTCAACGGCTTCTACAAGCAGTACGACGATCTGGTCGTGCTCTACAACGAGAAGTACGCAAAGCCCGGTGCCGCCATCATCGCTGCTCTCCGCAAAGAGAACCTCCTCACAGCCCCTGAGTTCGACGAGAAGGTGGAGTGGACTTGGTATCTCCTGTGGCACCACGAAGGCCGGCGCGCACGACACGGCGCCAGCATGATGGGTCCTGACTACACCCACTGGCACGGCATGTTCGAGGTCGCAGAACGCTGGTACACCGAGTTGATCCCTGAAGTTCGCGAGCTCCTCGAGAAGGCCCGCCACAACGGCCAGAAGGAGGCCGCGGATCGCGTGTCCGCCCTCGTTGAGGGAATCATGGCCCGACCTGAACACCAGTGGTCGGGACCGCAGAAGAACTAGTTCAGAAACCCCTGCCTCGCGGGCTCCGCAGACCCAAGGGTCGGCGGAGCCCGTTTCCACTGAGGGGCACTGCGCCATGGGGCGCGCGCGCCAGGAGCGGTCTGCTGCTGATAGGCTGCACAAGCCTCCGATTGTGCTGCGTGCCATGACCTACTCGACCCACGATCATCGTCGCGATGTGCTCGGACTGAAACACGTCTATCCGGTGCTTTCACGGCGCTCTGGTGGACTTTCCATCGGCATCAATCTGAATCCGAACAAGGCCTGCAACTGGCGCTGCATCTATTGCCAAGTGGACGGGCTTCGGCCAGGGAATGCGCCCGAGATCGACTTAGCGCTGCTCGACAGCGAACTGTCTCAGGTGCTGCGTGCCCTCGGAGATGGGACTCTTGCCCAACAATTGGGCGTCGCGGCAACTCCCTTGCGCGACTTCGCAATATCTGGTGATGGCGAGCCAACCAGCGCAGCGGAGTTTCCTGAGGTGATCGAACTCGTCGCCTCCCTGCGCCGTGCCGCCGCGCTCGAATCCCAGTCGGCGTTCGTGCTCATCACAAATGGCAGCTTCATGGCCTCCGAGCGCGTCCAACGCGGCCTACGCATTCTCGCGCGTCACGGTGGCGAAGTGTGGTTCAAGCAAGACCGTGGAACTGCGGCAGCACTACGCGCTGTGAATTCCGTGGCCATGGATTTGGAAGAGCGACTCAAACTACTCGCGGCTGCGGCGAAGCTCGTGCCTACGCGCATTCAGAGTGCTTGGTTCACACTCGATGGCCAATGGCCGACTCCCGACGAGGTGGACGCGTGGCTCGACTGGCTGCGTGCTGCCCTAGCCCGTGGAGTGGATTTGGCCGGTGTGCAGATCTACGGCTTGGCGCGCCCTTCGCACCAACCCGAAGCACCGCGGCTAGGGGCCGTGTCTGAGGAGTGGCTCAATGCTCTCGCCGCTCGGGTGCGTGCCCTAGACCTCGACGTGACCGTGAATCCCTGAGAGTCGCCTCGAGGGCCGGCTGCGAGCGGCACAAAACGACGCCGGGCTGCATCTTTCGACGCAGCCCAGCATGAGCGAGGACGACGGGACTTGAACCCGCAACCTTCGGCGTGACAAGCCGACGCGCTAACCAATTGCGCCACGTCCCCTCAGAAAACTCTGCTCGCGAATGCGAATCCACAAGCGGGGCGCAGTCTATGAACGGGCTGCAAGCCCTTCAAGCACAAGCCCCCCTCCGCGCGTCCGCATGCGTGGATTACCGCGAAAAAAGAAGGCCCCGGCAACCCCCTCCGGGTCACCGAGGCTCTTCAACTTCCAGCCGTCCTTCAGGCTCACGAGTGCAAGCACTCGCGCTCCTCCCTCGAAGAAACCCGTCCAGTTTCTTCCGCCCGGCTTCCGGATGCGCCGTAGCGATCCGGTTGTTTCACTGATGCGAATCAGACAGTCCCGCGAACCGTTCCCTGACTCCCTCGCGCTGCGAGGGGCAAGCACATGATCGGAGCTGTTGCAAAGGACTTGAGAGGCTGAGGTGAGATTCGGCGCGTGAGTTCAAGAGGCGCAGCGGCGCACGGAATCCCTGCCGGCGCGCGCGACTTCTCCTAGCGGAAGCCCCCAAAATAAGCGAAGCCCCGGGAGCGCTTACGCACTTCCCCGGGGCTCCTCGGCCGGACGTTTGCCGGTCAGTTTCCGCCGGCGGATGTATCCACCTTGGCGGGAGTTGTTCCTCCAACTCGCGGAGCTTCTTCTCGCTTCGGGGTCACCGTCATGCGGCCGAAGATCGCGCGTTGGTGTTCGATGGTCACATCCACTTCCTTGTCAGCTGGTACTCGCCCGGAGTACTCGGAGAAGCCGCCCCCTCAACAGCCGGGGAAGCGGCTCGTGGAGAGCAGGATGCGCTTCTTCTTGTCCATGACCACGATTTGCGGACTCGTCGCGTCCGGCAAGAAATCGTGGTACTCCTCGCCGCTCTTCCCGAAGTACTTCAGGTTGTAGGGCACGGTGAGCTTGTCACCGGCGAGGGTGTAGTTGAAGTCGATCTTGATGGGGCCGCCCCACGAGAGCGCGGTTTCCTTACCGGCGGCGACTGCGATGGCGGCCATGTTGCCTTGACGCACGCGCACCGTTTCAGAGCCGTTGGCCACCAACCCACCGCTGATCACCCACTGACCCGCGGGAACGCGCAATGCCTTCTTCGTGGCTGCTGCGTTGAAGGAAACATCGCCCTTCTCGTTGGAGATCACCACGGCCCTGATGTCGCCATTGCCTTCGAAGGCCGTGCGCACATCCACCGTGCCGCTCTCACCCGCGAATGGCGCAATGTTGGCGCTCGTGCCGTCCGCGCTGATGTCGAAGCTGAAGAGTTCTCCGCCGAGGTTCACCACGCGTGAGAGATAGGCCGCAGCATCGCCGCTTCCAACCACCATGGCGTCCACGCCGTAGTCGTTGTAGACGCCGTTGTTGTTCTGGTCGATGACCGCGATGTTCGTGCCCTTGGCCTTGCCGACCATGGCTCCGCCAGCGCTGTGCGACCAAGCATCGCCCGTCTTCTTGAAACGCACGCCGTAGGTGAATGGTTTCCCATCCACCGTCTTGGCCTTGAGCTTCATTTCAGAGCTGATGCCCTTCGCCTTCTCATCCACCTTGCCGTCGCCGTTGATGTCGACTGCAAGAGCAGAGCCTTGCACTTCTGTTGCGAAGTTAGTGCCGGCACCGTGCGTGATGTGGATGCCATTGGAGATCGGCGTCCACGTCTCCTTGGGAAGCACATACGTCCACTTATCGGGAATCTTGTGCGTCAGCGTCACCTGCTCCGCCGCTTGATCTTGCGCGGGGAGCATCGTGAGCGCGAGGCTGCACGCGAACCCACTCAACACGAATCGCTTCATCATCGTCGTGACCTCAATGCGTGCCGCAGGAAACCCTGCGAAACACTTGGCGGTAGCGTATCCGATAGCCCTGCGCGGCGACGAGGGTAGGCGATCGATAAATCTCTCCCCCGATGGAGGACCCCGGCCAACGCAAACCGGCTACTTCCGCCAAGCACTCTGCGCTGGTGCCACGGCTCGCGCGAACCAGAGCGGCCTTCGTAAGCCATTGGGCCCCGCTCCCTTGCGGGTGAGGGCTAGCCACTCGTGCCAGACCGCCATGGAGCGTTCGAGGTCCACGTGGATATCGCCGTAGCGGTCCCCGCTTTCGGCTTTGGCGACCGTGACCTTCTGGTGCCAGCAATGCATGCCGCTGATCGGGTCGGGCTGCACCGGGAAGGTGAGGTTCTGGTGCACGCCACCATCCGACCACCACACGCGTTGCGAATCCGGGTCCGAGGACGCAAACGGCCCGATGTCGCCAGTGCGCCGCACATCCAGCGTGGAGCGCTGCTGGTCTAATTGCACCGGTGCCGCGGCCCAACGATCTGTGCCGGGCAAGCCGTCCACGCGCCAACGACCCAAGTGGTGCGAGCAGGCCACCACTCCGGGACGAATGCCTTCGGTCACCCAGACCTTGTTCACGAAGTGGCCAATGCGCGTGCTGATGCGCACAAGCTCGCCCGTGCGCACACCGAGTGCCCAAGCATCCTCTGGATGCACCCACACCGGATTGGAGTTGGAGATTTCGTAGAGCCACTTGGCATTGCCGCTGCGGGTGTGAATCAACGTTGGCAAGCGGAAGTTGGGCAGGAGCACAAACTCGCCCGCATCGCGATTGAGCTTCGACGGATGCACATGACTCGGAATGTAGTTCGGTAGCGAGGCTTCGCGTCCGTACCCCCACTCCTCCGCCGTGGGCGAGAAAAACTCGAGGCGCAACGAGGGCGTTCGGAAACCCACCTCGCCGTGACCGTCCACGTCCACCGCTACGGGTTTGCCATCGCGCATCCACAAGGCGCGTTCACGATCTAGCGTCGCGCCGTCTAGATTCACGGGCTTTCTGAACACCTCCCCCACGGACTCTTCCACGAGGAACGCACCATGCCGACGCATGTAGTCGAGGGGGCTCAGCCCCTCGCGAGCTGCGGCCTCGGGCAAGCCCGGCACGCTGTTCTCGAAGATCCAGCGGTAGTACTCCTCGGTGGTGATGCACTCGCCCTTTCTGTAGGGCGATTCAAAGTTCTTGCGCACTCCCAAGCTGCCATCTTCATCGATCGCCCATGAGAGCCGGATCCAAAACTCATCCTCTTCCCAGACTTCTCCAGGATTGGCTTCGTGAGTCCACGTGATGCGACGCCCCTCGCGTTCCGCATGCACGCGTAGCACCGGTTGCCGGAACGCGATCCAACGCGCCGCATGAGTTTCTTGGCTTTGAATGTCATGCCGTTCGGGCCCGTGCCCCATGGGCAGCACGTAGTCCGCAAACATGGCCGTTTCGCTCCACGTGGGTGTGAGAGCAGCGTGCAATCCCACGAGGCTCTCGTCTTTGAGGACCTCCATCCACATGCCACCGTCCGGATTGGTCCAAACAGGGTTGTAGACACGCGTGAAATACGTGTCGAGTTTGCCGCGCCCGTCCTTCAAGAAGTGCGGGAGCAAGAACGACAGCTCGTGATGCGAGAAGGGCCACTCCTCGGGATACAAGAGCTCGTTCCAGACATCTTGGGGACGCGGCTTCACGAACGGTGCAGGGACGAACTTGTTGTGCGGCGCGAGATGTGTGCCGCCTGCCGTGTTCACAGATCCCGTGAGCACGCAGAGGAGCTGGATGCATCGCGCCACTTGCCAACCACCTAAGTGCCCGGCGGCGGCGCTGCGCCAAACGTGCGCGCTCAAAGCCCCGCGCGCCTTGCCAATCTCGCGAGCGAGTTCACGAATGCGTGTCGCCGGCACGCCGCATTCGGCCGCAGCCCACTCCGGCGTGTACTTCGACAGATGCGCTGAGAGTTGCTTCTTGAAGCTCTCGTAGGTGCACGGCTCAGAAGCATGATGAGCGCCTAGCCATTCCCTCCAGTTCACCCACTGCCGCACGAAGCTGTCGTCGCAGAGATTCTCGGCGACCATCACCTGCGCGAACGCGAGGAGCAGCCCCGCTTCAGTGCCCGGTTGTGGCGACAACCACCACGTGGACATGCTGGCCGTGTTCGAAAGGCGCGTGTCAATGGTCAGGACCTTCGCGCCGGCCATGAGGCCTTCAATGATTCTCTGCGCGTGCGGATTGAAGTAGTGCCCCGTTTCCAAGTGCGAGGAAATCAGGAGGATGAACTTCGCCCGCGCGTGATCCGGCGAGGGCCGATCCATCCCGCTCCAAAGCGTGTAACCAAGGCGTGCCGCTGCACTGCACACGTTGGTGTGGGAGTTGTGCCCGTCCACGCCCCAGCTCTGCAACACACGATCCATGTAACCGTCGTGACCTGGGCGGCCCACGTGATACATGACCTCAGTGCGTCGCCCTTCCTGCAAAGCCTTGCGAATGCGGCGCGCAAACGTGTCGATCACTTCGTCCCACGTTGTGCGCTCGAACTGGCCTGAGCCCCGCGGCCCAGAACGTTTCAATGGATACAGGATGCGCTGCGGGTCCTGCACTTGATTGATCGTGGCCGGGCCTTTGGCGCAATTGCGGCCGCGTGAGGCTGGATGAAACGGATTGCCCTCCAGCTTGCGAATGGTGTTGGTGGCCTTGTCCACGTACGCCACGAGTCCGCACGCAGCTTCGCAGTTGAAACACACCGTCGGAACAAGCCGGTAGTGCTTCTCGACTTTGCGGGGCCAAGCCATCGCGTCGTACTCCACCCAATCGTCCCAACGCTCGGGGGGTGGAAAGCTGGCGAGATCGCGGATTTGCCAAGGCTCACCTGAAGGCGCGCAGCGTTCGGCGGCATGGATCTGTTGCGCAGGACCATTCTGGTTGGCGCTCATGAGTTCGGCGTCTCCTGTCCACACTTGACGAAGGCCCGTTCATAGAGCGTCAGGCCTCCGACGGCGAAGGCTGCTGCCAAGGCACTCAGCCATCCCCCTTCCACGAACCCGAGCGAATGAAAACCCGGCAGGAGTGCGCACACCGCCGCGCCATAGAACATCAGCACCGCGAGCCCCGGGGCCCCGCTGCTGCGCAACAATGCGTGGGCGCGACGCGCCGCTGCATCCACGATCATCATGCGATTGTGGAAACGCAGCCACATCACATTCAGGATGGCCACCACGGTGAAGAACACCGGCGCCGGGAAAGGCCCGGTCGCCGTGCCGTGCATGAACAACGGTACAGCGGCACCCGCGAGCAATGCTTGCAGGATGAGGTGGACGAACAGCCCCTTCTCTAGCCACAGATCGCGGCCTCGACACTGTGCGAACAAGAATGCTGTGTAGCCAGACGCCATCACGGCCAGCGGCAGATTCGCAATGCGCAACACATCCGCCGTGTCGATGAAACCTGCGAGCCGCAGACCAAGAGATGCAGCGGTGCAGCCGCCGAACCCCATCAACACCCACGTGCCCTTCACCAACCACGACTTCCAGTTGGGACGCGTGAGGATGTGCAGGAAGCGGTCGGGTCGCCCGAGATCCACAATCAGCAGCACGGTGGTCACTGCCAAGAAGAACAGCGCCGTGGCTTCGGGGAGCACGGCCTCAACTCCGCCCTCCTCGGGGCGCCGACCGAGGAAGGCCAGCAGCGGAGCGAGCAGCATGGCGCCTGCGGCGATGTTCTTGGTGACGAGATAGAGCCAGACATGCCAGCCCCACATGATGGGATGGGGCACATCTAATGCGGCGATGAGATCTGGCGGTGGCTCGAAACCCGGCGGCACAGGCCGCGGCGCTTCGGCGCGATCAGACCACAGGTACATCTCCTGTTCGAGGGTGCTTCCAGGCTTCAGCGATTCGTTGAGCGCGCCGGTGTACCAGACGCGCGGCTTGGTGCCCTTCTCCACGCGGCGTTGTTCCACCTTCTCGGTTGCGAGGTGATGCGCAATCTCCGTGGCGGGATTGGATGTGTCCCCGGCGATGATGGCGTGCTCAGGGCACACCACGACGCAGGCTGGCTCGAGCCCGAGTTCCGTGCGATGCGCGCAGTAGTGACACTTCTCAGCCGTGCCCGTGTCGTCATTGAGATAAAGAGCGTCGTAGGGGCAGGCTTGCATGCAGGCCTTGCAGCCGATGCAAGCGTCGCGATCGAGGTCCACGATGCCATCGTCGCGCTTGTGCAGCGCCGTCACGGGGCAGATTTCGACACACGGCGCCGCGTCGCAATGATTGCAGCGCAACACCGTGAAGTGGCGCTTCACCGCGGGGTACGTCCCCTTCTCCACGTACTTCACCCACGTCCGGAATGAACCGACGGGGACTTGGTTCTCCGACTTGCAAGCCACGGTGCAGGCATGGCAGCCGATGCACTTCCTCTGATCGATGACGAATCCGTATTGGGGCATATGTGGCTGAGCCTAAGTTCAGTGACAAAGACATGCGCCGGACACCGCGACAGCGGTGAAGTGCGCAGAGGCTAGCGGCAGGAGGTACCCGAGGATCGCCATCCAGCGCGGGTGGGGCAACATGCGCCCGACAAAGAACACTCCGAGGGCATTGAAGCCCGCGATGATCAAACTGTTGCGTAGCACCGTGTCTTCATTGATGAGACCGGCCACCCACGTGCCCACAGCGGCACCGATGGTCCAGCCCATCACAATCATGACTTTGGCCCCAGTTCCCGTCATCTCCATGGCGGCAGCGAGCTTGGCACGCGCTTCCGCGTCGCCCTTGCGTGCCCGGGACATCAGTTCCCGATCGTCGAAGGTCGCACGCGCCTCTTTGGGTACAGGAACCAGACGGTGCGAGAGGGCCTCAATCCCAGCCACCGTGATGGCGAAGCTCGCGACTCCGGCCAGCGCGGTGAGAATGGCGTAGACAATGTCCATGGTTGCACCCCTGCGGTAGACCGTGAGCCTTGCCGCGGGCGCCAGTATGCCTTTCATCCGGCTTGGTGCACAGACGCCCGCTGCTTTTGCCCACGCGCTCTGTCGTTCATCATGGCGCGCCCGCACGATGGCGGGAGGAGAGCGTCGTGGCTACCAACATCACTTCCCGCACCAAGGATTACTCCCAGTGGTATCTCGACGTGATCGCGGCGGGCGACCTCGCCGATCACTCGCCTGTTCGTGGCTGCATGGTCATCAAGCCCCACGGCTACGGGATCTGGGAGCTCATCCGCGAGCAGCTCGACGCACGCTTCAAGGCCACGGGCCACGTCAATGCCTACTTTCCGCTGTTCATCCCCATGAGCTTCCTCGCCAAGGAAGCGAAGCACGTGGAGGGCTTTGCCATGGAGTGCGCCGTGGTGACGCACTCGGGCCTCGAAGCTGATGGAGCCGGCGGACTCAAGCCCCGCGGCGCCATTGAAGAGCCTCTCATCGTGCGGCCCACTTCGGAGACCATCATCGGTCACACCTACGCCCAGTGGGTGCAGAGCTGGCGCGACTTGCCGCTCCTGATCAATCAGTGGGCCAACGTGGTGCGATGGGAAATGCGCACGCGGCTATTCCTGCGCACCATGGAGTTCCTCTGGCAGGAAGGACACACCGCCCACGAAACGCCCGCAGAAGCCGAGGAAGAAACGCTGCGCATGCTCGATGTCTACGCCGAGTTCGCAGAGAACGTGCTGGCCATTCCGGTGCTCAAGGGCGAGAAGACTGCCTCAGAGCGTTTCGCTGGCGCTGATCGCACCTACTGCATTGAAGCCATGATG
>Ga0233425_10002229_pt1 | contig 39225 bp, 36 predicted proteins | sample Watercolumn_Towu_2_FD_181712 | JGI IMG/M metagenome (GOLD analysis project Ga0233425, IMG submission 181712) | Freshwater microbial communities from Lake Towuti, South Sulawesi, Indonesia - Watercolumn_Towuti2014_140_MG | ecosystem: Environmental > Aquatic > Freshwater > Lake | place... | reverse complement strand
GGTCATATTCAGCTCTCTGCAAACGCCTCATGGCTTCTTCCAGTTGTTTTTTAAAATATGCCACTACGGCATCCGTCTGGTGTTGCCTCAATTCCTTATAGCTGCGGATGAAAACCTGGGTGAGGATAATGAGGGTTTGCTGGCAAATGCCCGGATCGGGATTGGTATACTGGATGGTCACCAGATCGCTTTCCTGAACTCGCGTAACAGTCAGGTTCAGCAGAGCGTTGATACTGTAAAATTTATTATCGGAACTCCACAACCGGTAGATATAATTGTAATCGTTGGCATTTCCGTATGCAATGAGTTCCCTAACGCAGCGTTCATACGGAGTAGTCGTGTCATACTGGTCCCGGCGGTCGGTGTCAATACTGATCCATTGACGCGTAATGAGCGGGGTCGTGTCGATCTTGCGGTAGTAATCATCCCCGAATGCGGTATCCGAAGCACGAGTTTTCACAGGCGATGGGTAGGGGTAATCCGTGAGGGTTTCAGGGGGAGAGTTGTTCTGGGTGATCCTGATTCTCTGGCCTGCTGCCACTTCGTACGATCGCAGGGAATTAAGGTCCATCAGTTCCTCAAGGTCAACATGGTACTTTTTAGAAATGGAATACATCGTCTCCCCGCGTTTCACGGTATGGTACTCGGGGGAAGCATCAGGATCAGTGGAACCGCCTTCTGCATCCCTTACCGTGGGGGAGGCTGTGGGATCTTCCGGTTCATCGGTGTTGAAATAGGAGGTTTTCTTAGGGGGCTTATAATACTGCTGTTGTTTCTGGGAACGCTTGTATTTCCTGACAATCTGCAGAATGTCCGGTGGAACGGTGGCCATCAGCTCTTCATAATTTTCCTGCTGGATGTATTTGGGATCATAATGGTCCAGCATCAGGTGCTGGACGAGCAGCCGGACCGATACTTCCTCCAGAGTATTCCGTGATTTGATGAGATTTATCAGGTTGTCATATGCAGTGTTGCTGGCATATACGTCGATCCTGGTTTCCTGCTGGACTGAATACCCCGAGGTAATCCCGGTATATATTGTGGTCTCAGAAACGTACATCCGGGCTCGTTTTCGGGTAAAAGCGAACACGATAATCATCAGTACGAGAGGCACGAGAATGATCAGAAGTAGATGTCTCTGAAGCAGCTTTATTAGATGAATAAGCTTCACTACTCGATGTTGTTTATCACATTGAACTTAATCCCGACGATCTCCTGAAGAATCATGTACGCATTATAGAAATCAATCCTGGCATATTCAAAATCCGTGACAGCTTTCCTGTTCATCTCATTCAACCGGGCCAGTTCATAAAGGGTTAGCTGTCCATTCAGGAATTCCTTCTCTGCCATAGCATTCTGCATCGACATAAAGATCTGATTCTCGTTTGCGATCTTTAAAATCTTCTGGTTGATGATCAGTTTGTTATACTGTTCAATCACTGATTTTCTCAGCTCCTGGATCCGGAATTCCCTTTCGGAGATGGTGCGTTCCACATATTTTCTCCGGATCTTGACCCGGTTTGTCCGGTCCCACATATCGTCCAACGGCATCCTGATAGAGACTCCGATAAGGTAACGGGTATTATCCTGGGTAGTTAACACTGAATTGACATCGCCGAGGTTTGTAGTGTTGTTAGTCAGTCCGTCGTAATAATCGGTGGCGATATTTCCATCGAGATAGAGATTGGACATCCACTCCCTTCTGGCACTTTTAACCAGGTATTTATTAATGTAAATATCAGCATCCAGGTACTTGAGATAAGGGGAATGGACAATTGCCGAATCGATCAGGTCATCCAGTGGAGGGATACGCAGGGTAATGTCATCGATGAAGGGGTTGTACACGAAAACCGTGTCCTTCACCTGGGAGTGGCATACCAGCAAGGAACCACACATGAAGAATACAATCCCGACAACCCTGAAAATCAAAGCCTGCATTTCAATATCACACGTTTTCTTTCTGGAACAATGCTCCGAAGGTCCGCAGAATGATCCCGATATCCCCCCAGAAGGAGTTATGTTCAGCATAGAAATTATCTATCGAGAACCGTTCTTCTTCCGACATGGCGCCACCTTTTCCTCTTTTCTTTACCTGCCAGAGCCCGGTGAGACCGGCAGGCGCCCTGAATCTCCTGCTCCATCGTTTTTTGGTCAGCGCTTCTGCTTCATTTAATGGCAGAGGGCGGTTCCCGACGATGGACATATCTCCCTTAAACACATTTATCAATTGTGGTAATTCATCAATGCTCGTCTGGCGGATGAACTTCCCGACCCGTGTGATCCGGGGATCATCCACAATCTTCAGGAAGGCTTTCCGTGCGTTTTTCCGTTTGTTGGCCAGGCGTTCACAGATCTCTTCACCGTCATAATAGACTGGTGGTGAACATTTTTCTCCTGCGGGTAATTTGGCACATTCAGAACATTTGTCTTCAACGGTCTCTGTAATGTACTGGTTCAGGTGTGCTACTTCTTTAAGCCGCTTATCTGCATCCGGATACATGGAGCGAAACTTATAGAAATCGAATATCTTGTAATTGGCACCAACCCGCTTCGAGATATAATATACCTTGCCCCTTGATTCCAGGTAGATGGCCAGCATGGTTAAGAAGATTATCGGGGACAGGATCAGCATAGCAAGTGAAGCGACTGAGATATCAAAAATCCGTTTAAGAAGCGGGGTTTGGTAAGCGGCCAGATCGGTGTCAATGATCGAGTCAAGCGGCTTGGGAACAAACTCGGCCTTGAGCTTCTTAAGAAAACGGATGCGGCTGTGCAGACGCACCGGTTCAAATGAACAATGGTAATAATCATCCACTCCGGCTTCCAGCGCTTCCTCTTTGATACTTGCCTCCCAGCAAACCGTCAGGAGGATGAAGGGAACCTTTGTATAAATCTTATGCAGGCGAAGCTTATGGTAGAAATCCAGCCCCTTCATCCCGGGGATCCTGGTTTCACACAGGATGCAATCCACAGCCCGGGCTTCTGTATAAACAGGAATGGCCCCTGTATCCTTGTCGAAATCGAATAATCGGAAGTTATTTTCGGTCAGCCAGTATATCGCTGATAATCCATTGGGCATTACTGTAATCTCAAACAGACCACTCTCCACAAACTGCTGTATCACAGCCTGATCGTTCCCAATATACAATACATTCAGCTTATTAGCCGAAGTTTGGTTCATGTCCCCCAAGTCATTCGTTTTTGTGAATACAACTCTTTCGATTCCAGGCGTCTTTTTATCCGGGCGAGCAGTTCACGTGGATTAAATGGTTTCAGGACATAATCATCCGCACCCATTTCAAAACACTTGATCTTATCAGCACTTTCTTCCTTTCCCGAGAGCATGATCAGAGGAATTTCTTCAAAGAAACCGCTTTCCCTGATCCGCCTGACAAATTCAATCCCATTCAATACCGGCATCTCGAGATCGCAGATGATGACATCAGGAAGGTTCCCTGATTGCAGGTAGAACAATGCATCCATCCCGTTGGTCATCGTTACCACATCGAAATCCTTATTAAATGTGTTTTCGATGATGAAACGGATACTCTTTTCATCATCAATGGCAAGGATTTTCTTCTTCATGAAAGCCCTTTTTTGTAAGCAAATATATTGGATTTTAGAGGAATTGAGGGAAATAGATATTAACAAAAAGTAAAAGTTATCGACTGCAAAAACCTTGGTAATAGCCGATCTTACTTGGATTCAATGTATTGTTGCAACCGGACCAACTCGTCCCGTAAACGGGCTGCCTCAAGAAAATCAAGCTCTTTGACAGCATCCTCCATCGCTTTCTTCGTCTTTCCTATCAGTTTCCTGAGCTGGCCCTCCGGAAGGTATGGGATAACGGGATCGGCTGCAATCTCCAGATACTCTTTTTCTACATAAGCACGGGGTAGTTTCCCGCGGGCATCAGCCACAGCAGTTTGTTCCAGTATATCAGCCGTCGTTTTCGTGATCTGTGCAGGAGTGATGTTATGAAGTTGGTTGAATTCGAGCTGCTTTGCCCTTCTCCGGTTCGTCTCATCCATCATCCGTTGCATCGAATCGGTCACCTTGTCAGCATAGAGGATCACCCGGCTGTTCAGGTTTCTAGCCGCCCTTCCTGCCGTCTGAGTCAGTGATCGTTCTGAACGAAGAAAGCCCTCCTTATCGGCATCCAGGATGGCAACCAGGGAAACTTCCGGAAGGTCTAAACCTTCCCGCAGCAGATTTACTCCAATCAATACGTCAAAAATCCCCATCCGGAGATCACGCATAATCTCCACCCTTTCAAGAGTGTCAACGTCGGCATGGATATACCGCGCCTGGACCTGAAGCCGGCTTAGATATTTCGTCAGTTCCTCTGCCATTCGCTTGGTCAGCGTTGTGACCAGCACCCTTTCCTTTGCTCGGACTCGCCGGTCGATTTCATCAAGCAGGTCGTCAATCTGGGTATGGCTCGGCCTGACTTCCACCTGGGGATCCAGCAGGCCCGTCGGCCGGATCACCTGCTCCACTACCACTCCCTGGGATTTCTGCAGCTCAAAATCAGCAGGCGTGGCGCTAACATATATCACCTGACCTGTAAGGGATTCGAATTCATCAAACTTCAGCGGCCGGTTATCCAGTGCCGAGGGCAACCTGAATCCAAATTCCACCAGGATCTGTTTCCGCGACCGGTCACCTCCGTACATCGCCCTGATCTGAGGCACACTGACATGACTCTCATCTATGACCATCAGGAAATCATCCGGGAAATAGTCCAGCAGGCAGAAGGGGCGGGAGCCGGGGCTTCTACCGTCGAAATACCGCGAATAATTCTCGATACCGGAGCAGTATCCCAGTTCCCTCATCATTTCAATATCGTAGCCCACACGCTCCTCCAACCGCTTACTCTCCAGTTCCTTTCCATGTTCCCGGAAATACGCACTCTGGCGGATCATATCCTCCTGGATTTGCAGGAGTGATTTTTTCATCTGGTCGGGAGAGGTCACGAAAAGGTTGGCCGGATATATGCTGAGGAATGGATAGGCATCGGTCCTTCTGCCTGATTGCGGCTCGAACGACTCCAGACTTTCCACCGTATCATCCCAGAAAACCACCCGGTAAGCGATATCCAGATAGGCAGGAAAAATGTCTACCACATCCCCCCGTACACGGAAGGTACCTCTGGTAAAATCGGATTCCGTTCGGGAATAAAGGCTGTTCACCAGCAATTGCAGTACCCGGTTCCTTGTGATCCGATCGCCCCGGGCGATGCGGATCACATTCCGTGAAAAATCCTCAGGATTCCCAATGCCGTAGATACAGGAAACGGAGGAGACAACGATCACATCTCTCCGTCCCGATAGCAGCGATGAAGTGGCACTCAGACGTAATTTTTCAATTTCGTCATTGATGGCCAGATCTTTTTCAATGTAGGTATTCGTGACCGGGATATATGCTTCCGGCTGGTAATAATCATAATAGGAAACAAAAAACTCGACTGCGTTTCCGGGAAAGAAGTGTCTGAATTCCCCGTAAAGCTGCGCTGCCAGTATTTTATTGTGGCTGAGTACCAAAGTCGGCCTCTGGACCGCCTGGATGACATTGGCGATTGTATATGTCTTGCCGGACCCGGTGACACCAAGCAACACCTGATGAGAGTCGCCCCGCTGAAGTCCTTCCACCAGCTGCCTGATGGCTTCCGGCTGGTCGCCGGTGGGCTGAAAATCACTGGTAAGTGAAAAGTCCATTAGTATCTATTGGACCATCATGACCCCCGAAACCGGGTAGTGGTCTGAGAAAGTGACATTTATCTTTTTATACTCGTATGCTTTGAAACCCTTTCCGAACAAGATATAATCGATCCGGTAGTTTGGAAGGATCCCGTCATATGTGGTTCCCAGAAATCCTTCACCGGCCTCCCGGTAAGCGTCCTTCAGCTTTTCGGTCAGCCTGTGATAGGTGTAGGAAAACGGGCTGTCGTTCATATCACCGCACACCAATACAGGGTAAGGAGAACTGTTAATGACATTTATCAGAAGTTCTGTTTGTGCCGCCCGCAGCAGAAATGCCTGTTTCAGTTTTCTCAGGATGGAGAAGACACCCTCCTTTAACCGGATGTTTTGAGTTTCGTTTTTTTTGAGCTGGTAATAAAAATCCACATCCTGTTTTCCAAGCCGGAGCGAAGCCAGATGCATATTAAACACACGGATCGTATCCTGCTTCATGACAATATCGGAAAAGAGCGCGAAATGAGATAGGCCTTTGTTTGACAACGTGCCCTGGCGAACGATCGGTAGAGCAGAAAAAGTAACCAAACCGTTCAATCCGCCGGAAGGATCCGACTCGTAATAATCACGGGCATTCCAGTAAGGAAGTTGCATGCTGTTTGCCATGTTCCGCAGAACCGGTTCGAAATCCGCTTCCCGGATACGGTATTCCTGGAAGCAAAGAATCGTTGGCCGTTCTTCAGCCAGAAACTCAGTGACTTCAGCCCGTACATTCCGCCCGGCCTGACCCTGGCCCGAAAAACCATGAACATTGTAAGTGACCAATAATATATTCTGTCCCGGCGGCAGGATCGATTTGTTGTAATCGAACCGGATAATCGTGCTCAACTGATTCCATCCGATGAGGATTGCCACAAGGGATAGCAAAGCGTATTTTTTCCAAAGGATCAGCCAGATTAAAACGAATACCAGGTTCAGCATAAGAAGCCAGGGGTAGATCAATCCGAACAGGGCAAAGATCCAGGCATCTCTGGGATCTATGTATTGGGCTGCATATGAACAGAATAGGCCTAATACTGCCAGGATATTCACTACAAGGAGTAAAACCAGTAAAATCCTGGCTGATTTTCTGTGATGCTCCGGCACTGGCACTTCTTAATGTTTACCCGAGGATTTAAAAAGGAATTCCTTTTCCTCGCGGGTCAGGCTGTCATATCCCCCCTTTGAAATCTTATCCAGAATCGAATCGATTTGTTTTTGCTGCTGAGCACGCTGGTAATTATACTCGTCGTCCGTAACCGGCCGGCGGTGTCTGCCCGGACCCTGGGCACGGGATTTCGGGGGATGGGTGAAAAACCGGGTGAACCAGGACAGGAAAGACTTGCCTGATGCAAATGTTGAAGTGTGTGTGCGTCGTGTGGTTCTTATAAAAAGAAAGCCCAGCAAGGCACCTCCGATATGTGCGATATGTCCGCCGGCATTTCCGGTAGGGATCATGAAAAAATCAAAAATGAACAGGGCGATGGCGAGGAAGAGGATCCTGACCCGGCCAAAGAAAAGCATATAGATAGTGTAGTTCGGTACATAAAAAGCGATGGCGGTTACAATGGCCATGACCGAAGCCGAGGCTCCCAGAGCAAAAGAACGCTCCAGGTCGGCCTGGAAAACGGGAAAAATATTAAAAGCCAGGATGAAAACACCGGCTCCGGCCAGCCCTCCCAGGATGTAAACCCATCCCATCTGCCGCTCCGTAAGATACTCCAGGAAGATCCGTCCAAACCAATATAACCAAAGCATATTGAACAGGATATGCCAGATGCTGACATGCAGGAACATGTATGTAACCAGGGTCCATGGCCGCAGGGCAAGTTGTGGAAGCGAAGCAGGAACGGCCAGGTAATCCACCACAGCCGAAAACAGGGAATCGGAATCCGGATTGTTGAAAAGGAAGGCGAACACCCGGAAAATCTGGACCAGGAGCCATACCCCTATATTGATCATGACCAGATAGGTCAGGATCGTTCTTTTCCTGAAAAAATTCCGGGCTTCACTGAAAGGTGTCTGTGTTTGCTGATACATGTTCATGGGTAACTGATTCGTCAGTACATTGCTTTTTTCCTCCAGTAAACGATCAGGAAGAAACCAAAGATCATTCCTCCCAGATGAGCAAAATGGGCGACATTGTCACTTGGATTTTTTGAAATACCGGAGATCACTTCGATGGCACCGTATAAAAGGACAATCCACTTTGCTTTGATGGGAAAAAGAAAATATATATATACCAGCATGTTTGGGAACATCATCCCGAATGCCAGCAGGATCCCGTATACAGCCCCCGAAGCCCCGATCGTGGGCACATCCATCTGCAGGCGGATCAGTTGTTGTATATATTCAACCGATTGCTTCCCATATTCCGGGTTGCCTGGCGAGAAGCCCCAATTCCCAATAAAATCCCGTATGGTTTCGTGATACTCGTAGTAGTTTGGAAAATACCTTTTCACAAAGCCGATAAATGCATCCAGATTCGGTGCATCGGCATAGCGTACCGCTGCGGCTTGCAGGGATGAAAAGTCCCACCAGTTCACCAATGTCTGGATAACTGCTGCACCAATGCCTGTGACCATATAATAAGTGAGAAACCGGCGTGATCCCCATACATTTTCCAGAAGATAACCAAACATCCATAATGCAAACATGTTGTACAGGATATGCCCGAAATTCCCATGCAGGAACATATAGGTGACAAACTGGTAAGGTTGAAAGTATTCCGACTGGAAAAAATGCAATCCCAGGAACCGTGTCAGGTCGAGGCCGGAGGTCTTCTCCAGCGTCATTCCTCCGAGGTAAAACAAACCATTGATGATCAGGAGGTTTTTTACAACTGGCGGAAGAAGACGGAATCCTGTGGGACTGTATTGCTCTATACTCATCTGTTTCAGGACCTGTTTTTAAACTTCCGTATAAGTTCATCATAGGGCAGTGCGATCATGGTCGGTCTGCCGTCGGGAGTCCTGTCAGGGACAGAACATGTTGTCAGAAGTTCCACCATATTCTCCATTTCCTGTGGTAGCAGACGCTGACCGTGTTTCACCGCTAATCTCCGGGCCAGTATTTGAGCCACACGGCTGATCCCTTTCTGGGCGAAAGCATCCGTTTCGGTCTTCCAGGATTCAAGAAGGGCTTCAAGCACGGGCTGGATCTGGGTAACGGGAAGATCGTACGGGGTTGCATGCACAACGAAAGTGTTCCTGCCGAATTCTGACACTTCAAATCCGGCCTTATCCAGAAGCTGATTCAGGTCTTTCATGATTTCAGCATCTTCCGGAGTTACCGTGACTGTTTGAGGAAGCAGTAGTTTCTGGGAAAGTTTTTCCTTTTGCTTTTCAGCCCTGAGGAATTGCTCATACAGGATCCGTTCGTGAGCCAGTTGCTGATCGATCACTATAATTCCGTTCGCCAGATGGGTTACAAGATACCGGTTCTCCACCTGGATCACATTCCGCCGTGTGAGCGTATCTTTCATATCCAGTACTTCCTGCCAGCCCTGTTGTTTGACCTGAGGTCCGGGGGGAGTGAAACGGAACTCGAACTGTGGCCTGGTTTGTTTTTCAAACGGATTGTAATCGGGATTCACGGTGATGGCCGGCGCCTTGATCTCACGGTTTTCGGGAAGGGGAGGAAGATCCAGGGCTTTTTCCGTTTCGAAATTCAGGGCAGGGGCCAGATTGAATTTTCCGATAGCCTGCCTGACAGAAGAATGAAGAATAGCATAGATGCTTTTTGCATCCTGGAAGTTGATCTCTGTTTTTGTCGGGTGAATGTTTATGTCAATGGATTTCGGATCGACCTCAAGGTAAATGAAATAGGAAGGGAAGGCATCTTTGGGGATCAGTTCCTGGAATGCAGTAACCACTGCATGGTTCAGATAGGGATTCTTGATAAACCGACCGTTCGTGAAGAAATACTGCTCCCCGTGGTTCTTTTTGGCAAATTCCGGTTTCCCGATGAAACCGGATATCCGTACCAACTGGGTTTCCTGTATGACCGGGATCAGGCGTTGGTTATAGGCGGCGCCCAGCAGCGAAATAAGCCGTTGTTTCAATCCGGAAGAGGCGAGCTGGAAAAGGATCTTTTCCTGATTATAAAACAGAAAACTGATATCCGGGTGAACGAGAGCGACCCGGTTGAATTCCTCCAGAATGTATTTGAGCTCCAGGGTATTGCTTTTCAGAAAATTACGCCGGGCGGGGACATTGTAAAACAGGTTTCTGACAGTCACGGCGGTACCTGGCGGAGAGGCAACCGGGGTTTGGGAGATCACATCCGAACCATTGATCTGCACAGAGGTGCCAACAGGATCTTCGGTCCTTCTGGATTTAAGTTCCACCTGTGCCACCGATGCAATGGAAGCCAGTGCTTCGCCACGAAATCCGAGAGTCCTGATCTCAAGCAGGTCATTAACATGTTTGATCTTTGATGTTGCATGGCGTTCGAAACACATCCGGGCGTCGCGTTCCGACATTCCACATCCGTTATCTGTCACCTGGATCATTGATTTGCCGGCATCCCGTATATGCAATTTGATCTCAGTCGCCCCCGCATCCACAGCGTTTTCCAGAAGTTCTTTGACGGCAGAAGCGGGTCGTTGAACCACCTCTCCTGCAGCAATCTGGTTTGAAACGGATTCAGGAAGTAAACGGATGATATCTCCCATCGCTGCAAAAGTACCGTTTTTCACAATTCATTTCGGTTTGGTCGGAGCGAATTATTACCTTTGACTGTTCAAAGAACCAAGCCATGACTGAAGAACCGGAAGGCAAACTGAAAAACCTGATTGTCGTGGGTGACCGGCTGCTGATTAAACCGAAAAAGATCTCCAACAAAACTAAAGCCGGTCTTTTTCTACCTCCTGGTTATCAGGAAAAAGAGGAAATCCAGACGGGTTATGTGGTGAAATGTGGCCCCGGTTATCCGATTCCAATACCTACTGATGATGGGAACGAGTCCTGGAAAAAACCTGCAGAATTCATCCGCTATATACCATTGCAGGCACAACGCGGCGATCTGGCAATTTTCATGCAGAAAGGTGCAATCGAAATCATGTTTAACGACGAGAAATACTTTATCGTTCCTCAACATTCCATCCTTCTGCTAGAGAGGGATGAGGAGTTATTCAGTTAGAACCGGAACCGGTCCAGTGCAGGAAATCTCATCTGGGCCAGGTAATACACCCCATAGAATACCGCACTGAAAAACAAGGTCCCGAGGATATCGTTCAGAAAGAAGGATATCCCCTGTGATCCATCATTGAAAAATGCCAGTCCGGCTACGTAACTTTCCATCAGACCCAGAAAGTTCTGTGGATAGAACGGGTATGTCAGCCATGCCGCAAAATTGGTGATCAGGAAAAAGATCACCGAAGAAGCCATTGAGGCAAGGACGACATTCAGAACAGTGACATGTTTTCGGATGGTGGCTCCGATGACTACCGTAATGATGAAACTCAGGTAAACTGCCGGCATGAGGGCATGGAACCCAATGACGAGATCGCTGAGAAACAAGGCAGCGATTGGGACGGCGAAAGCAAAGTGCTTTCTCTCGAAATAGGTTCCGGCAAACAATGCCATGGCAGCCACCGGTGTAAAGTTTGGCCAATGCGGTAATAATCGCAGGAGCGCTGCAACAATAATAACTGAAAAAACGATAAAAAACCCCGGTTGCAAGGTTTTATATTTCATGAAGAGAATCGGTTATTTTTCACAAAAATAAGAAATCATTTTTATAAAAGTCAAGGGTTTGGTAAAATTGTTTTTCTATTTTTGAACAGGACTTAGTGAATTATCCTATGAATCAGCTAATCAGATGTGTACTAATAACAGTAACCGGTTCAGCTCTGGTCTTCACCTCCTTCTGTACTTTCAAAAAAAAGACCGATCTGCTCCTGGTAGCCTCTAAAGTCTATACTTTGACTGAATCGGCTCCGGCAGCCGAAGCTGTGGCCATTGACAAAGGAAAGGTCCTTGCAACGGGATCAAGAATCAATCTTCTTTCACGCTTTCATCCGGATTGTATTATCGAAGTCAAGCAGGGATTTATATATCCGGGATTTATTGACGGTCACTGCCATTTCTATGGATTTGCACGGAGTCTGCAGTGGGTGGACCTGACAGCCAGCACTTCCTTTGAGGAAGTGCTGGCGCGCATTTCAATCGAGCGGACGGGAGAAACCTCCTGGCTTATCGGCAGGGGATGGGATCAGAATCTCTGGGTCCCCAGTGCGTTCCCTGCCAGGGAGAGGTTGGACCTCCTCTTCCCGGATATTCCCGTGGTCCTGGTCCGAATCGACGGGCATGTCGTTCTGGCAAACCAGGCGGCATTGGACAGGGCAGGGATCGGGATAAATCACCGCTTTTCCAAGGGTGAGGTGGAAGTAGTTGATGGGAAACTGACCGGTATCCTGAGCGAAAATGCTGCGGACTATATCCGGAGTTTTATTCCTAAACCTTCCATTGAGCAGTTGACAGGATTGCTTCAGAAAGCTCAGCATAAGTGTTTTTCCGCAGGGATCACCGGCGTATCCGACGCAGGGCTTACGTACGAAACCATCTGTCTTTTTGATTCGCTTCAGCAAGCAGGTATTCTGAAGGTAAGGATATATGCCATGCTGGAACCATCACATGACAATATCCGGAACTTTATATTTAGGGGGCCTTATATTACCGACCGGATGGTAGTCAGATCAGTTAAGCTATACGCGGATGGAAGCCTGGGAAGTCGGACGGCTCTGTTGAAAAAGCCATATTCTGACGATCCATTAAAAACCGGCATCCTGGTCACTTCACCGGATTCCATCCGGGAGATTTGCAGGATGGCATTCGATCATGGGTATCAGGTTAATACCCATTGCATCGGCGATTCAGCCAACCGGATCGTGCTGGAGATCTACAGGGAATTCCTCCAAGGAAAGAACGATCGCCGGTGGCGGATCGAGCACGCTCAGGTCGTGGATGTGGCTGATCTCCATATGTTTGGTGACTTGTCAGTCATACCCTCGGTTCAGGCAACTCATGCCACTTCCGACATGACCTGGGCAATGAACCGACTTGGTCCGGAACGTATCAAACAGGCGTATGCATATCATGATCTGTTAGAGCAGAACGGATGGCTGACCAACGGAACCGATTTCCCGATCGAAAAAATTTACCCAATACTGACCTTTTACGCATCTGTGGCCCGAAAAGATGCGGAAGGCAATCCCCCAGGCGGATTCCTGCCGGAAAATGCCCTTTCCAGAGAGGAGGCATTGAAATCAATTACCCTCTGGGCTGCACGGGCGAATTTTGAAGAGGATCGGTGCGGGAGCCTGGAAGAAGGAAAGTGGGCCGATCTGGTTATTCTGGACCGGGACCTGATGGAAATTCCCGTGCAGGAAATCCCGAAAATCAATGTGATCCAAACCTATTCCCACGGGGAACGTGTCTTCCCGCTTCCATAAGACAATAAAAGGAAAAGGCCGTCTCCAGGATCAGACAGTCTTCTCCCTTCATAAAAAAAGGGTTGGTTATTTCAGGTTCTTGCAGATAACTTTTCCGATGTTATCTCCGGCCCGGTCATAGCAGCTTTGAATTCGCCCACCGGTGTCGAAATCATATCCCATCATATTCACACTCTGAATCCTGAGATATTCGATCTTACACAGCAGGTTAGATGGATTGGCGGTTTCAATGAGATCCGCTTCCATATTGATGTAAGCATTCTGACGGGTAACACCGACATTGAATCCAGGTTCAGTAAAAATAGTGTGAATTATCAGTGTATATGTTGCATCGGCAGCTCCTTCCGTGCCCGTCAGTCCGCAAGCGTTCACCGCTGAATTGAAGTTCTTGATGAACATGGGATGGAACCGGGTTGTACGGTCATTCACCCATGCTTTTGCCCATGCATCTCCGCTACCTGGCTCTTTTCTATTCATATCGGCCGTTCTCTTGGCTACATAGTCGGCTTCGTTCTCAAACTTCCCCACAGACATGCCAGTGTAGTCATATTGTATATTGACAACTGTCTGTCCTTTGAGGGAAGCAAGACTCCCCGATTTGATCTTTTGACCGAAAAGCAAAATACCAGTGCCTGAAAGAAGAAGGATCATTGCAGATAAAAGAATTTTTTTCATAGGAATAAGTGTTTGGTTTAACTTCAATATTTATTTAGACAAAATTATAATTAATAAACGGATTCACCAAATCTTTGACCGTGTTTATTTTTCCCTCTTATCCAGAAATTTAACCGGTTTCCGGCTCATCTCCGGCAACTGGATCCTGTTAATCTCCTGTTCAGTTACAAATAGAATATCAGGTGCTACCCGGAGCTTTGCCCGAAAATGATCCTTGATATCTTTTTCCATATGGGACACCGGATGATCACTCCCAATATAAATGACAATCTCATCTGTCCCTATTTGACTGGTCCTTACTTCAACAACATAATTCTTTATGCAATCGATGTTGTCCAGGATGTCGTACAGGGCCGGAGGGTAAAGTGTGGTGCCCTTGAACTTGATTATCTGGTTTTTCCGTCCAACCACCGGCCCGATACGGAGTGTGGTCCGGCCGCAGGGGCAGGGCTCTGTGTGGTAATGGCATACGTCTCCTGTTTTAAACCGTAACAATGGCATACCTTCAATCCCGAGTGTAGTTATAGTCACCTCACCTGCTTCACTTTCCGGGACAGGATGGTTGCGGTCATCCAGAAATTCAACCACTATCAGTTCGGGATGATGGTGACCTCCTTTTCCTTCAGTGCATTCCGTAAAGGAGGTCCCCATTTCGGTCGAAGCATAGGTAGAAAACAGGTGAATCGGCCATTTTTCCCTGATCCTGCGCCCCAGGGCATTCAGGGAAAAGTCAGGATTCCGGAGCGGTTCCCCGATGCATATTGCTTTCCGGATGCTGCTGGACCGGTAATCGATACCATGCCGTTCGGCATATTCAATTATCTTCAGAATGAAGGATGGGACGGCCACTAACGCATTGGGCCTGACCCGGGAGATCGTGTCCCATTGAAGTTCCGGAATTCCGTTGCCGACCCTGACGATACCGGCTCCCAGCATGCGGATTCCCAGAAAATACGCAAGTCCGGCCATGAATCTCCTGTCAATAGTGGTCATCAACTGATATATATCTCCGGCATGCCCTGTGGCGCAGGTAAAAGAGAGGGATTCGTTGTATGCCAACCGGTCAAGGTCCCGGTCAGTCATGGCAAACGTAACAGGATCTCCCTGGGTGCCGGAAGTCGTGATATAATCAATGATCCGGCTGCGATCTACGCAGAAAAAAGCTTCATTGGCACGCTGCAGATCATCTTTGGTCGTCACCGGGATGTTTGCCAGGTCGGCCAGGGATCTGATGTTATTCAAGGCTATAGAATGGCTACGGAACAGATCCCTGTAAAAGGGAGACCGTTCGTTCAGGTAGATTAGCAGGTCGCGAAGCCGTTGCAGCTGGAACTGCGAAATTTCTTCCGCCGATTTGGTTTCGATCTCAGGTAAAAAACGGGAGCTCATTTCAGAATTTAAATCCAAACAACACTCTGAAAGTGGAGATATCGGTATTATGTTTTGGTCGGGTATTATCAAAATCATTATAGTTGACTTTCCCGAAATTATACAGGAAAGAGACCAGGATCACACGGTATCTGAGGTTTAACTGGACCTCCTGACCTGTAATATTGTACCCGAAGTCGTTGTTATGCCAACTGATATTGGCATTGAGTTTATAGCTCAGGTCTATCATGAGCAGGTCCACAGGATTGATGGTGATCAGAGGGCCGAACTTCTGGCCGACAAAATAATACCAGAATTCATTATCACTCTTTCCAGAGGTTGGTGGTCGTTTGGCAGAAGCGAACCAGATGTCGAGAAATCCCGCGTCGATCCCGAAACGGAGATGGTTGGCGGCTACTCCCGGACCGAGATAGATGAGGAATCCAAGCCCGAGGTTTGCTCCGGTTTTGGCGGGGACAAATGTTGCAGTATCACCTGCCTGAAGATTCAGAATGGTTTGCCCGTCGGCAAAAGCACCCACAGGGATCACGGGGCCCAGTTTGAGCGTGAAACCGCTTTTGATCTGATTGGGTCGTGCAAAAACACGCTGCTGATTGGTTTGCACCGGTGATTGTTCCTCCTGACAGTAACAATGAGCATAAAACAGGCAGATCAACGCTAACAGAGGGTATTTCGAGGGGTTCATAGATAAGGATTATACATTTTCCGGGTAAAGATAACGATTCATATGGTGAGACATAATTTTACCGATCATTTTTTTCTCTGCCGGGGAGAGAAGATATCTGTTTTTTCTGAACCCGGCATTTTCAACCAGGAACCGGCCGACATTTATTTCCGTTCCTGTACTGAAGGTGATTTGAAGAGCAGCGTACACCGACCGAAGAGTGCCGACAGGATCCGCTTCCAGATCCTCGTACCTGACTTCGAATTTCCTTCCGGCCGGCAAGCGGCTGAATTCAGATTGGACAGTAGTTGTGAGCCGTTCCAGAAATATGGTGATTGCTTCAAGGTCGGAAAGGGGATCCTGGCGATTCAACCGGTTCTGGCGCTGAAGGATCTGCCAGAGATTATCAGTTGAGGGGACAACGGCATAAGGATGCCTGACAATATGGATAAATTGTGCTTTAGGAAAAAGTTTTACCAGTAAAGGAATCCGGAATGAGTTAAATGGATTTTTTGACACGATCCTTTTCCCCGAGATAAAATGGAGTTTTTTGAAGAACAGTGACAACTCCTTTTCATACTCCGCCAGGGTTGGCGGGTCAGGTGTGAACTTTGTGTGTTCCAGGAAATATCCTTGTTTCCGGGGAAACACCAGGTGTGAGAGAGGAGAGAACCCTGTAAGCCGGAAGAGTGCGTATTCATCTTCCTGTGGTTCGTCCATTCCGATATGCACATTGTCCATCGGGCGGGATGTTCCCATTATGGAGGCAAAGATCGGTTTATAGAATGTATGGGATACCAGGAAATGTTCCGGCAGGGCTACCTGAAAGAGTGTAGGAGCAATGAAATCAGCGTCCAAGTTCATAAGCTGGTGCAGGTATGTGGACCCGGTTCTCCAATGACCAACGATAAAGACAGGATCGGCCGGCAGCGGGGCGTCTTTCATGTACCGCCCGAACCGGATCTTTTCGAGTCTGGTAAATAAGGATGACCAGCAGGCGCTCTGGAGAAGGAACAGTATCCTGGCAAGGGTTGCTGGGGTCAGGGAAACCGGATTTGTGTACAGAAGGCGCAGGAGGCGTCTGGTTCTGATTCCGGCGATCAGGTAAGAATCGTTCAAGCTTTTGCTTTTTCGCTGGCGATGAACTCGGCTATTGTATCAATGGACCGCATGATATGTCGTGCCAGGTTCTGGTCATTCAGTCTCACCTGGTATTGTCGCTGCAGAGCCATGATGATCTCGATGCCGTCAACAGAATCGAGAGACAGGGCGTTGTTGCCACCAAAAAGAGGTTCAGCATTATCCACTTCCTCTGGATTGACATCCGTGATATTCAAGGTTTCCATGATCAGCAACTTAATCTCAAGCTTCAGATCATCAGTTGGTTCCATCATAAAGTAATCCCTCAGTGTACCTGTCGTTTCAGTTCCTTAAAAAAACGTTCTTCCATATCGGCTCGTTGTCTCAGGAGTTCTCCAAGTTCCTTGAATCTTTCCGGTCCGAGGTCCCTTTGTTTTCCGATTCTGGCGGCGAACAGTGATATTTCCCTCCAGCCATCTCCGATTTCCATCAGTTCTGCCGAAAAATCCTTCAGGCGGGGCCGGTTTAATACCTCAGCAGCCTGCTGCAGAAATGTGGCATACATGTAACGGAAGCCTGCACCGCCTGTTCCCTGGTCCTCGAGAAGGATGTTGATCTTCATAACTTCATGAGAGAGATGCTCGGTGTCCCTTGCAAAAGCAGGCCATTCCGTAACTTTCCGTGCGAAAGTACGGATACCTTTCACTCCGATAAAAGGAACCGGGATGTTTAGCATGTTAAAGCATGCCTTCCGGATCCCCTTTAACACCGGCCGTGAATAATCGATATCCGCAGGCACCTGAAGAGGGTGAAATAAAAAACCTTTCGGGGACATCGTTCCTCCTGCAAACCTTCCTCGGCGCATGGATTCTTCTTCCAGTTCAACCGGCCGGGGAAAGTAGCTGTCACTGATAAGGTACCGGCGGCCTTCTTTCCCGATCACGATCATGAAATGGACATTGATATGCACGCGTTCCCAGGAAGGGACATAATCCATATAATAAAAATCCACCTGAGAGGCTACAGGAATACCGCGGCCGAGTAACCCGTCCATTGCAATCATCCCCTCATCCGGGTTCCTGAACGAATATGTTTTGAACTTAATCCCCAGCCTCTTCTGCAGGTTTGTCCGGATCTCCCCTGGCCGGTTCCTAACAATGAAAGTAGGGAACGTGAAGGATTTGTGCCTGTGAAAATATCCGAAGAAGATCCCGCTTGCGATTCCAAACACCATTGGTTCTGTGATCGGGAGACCGGCATGGTTCAGCAGTGAGGTGACGGTACCCGATTCACAATGGGCTCCCATTCTATGCTGGTACTGGATCGTACTCATGGAGCGGGATTTCGAGGAATTTGTCCCTCTTCGGGAAAATCCAGAGATACCATCTGTCCGGGAGACACATTAAACACAATGGCATATTTTTGCAATTCCTCATGGGAGAGTCGCGAAAAAGCATCAGGCAACAGATGCTTCCTGACTTTTCTGGCAGGGATTCCTACACGGGAAGAAAGTTCGGGAAGTGTAAGATCTTCCAGGATCATAAAAAACCTGACCGGGCTGATCTCTTTCTGCTGCACCTGTGCTTTCAACTTTGCAATCAGATTATTGCGTTTCAGGAAATAATCATCGAGGTAATTCCTGGTCAGGTACGATCCGGTCTGAATGGGGCCGTACTGCCCGTTCTCTTTTTCCACATAGAGGATCATCTGTTGTTGCGGGCAATCCACATAACCCTCTTGCTCTTTCATGTTTTATGGGTTATTTTCTTCTGATAAAAAAGATCATCCCTCCGAGGAGTGCAAAGATAAAAAACAAAAGCAACCACAGGGAGCGTAGCAGAATGTCGGGGAGCCGGCCGTCACGTATAAACAGTTCCAGGTAGTTATCTATACCCCACCGGATCGGCGAAAATCTGCTCACCGACTGGATGACCTCCGGCATGATATGGATGGGGAAAAAACAACCACTGATAATCCCGAGGATCAGCACCATAACCGAACCGAAAAGCGCTGCCTGGCCGTGGCTCTTCGAACCGGTCCCGACCAGGATCCCGAATCCGACAGCCGCCAATGCTGCAGTGAGCGTAGAAATGACCAGTGCGGCCGGATCGGAACCCATTTTCAGGGGGGGGAAATCAAACAGGGCGTGAAACAGGAACAAGCCTGCCAGAAACATCAGCAGGAACTGCATCAGGCACACAAGGATATAAAGAATGACCTTGGATCCAAGGACTGTAATGACAGGTACGGGGAGAGTTTTCAGGCGAAGAAAGGACCCTTCGTTTTTTTCACTGATCAGGCTTCCGGAAATAGGAATCACAATAAAAAACATTGCGAACAGGATAAATCCGGGGATGTTGTTCTGGACTGGAGTGGGAATGATGAAAGACCGGTCTTTGATGGCAAATGTCTGCCGGATAGGAGGGAGGGAAAGGAAAAACGCATCGGGGTCAGCCGGGATCGCAACCGGTGAATACATGGCCAGGAGTTTTTTCATGGCAACAGTGGCCTCTGCTCCTTTCAACAGAAAAAGCGCAGAATTTCTGATGGAATTCTGAAATGCCTCATGAAGCGTCGGGTCCATGACCAGGGTGATGCTGGTATCGCAGGGATAAAGAATAATACCGGCAACAGATTGGCCTCTGGCAAGAGCGAAGACAACTTCGCCGGGTGACAGGGAATCCCGGCCGATGGTGAAGAAACCAGAATTGCGGATATCATTCCGGATCTGGGCCCCGAGGGTAGATCCGGGAGGGATGGAGAGCAGGAGGGCAACCGGTTCAGATTGATTTTTCAGGGCTTTTTCCTGGGCCAGGGTTACGATCATGATCAGCATCAGGGGCATCAGGAACACGATCAGCAAGCCGGGGATGTCTCGGACCAGGATCAGGAACTCTTTCCGGAATGCAGCTAACAGCTTCAGCATCCTGCAAAGTTATGAAATCCTGCAGGCTTCCAGGATGCATAAGGGAGCAACCGTCCGATGAAACCGGTGTAACTTCAGTCCGGATTGCTGCAACAGTCCTGTGAACTCACCCCGGGTTCTTTCCTTTCCTCCCGGCATAGAGGCAAGCATCTGGATATCGATCAATTTGGCGGTAGAGAGGTGATTGCCACGGGGAATCACCATTTCGATCAACAGTACCTTTCCGGTCAGTGGAAGCACTTCGCAGATGTTCTGCAGGATCCGGATGCACGTGAGATCATCCCAATTGTGGAGGACGTTCTTCAGGAGGAAAGCATCGGCTCCCGGAGGAACCGATGCCCGGAAATCTCCCGCTATCCATTTCATCCGGTTTTGCAATCCCATGCTGATGATCTTTTCCTCCGCTCCGGCGAGAGCTTCCGGCAGGTCGTAAAGGATCCCGGTTAAATGCGGGTATCGTAGCAGAATATGGGAAAGGAACCATCCTTCTCCTCCGCCGACATCGGCCAGTACCCTGATACCGGTGAAATTATAACTCTGCAGGACTGGAGTAATGCCCATGGAAGAAAGAGCCGACATCGACTTATCGAATAATCCGAAAACAGCCGGATGATCCCGAAGGTATTCATATATGTTTTTCCCATACCCTCGGTTAAATCCATCGGTTCCTGTCATTACCGTTTTCAGCAGATCTCCGACGATCTGCCAGTTTACAGGGGAAAGGTGATGCAGGAAAATATTCCGCATACTTCCTGGTCCGTTCAGCAGAGGGCGTGCCAGTGGAGTCAACCCGAACCGGCGGTTCCCTATTTCCCTGAAAATCCCATTGCAGGCCAATGCTCTCATAACTCTGTATAACGCATCGGGATCGGCCCCGGATTCCATTGACAGCTCCCTGACGGAACGTGGACCTGTTCTCAGTTTTTCAGCAATATCCAATGCTGAAACCACATGTAACGAAGGAAGGAGGAAAAGGAACTGGAATTGCTCAAACAAAACTGCATTGGCCGGAAACAGTCTTCTCTGAAGCGAAAGGAGTAAAAGCCGCAACGCCTGGATCGACCCGACAATCCAGCGTGGAGGCAACCAGGCCGGTTTTACCTGTTCAGTCATTTCAGCCGGAAACTTCAGCAGGCGGCGCAAATTTCCACCGGTTGTGAGACCATAGGTAATACCGGGGATCTTCCCTAATATTCACCTCCAATTCCCGGAAATAACGGCGGGTAAGTTCTTTGTCCGCACTCACTTCGCCGGGGTGGTTCAAAGGTTTGAATTCCAGCTCGTAATAACCCCTTCTGATTTTCTTAATATATACAAACAGGACGACTCCTTTCATTTTTGCATGGAGGTTTTCCAGCCCCCGGAATGCAGCCGTGTCCTGGTTCATAAACCGGATCCACTCCATTTTCGTTCTTGCCACAGGTCGCTGATCGGCAAGGAAAAGCAGGCAGATCGGGATAGACGGATCAGCAGAGAGGAGATATCGGTAAGTCTCATGGTACTGCAACAAGAGCAATCCGTATTTTCCCCGGGAACGGAGAATCAATTCATCCACAAATCTGCTGGACTGCTTTTTATACACGGCGATAGATCGAAAACGAATCTTGTGAACAAGATAACAAATCCATTCCCAGTTCCCGTAATGACCGGGCGCCAGGATCACGTTGATTCCCCGTTCGGCGTACTGGTCCAACAGTTCTACGTTCATTAGATGGTACCGTTTATCGAAGTCCTGTTCGTTCATCTTGAAGATTGCAACTGTTTCCACCAAATAATCAGCCAGATGCCTGTAAAAAGCGTTTTCAATTGCGTGCAGCTCCCTGTCAGATTTTTCCGGAAAGGCCTTTGACAGGTTTTTCCTTACCACGTTCCGGCGATAACGCAGTATGTGATACATCAGGAGGTAAATGAATGTGGCCATGGAGTAAAATCCCCGGAGGGGCAGATTTCTGAGGATCCGGATCATCAGTCGTACCGAAAGCTTCATGAAGTCGGGAATTTACATCAAAAGTACCACTTACAGGATAATTCGGAAAAGCCGGTTACAGGCATGACGGTATTTTCTATCACGGTTTATTTTACAACAGCATCTTCCAGGATGACCGGATAAAAATAACCCGCACCGAAATCTTTGTTAACGGAAACCATCCCTTCAAAGATGACTACATCCCCAACATTAATAAATGCCTTCGTGGTTACTGTCAGATCGTAGTGCTCCCCATCCCTGGTTCCATCCTGAATGTGCGCCCAGTTGCGCCCCATGATGTTGGAAGAGAATTTGACAACCTCTCCCCGGATTCTCACAATCTTTCCTGTATAATTTTCCTTGAGCGCATATAATTCTGAAATGGATAATCCGTTTTCCGCTTTTGGAATCTCAATTCCTTTATGCTCCGGAGGTTGTTGCCTTCCTGTTGCCGGTCCGGGTAAAAGTTGGCTGGAGCCTGTAATTGGTTTATCAGTAAAATCCTGAACGAAAAAGATACTTTCAAATGTCTGGTTCAATTCATTGCTGGTGAAGTCATTCATCTCAGATCCGATAGACCAGAAGTAGGTTCCGCCCTTCTGAACTTCCATTCTGTTGGTGGCAATCCAATAATCCCTGCCATCCGAATCAACCCGGACGTAGGTATACTTACTCGTCTGGATGATTTCCCTGGCCACTACCTGGTGCGCATTCGGAGCCAGGTTTTGAATCCTTTGTCCTCCATCTGAACGGCATGACAGGAAAAAAAACAGAATTCCTGCCAACAAAACCAAAGTATGTACTAAAAACTTCATATCTTTGTTTCTAAATATGACAACCGGCTACAAAGGTAGCAATTCACAGCAAAGTAATAGAATACAGGCATGTCATCCGGTCATCGAATCTATATTGCGGGCTTGTCCATCATCGTCATCATCATATTGCTTGCTCTCGCCTATTATGGGTATTCATATTATATCCTTCCACTTGAAGAGAGATTCTATCATGGCGGGCACCATATGCTCAAGCCCGCCGGAACCTGGGGACATGGCTATGGCATTGCCGGATCCCTCTTTATTCTTATGGGTGTCCTGCTATACTACGTTAGGAAACGGGTACGGAGATTCTCGCGACTGGGCACTCTGAAACACTGGCTGGAGTTTCATATCTTCCTGTGTACCCTGGGACCGGTCCTGATTCTGTTCCATACCTCATTCAAGTTCGGCGGACTTGTAGCTGTGAGTTTCTGGAGTATGGTAGCAGTGTTTGTGAGCGGCATCATCGGACGGTTTATCTATCTTCAGATTCCCCGCACTATCGAAGGAAGAGAACTGAGCCTTTCTGAGGTTCAGAGCATGAAAGCAAACCTCGGTGCGGTTTTGTCCGATTCCTACCGGCTGGATGAGCAAAGTTCGGCTCTCATCGTTGAAACCACGAAAAAGAAGGCGGGATTATACCACAGAAATCTGTTCATTCGTTTTATCAAACAAAACCGGGAAGACCGTAACACGATCCGCAAAGTGAAAACAGTGTTAACACAGAAAAATCTACCCCGCCATGAATCGGCCAGCCTCCTGAAGCTGGTACGGCATGAGATCACTCTGAACAGAAGGATCGAAAGGCTGGTTTCCATGCAAACGTTGTTTAAATACTGGCATGTGGCTCACCTGCCATTTGCCTTGGTTATGCTGGTCATCATGCTGATTCATATTGCTGTCACTCTGGTGTTCGGTTACCGGTGGATTTTCTGAAGATGGAACAGGTGTTTGAAAACATCGTTGTCTATACTCTGGCATTGGGATTTTGCCTGATCGTTGTCATGGTATATCTGCTCAGGCAGAGAAGGAACTCGAGGAGGACGGAAGAAAAGATCAGAAAAGCGAAAACGGAAGGGCTTTTCGAACCGGTGTCGCTTCACCCCGTTGTGGATGTGAATAGATGTATCCGGACAGGAGCCTGCATTGCGGCATGTCCCGAAAAAGATATTCTCGGCATCCGGAACGGGAAAGCCACCACAGTGAACGCTTCGCAATGCATCGGCCACGGGGCCTGTTTCCATGCCTGCCCCACCGAAGCCATTTCACTTTGCATTGGAACGGAAAAGAGGGGCGTAGAGCTACCCCATGTAAATCAGTATTTCGAGACCAATGTGCCGGGAATATATATTGCAGGCGAGCTGGGAGGTATGGGGCTGATCCGGAATGCTGTGGAACAGGGCCAGCAGGCGGTGGAAAACATGCTAAAATCAGGGAAAAATCCACATCATGATGCATACGACCTGGTGATCGTAGGAGCAGGCCCTGCCGGGATTGCCGCTTCGCTTACCGCCAGGAAACACGGATTGCGCTTTCTGACCCTGGAACAGGATACACTCGGGGGCACCGTATTCACATTCCCACGCTCGAAGGTGGTGATGACAGCACCTATGGATCTTCCGTTATACGGAAAGGTAAAGCTTTATGAGACCAGTAAGACCGAGCTCCTTGATCTCTGGAACGAAGTTCTTGGTAAAAACGATATCGCAATCCGGGAAAATTCCAAAGTGGAATCTATAGCCAGAGCAGACGATTTGATCATCCTGGAAACCCTGCGGGGGGATAAATATCCGGCACGACATGTATTGCTGGCGATTGGAAGGCGGGGTTCTCCGCGTAAACTGGGAATTCCCGGGGAAACCATGGATAAGGTTGCATACCGGCTCCTGGAGCCGGAAGCAATCAGTGGGAAAAAGATTGTCGTGGTGGGAGGAGGGGACTCGGCCGTGGAGTCAGCACTGCTTCTGGCAGATCAGAACGAAGTCATGCTGGCATACCGTGGTGATGCTTTCAGCCGGATCAAACCTAAGAACCAGGAGGGAATCCGGGAAGCCGCTGCCGGGAAGCGGATAGAAATCCGATTCAATACCCGCTTGACCGCAATCGATACCCGTGAAGTAACAATCATACCGGCCATGGAAAATGCTCCGTCGGAGAGGATTCCCAACGACCTGGTATATATCTTTGCCGGCGGTGAGCTTCCCACACAGTTTCTGGAAAAGGCAGGCATCCGGATCACGAAAAAATTCGGGGATGCGATGTTAAAGCACCGGTGAGAGTTCAGAAAGGGGACATCCATGACCGTGAAGAAACAAATCAGCAATTTCCTTATCGCCCCCTGTGTGTTTGTCCCACTCGCAGTGGCCGCCCAGATCTCGCCCGGACCTCTGGCCACCCTGCACTCCCATTTGGAAGGACTTTCCAATTGCACGAAATGCCATAGCCTGGGATCAAAGGTCACTAATGACAAATGCCTGGAATGCCATACGGAGATCAGAACGCGCGTATTACAGGACAAGGGTTATCATGCATCCGTAGAAATAAGCGGAAAGGCGTGCATCACATGCCACAGTGATCATCATGGGCTGGCATTTGACCTGATCCGTTTCCGTAAAGAGAGCTTTAACCACCAGTTAACCGGCTTCCGGCTGGAAGGTGCGCATGCAGCAAAAGCCTGTGCTGATTGTCATAAAACAGGTTTCATCACCGATCCTGCTGTAAAAGATAAAAAATTCACCTACCTCGGAGTTTCTCCTGAGTGCCGGAACTGTCACATTGACGTTCACCAGAAATCACTTTCTTCTGCCTGCTCCGCCTGCCATGGGAATGAATCATTCAAGCCGGCTGTAAAATTTTCGCATGATAAGACCCGTTTCCCCCTGGAAGGGAAGCACCAGGCGGTTCCTTGTACCGGCTGCCATCCGGTGACTTCCAGGAACGGGGCGAGTTTTCAGGAGTTTGCAGGAATCAGATACCAGCAGTGTAACGCATGCCATACTGATGTTCATAAGAATAAATTCGGTCAGAACTGCACTCAGTGCCATACAGTCGAGTCTTTTCATACAGTCAGGGGAATTTCTAATTTTGACCATACAAAAACGGGCTTTCCACTGGAAAATAAGCACCAGTCGGTGCCATGCCAGTCCTGTCACAAAAACAACCTGACAGATCCTGTCAGGCATGCCCGTTGCACCGATTGCCATCCCGATTACCATGAAGGCCAGTTTTCGGGTGATGACAGCATGCCGGATTGCTCCAACTGTCATACTACCAGCGGATTTTCGGGAAGTTCCTTTACGATTGAGCGACATAACCTGGCCCGTTTTCAACTGGAAGGAGCTCATATTGCCATTCCATGCTTTTCATGCCATAAGAAAGCCGAGAAGTGGCAATTCCGGGAGATTGGAATACGATGTGCCGATTGTCACCCGGATATCCACTTTCCGCAGATCAGCAGTCAGTATTACCCGGAATCCCGGTGCGGGGCATGTCATTTCACCTCACGATGGGATACTATCAGTTTTCAGCATGCCTCCACCGGGTTCCCGCTGACCGGAGCCCATGAGCATCAAACATGCCGGAGATGCCATTTCAGGCAGGAACCGGATGGGAGTGGTTCCCAGGTTTTTAAAGTACTTACATCTGACTGTGGTAATTGTCATGAGGATATCCATTTCCGGCAGTTTGAACGTGATGGAAAAACCGATTGCCAGCGTTGCCATAACTCCGGCCAGTGGAAGATCCCGGCATTTGATCATAATACCACGGGATTCAAGCTCGACGGGATGCATGCCCAGGTTCCCTGTGCCGGATGCCATAAGCCGGTCAGGGACGGACAGCGTATCTTTGTATTGTATCATTTAAAAGATTCCAGATGCGAAAGTTGTCACTGATCCTGCTACTGTTGGCGATGACCCTGTTTTCCGCCAATCTTTTCACGGATTCCCCCCACGGAGATGGTTTCAATGTTCCGTGTGACAAATGTCACAGTGCCAAAGGATGGCAACTGGATAAAGAGATCTACTCATTCGATCACAATACCACGGCCTTTCCGCTGACCGGCCTCCACGTGACCACAGGCTGCAGGACCTGCCATGTTTCCCTGGTTTTTTCTCAGGCCGGAACCGAATGCCGTGATTGCCATACGGATGTCCATTACCAGACCGTTGGACCGGATTGTGAACGGTGCCATACTCCGGAATCATGGATCATCAATGACATCACAGGGATCCATCAGGCGAGCCGGTTTCCCCTGGTAGGACCACATTACACAGCGGATTGCTCCGGGTGTCATAAATCAGCCTCTCAGCTAAGGTTTGAACCACTGGGGATCACATGCTACGACTGCCACAGAACCGATTATGAAGGAACCACGCAGCCCAATCATGTTCAAAGCGGTTTTTCCACCAACTGTGCTGAATGCCACCTGATGACAGCCTTCACCTGGACCGGGCCCGATTTCAATCATTCATTCTTTCCGCTTACTGCAGGGCATGCACTCAGCAATTGTGCCGACTGTCATGTGAACGGGAATTACACCAACCTTTCAACTGAATGTGCCTCCTGCCACCTGGAAGATTACGAAGCCACCGTCAATCCAAATCACACTGCCAGCGCCATCCCGACCACCTGCATCGATTGCCATACAACTAATCCCGGATGGAAACCTGCTGAATTCAGGCAACACGACGGGCAATACTTTCCGGTTTATTCCGGAAAACATGCGGGGACATGGATCACCTGTGCTGATTGCCATACCAATCCTGCCGATTATAAATCCTTCACTTGCATCGATTGTCACGATCATAACCAGCAGGACATGGATGAAAAGCATAATGAAGTTGGGGGGTATACTTACACGAGTGTTGCCTGTTATGTGTGTCATCCCACTGGTGATGCACACGAAAGCTTCAATCATAATCTGTCGGGCTTTCCACTGACCGGTGCGCACATCGGAACCCCATGCACCGACTGTCATGCCAGCGGGTACATTGGTACGCCTACCCAATGTTCGGCATGCCATATGAACAATTATACCCAAACCACCAACCCGAATCATGGAAATCTGGGACTCTCCAACGATTGTGCCGTATGTCACACCACTGACCCGGGTTGGAAACCGGCCACATTCAGCATTCACAACAACTATTATGTATTGGAAGGGGCACATGCTCTTATAGCCAATAATTGTGCCTCCTGTCATAACGGGAATTACACCAACACGCCCAATACCTGTGTGGGTTGCCATCTTACTCAGTACAACCAAACTACGAATCCTCCGCATGCTTCCGCGCAGTTCCCCACCGACTGTGCATCGTGCCACACACAGTCAGCCTGGGTGCCTTCAACATTTAATCATGACGGCCTGTACTTTCCGATCTACTCCGGTAAACATCAGGGAACCTGGAGCACCTGCTCCGACTGCCATACGAATTCTTCCAATTACACTGTATTCAGCTGCATCGATTGCCATGAACACAATAAGACTGAAATGGACGACAAGCATTCCGGCGTCCCGGGATATGTGTATAACAGCATTGCCTGTTATAATTGCCATCCGACCGGAAGCGGCGGAGGAAAGATGATGGCTCCGAAAAATTTCAGGAAACAGGAATAATTAACAGGTAATGAAGAAACTATTGCTACCGGTCCTGTTGTTGCTCTCATGTACGGCAATGCCGGATCAGGCAACCGGCCAGGAACTTGAGGGATCCGTTTCCTATATCACATCCCAGAATGTATATGTGAAATTCGCAACCACTGCAGCGATAGCTGCTGGAGATACTCTGTACTTCCGACAGGGTGATGCCTGGATCCCCGCCCTTCGGGTGTCCAACCTTTCCTCTATGTCCTGTGTGTGCACACCGGTGGGGCAGGTAAAGATTTCCCTCTCGGACAGAGTAGTTCACCGACCCCCCGTGGTTGAAACGCCAAGACCGGCCATACCACAGCAACCTGCTCCAGTACCTCAACCCGATCCTGTCCGGGATACACTTCCGGAAACAAGCTCAGCCGGGACAAAACCAGTCCAGGATATCTCAGGATTTGCCTCCGTTGCCTCTTTCCTGAATTTTTCCAACACAACGGCAGCCAATTCCCTGAAGATGAAGTATACACTGTCGTTCAACATCAGGAACATCGGTAAAAGCCATCTGTCGGCCGAAAGCTACCTGACCTTTTTCCATACCGACCGGAACTGGAATGAGATCCAGGCAAATGTCTTTAACGGCTTGAAGATTTATAACTTATCCCTGAATTATCAGTTCAACCGGCATTTTAACCTGTTGATTGGCCGGAAGATCAATCCGCGGATATCCAATGTAGGAGCGGTAGACGGGCTCCAGTTTGAGATGACTTTCCGTCCTATTTCTATCGGTATTATCGCCGGTTCCCGCCCCAACTACCCGGATTATGGAGTGAATTTCAGTTTGATCCAAATCGGGGCGTATGTGGCCCAGGAGAATACCACGCGGAACGGCTATATACAGACCACCCTCGGCTATATCCAGCAGACCAACGCAGGTAAGACCGACCGGCAGGTGATATACCTCCAGCATGCAAATTCAGTGATAAGGAATCTCTCCTTTTTCGGATCCGTTGAAGTGGATTTATACAACAAGGTGCTGAACCCTGAAGACAGCACCCTGATGCGTGACAATTCTCCGAAGATCTCCAATCTTTATCTCTCACTGAGCTACCGGCTGAAACGAAAACTGAATCTTTCGGTCTCATACAGTGCTTTGCAGAATGTGATTTATTACGAAACATACAAAAGCTTCCTTGATGAGTTGCTCAACAGTGCAGTGTTGCAGGGTTACCAGTTTCAGGCAGCTTACCATCCGATCACCAGGATCGTCATTGGCGCCTCGGCCGGATATCGATTCCAGAAAGAAGATCCCCGGCCAACGAAAAACATCTATTCGTACTTTACGTACAGCCAGATCCCTGCTATCAACATCTCATCCACTGTTTCGTTCACCTGGCTGGAAACCGCCTATACCTCCGGGAAGATATACGGAATTGGGATATCCAAGGATTTCTTTGCCGGAAAACTGACTGCCGGCCTGAAATACTTCTACGTGGACTATAAATTCTTTAATGACATACCGAACCTTCCACAGCATGTGGCTGAAGCAAATCTGACCTGGCGGATCATACGCAGGCTCGCGTTCTCGGCATATTACGAGGGAACTTTTGAATCCAACGATCAGTTTAACAGAATCTATCTCCAGTTGAACCTGGGATTCTAAAACTGGATCCTCCAGGTGGCCATTGGGAAGAATCCCATCTGGAAGAAATAACGGACCTCCCCGGTCTTAGGATCAATCCGTTGCAGGGACACGTTAGTATAGTTGGTCCTGTATTGAAGGTCGAGCAAAAATTCGAGGTTATAGGAAGGTAAGTTTCGTTTGATGCCGAATCTAAGGCAAATCCGTTTGTACGAAGGGTACCGCGCACTGAAAGACTGCGCCCAGTCGGGGATCGGTTCGCCGGTTGACAGGGTTGCTTTTACGTCGTAGGGTGTATATGGATTCCCACCGGCCAGTGTTCCCCTCAGGCCAAATGACATGACTCCCCACTTGCGCTTACCGATCGCGAATTCATAATCTCCTACTGCATTCAGGGCGTAATTCACATTGAATCCGGTGTTTCGAACTGTACGGTCATACGCCCGGAAGGTTGAATTAAATACTGATGCAGTCAGTAAAAAGGAATAGTGCTTCCTGAAAAATCGCTCAAACGTCAGCTCTATGCCATAATTCTCACCTGTTCCAAGATTCAGCAGGCTGTCGGCATATTGCCGGTCCAGGAAGAACTCGTGTCCCTGGTTGAGAAGGGCAAACTGGGGAATGGAGCGTTTCACTGGGACATCATACAGAAACTGGCAGTAAATCTCCGTTTTGAAACGCAGATCCCCTGAGAACAGATAATTATAGCCAACTGCCGACTGCCAGCTGCGGGTGAGGTCCAGATTCAGGTTAGGTTGAGTGACCGTTCCGTCGGGAAGACTTGCCAGGAGAAAATAGATCACCCGCGGCTGCATCTGGCTGTACAGTCCGGTCCCGAAATTGACAGACATCCGGTCATTCAGGATCCAGTCAAACCCGATCCGGGGTTCCAGTGCCCAGGTTTGGTTCAGGGTAAGGAATGTCCCTGATATTCCAGAAGTAAGCGAGAACCGTTCGCTGAAGGAATGCTTCCATTGGGTGTATGCACGCAATAGTATCATTCTTTCCGCAGACCCGGTATTCACCCGGAAGGATCCTTTCCACTGCATGCTGTCGGCAAAAACCATCCGGAAGTAATCGGCATTGAATCCACCGTCCAGGTAGTCCCGGGAAGAAAACTTGTGAAACGCCTGGGAGGACCAGGTGATTTTCGTTTCCAATGTTCTTTCTCCCCCCCAAAGTGATGGAGTGGTCGCTACATTGGAGAAGGTATCGATACGGGTAATGACCCTGGATCCCACAATGAAAACAAGGTTTTTCCACCGGGTGTTTGGTGAAAGCAGAATCTGGTGAGTCAGGCCGATGACTCCCAGATCTGATCCGTTGGACAAATCTTCGCCGTAATCGGGGAAAAGCCATTTATCCTGTGGCTTCCGGCTGTCATACAGCTCTATGTAACTGAGTCCTCCCATCCCTGTAAGAGTGAAAGTCCCGGCATTTTTGGTAGGGAAGGTAATTTTCAGGTTCAGGTCCTGGTACCTTGGTATCGGTCCCAGGTCCACGCCCAGATAGCCGACGAGTTCAAGCAGTGAGTACCGGTATGCTACCAGAAATGCGGCCGGATGCTTCCGTGAAAAAGGGCCTTCGGCTCCGAATTCCAGTCCGTTCCAACCGATTTCGCACCAGTACTCGTGCCGGTCGCTGTTTCCTGTTCGCATCCGGAGGTCGAAAACGCCGGCTGTGGTATTGGTATATTGAGCAGGGAACGCGCCGGTATAAAAATCGGAATTGGTCAACAGGTTATTGTTCAGTACAGTCACAGGCCCACCGGTGGTCCCCACCGCAGCAAAGTGGTTTGGATTTGGGATCTCCATGTCGTCAAGTCTCCACTGGAGCCCCATAGGGCTGTTCCCCCGCACAATGATATCGTTCCTGTTATCGATCCCCGAAGTTACCCCTGCAAAATTCTGCACCATCCGGGCAGGATCATTGTAGCTTCCGGCAAACCTGAAGGTTTCGTCCACGCTGAAATTCCTGACACTTACGGTAGCCATTTTGTTTATCGGCTGATATTTCCGGTACTCGGCTGTTATCTCCACCTCCTTCGCTGTGATCACCTGTTCTTCCAGGTACACGGTTACGGTGCTTTCCTTTCCTGAACTTACAGTAATGTCCGGGGATTCGTACAAAGAGTAACCCACATAGGAAACCCGGATCCGCCAGCTACCAATGGTTATTCGCCGGAGGACGAAACGGCCTTCTGCATCTGACACGGTCCCGTGCAGGGAATCGGTCCCGGCAAGGATGACCGTAGCACCTGGAAGCGGGGCCAGCGTTTGCTTGTCCAGGATCACTCCTTTGATGGATTGACGCAGGATTTCCTGCGCGCTTCCCGCCAGTGATGAAAGGAACAGGAGAGTGAAAATGCCCGGATATAATGCAATGATTTTCCTCAGGGATCTCCTGGGACAGATAAAAAATCTTTTATCCCCTGTGGCTTCAACCATTCATTAATTGATCCACATCTGCTTTTGAAAGGCGGTTCCATTTGGGATTGATGAACCGGTCGCCATTCCAGTCGAACACCACACGATCAAATGTCTCCCCGTAAAATGTCAACCTGCTGCCCAGATCGGGGGTATGTTCAATAAAAATGAGGTTTTCAGGTTGCTCCTGCAAGTAGCCCAACAGCATTGTGGCCAGTGGAGCGATCCATTCGGTTACCGGGGTCCCTGGATTCTGGCGGTAAATCTCAGTAGTTATAACCAGAACCTTTCCGTCGTTTCGGCGAATGGTTTTCAATCCACACCGTGAAGGAGTATCCCATTGACCGGGATAGTCAAAGTACCGGTCCATGTATTTGTCAAAAGCGGGATTTGTTTCCATGATATCACGCTGACTTAGTGACCTCCCGTCCGAAACTAACATCTATCAGATCCCGTCTCCGCGGAGCGTAGGTACCGTCGGCGACCTCCCGGTTTATAACCCGGGTGATCAGGTTGAACATCTTCATGGTCTGTGGTTCATCCCTGTAAAATGTATCCCAGGCATAGTGATATAGTTTCTGGAGCCGTTCAGGGGTCATGTGCCTGGGGTAATAGACCACCTTCCCGGCATTGTAATGATCCCAGTCGAAGTCGAATATACGGTTCTGTTTGAGCAGGTCAGCATACGCCTTGGTGTGTGGGAAGGGAGCCAGTACGGTGAACTCCGCGAGATCCAGATTGATCTCAAGAAGAAAATCAATGAGCTTCTTGATGTCATCTTCAGTCTGATTGTCCAGTCCAAGCAGGATAGTTCCTTCCACAGCGATGCCGAAATCGTGGTACTGCCTGATCCGGTTCCGTATATAATCGGAAGTGTCGAAAACCGCCTGGTAGACGTACCAGGCACCAGCCTGGGCTGCCAGATCAAGAATCTCATCCTTATCCTCTATAGTGTGGCTGACCCATTTTTTTTTCAGCGGGATCATCGCCCGGAATAGATCCTTCTCCCAGGCCGAGTCCAGTGCCAGGGAATTATCAACAATGAACAAGCGATTGTTGTCGATTTGTTCCATCTCTTCCACCACCCGGTCGATAGGGCGGGGACGAAATCTTCGCCCTCCCAGAAAACGCACCGCACAGGGATAACAGTCATAGATGCATCCCCGGGATGCGTGAAACAGGTCGACCATCCGGAATCCTTTGTGATAGTAAAGGTCTTTCTTCAGGATGGACCGGTTTGCCGGGCCGATAAGGTTCATTTCGGGTGGTTTGGCCATGAAGTTATAGACCTTTTGCAGGGCATTTTTCCGGAAGTCCTCCAATACACCGGGCATCCGTCCTTCCACTTCGCCGAGGAATATTGAATCGGCATGCGGCATAGTCTCTTCGGCATGCAGCATAGCGGAAATCCCGCCGAAAATGACTTTCTTCCCTAACTTCCGGTATTCATCGGCAATGGCCCAGCCACGCTTTACCTGGGTGGTCAACATCATGGAAATTCCCACCAGGTCGGGTGAATCATCGATCACAAGATCCTCCACATTCTCATCAGTAAAATCGATGGTGACATCGGCCGGGATATCTGCAGCCATGACCACCGGTCCGTGGGGAGGCAGGTTAAAAGTGGTTTGTCCTTCCAGTTTTTCCCAGCGGGGATATATCAGTTTGAACTTCATGGATTGGACTTTACTTCTTTCCCGAACATTCTGTCAGTTTCCGGATTATCTTCTCTTTTTCGCTCCATCGGGGGATTTCCAATGTCAGGGCAGTCCGGTAATACTCTTGCGCCTGATTCCTTTGCCCTGTCATGGTGTAATAATCACCCGACAGGGACCATACCTCGTAGAACCGGGGATTGGCTGAATGAAATGCGGCAAAGAACATGGTGTCTGCTCCGATTGCTGTTTCCTGGTTCAGGGCCTGGATCAATTGTGCACGCATCTCCCGGAACCGGAGAAAATTTTCATACTGTGCGGATCCGAAAAAGGGATCTGCCTGTATTGTCAGCTCCTCTTCCGTGATATCCATGCACTTCCGGAGCGGCGCAAAAGTATGAAATATTTTCCTCAGGTCGTAACAGACGTATTCACCGATCTGCCACGGAGAGGTGGAAATCCAAACCAGCCGGTCACCGGGCTTGAAAATAACTGAATGATGTGCAATAAGCTGGTTTATTGCCTTTTCATTGCCCATTCCTATATCGGAGCCATTTAATCCGTTCCGGTCCCGAAGGATCATAGCCGCCTTTGATTCATCCAGGGGCGAGAAGTGAGTGATGTCCTGTATCACGCGCCGGTAGCGGTAGAGGGATGACTGGTCCTGCAGAGCTTGCTGGTTTAAGGGTTCGGATGAGAACCTGGAGGATTGAAAGTGGTTGGTGCAAACCAGGAGGTGCTGGCTGGATTCAACAAGGGCAACTCCATCCGGGGTCTTTTCGATGATCGCGGCCCTGTTTTCCTCCCCTGATCCGATCAGAATTGACTCGGAAATGAATGTTTGACGCTCCTCCGCAATCCTGTACGCATCTCCGATCGTAGCCGCATATTGCAGAATTTCACGGGCAAGCAGCGATATTGGGGTACGGGCAGAGAACGGGATCTTCGATCTGGCTGCGTTGATGGTAACCGTAAGTCCCTGATCGTTCATCCCCGACACACATCCAATCATCCCTGCCCAGGTTATCATCATGAATCCATAGCCATGATCGGGTTTTTCGAAGCATACGATCTTAATCTTTGCAAAATCATCCCCGGCATAGAAATCAAAATTCCTCCCGATCATCAGCGCCGAGTCTTCAGTGAACTCATCCCAGATGGCGAAAGAGGTACACCCGACCAACCCCAGTTCCTGCAGGGCATGCCCGATATCATGAGCCGAGTGGTAATTAAGCATTCGCCGATATGCATTCCCGATGAAACGGAACGAATCACTGGCCGAGAGGGATATCCCGTATATCTCCTGCCTGAATTCATCCATCAGGAACCGGTCCATTTTCCGGTTAAACAAATAAATGAAGTATTTCAGAAACCATCGCTGAAATGCGGAGGGGACCAGTTCCCGGATCTGCCGGACAAACGCGCTTTCCTGCTCAAATAGCAATTGCCTTGTAAGTTTTCCGTTTGCCACCCCCCGATCAAAAGGAGAGCCCTGCAGGTATAATTCCCATAATCCGCTTTTCCCCTGCTTAAGCCAACTGTCCCCACAGACTAAAAAACCGGAATCAGGATTGAGCACCGGTCGGTTCAACGGAGACAGATCAGCCGGTTCTGGCGGCCTGACAATAGTGGCCAGGTGATACAACAGCAACAGGATGCCCGTAATGAATAGCAGCCCTGCCGGAACAAGAATCCGTTTTCGTTTGTACAATGGCACTTCAGCAGGCATCTTTGATCCGTCTGAGAACGTGTGGAAGCCCCAGGATCTCTCCGCAGGTGAGGATAGCGCCAATGGTCACTCCCAAGGCGCCGTGCAAATTTATATTCTGCCCGGTAAATAAAAGTCCTGGAATCCGTGTTTTCGGGAATATCGTTCCATGATGGGGGTGTGTGGCGTCTTTGACAATCCCGTAACGGGAGCCCTCCGGAGTGCCGGTATTATCCCGCCAGGTAAGAGGAGTGGAAATATCCAGAGAGGTCACTGCTTCCTTTAACCCCGGGATCTCCCCGTAAACCATCTCCAGCAATTGTTTGGCTTTCCTGGCCTTGAAAACGAAATAGGATTTATCCCGGGCCCCGCTGCGGCTCTCTTCCCACCGCCGGAACTCCTCAAAGTTAATGGGGGTCATTACCACCGCGGTGTGAGCATATATTCCCTGATCTTTAACCGGTGGAGTCATGAATACAAAGTTGCATGGCCAGGTGTGCTGTGCGCAAGTGGTACCGGTCCAGATATCCGGAAAGGCATGGTGGTACCTGTTGGAATTCACAAACGGAAATGTATCGGGCTTCAAACCGAGGTATATTGTAAACGTGGAATGGGTGTTTTTCAATCCGCTGATCCGGGTATCATAGGCCCGTGGAACTTTAATCCCTTCCAGCATATTTAACGTTCGGGCAGGATGGATACCGGAGATGAGCAGATCAGTGGAAAAGCGCTCCCCGTCAGCTAATGCAATGTCAAACGCGGCGCCTGGCTTTCGGATCCTGATAACTTCCTTTCCGGTCAACACCTGGCCGCCCTGGAAGAGGATCCCATTGGCAAGGAAATCGGCAATCTGCTGGCTTCCATCGGTGATACGGAACGCGGAAGAAATAAAGGAATGGTTGATAAGGGCAAGGCTTTCCAGGGAGGTGGTTGCAGGGTCCCCGTCATATAAGAAATTGTTGCCGGCCAGGACAGAGCCTAACGAGGCACCGGATGCCTTATGGCAGATGCCTGTCGTAATTGCGTCGAGAATAAGACTAGCCCTGACCGACCTGCCAGGGGGAGTACTTGCGGGTCCGGGCAGATTAAGATTATATAATGGATGAGACACGGTGAGTTCTTCCAGAATAGTTGTATATGCTTTCAGGGCTTCATCCGATCCGGGAAAGAAGGGTAACAGCTGTTCCTTGAAATTATCAAAACCCTGAGCCAATGGAAATCCGGCGAATGTACCAGGGTTTGTTGCACGGCCAATAGTGATCCTGTCAAATCCATTCTGGTCCATCGGAACAAATGTCAACCGGCTGGTCAGGCCGAAATACTTCCAGTAATTGAAAAGAGCCTGGCCTGGCTTCAGGCTGCCGACGTAATGCATTCCGGTATCGAAACGATAAGGCCCCCGATGGAAGGATTGCAGGCAGCCACCTGTTTTTTTCTGTTTCTCCAGAATAGTAACCTGCATTCCTTCACGGCTGAGCAGAAATCCCGAAAGCAGCCCTCCGAGTCCGGAACCAATGATAAGTACGCGGTTCACCCTTTTTTTAAAGATACAAAGATAAAGGATAACATTTGTGTAATAAAATTGTGTATATTTGAATTCACAAAATGTGTATTTAATTATACAGTTATCTGTGAAACTTCAGGATGGGTCCAGGATTGGGGTGATCGGGGGAGGTCCGGCCGGCAGTTTTTTCACATGGTTTCTGTTGAAATATTCCAGGGAGAGAGGCATAAATGTACATATTGACATTATTGAGCCGAAAGACTTCACTTCCAGCGGACCTGCAGGCTGCAACAAGTGCGGAGGTATTGTATCCGAATCACTGATCCGTATGCTGCTTCAGGATGGGATCCAAATCCCCTCCAATGTCATCCGCCGGGATATTGAATCCTACACGCTTCACCTTGAATACGGAAAGGCTATCATTGAAACTCCGTTCCCTGAAAGAAGCATCGCCTCTATGTTCCGTGGGCTGGGGCCCCGGGGACCGGCCGACAGTGAGCATCTGAGCTTTGATAACTTCCTGCTGGATCTGTGCCGGCAACAAGAAGTTCAGGTTATACACGATACCGTAGTGAGAGCTGACAGATTGCCCGAAAGCGTCAGGGTAGTCACAGGTCACACGGGAGAGTTCTTGTACGATCTTGTCGCAGGCGCAGTTGGCCTGAATATGTTGACATTGGAAGTGTTTCAATCCTTATGCCCTGCATATTCCCCTCCGGTGATCACGCGCACTCACATCTCCGAGATCCACATGGGAAAAGAGATGGTGGACAGATATTTCGGCAACTCAATGCACGTTTTCCTGCTGAACTTACATCATGTTAAATTCGGGGCTCTGATTCCCAAGGGGAATTATGTGACCCTGGTGTTACTGGGAAGGGATATCTCACGGGATGTGGTGCAGGACTTTCTTTCCAGCCGTGTGGTCAGGGATTGCTTTCCTCCGGGGATACTGGATAAAGAGAACACACCCTGTCAGTGCTTCCCGTTGATCAATGTCAGAGGTGCCAGGCATCCGTTCGATGACAGGATTGTACTTATAGGAGACTCCGCCTCATCGAAACTGTACAAGAACGGGTTAGGCGCTGCCTATATCACTGGAAAGACAGCCGCATCAACTGCAGTGTTTCACGGGATTTCACGGCATGATTTCCGTAGGTGGTATCAGCCGGTTTGCCTGGGACTGGATATGGATAACCGGTTCGGCAAGCTCATCTTCACTATCACCTCCGTCATCCAGCGGTCGGGAGTGATGAAGAAAGGGTTGCGTAGCATGGTCTTGAAAGAACAGGAAAAAACCGGAAAATCAAGGTTATTGAGCCCAATCCTGTGGGATACGTTTACCGGAAGCGCCTCGTATGCTTCCATCTTCGGAAAAAGCCTGAATCCGGTTTTCCTCATGTTGTTTCTCTGGAACATGGTAAAACATCTGTTCACCAGGACGCACAGGGTCAATCAGGAAAAATTGTAGGTTTGTAATCTGTGACGGGATATGGAATCGAATGTCAGGAAAAGCTCAGAACCTGTGTATACCCTGGGGATAATATCCAGGTTGTCAGGAATCCCAGGTCATACCATAAGGCAATATGTCGATAAGGGCCTGATCATTCCATTTACTACAAGCAAGAAACGCCACATCTTTTCAGAAGTAGACCTTTCCCGGCTTCGGTGCATCCGCAACATGATGGATACCAATGGATTGAACGTTGCCGGGATTAAGAACGTATTCTCGCTGATCCCCTGCTGGCTGATACGACAATGTGCCATCGAAGACCGCACCGCCTGCGAGGCCTTTAATTCCCCCGGCCTGCCTTGCTGGGAAGCCTCGAAGAAGGGTCCGAACTGCAGGAACAATGATTGCCGGCTCTGTGATGTGTACCGTCTGCCAGGAGAATGCCAGGACTATAAATCACTCGTGAAACGCTTTTTATCCGAATGACATTCCCGAATCCAGCTCCCGGCAATCCTTTCCCTCTGATCCGTACAAGCAATATTCT
>Ga0233425_10002228_pt1 | contig 39225 bp, 36 predicted proteins | sample Watercolumn_Towu_2_FD_181712 | JGI IMG/M metagenome (GOLD analysis project Ga0233425, IMG submission 181712) | Freshwater microbial communities from Lake Towuti, South Sulawesi, Indonesia - Watercolumn_Towuti2014_140_MG | ecosystem: Environmental > Aquatic > Freshwater > Lake | place... | reverse complement strand
GGGGAACGAATCCATAAACAATTGAAAATTGATAAAGGGTAATTGATAATTACTTTTAACCACAAAGAACGTAAAATACTCGCAAAGTTACGCAAAGTGGATTTTTTTTCTTTGCGGAACTCTGCGGTTAATTTTTTTTGTATTATTATTTTTATTATCTAAGTGTCAGATATGAAAATGTCCCGTCGCCGTTTATCTGCAGTTTGATAAGTTTGCAGGCGTCAATGTTTGTGAATGTGATATGGCTTCCTGCTAAATCAGTAATTTTCATATCGAACATACAGGTAGAACCGTAATCTGCCGGGATTGTAACTGAAATTGTTGAACCATTCTCAAATAAATTATTCGGAAGGATGTCATTTCCCCAGTTGTTTTGTTCTGCAGGAGTCACGAATACATCTACCAATGTTACACCGGTGTTATTGACAACATCAAATGTGAGTGCCTGAGCTGAAGAGTTTTTTACTGAGAATAATGATATAACCGCAACAAGTGCAAAAAGAAACAAGATTTTTTTCATTTTTCGTTAGTTTTTTAGTTTTTAAATGAATTAATAGTAGTATTAACAATATATTTATATTAAAGTTCCGCTATAAATTTATATTAACATATTTAACCTAGATACTTTTGATATACTTTATTATTAAAGATATCACATATAAGTTAAATTTTAGTTTCAGAATATAATAAAGTATATTTTATATTATGAATTTTTATAATATATTAATCAAAGTCTATATTTTTTACGTATTTGTATTCTAGATTAGCTGAATGCTTTAATCTAAAAAAAGTTATTTTCATTGACGTTTCAATTTATCTAAAATAGTTTTTATTTTAAGAATTAAATAAATAAGTCATGAATAAATGTAAAAATTGTGGTAATGACAATCCCGGGAATAATAATTATTGTATTGTTTGTGGCAATCCGCTTTCACAAGACCAAACGGTTGTTTGCCGTAACGGGCATGTATATAATTCTTCTCTTCCCAAATGTCCCTACTGTCCAAGTTCTGAAATACAAAATTTGATGGGTGTAACCAAAACAATGTCATCTTCCTCGAATGATGCAGCATTCACTATACCATTTAATTCTTCTGACAGCAGTGATAAAACGAAAGTAATCGGACAGGATGCAAATTTCGGCGGGAGTAATGTAAAAAACAATCCGAAGGATGGAAGAACTGTGATTATACAGGAAGATAAAGAAAGTGGATTTTCTTCCGAACAAAAAGGACGTAAACTTGTTGGATGGCTTGTATGTTTTACGTGGAATCCTTATGGAGACGATTATAAACTTTATGAAGGCAGAAATATTATCACTGGAGAGGGAAAAGGGGATATCATTATTAATGACCCGGCTATTTCGTCTCCGCATTGTACTATTTTATACCGGGAAAACAAATTTAAGATAAAAGATGAATTTTCTACCAATGGAACAAGAATTAATAATAATTCGATTGAGGAATCAGAACTTCAGGACGGCGATATTATTAAAATAGGCCGTTCGGAACTTTTATTTAAAAAAATATAATTCTTTTCATTAAATAAACACAGATAATTTTATGAAAAAATTTCTGTCCACTATTATTTTATTTTCTACATTTTTTTTGTGGGGATTTTCACAGGATACAATTTATCTGAATATCCGGGATATTGATGCAAGCAGATTTGCGAAAGTAAAATTTTTCCTTAACATCCTGGATAAAAACGGAAAACCTGTTACTAATATTGATTCAAACAGCATAACCGTTATAGAAAAAGGTGAAAAGCATATCCCGAATGTTGAAAATTTTTTTAAATCAGATAAAGAAGGAATTGCAATTTGTGTTGCAATAGATGCATCGGCATCAATGCAAGGCTCACCGCTTGAAAATGTGAAAGCAGGTTTGCTTGGAATTTTAAAAGACCTTCGCCCGCAGGATAAGATGGGAATTGCAATCTTTCATGATACCTTATATAGAATATGCGATTTTACAAACGACAAAGGTATTTTGAAAGATGTGATAAGCGGTATTAAAACTCCTGCAGCGAGCAATACTGAACTATATTTAAGTGTACTGGGATGTTTAACCTGGCTTAACCAGCTGGAGTTTCCCAAAAGAAAAGTTCTAATTATAATCAGTGATGGTGATGATAATGGTACACGTTATAAACTCGAAAATGTTACTGATTCGATTAAAAAAGCTGCTGCTTCTGTATATACAATAGGTTCTATTGAGGAAAGTTTTACCTCAAAAGGAACTCTTATTAATATGGAGAAAATGGCGGAAGCCTCAAAAAATAAAGGCGGAAAATATTATAAAATAAAAACACCTGACGATATTAAGCCGATTATTCCTGCAATCTATGATAGAATAAAGGAGGAATATGTCATAACCGATTGGAGCTATGAGAGCGAAAAAGATTCTATTACAGGGTCCATCGAAGTTAAACATAAAGGTTATACATTTGTAAGGGATTTTTCATATAAACCAAAAGAAATGATAGAAAATCCTCCATGGAACTGGGAGAAAATTTTTAAAAAACCTGTATTTTATATTGGCGCACCAGGAATATTATTAATAATAATTGTTCTTGGAATTTTTATGTTTGTTAATATTTCAAAAAAGAACAAATATAAAATTGAAAAAAATGAAGAGGCGAGATTACGTGAAGAAGAACGGATTACAAATCAGGGTAGATATGACCAGCTGCTTTTACAATATAATGAAACCCTTTCTCAGATTGAAAAACAAAAAGATGTTTCCCAGTCAGACAAAGATAAAATAATACAGCTTGAAAAAATGATAGAAAATGCGGGTAAAACTATGATAGGTGTGCAGGCAAAGCCAATTGATTATAGAAGACGTACAATGATTCTTGATTCTAAAACAGAGATAATTGCTGATACAGTTTCAAAAAACCCGGGTCTGACAATTAAAAATGGTTTTGATACGGGAAAATTTTTTCCGATTAATCCTGCAGGAACTACTATCGGAAGGAAAGATTGTAATATCATTTTAAGGGATGATACTGTTTCAAGAACTCATGCAAAAATTTATATATTAAATGGGCAAATTTATATTGAAGATTCCGGTTCGAGAAACGGAACATTTGTTAATGGCAAACAAATAACACGTTCAATACTAAACAACGGAGATATAATTCATCTTGGAAATACGGACATTCAGGTCTCTAGCTAATTATTAAAAATGAGCCGAAATTATTTTAAATTTTTATTTAATAAAAAATAAACTGAAATTAAAATAACTATGAATCAAAATTCTTTTTTGGAACCGCTTGAAATTTCCTTTGGAAATATGTCCGATGTTGGAAAAGTAAGGAAAAAAAATGAAGATTATATGGGTAGTTTTAAAAGTTCTTTCGGGGAAGTTTATGTGGTTTGTGACGGTATGGGTGGACATGTTGGCGGAGAAGTGGCATCCAGACTTGCAGTAGATACTATTAAAGAATATATACTGTCAAATCCCAAATCTATTACGGATACAAATCAGATAATTTCAGAATCATTGCTTACAGCAAATAAAGCCCTCCACGCAAAAACCCAGGAAAATCCGGATTTGATTGGGATGGGAACAACCTGTGTCATACTTATCCTGAAGTCCGGAATTGCATATTACGGATGCGTAGGGGATTCAAGAATTTATTTAATCAGGGGAAATAAAATTTTCCAATTGACCCGTGACCAGTCATTTGTACAGACACTTATAGACCAGGGATTGATAAGCTATGAAGATGCAGAGAATCATCCAAGAAAAAATGAAATTATGCAGGCACTCGGAATTCATATTAAGATTGTTCCTGTTGTGAAAGAAGAAGGATTAAAAATATATAAAGATGATAAATTTATTTTGTGCAGCGACGGATTATCAGGGATGGTTGAAGACAATGATATACTGGAAATTGTAAATCAGTTACCGCCGATGAAATCCTGCGAAAAACTTGTTTCACTGGCAAATATTCACGGAGGAAATGATAATATCACTGTTCAGATAATTCATCTATTAAATGGTGAAATTCTTCCCGGTAATTTAATCGGGATTGCACCGGAAGGGTCTGTTGATAAAAATTATAAAACAATTCCTTTTGAAAAGAAAGAATTATCAGAAACTCAGGAAGATTTTTCATATCAGAAAAAAAAATCGAAATCTTATTTATATTATTTATTAGGAGTCGTTTTATTACTAATAGCAGCGTTAGCTGTTTGGTATTTTATATTAAGAAAAGGAAATATTTCTCAGGATGAAATTAAAACCACTAATAACGTAGAAAGAGTGGAGGATGAGAAAGTTTTCAGTGATTTTAAAACATTTCTTGAGAAAAATCTCTTTAGAGGTGATGATATAAATGTGAATCTGAACCTACCTGAAAACATAATTATTAAAAATGTTAATTATCAACCTGTAAAAGGCGGGGGAAGTAAAGATCTCTCTTTTTCAGATTTTATCAGTATTATTAAAACTAAAGACTATAGATTTGAATCTCTAAATAAACCTGAATATGATAAAAACGGAAAGTATTATTATAAACTTGAATTAACAGTTAAAGATAAAGATAAAAGAAAAACAGAAACATTCAATCTTGGTGTGCTTGGTACAGATAAAAAAGAAATAGTGGAATTAAAATATTATGAACCACCACCGCAGAAAGAAGAGAATAAGCCCATACAACCTGAACATAAAAAGAAAGATGAGCCGAAACAGGACAAAAAAGAAGATGATAACAAAGATAAAACAGATGATAAGCAAAAAAATACATATGAAGATATATTTGACAAGGGAAAAGATAAAATAGAAAAAGGAAAAGAAAAAATTGAAAAGGAAAAATATGAAAAAAAATAATTTTAATAAAAGTTTGTAATAATTAGATATTTGTAAAGCTTTTAAATTACATTTAAAATGAAAATAATTTTATTATTTGTATTTCTATTTACTAACTGCGTTATTAATGCACAATTTGGCAATAATAAAGTGGAAGATTTAAATGGTGTTTCTATCATTTTTTCAGCATATAAACTTGAAAGATTCGAAAATAAATCATCCGTTTGTTACTTTGAGGTTAAATGTATTAATAACACAAATATTTCACAGGAAAATTTTTGTGACAGCATTACTATGAGGACGCTCGATAATATTAATGTTAATCAATTTTATGTTAGTCCGGTACTTAATGTACAAATAAAACCGCTGGATACAATTTCCGGTTTATTTGTTTATAAATCCGACCAAAATTTTGCAAATAAAATATTTATAACCAAAAAAAATAACATATCCGAAGTTATAATAACTGAAATAAAAGGAACATTTAATAAAATATTTGAAAGTGAATGCATAGCATTAAATTTAAAAATAAAGTTTGATCTGGATAATTTTAGTATCCCGACCATTCAAATGTACGACTCCCTAAAATCCAATTTCGAAAATGAAAATCATTATTTATTTGATAAATTTATTAAATATGAAATTATGGGGGATTATAAACGTGGAGTTGAGAAGCCCAGTAATACTAAGGAAATTTACGATTTGTATAAAACCTCATATATAAAAGGAAATAAGGATCCTATTTTTTTAGAAAGAAAATACTATAAATATAAAACATTATTATATAATCAAATAATTGACACGGGATTTAAAAATTACAATGAGAAGGATTTTAATGAAAGTTATATAAATTTTACTGAGGCATATAATATTGATTCAACCAAAAGTGATTCTGTTTCTCTTGTAATGAAATTCGAACTTGCACGTTCAATTTTCTCGTTATGGGAAAAAGATAAAAATATTGATATAGAGTTTAGTCTTTATCTTTTAACTAAACTCATAAATAACAAAAAATATCCGGATCAATGTCAGGTGTTATTTTTAAATGCATGGATTCACGACAAAAGATATAGCGATTTAAAAAATTCCTCTGACAAGGAAATTGCGATTAATTTTTATACAAAAATTCTTGAAATGAAAGAATTGAATTGCTCTGAAAAAATTACGAAAGCCGCAAGCAACAATAAAGAGATATTAGAAAAAGAATAAAAAAATAATATCAATGAAATTAAAAAACATTTTTCTGATATTATTATTAATCCTGACAAATAAAATATTTTCTCAGGATTGGTCTTCTCTTTTTGAAGAAAATGTTAAATCGGTCGGACTTGTAAGTGATTCTCAAACAAAAATATTTGCAAGCGGATTTTTTATCAGTTCAAGAATATTTATAACCAATTTTCATGTAGCAGACGCAATCAAACCGCAGTCAACAAAAATTAAGAAAAAAAATGAGGAAGTATTCACAATTAAAAAAATAATCGGCAAATATTCCAAATATGATTTAGCTATTATTGAAACAAATGAAAAATCGGCAGAATATTTGTCTCTTGAAAATCCCGATAAAATAAAAGTCGGTGAAAAGGTTTTTGCAATAGGAAATCCGGGTACTGCATTTGATGTTTATAAATTCAATCTTTCCGATGGAATTATCAATAATATTGTTGACCAGGATATTCAACTCGAATATTTTAGGGTAAATGCACTTGCTATTCTTCACGGTGCAACGATTAATACTGGTAATAGCGGCGGTCCGCTGATTAATGAAAATGGTGCAGTTGTCGGAATTAATTCTTATTACATCACAGGTAAGCAAAATTTAAATTTCGCTATTCACGTTAAGGAACTTATAAAAATTTTAAATGAAAACGACCTCTCATATTCAAAAGCAGGGGAGGACACATCGCTTTTAATTTTTAGCATTCTTATTGGTATATTGGTAGTAATATGCATTGTAATAATTATCATAATAATAGTTCAAAAAAATAATAAGAAAAAAAGACCTGTTTCGGTTGTCGAACAGAGACAGAGCTACCGGCAATATACCCCTGTTCAGAATTATCCCTCAAGAGCGTATCTTGTTTACAGCGGACAGAAATACGAAATTACACAGGGTGGAATCAGTATCGGAAGGGAGGAAACGGTTATTTTAAGAATTCTGGATGAAACAATTTCCCGCCAGCACTGCCGTATCTATTTCGAAAATAGTAATTATTATATTTCTGATCTCGGCTCAAAAAACGGAACTTTTGTAAACGGGAAAAAAATATTAAAGGAAATATTAAGAAATGCTGATATAATTAAAGTAGGAAAACATTCTATACAGTTCATTTACAGTTAAAGTAAAATAAAAACAGTATTTATAATATAAGTTACATTATATAATAAAATGTACAGTATTATTTAATAACAATTAAATATAATATTATGAAAAAAGTCTTACTTTCTATTTTGTTTATGTTTTTATCTCAGACTGTTTTTTCACAGGCAGAATTTAAAATAAAAATAGACGATTATTTGTGGATAAAATCGGATAATAAAACAAAGATAAAAATATTAATTTTTATTAAAATTAAAAATATTGGAAATAGAATGGGTATATGCACCGATATGGATTATTTATATCTTGACTGCACAAATAGCAATTATAAATATGGAAGAGATATTATTTTATCAGAATTAAGTGACAATAGTAAAAAAAATATTTTTCCCAAGGATTCAATTTATTCAAGTATTACATTCGAATTACCAAAAAATGCTGAAAATTTAACTCTGAAGTTTACGCAAGAAAATGGCGGAGCACAAAAATATTTAAATGAAGGATTCGACAAATGGATTAAAAACAATAAGGATGAAAAAGTTTTTATAAACAAAGCAGATAAATATTTCAATAGTGGTGACTATGTAAACTGCATTATAAATTGCCATAAAGCATTAATAATTAATTCAAATTCAAAAGTAAGCTTTCAGCTTGGCAATGCTTGGTTAATGATAGGGAACTATGATTATGCCATAGAATATTATAATAATTCTCTTGATGAAGGAACTGATAAAAGTCTTGTATATAATAACATTGGTTATGCATATATTGAAAAAGAATATTACAAAACTGCAATTGAAAATTTTCTCAAAGCAATTAAATACGATTCAAAACATTTTGACGCAATGATAGGTTTGTCAATTTCATATTTTCAAATTTATGATGTAATAAATGCTAAATATTATTATAATAACGCAGCAGAAATTGAAAACAAATTGTACAAAGGGATGGATGGTTTATACGAATTAATTGGAAAAGGCTATTTTTACACTGAGAAGCAAATAATTGTAATAAATAACATCTGTAAATATTGTGGATATATCTATTATAAATTTTAAACTAATATTGAATGGAATTTATCGGTAAAAAAATATTAAACTATAAAATTATTTCCAAAATCGGCGAGGGGGGAATGGGAATAGTGTATCTTGGGGAACATATAACTCTTCCAAGAAAAGTTGCGATAAAAATCCTGAATCCTGTATATGTTAATAATTCTGAAATAAGACAGCGATTTTTAAACGAAGCAATTACTCTGTCTAAACTGAATCACAATAATATTGTAACCTTGTATGATTGCGAAGAACAAAACAAAAATCTTTTTCTGATTATGGAATATGCGGAAGGTGATTCTTTGGATAATTATATTGAATATAAAAATGGTCCTATCCCCGAACTTCGCTGTAAAAACATTTTCAAACAAATTCTGTCAGGATTCAGTTATGCACATACGATGGGAATAATACACAGAGATATTAAACCTTCAAATATAATTCTTTGCAATGGAGATATTCCGAAAATTCTTGATTTTGGAATTGCAAAAATAATTGACTCGGGAAGCCAGATTACCAGGGTTGGGACCAGGATGGGCTCAATGATGTATATGAGCCCTGAACAGGTTACAGGTAAAGAAATAAATTGTCAATCTGATATATATTCTTTGGGAGTAACTTTGTTTGAAATGGTAACGGGAAAATCCCCTTATGATGATGATAATGACAGTGAATATGGAATTCAAAAAAAAATTGTTGAAAAAAAACTTCCTCTACCCAGCAATGTTTATCCTTATGTCTCTAATCACATAGAAAATGTAATTTTTAGAGCAACTGCAAAAGAACCTTCAGAAAGATTTCAAAGCTGTGATGAATTTATATCTGCGATTGAAGATATTAACTTTAAATTTGATATACCTGAAGAAGAACCGGTAATTGTTGAACAACCCGATGACAAAGTAGATGTTGTTAGTGAAGTTGAAGAACTAAAATTTGATAATAATTTTTCTGAACCTGAAGAAAAGAAAGAAAATATTTCTGAACCTGGAGAAAAGAAAGAAAATAATTCTGGACAGGAAGAAAAAAAAGAATATCATACCGAAATAATTTATGAGACTAAGAAATCTAAAAAGAAATACTACTATGTTAGTTTTAGTTTGTTAGTTGTATTCTTAATAATAATAATTTTTATATTTAATAAAAAACCCGAAATCATAATAAAATCGAAACAGGATTCAACAGATATAAAGGGCTCTTGGCAAAATCAAATTAGAGTTAAAGAGGATTCGCTTTCGGGAACAAGTGAAGAAAATACGAACTTAAAATCAACTGATAATTCTGAATCAGAAATAAAAAGCAAAAATCAAACAGATAAAAAAAGAACAAAATCATATAACTTTGATTCACAGAAGAAAGAAAAGTCACAAGATAATTCAAAGACCAAAAACGAAAATCAAAATAAATCCGAAAAAAGACAACCTAAAACTACTTTTGAATGAAATGAATTATTAATATAATAATAAAAAATGAAATTAATATTACTTTATACAATTATAATAACTTATATTAATGCATATTCTCAGCCGGAATTTAAAATCAAGATGGATTATTTTGATTGGCAAAATCCGAGAGGAGATTATGTTGATATAAAAATAACATTTAAGATAAAAAACATTGGAAATGAATCGGGTTATTGTAATGAATTTTTTGACATTAATCTATTTACTTCTGATATTAATTATAGCAGAAGCATCGAAATTATTGAAAGAAGTAGTAGAACTTATGTAAAACCAAATGATTATATTTTTTCATTTATAATTTTCAAAGTTAACAAAAATGCCGATAATCTTACTTTGAAGTTATCTGAATCTTATGAAGGTTCTGAAAAATTTGTAACAAAAAGTTATTATAAACATTTAGATTCGGTAAAAATCGCTGATTTCGACCGCGTAAAGGAAGAAGCCGAAAGTTTATTCAGAAAAGGAAAATATAAAGATGCAGCAACAAAATATTTACAATGTATTTTAATTGATGAAAACAAAAAGAACGAAATAAATATCAAAATTTCAAGTTGTTATGAACGCAATGGTGATGATATATATAAAACCATTACAAATAATAATATTGAGATTGTGATTAATACAACTATTGATAATTATAAAATGTCGTTTAATTATGATAACAGCAAATCATATCTCAAACAAAAAATAGCCAGATTATATGAAGAATTGGGAGACTATTATATGAGCCATAATTACCAGAAAGCAGAATCGAATTATACTGAAAGTTTAATTTATTATGAATCCAAATTGGTAAGAGATAAAATTGATAGACTTAATAATATTAAAGAAAAAGAAATTACAAAAGAACTTGAAATTCAAAAAAAAGAAGCTGATTTGGATTTGCTTAATATATTAATTGAACCGAAAACCGGAGTATTGTTTAAGGGAGGTTTGGGCCAACATAATAATTCAAAATATATCTCTAATATAACATTTTGGAATTTAGAACTTGGAATTCCCGTTAAGCTATTTACCACACATTCGGTTCCAGTACCGTTAAATGGATTTCTTAATTTTGATTTAGGCTACTCCGGTGTATTTTCAAGTACATCTACTGAGCTGACAAATTATTTTGGTCTGAATAATAGCTCCTACAGTGTTGAAAAGGATGGGGAATCAATCCCTATTAATGAATTTTATTTAAATGCCGGCTTTGGCTTGTCAATTTTGAATAAATATGTCACACCGCTTTTTTGTGCAAGTATCGGATTATATACTCAGAGCTATGCTATTAAAGTCAAAGATATTAATTCATCATATATCACATATTTTAATGATGAATTTTCTAAAATAAACATTGGATTTGGTTACAAATTTGACATTGCATTAAAAATTGGCGGGAAACCGGGTTTTTATGTCGGTTATACTTATAAAAATTATAATATAAATAGTAAATATTCTATTACGAGTAATAATTTTAATGCAAATTATTTTAGTATTGGTGTAATAAATTTTTAAAGGGAAACTCTTTAATAATAATTTTTTTTTAAAATATGAAAAAACAGTTAATAATTTTCTTCTTTATCATTTTGATAGGATGTAATGAAGGAGAGGTTTACAAAACCAAATCCGATTCATTACAAATTGCTAATGCTAAAATCGGAAGTAATATTGAAGGTTTAAAATATAAAATTACCGTAGAAAACAATCGCCTTGATAGAGAAAGACAACAGAAAGAACAACGGGAAAGGGAAATACGAATTTCAAACCTGAAAAGCGGTATTAATGGAACATACTTTGTCGGTAATAAAACTTGCTCGATAAGTAACGGAAAAATTACTTGGTCCTCAGGAAAAAGTTATGACAAATTAATTTATATGGGTGATGTATTTGGTAATAAATCTTACTACGAGTATGATAATTATGAATATAAAGTCGGTGAATTTTTATTTTATCAGGATTATTCCAAAGGGACATATCTGAGAAGAGACGGGGTTACATTTGATGTTACAAAAAATCTTTATTAATTAAAAATTGAACAGATGAAACAAAAAACATTATATATTTTACTTTTCGTATGTCTTTTAATAGTTATTGGATTGGCGATTGTGTTGATTTTTAAAAAAAATAGTATTGCAAAGAAAGAATATCAGAAAAATAAAGAAGCTTATGAACAACTGAAATCAGAAAATGATTCTTTAAATACAATGCAGGAAAGTCTTGAAAAAGAATTAAATGAATTACAAAACCGTTCAATCAGATAAATTATTTTAAAAATGATAGGTGAAAAGATTATAAATTACAGAATTATTTCGCTCATTGGAGAAGGCGGAATGGGGTCGGTTTATCTCGGGAAACACGAGACTCTTGACAGAAATGTTGCGATAAAAGTTTTACTCCCTGAATTTGCGCGTAATCCTGAAATAAGGGAGCGGTTTATCAATGAAGCCAAAACACTTTCAAAACTGAATCATCAGAATATTGTTACTCTTTATGATTTTACAGAACAGGGTAATAATTTATTTCTTATTATGGAATATGTTGAAGGGAATGGAATCGATGTTGTTGTAAACAATATTACAGGACCGATTCCCTTGCAGCGTTGTATTGATATTTTTACTAAGATATTATCAGGATTTGAATACGCACATTCGCAAGGCATTGTTCATAGAGATATAAAACCTTCAAATATTATTTTAAAAACAGATGATACACCCAAGATTCTCGATTTTGGAATTGCAAAAATTATACAGGGAGATTCTAAACTCACAAAGACGGGAACAAGAATGGGTTCAGTTCTTTATATGAGCCCTGAACAGGTTCTTGGAAAGGAAATAGATTATAGAAGTGATATTTATTCACTGGGAGTAACTCTTTTTGAAATGCTTACAGGAAAAGTTCCGTATGATACAACTACTAATAGCGAATATGAAATACAAAATAAAATTGTTAATGAACAATTACCTCCTGTCCTGAGTATTATACCTCATATAACCCCTGAAATAGATAATATTATTTCTGTTGCAACCGCAAAAAATTCTTCAGATAGGTATCAGACCTGTAAGCAATTTAATCATGCACTTCAAAACCTGAAACAAAAAAATTACATCACTAAACCCACTATTCCAAATCAGGATACTTCAAGAACAAAATTAGTAAATAAAACACAACCTATTAATCGTCCTGTACAAAATAATTATAATATTCAAACACCGGATAATGGAAAAAAAACATGGGTATGGATTCTTTCTATCAGTTCTGTAATTCTTGTTGCTATCATTATTACTTTTATTCTATTGAATGATTATACAGAAACTACTTCTAATGGTAAGATAACTGAGCCTAAAAAAAATGAAAACAAAGTAACACCGGAACGACAACCTAATAATGAAGACAAAGATAAGGCTAATATTAAAAATACTGTTGAAACTTGGCTTAACTGCTGGCAGCGAAAGGATATTTCGTGCCTGAGTTCATATATGACTGAAGATTATCAATATGAAACTGCTACTGGAAAAAATAAATATCAGGATAAACCCGAAAGAATATCTGTTTGGCAGACACAATTTTCCGAACGGAAATATATTTCAGTTACTCATTCTGATTTTCAGGTTCAGGTTACCGGAGGAAATGCAACGGTTTCTTATTATCAGACATATAAATCGGACAAATTTAATGATGCCGGTAATAAGATTCTTTATCTTAGAAAAGAAAACGAAATGTGGAGAATTTATAAAGATAGTTTTTATTAATTTTTACAAACGAAATAAAAAACATTGACAAGAAAAATACTAATATTTGTATTTATATTATTTTACTATATTCATCTCAATTGCGGTAAAGATTCAAATAGTTCAAAGAAAAACGATTTATTTCCCGGTGAGAATAAAACTGTTTTAGATGAGCCAAAAGCCGATAGTTCTGTTATAGTTAAGTATCTGAGCGAGAGCGATGTGTGTAAAACTCCATACTATATTTTAAAAGGCAAAACAGAATTACCAATCATTATTATTGACGGTGGGATTCACGGAGATGAAGTAGCAGCATATATGGCTTGCGACACATTGTTAAAATATTTGAAAGTTGATACAGGAACAGTTGTTATTATTCCAAGATTAAATATCCTTGCATGTAATGCAGTAAAAAGGGGATTAAAGAATGATTTTAACAGGGTGTTTCCAGGAGATAAAAATTCAGCTGATTATGAATATAGATTAGCTTATGAGTTTATGAAATTAGTTGACTCATTAAAGCCGGAAGTAGTTATAAATCATCACGAAGCAAGAAATAAATTTGACCGCGAGGAATACAAAGTTAATCCCGATAAAGCTTTTGGTCAGGTTCTTATTACCTGTATTACTCCGAACGAAGATTTAATTACAAAAGCTCTAAATAATTTAAATGAGAAAATAAAAAAGCCGGAATACTTATATAATATTCAATATTATCCTCTTCAACAAAATCACTCACTTGATAATATAGTGAGTAAATTAAAAATTAAATCTTATACAGTAGAAACATATAGAGGATTCAATCTTGTTGACAGGATTAAAATGCATTTACTTGCAGACCAGGCATTTTTTGAAGAGATAGGGATTAAATATAAATTTACTGAAATTATTTTGAAAAATTAATAAAAACAAAGTTTTCCAAAATTCTTAGAAAAAATAATAATTTTTGCTCAATATGATAGGAACTGAAATATTTAATTATAAAATTCTTTCAGTAATCGGTGAAGGCGGTATGGGCACCGTCTATCTGGGAAAACACGAAAAGCTTGATAGGAAAGTTGCAATAAAGGTTCTTCTTCCGGAGTTTGCACGGAATCCGGAGATTAGAGAAAGATTTATAAATGAAGCCAAAACACTTTCAAAACTGAATCATCAGAACATTGTCACTCTTTATGATTTTACTGAATTCGACAAAAATTTATTCCTGATAATGGAATTTATCGATGGGACAGGACTTGATTTAGTTATTAACAGACTTGGTGGTTCTTTGTCGGTACAAAGATGCATCAAGATATTTCAGCAAATACTCTCCGGATTTGAATACGCACATTCGCAAGGCATTGTTCATAGAGATATAAAACCTTCAAATATTATTTTAAAAACAGATGATACCCCTAAAATTCTTGACTTTGGAATTGCAAAAATTATACTGGGAGATTCTAAACTCACAAGGACAGGAACAAGAATGGGTTCTGTTCTTTATATGAGCCCTGAACAGGTATTGGGGAAAGAAATAGATCCCAGAAGTGACATTTATTCACTGGGAGTAACTCTTTTTGAAATGTTGACAGGAAAAGTTCCATACGATACAACCACTAACAGCGATTATGAAATACAAAATAAGATTGTTAATGAACAATTACCCCCCACCCGTAATATTATTCCTCATATAACCCCTGAAATAGATAATATTATTGCCAAAGCAACTGCCAAAAATCCGTTAAATAGATTTTATAATTGTGCTGAATTTTCAAATGCCTTGTTATCTCTATCATCTCCTCATCCAGTTACTGACACTTCTTCTGCGGATAAAAAAACTATAATACAGTCTCAAAATAATTGGCAATCTCATAAGTCTTCAGACCCAAAGCAAAAAAATAATAAAATTATACTTATTGGAGTTCTTTCAGGGGTTATTATTATTGCAGTATTATTAATTATTTTTATTACAAGTGACGGAACTGAAGAAAAGAAAAAAACAACGGTTATCGATTCCCTTATAAAGAAAAACAAGACTATAAATGAAAATGAAGTCAGGACCTTTATAACGCAGTGGCAGTCGTATCAGAATTCCATAAATATCTCAGGTTATTTATCGCAATATTCTTCTGATTTTCAGGGAATAAAAAGAACAAAAAGCGGAAAGACTTTTTATCTGAATTATTCTGAATGGTCTGCAGATCGGTCAAAGATGTATTCAACTGCGGAAAATTTATATATTGGGGTCACTGATATTGTTGTTAGGAACTATGATAACAATAACGGAACAGTAGAAGCAACATTTAAACAAACATATACAAGCAAAAAATATACAGATGAAGGTCAGAAAATTCTAAAAATAAAAAAAGATTATAACGATGTGCTAAAAATCTATTATGAAGAATTGATTTATTCAACTGAATCCATAGGTGATTGATATGAAAATAACTTCAATTTTCATAATGATTTTTTTATTTATTGTTTCAGGATGTTATAATTCAGATTCAAAAAAAATATATATTTTAGATTCAAACAAAAATCAGGCAAAAGATTCATTATTAATTAAAAAGAAAACTGATTACAGAAAATATGCAGTGTCAGTTTATTCAACACCTGTATTAAATACAAAAAATTTTGATTCAGTTTATGGGGGAGCTGATTCTAAAACTCTGAAAAGGAGTAAAAATGGATTAATCAAGGAACTTGAGTATGTAGCTTTTCCCAGCTCGGTTTTTGAGATAATAGAAGAATATAAAAAGAAAGAATATTCAATTTTAAAAGTAACCACAAAAGAATATAATATCCCGGAACTTAATATAGAACTTTTTATAGATTCACGTTTCGTAGAAATAAAAGATGAAAAACCTGCAGAACGTAAAGTTGATTTACCGTCGGTAGCAAATATTTATAAATATTTTGATAAAACCATTGGTACTTTATATGTGTGGGGGGCGAATAATATTACTGGAGTTGAAATGATGTTAAAATTTTATACTCCAAAAGGAAAGTTAAGTTCGAAAGAAGAAAAAGAATGGTCAATGAAAGGACTTGATTGTTCTGGACTATTATACGAAGCAACAAATGGTTTTACACCCCGGAATACACATCAATTAGTTTATTATGGAGAACCGGTATTTATTGAGGGATTAAATACGAAAGAGATTATGCAAAGAATTGAACCTTTGGACATTATTGTATGGAAAGGGCATATAATAATTGTTTATGATAAAAATACAACTATTGAATCTTCTTTCAGGGCGGGATGTGTTGTTAAAAAAAATCTGTTAGATGTTTTGACAGAATTAATTAATCAAAGAAAACCGGTTGATAAATGGACGAATGATAAAAAAAAGGATTTTGTTATTCGCAGATGGGTGAATTTATTAAAAAATTAATTTTAAGAAATTTATATGATTGGTTCCTCAGTATTAAATTATAAAATAATATCAGTAATCGGTGAAGGCGGTATGGGGATTGTTTATCTTGCCGAACATCAAACCCTTCGGAGAAAAGCAGCAATTAAAATGCTGAATCCTTATCTTGCTACTAATATAGAGATTAAGGCAAGGTTTCATAATGAAGCTTTAATTCTTGCCAAATTAAATCATAATAATATAGTGGTTCTTTATGATTTAGCTGAATTTGATAACAGCCTGTTTCTTATAATGGAATATGTTGAGGGTACAGCTTTGGATATTATGCTGAAACATAGCCCGCATCCTATCGATGAAAAGCGTTGCTTGAATATTTTCAAAAAGATTTTATCCGGATTTTCTTATGCACACCAGAAGGGAATAATCCATCGTGATATAAAACTTTCTAATATTATTCTTCAACCCGATGATGTTCCTAAAATTTTAGATTTTGGAATTGCGAAAATAATTCATGGGAATACCCATCTGACTCAAACCGGGACACGGATAGGCTCGGTTTTATATATGAGCCCCGAGCAAATATTAGGAAGAGAAATAGACTACAGAAGTGATATATATTCACTTGGAGTGACGTTGTTTGAGATGCTAAGCGGAAAAGAACCTTATGATACAACGACAAACAGTGAGTATGAATTACAAACTAAAATAATTAGTGACCCGATTCCACCTATCAGGAGTTTTAATCCGGGAGTATCTCCTCAAGTTGAACAAGTAATAAGTCGTGCAACTGCTAAGAATCCGTCTGAAAGATTTAATAATTGTGATGAATTTATAAATGCTCTTAACTTTCATAATTATGGTGTCACACAACCTGTTTATATTAATCAACTCCCCCAAAAAGGTTCCGATTTACAAAAACCACAATTAATTTCGAAAAGCAATGTTAAGATAATCATCGGTTTATTAATATCTGTAATTATTATAATCGCCGCAATACTAATATATTTTATTGTATCATCACCAAAAGATGAACTGGAAAAAATAACAGGTACAAAGATTCAAAAGTCTCCTACTACATCGGGGCAGACTGAGGAAATAACTTTAACTGGTTTTTATGAAGGAACAATAAAAGATGGAACCCGATGGACATTGTATATATCAACTTATGATGGAAAAAATATATCAGGTAACAATACTACATATTGGGCTACATCAAAATCCGGAAGTGTTTCGGCAACTTTCACCGGTACTTATGATAAAACAACAAATCAGATAATTATGGATGAAACAACAGGCGGACCGGGAGCGGGGAGATTTGTTGGAACCGTTTATGAATCAGGAAAAAAAATGGAAGGCACATGGACAAGATACAGGAATAATGAAACATTTACATGGAATCTTATAAAGAAATAAAATTATATATTAACAATTATGCTAGAACTTAATAATTACAAAATTCTTTCTGTCATCGGAGAAGGAGGGATGGGTACTGTTTACCTTGGAGAACATTTAAAACTGGGAAGAAAGGTAGCAATTAAAGAACTTCACAGTGAATTGACTACTAATCCGCAGTTTAAAGAAAGGTTTATTAATGAAGCAAAAATACTTGCAAAGTTGAATCATCATAATATTGTGACCCTTTATGATTTTATAGAATCCAATGATAAGTTTTATATTATTATGGAATATATAGAGGGAAAAACACTTGATGGACTTCTTGGACATGGACAACAAAGATTTTTACAAGAACGGGTGATTAAATTATTCAAACAAATATTATTTGCATTTAGTTATGCACACAAACAGGGAATTATTCACAGAGATATAAAACCTTCAAATGTAATTGTAAGTACCGATGATGTTGCTAAAATTCTTGATTTTGGAATAGCAAAAATAATAAGTAATGAAGCAAAACTAACAAGACCCGGCACAAAAATAGGTTCTTTATATTATATGAGTCCGGAACAGGTATTAGGGAAAGAAATAGATTTGAGAAGCGATATTTATTCTCTTGGAATTTTATTATACGAGATGTTATCTGGAAGGATGCCTTATACAGTAACTACTGAGACAGATTATGAGATTATGGAAAAAATAGTTAAAGAACAAATACCACCGATACGGAATGTAAACCCCGAAATAAGCCAGGAGCTTGAGAATATTATTTTTAAAAGCTGTGAAAAAAATCCAGAATTCAGATTTGAAAATTGTGATGAATTTTATCAAGCTTTAAAAAAATTAAAGGAAGCAAAAATGACTCAAAATTATCAGTCAACTCAATTCATTAATCCATCAAAGTTACAGATTTATAATGCTTTCTCTCAGGGGCAAAATAAAATTTATTCGCAATCTCAATCTGTAAAAAGTCAACCTCTATCCAATAGGACAAACTTAATTATTATTGTATCAGGTATATTCATTACAATTATTGTTACAATATTGATGATATACTATTTATTTTTGAATAAAGGGGAATCTGATAATACAATTTCTCAAAAAACAAATAAAGAAAACTTAACAACAGAAAAAAATACATCACAGGGTAACACCCAAACAAATTCACAGAGCCAGAATCTAAACCCGAATCAGAATCAGAGAAATAATATTAACAGTTCAGTTCCCGGTTTATACCCGGAAGGTTCAATCAGAACACTTGATATGAGCGATTTAACAAATAAGAACTGCTGGGAATTGAAAATATTGAGAAATGAAATATATGCAAGGCATGGTTATATTTTTCGTTTAAGAAAAGATTTGGTTGAATATTTTAATAAGCAATCCTGGTACAATGGGACAAAAATGAATGTGGAACAGGATTTTAGTCAGATTGAAAAAAATAATGTATTATTTATTAAAAATTATGAAAATCAACTTGGATGTAAATAGCATTAACCGCATCATTGTTTTTATTATAGTAATTTTAAATTTCTATTCCTGCAATAAACAAAATAAAATTATTGAGAATTCGAATATCATATCTGAAAAGTCAAATGAAATAAATGTAAGTAAAGATACAATTTGTTCACCTTGTTTTGCATTTGATACTTTAAATTCAAAAGTACGTGATGGATTAATTACGAAATCTGAGGCAAAAGAAAAAATTGAAAATCTTTTGCCTGAAATAATTAAATTTTATAAGCAAAAAGAACCAACCGGATTTCAAAAACAGCAATGGGTGTTTCCACTTGAAGGGTATGGTCCATCTGTAATCGGAGGAAAAAATGGAGATGGCTATAAACTTCAGGGATATAGTTATTTTGATGGTAATAAGCATACCGGACATCCTGCACAGGATATTTTTATAAATGATAATAATCAGGATTGCCTTGATGATAAAACCGGTAACCCAGTTAATGTTCTTTCAATATCAGGTGGTATTGTAATTGGAGTATATAATAACTGGGAATCAAATAGTATATTAAGAGGAGGAAATTATATTTGGATATATGACCCTGAAAATAATTCTGTATTTTATTATGCACATAACAATGTATTGTATGTAAAACCCGGGGACATCGTAAAACCAGGAGATAAAATTGCAACTGTCGGAAGGAGCGGAAAAAATGCGTTTGTAAAGCGTTCGCCAACTCATTTGCATTTAAGTTATTACAAAATGTTAAATGGAGAACCTATTCCTGAAGACCCATATTCATTTTTAATGAATGTTAAAAGAAAATAATTTTTAAATAGATTAATAAAGACTTAGTTCTAATATTTAAATAATCATTTTTAAAATCACATTTATGGAAACAATATCAAATTATAAAATATTATCTCTCATTGGTGATGGGGGAATGGGATCGGTTTACCTTGGAGAACATTTAAAGCTGGGAAGAAAGGTAGCTGTAAAAGAACTTCACAGTGAATTAACTGCTAATCCGCAGTTTAAAGAAAGGTTTATCAATGAAGCAAAAATACTCGCAAAGCTGAATCATCATAATATTGTAACCCTTTATGATTTTATTGAATCCAATGATAAGTTTTATATTATTATGGAATATATAGAGGGAAAAACACTTGATAATTTACTTGAAGATGATAAACAAAGTTTTTCCCAGGAAAGGGTTGTAAAACTTTTTAAACAAATTTTATCTGCATTCAGTTATGCACATAAACAGGGAATAATTCACAGGGATATAAAACCTTCGAATGTAATTGTTGGTACTGATGATATAATAAAAATTCTTGATTTTGGAATTGCAAAAATAATAAGTAATGAAGCAAAGCTAACAAGACCCGGAACAAAAATAGGTTCTTTATATTATATGAGTCCGGAACAGGTATTAGGGAAAGAAATAGATTTGAGAAGCGATATTTATTCCCTAGGTGTTTTATTATTTGAAATGTTGTCTGGTAAAATGCCGTACACTATAACGACAGAAACGGATTATGAAATTATGGAAAAAATTGTCAAGGAACAAATTCCGTCAATTCGTAATATTAATCCGGAAATAAGTCCAGATATTGAGAACATAATATTAATGAGTTGTTCTAAAAATCCTGATTTCAGATTTGAAAATTGTGACGGATTTCTTACAGCTTTAGAAAATATCAATAAAATATTTACTCCTCAAACACCGGTTAATATACCTCAACAAGCGGGATTCGATGGAAGAACAAGGGAATATATTAATCCACCAATACAGGAAACAATCAGACAACCCCAAAAGAAAAATTATTTTGTTTCTTTAATTATTGTTCTCATAATAGTTGCAATGGGGGCTATTGCAGGACTTATTTATTACTTAACAAGGCCCGAAACTCCCGAGACAAAAATTGAAAAAGTAACAACTAAAAATCCTCCTACGAGTGAACCAATTCAAACTCCACCGCAGAACACTCCTCCACAGAACGTTCAAACGGAAACTAAATATACTGATGATGAGCAATTTGTAAAAAGTTTTATTGAGGCTCTTGGGAGTCGTGATTTTAGTAATGCATATAGTAAAACAAAAAATCCAGCGTGGGGAAGTTATAGTCACTTTATCTCAACTGACGGATTTGGGGGAATCATTTCAACAAAAGTTTATGAAGTCAAATCTAATTTCAATAATGGTTTTAACGCTAAAGTATATGTTGATTATGAATCTATTGATCCGGTAAATGATGCAAAACGTCCCGAAAGAGGTTCTGCACCCCGTTACAGACTTTATTTACATTTACAAAAATATAATAACGAATGGAAAATTACAAAATCATCTAAAAACCCCTGAAGTCATTATGACAAATAAATTATTCACTAAATTTCTTTTTTTTATTCTTTTAATTTTTTCATTTTCTTGCGGAGATAATTCAAAGAAATTACAGGTTAATAATGATACAACTTCCATCAAAAATGATACTACTATAAAATCTCAGGTAAATAAAAAATTATTTACACTTGAAGATTTTTATAAGGACACCTCTGAACTTAATAAAAAAGTTGAAGAAATTTTTAAATCTCTCTCTGATACCGAACGCGTTGGACAAATGGTTATGACGAGTGCAGGTGAATTAGGCAGAGGTGATAATATTGTATCTGGTTTAATCAAAAATAAAAAAGTTGGTGGATTAGTAATATTAAAAGGTTCAAAACAGAGCATCACGGATTTAATAAAAAAATTTAATAAAATTGCGGAAAATTCAAAAAGTCTTCCTTTGCTTTTCTCATGTGACGGGGAACCGTCTTTAATAAATAAAAAGATTTCAGGTATTCCGGAATTTCCTAAAACTAATTCAATTAAAAAAGAAGATTTGTCTGAAAAAACAGGAGCGGATATTGCAAAGGAAATTAAGAATATCGGTTTTAATTGGAATTATGCTCCGGTATGCGATTTTGATTTAAATAAAGAAATAATAGGGGACCGTTCATTTGGACATAATGAGACTAATGTCACAAAACTTGCCACGGCGTTTATAAAAGGAACCCAATCAAACGGAATTATTGCAACTGCCAAACATTTTCCGGGGCATGGTAATGTGCAAGGTGATACTCATAAAAAACTTGTATGGATTAATGGTGAACCTGCAGAGTTAAAAACATTTGCAAATGTCATTAAAGAATCCGGTGTTATTTCCATTATGGTAGGTCATATTGCAATTAATGGGGGTGAATATGATACAAAAGAAATGCCATCAACTATTTCTAAAAAAATCATTACGGATGTATTGAGAAATAAATTACAGTTCAAAGGAATTATTATAACAGATGCAATGAATATGGGAGGGGTTAAAGATTTCCTCAAACCTGCTTTAAGTGCTTCAATTGCAGGCTGTGATATGATATTAATGCCTACTGATGAAAATACATTCATCATTAATGTTCTAAATAGAATGAATATAGAACCAGATTATAAAGTTCAGATATATAATTCCATAAAAAAAATTATACGTCTGAAAATTTGTAGTGGTATAATAAAGTAGTATTGTTAAAATTAAAAAAGTAGATATTAATGAAAGAAGGAGATGTAATTTCAAATTACCATATAGATTCACTAATCGGGGAAGGCGGTATGGGAAGAGTTTATCTGGCGGAACATATAAACTTAAAAAGAAAAGTCGCATTGAAAGTTTTAAATCCTGAAATTGCCGGAATACCAGAAGTAAGAGCAAGATTTGATAATGAAGCTATGGTTCTTGCAAGTCTTGACCATCAATACATAATTCGAATCCATGATTATTTTAAAATAGATAAAGATTTAATAATTATAATGGAATTTGCAGAAGGAATTCCTCTAAACAGGATAATTTCCTTGAATGGTGCATTAAAGGAGAACATTTGTCTTACAATTTTTGAAAAAATTCTTGAAGCATTTTCTTATGCACACAGGAAGGGAATTATTCACAGGGATATTAAACCCTCCAATATAATGATAAAAAATGAATCCAAACCTAAAATTCTTGATTTCGGAATTGCAAAAATTACACACTCCGATATGAATCTGACAAGAACAGGTACTAAAATCGGTTCAATTTATTATATGAGTCCCGAACAAGTTTTAAGTAAAGATATCGATTATAGAAGTGATATTTATTCACTCGGAGTTACACTATATGAAATGTTGTCAGGAAATTTACCGTATGACACGGATACCGATAGTGATTATCTGATACAGGACCAGATTGTAAGAGCTCAAATAAAACCTATAAGGAATTTAGTGCCGGATATATCCCCTGAAACTGAATACATTATTAATATAGCAACAAACCGGAATAGAGAAGACAGATTTCAAAGCTGTGATGATTTTTTAAAAGCAGTTAATTTAAGAAAAAGTAACAATTTTCAGCAACTCCCGGATTCAAAAACAGTTTACATTGATAATAAATCAAAAACACAGTTTACGAATATTAAACAAAATCCCCAAAAAATATACTGGATATTAACATTTTCAATAATTGCAGTTGTTATAATAGTGCTTGTGGGATTATTTATTTACAATTCTCAGTTAAATAAAGATGAAAATGTTTTTACAGAAACTAAAAAGAAAGATACGATAAAAACAGAAATCGATAAGGGAACGAATACTGAAAATAAAAATATTCCTGATAATAAAGAAATTATAAAAAAACAGTTTAATGAATGGGTAAGCAGTATGAAAACAAAAAGTATCGGAATCTTGAATTTTTATTCTGACCCTGTTAATTATTTTTATCTGGGGATCAAAAGCAAAAATTATATAGCAAATGAAAAGATGAAATTTTTTAAAAAATGGGATAATTTTGAAATGGAAATTAGCAACCTTGTTATCGATTTTATTAATGCAACAAAGTATAAGTGTACATTCGATAATAAATTTATTTTAACAAATTATTCTTCAAACAAGAAACTTGATGCAAAAACAAGAAATCATTTGATATTTGAAAAAAATAATGATTCGTGGTTAATAATCGAAGAAATTGAAGAACATCAATATTACGTAAATAAAAACTATTAATAATTTAACAACAATTAAAAGCTATAGCTTTTCCAGTATATTCCTCGTAAGTTCGTTTGTTACGTTACCTGTGTTTACTGCGGTTTTTGGCTCAAAGACCATAACCCAGACTTCTTCTTCCGCATAAGAGCGGTGTTCCACTCCTCTTGGTACGATTAGAAATTCATTTTCACAAACTTCGACAACACTGTTTCTGAAATGCATTTTGAATTTTCCTTTTATTACATAAAAAAGTTCATCTTCATTTTTATGCAAATGCCAGACAAACTCTCCGAGAAATTTGACGAGTTTCACCTGCTGACCGTTCAATTCGCCTACAACTCTTGGATCCCAGTGGTCATCGAACAAGGAAAGCTTTTCAAGTACGTTTACTTTATTCATATTTGTTTTATTTTAGGGAAATCCGATATTTTAATAATTGTAATTTTCAGTTATTTCTTCTTCTCCATCTTTTTGACGCTTTTTTACTTCCAAAGAAATAAACAATCACAGCAACAACAAGATGAATCCAGAACCATGGACTGCTTGTTCCAAGATTATCTGCGATATATATCAGTATTAAAACTCTCGGTAAAAAGATTGCCAGTAAAGCATCTCCAATAAGCGGGATATTATTCACCGGGATAGCGTGAATAAAATAAAAAATAATCAGTGTAATTCTTGGAATAAATAAGCTCAAGACCAGAAAAGTGTTATCCATATTTATTTAATTTTTATACAAAATAATTATTTTATATCTATTTTAAAGTTTCAATTTTTGTCACAGGGTGTATTTCCATCCAGCCGTGCTGTGTATCAAGAACGTAACTGCCTGTAACTTTAACATGCTCATTTAGTCCGGGTATATAAACTTTATTAATAAAACCTCTGCAATCTTCTATTGCATTTGTTTGTGTAACTTTGTTCGCACATATTGGTTCCAGAACCAGACATCCTTTTTGGTGTTCATAGTTTTTTTCATTTAAAAGATTTTCATATTCGGAATCGGGTTTAAGTCTTATATGATAATCTCCGTCAGGTTCTTTACGGACGAGTTTAATAATACCACTTACGGTTTTACACTGTTCATAAACAATTAGTCTCTTTGCATGATAAACGTGCTCCCAAAGACTTGAATCGCACCTGATATCAGATATATTTTTTTCTGTGTCTGATTTTTTTATGTATTTTTCTTCTTTTACCTCTTCCTCTTTTTTGGAAAGTAGAAAAATAAAAAGTATTATAATTACTAAAAAAAATAAAATGAAAAATATGTTGCGTGAAGATTGAGTCATAATGGCAATGTAATTTATTATTAATATTTTATTTTAACAGTGCAATTTTGTGATTTTTCAATGTTTATTCCTGATATATTATCATTTTTTGTTATTAATGTTATAGTTAATTTATTGAAATATTTATATGTATATAACACCTGACAATAAATTAAAACATCTTATTATTATCGGCGACAGGGTGCTTATTAAACCGAAATCTTTTGATGACCGTACAAAAGCGGGATTGTATCTTCCTCCCGGAGTACAGGAAAAGGAAATAGTGCAAAGCGGATACGTTGTGAAAGTAGGTCCCGGATATCCGATTCCAATACCTAATGATGATGCCGATGAAGCGTGGAAAGGTTTTGACGAAAAGAAAAGGTATATGCCGCTTCAGGTTCTGGAAGGGGATTTAGCAATCTTTTTACAGAAAGGTTCAATTGAAGTTGTCTATCAGGATGAAAAATATTTTATAGTTCCGCAGCATCAGATATTGATGATTGAAAGGGAAGAGGAACTGTAATTATTTTATATATTTAAAATTTTTTTCATAATCTGATAATTTACCAAATTTCACTGATTCTGCAATAGTTTCGATGGCTTTTATTACACCTTTTCCTGTACCTGATTCAGGGTGATTAATATGCAGTAAAATAATATCTCCATTATTTGAATTTATTATTTTTTCTGCTACGCGATTACTGATGAGAGTTGCACCAAAATCTCCTGCCACAGTATAAGAAATAAATTCATAACCGGCTTCTTTTAAAATTTTCAGTGCCATTTCATCGCCAAAACAAGTTCCGCTCCTGAAATATTTTGTTTTTTGTCCTGTAATTTCATAAATAATTTTTTCCCCTTTTTTAATTTCATCAATCACTTCTTCTGCATTTGAAGTCCCTTTTTCCTTATATCCATATTTCCCGTTTATGGATAAAGGACTGTGATAATATCCATGGTTTCCGATATCAAATAAATCTTTGTTCATCGAAATTTTCATAAGCGATTCTTTATTTACCAGAGCCCATCTTCCATTAATAAAAAATGTCGCCTTAATTTTTTTTATTATTAAAAAATTTAAAAGTTCAGTGTCAAATCCATTTCCCTTCCTACCTTTTCCGCAGGCGTCAAATGTAAGAAAAATAATTTTTTCCTGTGTACCTGTATTTATCCCTTCAACCATTCCCGGAAGTTTATCCGACCAATATTCTGCTGTTGAGTTTTTATATTTTTCGATTATTTCCTCATCAGATGGCTGATAACTTTTTTCAGTATCATTTTCCTTTATTTTTATTGTAGAATCTGTTTGAGATTTTGATTTGCCTGAATATTCAATTTTGTTACAACCAAAAAACATAAATAAATGTGTTATATAAATTAATATTAATAATTTAAAATACAAATATTTCATAAATTCCAAATATTATTACTCAATTTCCGTCTTTAATTTGATTTATATTTACTATAATTTTACATTTTAAATTCACAAAATTATATAAGTAGTAAACTTATTTAACACTTAAAAATAACTAAAATTAACGGAGTTTTTATGTCAAATTTGGATTATAAAAATGTAAATTCAATTCCATTCGGAATTGGTATAAGACGTGGAAAATATTATGATATTGATGAAATTTTGAAAGCAGGGAATGCCTTAAATACGGATGAAGTGAATAAATTTGAGAAACTTGATTTAATATATCGAACACTTTGCGGTGTACTATATAATTTTGTTCCGATGAGCGGGCATCCGGGAGGTTCGATTTCTTCCGGAAGATTTGTGCAGGGTATTATATACAAAACAGCGGATTATGATATTAAAAAACCTTTTGTTGATGACCAGGATTTAGTATTGTATGCGGCAGGGCATAAAGCACTTGGTTTGTATGCAATGTGGGCTTTGAGAAATGAAGTTGTAAGAAGTTTTAATCCTGATGAATTACCTGAGGAAAATTTTCAAATGCGTTTTGAGGATTTGCTTGGATTCAGAAAAAACCCGACATGTCAGCTTCCATTATTTAAGAAATATAATTCAAAGGCACTTGACGGACATCCGACTCCCGCAACTCCATTTGTTAAAGTTGCTACAGGTGCAAGCGGTGTAGGCGTTCCTTCTGCATTCGGAGTAGCGCTTGGCGCTTTGGATTATTACGGAGATAAGGCACCTAAAATTCACGTTGTTGAAGGTGAGGGTGGAATGACTCCCGGACGAGTTCACGAAGCATTCGCGGCGGCATCAGCAATGAGACTGCACAATGTGATGTTACACGTTGATTTCAATCAGGCATCTATAGATTCAAATCAGGTGTGCCGTGAGGGTGAAAAGAAAGGTGACTATGTGCAATGGAATCCTCAGGAACTTTGCTATTTGCATGATTTTAATGTAATATATGTCGATGATGGAAAAGATTTTAATAAAGTCCTATCAGCACAGGCGTTTGCAAAAACCATCGACAATAAAATGCCTACTGCGATAGTTTACAGAACGATTAAAGGATGGAAATATGGAATTGAAGGACGTTCATCACACGGTGCAGGTCACAAATTTGCTTCTGAAGGTTATTATACTGCCTGTAAACCATTTGAAGATGAATTCAATGTTAAGATTCCGAGATTCGAAGGAGAACAAAAAGCAGAAAGAATTGAACAGAATTTCTTTGATACTTTGATGCTCTTCAGAAAAGTAATTGAAGATAATAAAGACCTTTCATATTTCTCAGAATCAATAATTGAATCGAAAAAAAGATATACTACATTAAAAAGAAAACCACAGGAGAATCATCCGAAACTAAAAGAACTTTATACCTGTAAACTAATATCTGATAATGAAATTCCAGATGCACTTGACCTTGTTCCCGGGAAAACTACTACAATAAGAGCAGCACTTGGTTCTTCAATCAGTTATATAAACAAAATAACAAACGGTGCATTTTTTGGAGCGGCGGCTGATTTACTTGGTTCGACAAGTGTGAATTTAGTAGGTGAAGGATTTAAGGATGGTTATTTTGATGCGGTTGACAATCCTTATTCGCGAATTCTTTCAATCGGCGGAATTTGTGAAGATGCAATGGGTGCAATAATGGCAGGGCTTGGTGCATACGGGAAAAACATTGGGGTAAGTTCTTCATATGGTGCGTTCATTTCTGCTATGGAACATACTGCGGCAAGATTACATGGGATTGGTGAACAGAATAAGAAAATGCATTTTGGAGGAAATTATAACACGTGGATACTTGTGAATGCTCATGCGGGACTTAAAACAGGTGAAGACGGACCAACACACGCCGACCCTCAGTGTTTACAGTTAATTCAGGATAACTTTCCTCCCGGAGTAATGATTACACTGACCCCCTGGGAACCGGCAGAAGTATGGAATTTATTAATAGCCGGTCTTAAAAAACGTCCGGCAGTTCTGTCTCCTTTTGTAACAAGACCTAATGAAGTAATAGTGGACAGAAAAGCATTAAATCTTGCACCTGCAGAGGAATCCGTGAAGGGATGTTACATACTGAGGAAAGCTGATGCTTCGGCAAAGATTGACGGGCATATTATTCTTCAGGAAAGCGGTGTAACGATTGAATTTATTACAAAAGTTCTTCCAATGCTTGATAAAGAAGGATATAATCTACAGATTTATTATGTTTCAAGTTCAGAACTTTTTGATATGCTCAAAGCAAAAGAAAGAAAAGCAATATTTAATTCTGTCATTGGCAAAAATGCTCTTGGAATAACGGGATTCACGCTTTCAACAATGTTCAAATGGATTACATCAGATAAAGCAAGAAAATGGATACTTCATCCTTTTAAAATCGGGTATTATCTCGGAAGCGGTTCAGCAGAAAGCGTGCTTCATCAGGCTGGACTTGATGCTGATTGTATGTATCCTGAAGTTAAAAAATATCTTGATATAATGACCAAAAGTAAAAAAGTTAGTACTTAATAAATCTTTTTGAGCAATTATTATTATAAGAGCCTTATCAATAAGGCTCTTTTTTTTTCTTAATTTTTTTTTGAATTGTAAGGAATAAATTTTTGTTAACAAGGTAATATGAAAATATTGATTTGCCCGGATTCCTTTAAAGGAACATTAAGTTCTGTTAAGGTTTGCGAAATTATTGCAGGAGTATATCAAAAAGCCGGTTTTGAAGTTACTTCGGTTCCAATTGCCGATGGAGGTGATGGAACGCTGGATTCTTTATTATTTTCTTTGAAAGGTGAAAAAAGAGAAATAGTTGTATTTAACCCTTTTGGCAGAAAAATTAATGCTTATTATGCAATAATTGATGATATGGCAGTAATTGAAATGGCACAGGCATGCGGAATTATACATTTAAAAGAAAAAGAACTGAATCCCTGGATTGCGACTTCTTATGGTTTTGGTCAGCTGATAAATGATGCTTTAAATGCCGGTATTGAAAAACTTATTCTCACAATCGGAGGAACATCAACTAATGACGCAGGGATTGGAATGCTGCCAGCACTTGGAGTAAATTTCTTTGATAAAAATGGAAATAAAATTAACAAAAGTGAATGTTTATTATCTGCTGCTGATTTAGAAAGTATAGATAGAATTGATATTAGTGAACTCAAAAAAAAGATTGGCAGAAAGGAAATTATAGTTTTCACTGACGTTAAAAACCCTTTACTTGGAAAGAATGGTGCAACATTCACTTATGGATTTCAGAAAGGAGCAGATAATGAATTGGCAGAAAAATTGGAAAAATCAATTAAACATTTTTCAGAAATTATTAAAAGGGATTTTCATTCCGATACTGATTTTGAAGGAGCCGGAGCGGCGGGCGGTGCTGGAGCCGCACTTCATATTTTTTTATCTGCAAAAATAAAATCAGGTATAGACGGAATAATTGATTTACTTAAACTTGAATCAAAAATTAAAGATACTGATATTGTAATTGTTGGGGAAGGTAAGATGGATTCTCAGTCATTATATGGCAAAGCACCGGTTGGAATAGCGAAAATAGCAAAGAAATATAATAAGAAAGTAATCGCTATTGTCGGTATTTTTAATAAAAATATTTCCCATGATATATTTGAATATATCGATTTATTATTTTCCTGTTATAATTTTGATAAACAAATTAATTTTGAGGAAATTAAAAATAATTCGGAAACGAATTTAAAAGAAATTTCAAAACTTTCCGTTGATAAATTAATTGATTACGATAAAAATTTTAATAAAATATTTATATTAAATGAAACCTAAAATTTTTATTTCACATATGATTCCGGATGAAGGGATAAATATGCTGAAGGATAAATTCGAATTAGAATTAAATAATACTAACGGTATATGTACCAAAGATTTTTTAATAGAAAAAACTAAAGATAAAGATGTTCTGTTATCATTATTGTCAGATAATATAGACAAAGATGTAATAATGTCTTGTCCAAAACTGAAAGTTATTTCAAATTATGCTGTTGGTTTTAACAATATCGATTTAAAAGCTGCAACAGAGAAAGGTATTTACGTAACAAATACACCACGGACTCTTGATGAAACTACTGCTGATTTTGTATTTGCGTTAATGCTTGCAATTTCAAGAAAAGTTGTAGAATCGGACTGGTTTATGCGTAGTGGTAAATTTGAAGGATGGGGTGCAATGGATTTTCTTGGATTTGATGTTTATAATTCTACAATCGGAATTGTCGGTATGGGGAATATAGGTAAAGCCGTTGGAAGAATTGCATATTATGGGTTTGTTATGAATGTTTTATATTACGATAAATATATCGATGCAAGAACTCTGAAATTTGTTGCGAGAAATGTAACTCTTGAAGATTTATTAAAAGAATCGGATTTTGTAGTATTATCCGTTCCATTAAAAGACGATACTTACCATTTAATAGGGGAAAGTGAACTTAATATGATGAAAAGAACAGCATATCTTATTAATACTGCAAGAGGTCCTGTTGTTGATGAACTGGCATTGTACAATGTTTTGAAGGAAAAAAGAATTGCGGGTGCGGCACTTGATGTATATGAATATGAACCTAAGTTTATTGAGGGTCTGGAAAAACTTGATAACATTGTGATGACTCCACACATTGCAAGTGCAACAATTCAAACACGACAACTGATGTCCCGTAAAGCTGCTCAGAATATTATAGATTATTTCGATGGCAAAGTGCCCGAAGGACTGGTGAATAAAGAAGTATTAAATAACAAAAAATAGAAAGAGGCTGTTTCAAAAGGTCAAAGTCATATTTTTCATTCCAGCGAAAGCTGGAATCCAGAAATATTTAGATTGTTTTATATTATGTCTGTTAAAATGAAATAACTTTTAAGATAGACTCTTTCTTAATTTTCAGTAAAAATAAAATATGGTTTTATATTAATAAGCTTTAATCCACATTTCAAAATAAGCCTGAGGGTGTGCACAAGCAGGACAGGTTCTTGGTGCTTCTTCACCATAATGTATATGTCCGCAGTTTTTACAAATCCACATTACAGGTTGTTTCTTTTTATATACTTCTCCCTTCTGAATATTTTCCATCAATGTTAAATATCTTTCTTCATGTTTTTTCTCGATTTCAGCTACAGCTCTGAATATCTTTGCAACTGAAGGAAATCCCTCTTCGTCCGCAATTTTTGCAAATTCAGGATACATTATAGTCCATTCATAATTTTCACCTTCAGCAGCATGTTTCAGGTTTTCTTCTGTTTTTCCAAGATATCCAAGTAATTTAAAATACATTTTTGCATGTTCTTTTTCATTATCTGCTGTTTCAAGAAAGAAATCTGCAATCTGTTCATACCCGTCCTTTTTTGCCTGCGATGCAAAATATGTGTATTTATTTCTTGCCTGTGATTCCCCTGCAAATGCTGCTAATAAGTTTTGTTCTGTTTTTGTTCCTTTTAAATTCATATTTGATAATTTTTAATTTTTTTGATTATTGAAAATTATTTAAAATAGTTTTTTTATTAAATGTATAATTTAAGTATTAAAAAACCCGCAAAAAGCAGGTTTTTTATAAAAAATATTTTTATGCTCTTCTATTTTCTTTGAAACTTTTCTTCTTCGAGTGTGAATATCAGAGAAATTCTGTGAGTATTTCCCAGTGACTCATCACCGTCAAATTTATTAAATGAATAATCGATATTAATTTTAGGCAGTTTAATTCCTGCTCCAAGTGTCAAATTTCCAATATCATTATAACCCGCTCTGATGCTGAATAGATTTTGAAAAGTATATTCAAGTCCTGCATGTATGTCGAAAGAAGCAGGTCCTAAATGAAAATTGGATGCTGATTGCCTGTTCTCGAATCTTACATCAAAATCAACAGCAGGAATAATAACCCCTTTAAAAAAGTCAATCATATAAGCCGAACCTATTTTTGCGGTCGGTGTAATTAATTCTTTCTTGCCGGTTGTCCATGAAAGATACGTGGTCGTAATATCCTGCATATTTATTCCGAGAAGTAATCTGCTGAATGGTGAATATGCAGCCCCGACATCAAAACCTAAGCCCCATGCCGATTCTTCTGCAATGTTGCGTCTAATTATTTTCAGATTTGCTCCATAAGAAAATTTTTCGTTTTGTTGTTTACCGTAACTTAAATAAATTGCATAATCTGTTGTACTGAATTTCGTAATCAAATTTTCATCAAGTCTTATCTGTCCATTGCCGGTGTTAATAAGGGCATTCCTTGTATCGCTGATATCATCAATTCCCATTCTTATAAGACTAATACCAAGAGAGGAATTTTTTCCGAACGGTATTCCAATCGACCCATAATCATAATTCACAAGCCCTCCGAATCTTGAATCATGCATTAATGAAAATTGAGGGTAGTTTATTCTTGATAAAGCACCCGGATTCCAGTACCCTGCAGTAACGTCATTAACTAATGCAACAAAAGCACCGCCCATTCCAAGTGGTCTCCCGCCAACACCAATAGCAAGAAATTCACCTGCATATTTATTACCTGAACCCTGCCCGAAGATATTTACTGACGATAAAAAGCATAGGAGAATTATTATGCTTTTAAAAATATTTGTTTTGTGTTTCATATTTTTTCAAGTTATTTAAAATGAACAGTAAAACTTTTTTCCTTTACTCTCCTTGCTTATTTTATTCAATAATGTTTAATATAATATTATTATTCAATACTAAAATAATTCAAGATTCAATGGCTTTTTTTTGTTTTTCAGTTAATATTTCCTCTGCTATTTCAACACTCATATTCTCGCATTCAGGATATGGAATGCAGTATTGCATTGCTTCTTCAGGACTCCCGCTTAAGTATTTTAGTGAATTTTCTGTCTCAAGAATTACCGGCATTCGGTTATGTATACTCTTCATAAATATATTTGGTTCTGTTGTTACCATAGATGTATGTTCTTTTCCATCCATATTTATGAAAATTGATGGAATAAAGAATAGTTCTTCATTTTTTAATCTAATCAAATGAGGAATTTTTGTTTTATTGATTTCTTTCCATTCAAAAAATCCTGTCGCCGGCAATAGACACCTGTTTCTTTTAAAAATATTGTTCCAGTATTTTTTTTCTTTTATAGTTTCAATTCTGGAGTTGTAAATTAATGGTGATTTTTTCACTTTATCGAATTGTATCCCCCAATTACTTTCGAAAATAGAATATTCATTATCGGATGTTCTTTTGACTGTAATGACTTTATTTGTAGGAGAAATTTTTATTTTGTTTAATACATCTGAAACCTCAACTTCAAATTTACCGTCAAAATTCTTTTTTAATTTCTTGAATATTGAAATTCCTGTTTCTTTATTCTGAAAAAATGAACACATATAATATGTTTTTTTAAAAATAATATATTATGTATATTAAAAAAGTTCAAGTTCTATTGAATTGTAAAGAGAATTCTTAATACATATTTTGCTTTTTTAATTAAATAAAGTATGCGTTTTTCTAAATTTTTTATTCCTACACAGAAGGAAGACCCGGCGGATGCAATTGTTGTTTCTCATAGACTTATGATTCGCTCAGGAATGATAAAACAACTGACTTCAGGAGTGTATTCATATTTACCGCTTGGATTAAGGGTTTTTAAGAAAATTGAAAATATAATCAGGGAAGAAATGAATATTATAGATGGAAATGAATTTCTTTTACCTGCATTGTCCCCAAATGAGCTATGGGCTTCAACAGGAAGACTCGAAGATTACGGAGATGTGATTTTTAAAATTAAAAACCGCGAATTAGTGCTTGCACCCACCCACGAGGAAGTATTTACCTTGATTGCAAAACCATCGTTAATTTCATATAAAGACCTTCCGCAAATGTGGTATCAAATACAAACAAAATTCAGAAATGAAGCCCGTCCGCGTTCAGGCGTATTAAGAGGCAGACAGTTTACAATGAAAGATGCATATTCATTTGATTCAACCTGGGAAGGTCTTGATTCTTCATATAAAAATCAGGATAAAGCATATAGAAATATTTTTACCCGGTGCGGATTGAAATATTTTTCGGTAACAGCTTTCAGCGGAGCAATGGGCGGAAGTGAGTCGGAAGAATTTATGGTCGAATCTGAAGCGGGGGAAGATGTTGTTGCAATTTCCGTTAATGGTACTTATGCATCTAACATTGAGGTGGCAGTATCTTATGCTGATAATGTGGAAAGAAAAAATTCGAATTTAACTTATGAAGAATTTTCCACTCCTAATGTAAAGTCAATTGATGAACTTGCTGAATTTCTGAGTATTACGGATAAATCCCGTCTTGCAAAATCACGCGTTTATGTAGTACCATCAAAAGATGAAATTGAAAATGATAATTATGTTTTAGTTTTTGTCTGCGGTGACGATGAAGTAAATGAATCAAAATTACAGAGCATTTTTGGACCTTCAATCCGTCCCGGACATCCCGATGAATTAAAAGAAATAACAGGGGCAGATGCCGGAAGTATAGGACCTGTTGGATTGAAGAATAAAAATGTAAAACTTGTTGCGGATTTAAGACTACGGGATGCTGACGAGTTAATCAGCGGAGCAAATAGGAATGATTTTCATATAAAGAATATAGATTTTATTCGTGATGCAGTTGGAATTGAATATTTTGACTTAAGAACAGTGAAAGAAGGTGAATTAACCGTAGATAGAAAAAATAAAATAAGGGTCACCAAAGCTATTGAAGTTGGACATATTTTTAAACTCGGAACAAAGTATGCTGAAGCTCTTGGTGCGAAATTCCTTGATAAAGAAGGCAACGAACATCCGGTTATTATGGGCAGCTACGGAATCGGTGTTGAAAGAATTGCCGCATCACATATTGAACAAAATCATGATGAAAAGGGAATTATTTGGTGTGGAGAGGTTGCTCCATTCAGATTACATTTGATATGTGCAAATCCGAATAATGAAACATTAGTGAAGTATTCGGATATTATTTATGACTCACTAAATAGAATGTTTGGAGGTGATGTCTTATATGATGATAGAATTGATGTAAGACCGGGATTTAAATTCAACGATGCTGATTTGATAGGAATTCCTTTGCAAATTATAATAGGTGAAAAGAATTTCAAAAACGGAAATATCGAAATTAAAGTTAGAAAAACCGCAGAAAGAATAGTTGTTTCCAAAGATGATTTTCTTAATAAAATAGCCGAACTCACTAAATTATTTTAATCGATGTCTTTTGAAAAAATCTTTAAGCAAAAATATCTTTTAGCATCGAAATCACCAAGAAGGATTAAACTCCTTAAACAAGTTGGATTTGATTTTAAACCAATCGATAGTAAAGCACCGGAATGGGATACGAATGAATTTAAACCTATTGAAATTTTGAAAGTTAATACTGGTAGAAAAGCAAATTCAGTTTTATCAAAAGCCCTAAAAAAAATAATAATTGCTGCGGATACAATTGTTGCAATTGATAAACATATACTTCATAAACCTTCAAATGAAAAAGAAGCATTCAGTTATTTGAAAATGCTGAACGGGAAAAAACACACTGTATATACCGGAATTCTTGTTATTAACCCAGTAAAGAAAAAATCTGTTTTCTCTTTTGAAAAGACTTCTGTTTATTTCAGAAATTTATCCGATAAAGAGATTAAATATTACATAAAACATCACAATCCTCTTGATAAAGCAGGGAGTTATGGGATACAGGATGATTTTGGATGTTTACTTGTTAAAAAAATTGTGGGTGATTATTATAATGTAGTGGGACTTCCAATGGTTTTATTGTATAAAATGTTATTAAAAATTATTTAGAGACTTCTGAAAAACATTAATACCACAACTTGTCATTCCAGCGAAAGCTGGAATCCAGAAGAAAAACACAGTTCTTTGTTTAATAAATATAAAAAAAAAATACTCATTGCCATAATTTTGGGAGCGATTATTTTTTTGACATTCAGTATTTATGCTGATTTTAACAATCTCATATCTGCATTTAAAAAATTTAACTGGATATGGATACCTGTAATTCTTGCCCTCTCATTTGGGAATTATATCTTCAGATTTTTCAAATGGCACTACTACACGAAAATTCTTGATATCAATATAAAATTTAAATCAAGTTTTCTGATTTTCCTTTCTTCTTTTACTATGAGTGTAACTCCGGGGAAAATGGGAGAATTGTTAAAAAGTTATTTATTGAAGGAAGAAGCTAAAACTCCTGTAAGTGTCTCTGCTCCGATAGTTTTTGCTGAAAGAATAACAGATTTTATTTCAATAGTTTTGCTTTGCTTATTTGGAGCTATGGTTTTTGATTACGGTAAGACTTTGATTATTGTTGTTGGTATTTTTTTCATATTGATTGTCTTTATTTTAAGTAATAGAAAACTGTCACTGAAAGTAATTACAATATTTGGTAAAATTAAATTTATTTCGAAACATTTGACCAAAATAATGACCTCATATGAAAGTATATATTTGATGGTTAAAATGAAACCCCTCATATTTGCTACCTTAATAAGTATTGTATCCTGGTTTTTTGAATGTTTAGGATTTTATATTGTTTTGAAAATTTTTTCACTGAGTATTCAATCAGTAGAAATTTCGGTTTTAGAAGCTACTTTCATCTATGGATTTTCAACACTCGTTGGAGCTATTGCAATGCTTCCGGGTGGACTTGGTGCTACTGAGGCATCATTAGCAGGGTTATTAATTTTACTGAAAATACCCAAAGATGTTTCTGTTGCCTCAACAATAATAATCAGATTAGCAACTTTATGGTTTGCTGTTCTGATTGGAATAATTTCACTATTATTTTATGAAAGGATTTCCAGAAAAAAAATTTCAAATATTTATTAATATTTATTTGATATTTATTTATCTTGAAGAAATTTGAAATAAAAGTTAACTTAAACGTTATATTTTTTAAAATTTTATGGATAAAAACAGAAAAATCCGTGTTTTAATTGGAAAAGTTGGTTTAGACGGACATGATAGAGGTGCAAAAGTAATTGCTGCAGCATTCAGAGATGCGGGAATTGAAGTTATCTATACAGGCCTAAGGCAAACTCCGGAAACAATTGTCGAAGCTGCTTTGCAGGAAGATGTTGATGCAATTGGTATTAGTATATTAAGCGGCGCTCATATGACTGTTTTTCCAAAAGTTAAGAAATTGATGGAAGAAAAAAACCTAGGTGATGTATTATTATTTGGAGGTGGAATTATTCCTGATAAGGATATAGAAGATTTAAAAAAAATGGGAATTGGACAACTTTTCACTCCGGGAACTCCCACATATGAAACTATAAATTACGTGAAAGAGTGGGTAGAAAAAAATCGACCTGAAATATAATTAATTACTTGCTATATAATTATGTCATTAAAAAAAGAACCTGTTAAATTTGGTACTGATGGTTGGCGTGCTGTTATTGGTGATACTTATACATTCGAAAATGTTCGCAGAGTATCACTTGCTACTGCAAAGGTATTTCAAAATCACCCTAAAATAAATAATGGTATCATTATTGGATATGACACAAGATTTTTATCAATGGAATTTGCTCATTGCAGTGCTGAAATTTTTGCATCATATGGAATTAAAGTTTACATAACGGATTCTTTCGTAACTACTCCTACAGTTTCTTTATTATCAAGGGACAAGAATATGGCTTTTGGAGTGATGATAACCGCATCTCATAATCCTTCTAAATATAATGGATACAAACTCAAAGATGAGTTCGGAGGTTCGATGGAATCCGATAAATTATTAATTATTGAATCTGAAATAAAGAAAATTGATACTGTTGCAACTTATGAAAATTTTGATATACTTGTTGATAAAAAAATGATAGAATACATAAATGGAAGGAATTATTATATTCAGACTTTAAAAAATAAAATTGATGTTGATGAAATCAAACAATCAAAAATAAAA
>Ga0233425_10002227_pt1 | contig 39228 bp, 27 predicted proteins | sample Watercolumn_Towu_2_FD_181712 | JGI IMG/M metagenome (GOLD analysis project Ga0233425, IMG submission 181712) | Freshwater microbial communities from Lake Towuti, South Sulawesi, Indonesia - Watercolumn_Towuti2014_140_MG | ecosystem: Environmental > Aquatic > Freshwater > Lake | place... | reverse complement strand
CCAGGTGCGCACCGTGGACCGGGCCCGGCTCGTGGGTCCGCCCCTGGGCAGGCTCGCCGCGGCTACCATGATGCGCATCGACGACGCGTTGCGGGATAGCCTGGGGCTGTAAGATCCAGAGCCTCGCCCCTCCGCAAGCAGGTCTCGTGGTCCAACACGGACTGTTGCTGAGCCCGACAACCTCGGACATTGCTGACGTCTGCTGGCACCGCACGTGTACTCCACTTTGGAGGACCCGTACTCCCGCAACCGCGTCTCCGGTCCGGCGCTGCTGCTTGGCAGGGCCTGCTGCATGTGGCCGGGGAGGAGTCTGGCACGGAGGCTGCAAACCCCGGCGGGGAACGACCTTTGATGGAGGGTTCGCCATGAGAACCGGGAGAGGCAATCGAAGCTGCGGATGCACGGGCTCGATGCAGGACCGCGGACAGCGGGGCAGAACGAGGGTGGCACTGCTGCTGGTTGCCGCGGTCGCCACCCTGTCGCTTCCGGCAGGGTGCGAGGCGGTCCTGAACCCGGATGGCGAAAGCGGGATCCCCGTGACATGCGGCAACGGGGGGTCGGGATCGGGGACCGGCGACTCGGGCAACGCTGCGTGCTCGGGGACGAATTCGACTGGAAACGCCACGGGCGACAGCTCGGGGGACAGCGGGGCAGTGACCCATTCTACCCCTGTCATCACTGCCCGGTTCTCGGAGGACTTGATCCGCGGGACCGCGTTCAAATGGCTCGACGGGGCCTACTCGAGCGCCGACCTGTACAAGTTCGGCCGCGGCAGGGTCAATGTCCGGGTCTGCGGCCTGGACCCCTCCGATCCCCTCGTGAGTCTTGCTGTCACGGTGGACGGGAAGGAAGCGGTGCCGCTGGAACACGACCCCTCGGAGCTCGCCGGATGCGAGGACAGGCAGTTCGACCTCGGCATCTCCAGTCTGCCGGAGGGCACGCACGTGGTAGACATATCTGCCACGTGTGCGAAGGCCTCTGCCGCTTACCGCCAGGAGACCTTCCGCTCTCTGCTCAACGTGACCGCGCTCACGCACGTGCTCGGTGACACCCTGTTTGTCGGCACCTTCGAGTACGGTCTGCTGACCTACGCCCTCGGCGCCGACCGGCTTGATCCCGCGGACGACACCGCCACCCCACTGGCGCTTCGAGGGCCCCTGCACGACTTCGGCGCGACCGAGGGCTGGGGCTTTCCGGGCGATGGGAACAGCGTGCTTGCGCTCTATTGGGACCAGGAAGCGGAAGGGCTGTGGGTCGGTTCCCTGCTGGACGGTCTCTTCTTCGTCCGCCCTGCGCCCGACCTGAGCGGGTCCCCGGTCCTGTCCGCCCGATTCACGCTGCCGCTGTGCGGTGGCGACACCTACCCGTGCGGCGAAGACAGGATGCCGGGCGATTCGGGCCAGACAGGGCTCGATCTCTGGACCCGGATCGGGAACTCCATCACCGCGATCCAGGGAGACGGAGGGACCGGCGTGTGGCTCGGCACGTTCGAAGGGCTGGTCCACTTCGACCATGGCGGCACCGTGGCCTTTCCGCAGGATGACATCTGGACAGTGTTCCCCTCTGCGGGCCTCTACGATGCCAACATCTCCCGGATCGCAGTCGACCCGGCCGGCCGCATCTGGATCGCCTCGTTCGACCTGGCGGACGACGAGGGCGACGCTGACATGCTCGCGGTGCTGGACCCGCACGGCACTCCCTGGTACAAGGCCGACGACGAGTGGGGCACCTTCCCTGACCTTGCAGGCGTCCTGTCCAACAAGATCTACACGCTGGCCATCGATGCCCAGGGACTTGTGTGGATCGGCACGTCGGAGGGGCTGTTCGTGCTCGACCACGCGGGCACTCCCATGGACCCGTCGGATGACCAGTGGACCCAGCGAGGCATGAACGACGGGCTCCCGGACAACGACATCGCCCTGGTCGTCCCGCGCAGCGACGGCTCCCTCTGGGTCGGTGGCATGGATGTTTGCGAGGAGGGGACGGGGGGAGGGCTGGCTCTGCTCGTTCCAGACCCGTTCGCACCGGTCAACGACAAGTTCCCGGTGACCTACACGACCGACGACGGCCTGCTGGACGCGGACGTATCATCACTGGTCGAGCTTCCCGACGGGCCGATCGTGGTCGGGACCTTCAACGTCATGGGGGCCGCATCCATTGCCGCGAAGATTGGAGCCTACGGCGAGACGGACCTGACCGGTGAGTGCGGACCCGGAGGTCAGATGGACGGTCCCCCGCCTGCCGTCAGCGGGAGCGACGGGCTCGCAGTCATCGACATGAAGAGCACTCCCGGCGACAAGTCGGACGACACCATTCTGAATCTCTGAGATTCCCCGGGCCATCCCAGGCCCACTGAGATTCGTGCTTGACACCTGAACAAATGTTCAGTATGCTGGCCGTATGGTGGTCGAGGGCAACAGCGCTGTGGCTCACCTCCTGGCCAACCGGCTGGTCGTCACGGGCAACCGGGTAGCGTACGAGCGGGAAAGTCTCTCCTCCGGCATCCAGCCCGTGGACGGGTTCCTTCCTTTTAAAGGATTCCAGAGAGGAGGGATCTCCGAGTTGGTAGGGCACGACTTCAAGCACTTCGTCGCGGCTGCCGCGCTTGCGGCCAACAGCCGGGGCGGCATGGTGGCGTACCTTTCGCCCGTGGGCGTGCCCGGCCCGGAGCTGATGGCCGCGCTGGGCGCAGACCACGACCACTGCTTCTTCCTCGTCCATCCCGGGCCCTCCTCTTTGCTCAAGGCCGCGGAAATGATCCTGTCCAGCGGTCTTTTTCACCTGGTCGCGCTCCACGCCAGCAGCTACGAGGACGGCCGGTTGCTGCTCGACCCACCGGGCTACCGGCGGCTGCTGGGCCAGGCGGTGCGTCACCATGCGGTCCTGCTGCTGCTGCTGGACGAGCATCCCGAGCTTCCTCTCGTGGCCAGGCCCAGCGCGTTGCGCCTCCGGTTCGATCAGCGCTTGCGCCAGGGCCTGCCAGCAAGCCGCCGTACGCGCTCGGGCAAGGGCACTGCCACGCAGGTCGGGCAGATCGAAATTACCCTCCAGAAGTGCGCGGGGTTTCCGCCCGGCGCCACGCTCCGGCTGGAGGTGTAGCCGTGCGCACCAGACCTGCCTCCATGCCGGCCCGGAGCGCTGCACGCGGCCCTGCCACCACGCCTGCCCGGAGCGCTGCACGCGGGCCTGCCTCCATGCCTGCCCGGAGCGCTGCACGCGGGCCTGCCTCCATGCCGCGCAAGATCCACCGGCCCTGCGTCTTGCTCCTGCCCGCGGACCGGTTCCCCCACTGGGAAGCGGCGGAGTCGTTTGCCCGGGGCTTCCTGCGCGTCTCTCCCCGCGTGGCCATCTTGAGTAGCACGGCCGGTGGCTTCCCGGCAGAGGTCGCCCGGAGGGGCACGGGGGGGACCGACGACGACGGGAGACATGCTTCTGCTGGCTCGGCAGTGCCGAATCGACCCGAGGGAAGTCGCAGCTCCCCCGGTGGCCCTGCAGGCAGAGCCACCTCTGCCGGGAATTCTCTCCCCCCCGGTGGCCCTGCAGGCAGAGCGACCTCTGCCGGGAGCTCTCTCCCCCCCGGTGGCCCTGCAGGCAGAGCGACCTCTGCCGGGAGCTCTCTCCCCTGGGAAGTGTGCGTGGACCTGGCCCCGTCCGCACACCTGTTTGGCGGCGAGGACGGCCTCCTGGCCGAGCTCGTCCGGCTCGTGGAAGCCGCAGGCCTGGATCCGCGCTTTGGCGTCGCGGACTCCCTGGCCGCAGCCCGCCTGGCCGCTCACTTCGGAGAAGCAGAGGTCCATGCTGCAAGCCCGCGTGGCGACAAGCGGGGGTGCGTGCTTTCGCCGCAGGCCGAGGAAGCCTTCGTGCTCGCGCTTCCCCTCCAGCAGGTGCTTGTGCTGCCCGGCTTCAAGCTGGCTCCGCCCGACCGGAAGCTGCTCTCGTTCCTCGGTGTCGTCACGTTGCGGGATCTCCTGGCGCATGCTGCCCGTATCACCAACTCGCTGTTCAGCCCGGGCCTGCAGGAGCTCCTGCGCCATGCCCGGCGCTCGCCGCTGCTCGAATCCCGGCTTTTCGAGATACGGGAGGAGGCCCGGTTCGAAGATAGGATCTGTTTTTCCCCACCTGTCTGCCGGGCCTCTCCCGTCCTTTTCACCGTGAAGCAGTGTCTCGACCGGTTGCTCACCAGGGAGCTGGAGCCCCGCTGCCTTCTGCTGGCAGCGCTTACCGTCACGCTGGTCACCGAGTCCCGGGACGAGATCCCCATCCCCGTGTCTCCGGCCGCTCCCACCCGGGACGGGCGGCTGCTGGTGGAGCTGCTTCGTCTGAAGCTTGCGCATATCCGTCTGGAGCGCCCCATCGAGGAGTGCCACCTGCTGGCGGACCGTGTCTGTCCCGAGGCAGAAGAGACCCGGGACCTGCTGCGGCCCACGGTACGCAACAGCGCTCCCCTGGCCCGGCTTGCCGGCCGGCTCGATGCGCTGCTGGGCGGCCGGGACGCGCTTTTCCGACTCGCTTCCCGGGACGCGCTTCTTCCGGAGCAACGGTTTATCCGCGTGCCCGCGCTCTCCGCACCATCTTCAGCTTCGCCGTCGTCCCCAAGTTCTTCTGCGTTGTCTTCAGCTTCGCCGTCGTCCCCAAGTTCTTCTGCGTTGTCTTCAGCTTCGCCGTCGTCCCCAAGTTCTTCTGCGTTGTCTTCAGCTTTGCCGTCGTCCCCAAGTTCTTCGGCCTCGTCTTTCCCAGCTAAAAGTCTTTGGGGGGTGCGGGGGGCTTTCTCCAGAAACCCCCCCGCCGTTTTTTCTCCTGCCGTTTTTTCTTTCTCTGTCTTTTCTTTGCCCCGTATCCACCCTGTCCTTCTTTTTTCTCACGCTTTGGGTCTTTCCCCGTCCCAGGCGCCTGAGACCATGAATGTGTCGCGGCCGAGCCTGCTGGTTCCGTTTTGCGAGTTCGAGCGGTACGACCCCGGGTGTGACCGCGTCGTGACGTCCTTCTATTTCCGGTACATGGTCCCTGGGGGGAAGGCCTTTCTGGTTGGGGCGGACGTGGGAGCTCCTGCTGCTCCTGCTGCTCCTGCTGCTCCTGCTGCTCCTGCTGTCCCTGCTGTCCCTGCTGTCCCTGCTGTTCCTGCTGTCCCTGCTGTCCCTGCTGTTCCTGCTGTTCCTGCTGCTCCTGCTGTTCCTGCTGCCCCGGTTCGGGCGATTGGGCTCTGGGGGGTGTAGACGTGTTGTATGCGCCGCTCCAGGTCTTGTCGAACTACTCGTTCCTTGAGGGAGCGTCGTTCCCCGAGGAGTTGGTGATGCAGGCTGCCGCGTTCGACCTGCCGGCCATTGCGGTGACCGACCGGGACGGGATGTACGGCATGGTCCGCGCACACGTCGCGGCCCGGGAAGCGGGCATCAAGCTGCTGGTGGGCTCGCTGGTCACGCGCAGCGACGGGCCGCCGGTGGTGCTGCTGGCGTGCACGGCCCGTGGCTATGCGTCTGTCTGCAAGCTCATCTCGCAGGGTAGGGGGGGAAGCGAAAAAGGGAGGAGCGCGGTCACCACGCAGCAGCTTGCGGCCGAGTGTGGTGCGGACGTGCTCCTGGTGCACCCGTGCTTTCACGAGGAGCCGCTGCCCGACGTGCTGGCGTCCGAGTTCCGGCGCCGGTTGTACGCGGGCATTGCCAGGCACATGCTTCCGGACGACCAGCAGGTGGTGGACGCGGTGTGTCTGCTGGCTCGGAAGCACGGCGTTCCTACCGTGGTGGCGCCCCGGGTGTTGTTCCACTCGCGGCAGCGCAAGGGGCTTTGCGACGTGCTGGCGTCCATCCGGCACCTCGTGCCGATTGCGGACCTGGGCCGCAGGGTCGCGGCCAACAGCAGCTACACGCTGTTGCCGCACCGGGTGGTCCAGCGGCTCTATCACAGCGAGCCTTCGGCCGTGGCCGCAAGCGTGGAGGTTGCGGACCGCTGCTCTTTCAGCCTGGACGAGCTCAAGTACCACTATCCGTCCGAGGTGGTACCTCCGGGGGAGACGCCCATGAGCCATCTCACCCGTCTTACCCGGGACATGGCCAGGCAGCGCTATCCGGAAGGGGTGCCTGCGGACGTGAGAGCGCAGTTGGACCACGAGCTGGGGCTCATCGACGAGCTGCACTACCCCAACTACTTCCTGACCATGCACGACATCGTGCGGCATGCGCGGGAGGCGGGCATCCTGTGCCAGGGGCGCGGGTCTGCTGCCAACTCCGCGGTCTGCTACGTGTTGGGGATCACCGCGGTGGACCCGGTTCGGAGCCGGCTCCTGTTCGAGCGGTTCATCTCCCGGGAGCGCAACGAGCCGCCCGACATCGACGTGGACTTCGAGCACGAGCGCAGGGAAGAGGTCATCCAGTACATCTACAACCGGTTCGGAAGGGACCGTGCGGCCATGGTTGCGGAGTTCATCCGTTACCGGACCCGCAGCGCGATACGGGACGTGGGAAAGGCATTGGGCTACCCTCTCGACCTGCTCGACCGCCTCTCGGACCTGGCCTCCTCGCTCAAGCGGGACCAGGAGCACTGGTGGGATGCCGCGGTCGCGGGCGTCGGCCTCGACCCGCAGCACCCCCGGGTCCGGTCGTTCCAGTCGTTTGTCCGGGAGATCAAGGGGTTCCCCCGGCATCTCTCAATCCATGTCGGAGGTTTCGTCATTTCCGATCTTCCCGTGCACCACCTCGTGCCTGTGGAGCCTGCGCGCATGGAGGGCCGCACGGTGATCCAGTGGGACAAGGAGGACGTGGAGGATGCGGGGCTCCTGAAGATAGACGTGCTGGCGCTGGGCATGCTGACCTGCCTGCGCCGTTCCTTTGACCTGTTGCGCAGCGCAAAGGGGGTCTCCCTCGACCTGCACACGATTCCGCCCGAGGATCCTGCGACGTACAGGATGATCCAGGCAGCGGACACCGTGGGGGTCTTTCAGATCGAGTCCAGGGCTCAGATGAGCATGCTTCCGAGGCTCAGGCCCAAGGAGTTCTACGACCTCGTGGTGGAGGTGGCCATCGTCCGTCCGGGGCCCATCCAGGGGAAGATGGTGCACCCGTACCTCCGTCGCAGGAAGGGGGAGGAGCCGGTCACCTATCCGCTGCCCGAGTTGAAGGACGTGCTGGGCCGCACCTACGGTGTGCCGCTGTTCCAGGAGCAGGTGATGAAGCTGGCCATGGTAGCGGCCGGCTTCACGGGTGGCGAGGCGGACCAGCTGCGCAGGGCCATGGGCACGTGGCGTTCCAACGGCCGTCTCGACGGGATTCTCGACAAGCTGCTCGACCGCATGGAAAAGAGAGGCATCTCCAGGGACTATGCAGAGCAGATTGCCAACCAGATAAAGGGTTTCGGGGAGTATGGTTTTCCCGAGTCCCACGCGGCGTCTTTCGCATTGCTTGCCTACGCTTCAGCGTATGTGAAGCGGCACCATCCCGACGCGTTCACCGCGGCGCTGCTCAACTCCCAGCCCATGGGGTTCTACTCTCCGGCCACGCTGGTGGACGATGTTCGGCGGGCAGGCGTCTGCGTGCTCAATGCGTGTGTGAACCACAGCGACTGGGACTGCACGCTGGATCGGCCTGCCCCCCGGGCCGTGACGCATAATTCAACACGTGAAACATTAAGTCGTAACTGTTCTATTAGACTTGGGTTTTCAATGGTGAAGGGTTTGCCTCGTGAAGCGGCCGACACCATTGTCTTGTCCCGGGCCCAGGGCGGGCCGTTCCGCTCGTTCCCGGATTTTGTCCGGCGGACGCTGTTTTCTTCCCATGCCTTGCTTCGGCTCGCCCTGGCCGGGTCCTTCGACTGTTTCCTGCTGGAACGCCGGCAGGCGCTCTTCGACGTGTTGTGCACGTGCACCCGTGCGGACAACCTCTTCTTTGGCCGCCGGGTCGGGACCGGGCGGGTCGCGGTGGAGCCCATGGCTCCGTTCGAGGTGGCGTTGGCGGACCTGGAAGCGACCCGGACCTATCTGAACCACCATCCGTTTTCGCTGGTCTACCCCGAGCTGCGCTCGTTGCCGGGGTTTGTGACCGCCGCGGAGCTTCCGGGGTTGAGGGGCCGCAGGAAGGTGGTCGTGGGCGGGCTTTCCGTGGTGCGGCAGCGGCCGCCCACCGCGGGCGGCGTGCTGTTCATGACCCTCGAGGACCACACTGGGCTCATGAACCTGGTGATCATGCCGCAGGTCTTCCAGCGGTTCCGGCAGGTGGTGCTCGACTCGCCGTTGCTGCTGGTGGAGGGGTTGCTGGAGCAGGCTGACGGGGTGACGAACATCCGGGTGCAGACCGTGCGGAGCATCCGGTTTGCCGCCGCGGCGCAAGCGGGCTACTGCACCTCGCAGGTGCCTCCCGAGCACGCCGCGGGCGAGTAGAGCCCCTGACAGTCGGACTGGTACTTGCAGCACAGCGGCGAGCCGGACATGGCCGTCGCATCCAGGACCTTCACGTCGTCGATGTTCCAGCTTCCGGTGGTGTACACGCCGCCCTGCATGATGTTGAACCCGATCCGGAAGCGGAACTTGCTGCTTGTGTATTGCTGCACTTTCAAGTTCACGTAGACCCAACTGTTGTCCTGGACTGCGGGCGAGGGGCCGTACTCCCAGCCCTTGTCCTGCGAGAAATCGTCCTCGAAGTAGGGCACGAGGCAGCAGCCTTCGACGCCCGTTGCACTGTACACGCACTTGCCCTGGATGCACTTGTCTTGCGTGCAGACGTCGTCCTGGTCGTCGCACTCCGCGTCAGAGAAGCAGCAGGTGTTCACGAACTGGCACGCGAAGTTCTTGCAGCCGTCGATGGTGCAGGGATCCTTGTCGTCGCAGTCCACGTCCTCCTGTCAGCATCCGTCCGCGGTGGACGGCGGGTGGAGGCAGATGCCGGACGGGTCACAGATGTCCGCGGTGCACTTGTTGCCGTCGTCGCAATCCTCGAGCTTGTAGCAGCAGAAAGGCGGGGCCAGCTCGATGGTCTCGCACACGTTGCTCTTGTTGCACGAGTTGATGGTGCAGGGGTCGTCGTCCATGCAATTGCCCAGGTTGAGGCAGCAGCTCGGCAGGAGCGAGTAAGCGCACTGTCCCTCCACGCAGTGGGCCTGGGTGCAGGGCAGGTCGTCGTTGCACTCCACCTTGGTGACGCACTCTCCGACCGGGCACATCTCGTACAGCGCCACGTCGTCGACATAGACGCCTTCGTAGGAGTTGTCGTTGCCGTCCAGCGAGTCGAAGACGAAGCGCAGCGTGATGGTCTGGCCCACGAAGGCCTGCAGGTTCACCGTCTGTTCCTCCCACTTCTTCATGAGAGTGTCCGACTTCTTGGCGAACACGGGGATCTGGGTATCCCCGACCTTCACGTAGACGGAGAACGTGTCGTAGTTCACGGAGGGTTCGAGGTCCATCCAGACCCAGAAGTGCACGTGGGTGGCCACCTGGGACGACAGGACGATGGGAGCGGTCTCGGCAACGGACTTCACGCGGCCGCCCACGTCGTAGTTCTTCTTCTCCAGATTCCCGAAGTAGAGGCTCTGCGTGCCGCTGTGCGCCAGGGCGTTGCTCAGCTGCCAGGTGGCCACGCCGCCCGGTGCGGTGACCTCGTCCACGACGGTCCACTCGAGGCTCTGCTCAAAGGACTCCTCATCAACCAGCTTGGCGGGGCAGCAGTCCGGAATCGGTTCGTGCTTGCATCCTGACGTCGGCATGCAGCTGTCCAGGGTGCAGGAGTCCCCGTCGTCGCATTCCGACTGGATGTTCTTGCACTGCCCGGTAGCGGGGTCGCAGGAATCGTCCGTGCACTTGTTCGCGTCGTTGCAGCTCTTGCTCTGGTGGAGGCAGTATCCGTCCACGCAGGTATCGGTCGTGCAGTAGCTCTGATCGTCGCAATCCTCGTCCGAGGTGCATGGAGGGGGCAGGTCGGGCGTTTCATCCACGATCTCCACGGGCGGAAGCTCGGCCGGCACGTCCGGGGGCAGGTCTTTGACCGCGTCGGGCTCGCAGCATGTGTCCTGATCCGGAGGGACATCCTTTGGGACGTCCGCAGGCGGCGCGTCCGTAGTCACCTGGTCCACAACCCTCATGTCGCCGCCCGAGACATCCTTGGCATCTCCGGAGCTGCCCGACCCTCCGCCGCAGCCCAGGGCCAGCGACAGGACGACACCCAGCAGGACTGCAGCAAACATCGACTCGCGCACACGGATCATCGGACCACCTATCTCGCTTCCGGGGCCTGCTTGCGACATCGGGGTGTTAGAGTACACGGAACTCGACGTGCATGCAACCGGGGTTCATGCACCGTATGGCTTCCACCCGGAGGCAGTTCTTGGGCGAAACCATGATTTCGGTCTTGCTGCCGAACGCGGGCACATCCGCTCCGGAAAGGAGCACGTACGTGCCCGCGGAATCCTTCATCTTCTCGCCGCACCTGGGACAGACCCGGCTCATCGAAACCTCCTGCGGCCGTGCGTCAGCGCCCCGGCCGTCTCCCGATACGTTAGCCAAACCTCCCCAAAGGTCAACAGCGTCTCTGGCGCTAGACTTCTCACTTGACACCGGGAGCGACCTGCGTAAGATGTGACGGTTTTTGATTCGAAAGCGGGTGTATTGCGGGCGCATGGACGCCCAGAAACGATTCCATTCATTGGCAAAAGGAGTGAGGACATGAAGAAGCTTCTCGGGGTAGTTGTGGCGGCGGTTTTCGGTTTTGCATTTGCTGCATGTGATTCCGGCGGCGGAAGCGACAAGGACACGGGTGGCGGCACCCCGGACGTGGTGGTCGGTGCGGACACCACGGACAACCCGGACACGAACGTTCCCGGCGAGACGACCATCTGCGAGCCCCAGTGCGACGACAAGAAATGCGGGGACGACGGCTGCGGCGGCTCCTGCGGCAAGTGCCCCCCTGGTGTGACCTGCCTGCCTTCGGGCACCTGCGAAGCGTGCGTCCCTGCGTGCAAGAACACCGACGGATCGGCAAAGGAATGCGGCCCTGACGGCTGCGGCGGCCAGTGCGGCGCATGCACCGGCACTACCAACTGCGATTTCAACGGCATGTGCATCGAGGACGACTGCCTCGGCCTCGAGTGCGGCACGTCGCCCAGCGGCAAGGTGTGCGGCACGTGCCCCTGCGCCACCTGCGCGGCGGACGCGGTCAAGTGCGAGAACGGCCTGTGCGTTGCCGAAGGCACCCAGGCCAGCGAGTGCGGCGGCAACGGCTGCCCCCAGATCTGGGAGTGCCTGAGCAACTGCGGTGACGGCGACCAGGCGTGCGTGCAGAACTGCATCAACTCTGCGCCCATCGAGGCCCAGATCGCGTTCAACGACATGGTGGCCTGTTACCAGGAAAACATCTGGCCGTGCTGGGACCTCTGCCCCGAGCAGCCCGAGGACTACCAGGATTGCCCGGCCGAGGCCGTTGCCTGCTTCGACAAGGGCTTCCCGCTGTGCTCCGAAGTGACCTCCGCGTGCTTCCACGGCGACTACACCTGCCTCGAGATGTGGCTGTGCTTCATCGGCTGCCCGAACACGGACCAGGAGTGCAGCCAGACCTGCCTCGGCTGCGGCAACATCGAGGCCCAGGGCCTGTGGGACGGCTTCATCACGTGCCTGGACGAGAATGGGTACTTCGACTGCGCCGATGGCGACGACGCCTGCTACGAGGCCGCGTGGGCCAAGTGCCAGGACAAGCTCCAGGAATGCGCCAGCGGCGACAAGAACTGCAAGACCGTCAGCGAGTGCCTCGCTGCTTGCGGCCCCATGGACCAGGCGTGCGCCAACGAGTGCCTGTACACCGGCACGCCGGCCGCGCAGGATGCGTACTTCGCCCTGGTGGACTGCATCATCGAGCAGTGCGGTGAGCAGGCCAACGCGGAGTGCGAGGACCAGGCGATCAAGTCGACTTGCGCCGCCCTGTACAATGATTGCCAGGCGCAGCCGTAAGCTCCGGTAGAACCGCATGCAGGGGTCGGGGCAACGCTCCGGCCCCTGCGGCATTTAAGGGCACATCGCAGTGGACCATCGGCCCGGAAACCCTGTCGCAGACGCCATCACGAGCATCCGGGAGCGCATCGACGCAGCGCTTGCACGGTGCGGGAGGGCGCCAGGATCTGCCGCACTGCTTGCAGTGTCCAAGACGCACGATGCGGACCGGATTCGCGCGGCCTATGCCGCGGGCCAGCGGCTCTTTGGCGAGAGCTACGCGGTCGAGCTCATGCGGAAGCAGGAAGCGTTGTCGGACCTGGCGGACCTCCAGTTCCACTTCATCGGCGGCATCCAGAGCAACAAGGTGAAGCTGGTGGCCGGTCGTGTCGCGCTCGTCCAGAGCGTCGACAGGGTGAAGCTGCTGCCTTTGATCGCACAGGCCGCGGGGCAGTGCGGGGTCCGCCAGCCCATCCTCCTCGAGGTGCACCTGTCTCCCGAGGAGTCCAAGGGCGGGGCGCTGCCCGGGGACCTTCCCGCACTGGTGGAGTCTGCCCTGTCCCTGCCGGAGATAGAGCTGGCAGGGCTCATGACCATGCCGCCCTACTTCGACGACCCGGAGCAGGCAAGGCCCTGCTTCGCAAGGTTGCGCGGCCTCAAGGAAGAGCTTGCGGCCCGGTATGCGCTGCCGGCCTTCCACCACCTGTCGATGGGGATGTCCCACGATTTCGAGGTCGCGATCGAGGAGGGGGCGACCCTCGTTCGCGTCGGCACCGCGATCTTCGGTGAGCGGCTGCGGCAGGCGCCGTAGTCCCGGCAGCCGGCCCGCGAGCGGGGCCGCGGCTACCGGCGAGATGCCCCCGCCGCTCGCCTGCGGCTCGCTGCCGCCCCCACGTGGGGCGGCCAAGGGCAGGGGCTTGCTGTCGGGCAGCGCGTTTCTAGTCTTCTCGCAGCACGACCGCACCCAGCGCGGGGTCTGCCTGCACGACGACGAGCTCCACGGCTTCACCCTGCGAGCGCAGGCGCCGGGGGAAGTAGCGGCCGTGCACGCCGAAGTCGGGCAGGAGAACCGGGTACTGCTTCCGGTCGTTGAAGACCACCATGGCCTTGACCTTCTGTCCTTTGAGCTTCTCGAGCGCGACGAGGCGCCAGTACTCCTCCGCTTCCCGCTCGAGCCTGTGCGTCTCCGCTGCCTTCGCATCGGCCTGCACCATGGCGGCCAGCAGCTCTCCGTCGCCGTACTCCGGCACCCCGCGGGTCAGCACGGAGTGGATCTGCCGTTGCATGAGGAGGTCGGAGTAGCGCCGCAGCGGGCTCGTGACCTGGCAGTAGGTGCTGACCCCGAGGCTTGCGTGGGGTCCGGCCTGGAGCGTCACTGCGGCCCGCTTGAGCTTCCGCAGCGTGCCTGCGATGAACACCGGGTCCCTGGCCTTCTCCGGAGTCCAGGCCACCGGCTCGTCCGGCGCGGCCTGCTGGCGGTAGATCGCGGGGACCTTGAGCTGCTCCAGCAGCCCTCCCACGCAAGCGCCGGCAGCGATCATGAATTCCGCGACCAACCGCCGCGCAGGGGAGCCCGTGTCGAAACGGGTAAGGGTCACCTGGCCGTGGTCCACCCGCGTCCGGACCTCCATGGGGTAGAACGAGAGCGCTCCCCGGGACACGCGGCGGGCAAAGAGCTGGTCCGCGACCTCCTGCAGCAGGTCTAGCTGCTCCCCTACCTCACTCGCTTCGTCGGATGCCAGCAGCGCGTCGGCTTCCTCGTACGTCAGCCTTGCCCCGAGGGCCATGGCGCACGGCACCACCGAAGAATCGAACAGGTTCATCCGATTGTCGAACCGGAGCTGGTGGTCGAGCACGCACCGTCTTTGTCCGGGCACCAGCGAGAGCGCGTCGGAGGACAGGATCTCGGGCAGCATGGGCACGCGGGCGGCCGGGTGATATGCGGTGACCGAGCGACCTGCGGCCTGGCTGTCCACCATCGAACCACGGGTGACCGCGCACGCGACGTCGCAGATGAACACGTGCACCGTCGTCCCCATGGGCCCGGTCTCCACGGCCAGCGCGTCGTCGACCTCCACGGTGCTCGCGTCGTCCAGGGCAAGCGCCCGGAGGTTCGAGGCTTCCTTGCGCTCCCCGGCCAGTCGCACGGCCACGGCCGCCATGGCAGATGCTTCTGCCTCGACCGCAGACGGGAACGCTGCCTGCGGGCCGTCCCGCAACAGGGCCAGCTCCTCCTCGGTTCGCGGTTCGCGGCGCTCGATCATGGCAGTTGGCCCCCCGGTGTGCCGGGTGCCCTGCCGGAACGACGCGGATGCTTGCGGCGCTCAATCATGGTCGCCAGTTCTCCTTCCTTCCTTGAGCTTCTCCGCAAGCCGCGTGAAGCGTTTGTGCGTGACGTCGTTTGCGACCGCCCTGCGCAGTGCACGACCCGACCCGAGGATGACAGCCAGCTGTTTTCCGCGGGTCAGCGCGGTGTAGAACAGGTTCCGGCGCAGCATCACGTAGTGCTGCGTGTGCATGACGAGCACGACCACCGGGTACTCCGAACCCTGTGACTTGTGCACGGTCACCGCGTACGCCAGGGTCAGCTCGTCCAGGTCCAGCTCGTCGTACTTCACCTTGCGACCGTCGGTCAGCCGCACCACGAGCCCGTCCGAGAGCACCTGGTCCACGAAGCCGACGTCGCCGTTGAAGACCTCTTTCGTGTAGTTGTTCCGGATCTGCATGACGCGGTCGCCCGACCGGTAGCTCCGATCCCCGCGGCGGAACTCCTGCCCCTGCGGGTTGAGCGCTGCCTGGAGCATGCTGTTGAGGTTCTGGGCTCCCAGCGCACCCTTGTACATGGGGGTCAGCACCTGCACGTCGCGGACCGGGTCGAAGCCGAAGCGCGCAGGGATGCGCGAGCGCACCAGCTCCACGAGCGATGCGAGGCAATCGTCCGGTTCTTCCTTTTCCATGAAGTAGAAGTCCGGTCGGCGGCCGGACACCGGATCGGTCCGGGGTCTTTCCCCGGCGAGGATGCGGTGGGAGTTCACGATGATGAGGCTTTCTGCCGCCTGGCGATGGATCTCCTGCAGCGTGGCGCACGGCACGAGCCCGGAGCCGATGCAATCGCGCAGCACCGCGCCCGGGCCCACCGACTCGAGCTGGTCCTTGTCCCCCACCAGCAGGAGCCGCGTCCCGGGCGCCAGGGCTCTGAGCAGAGAGTCCATGAGCCACACGTCGACCATGGACACCTCGTCCACCACCACCGCGGTGGCTGGCAGCGGATTCCCTTCGTCCCTGGCGAACTGGGCTTCGGACGGGTCGAACTCCAACAGCCTGTGGATGGTCCTGGCTTCGACTCCGGTGGCCTCGGTCATCCGCTTGGCTGCGCGTCCGGTGGGCGCGCACAGCAGGGCTTCCATGTTGAGGTTCCGCCACGCGGCGATGACGGCCTTGATCACCGTGGTCTTGCCCGTGCCCGGGCCTCCGGTGATGATGGTGACGGGGTGGCGTAGCGCCATGGCCAGCGCGTCCACCTGCTCCATGCTCAGATCCACCGCGCTGGAACGCACGCCCGAGTCGATGGCCGCGCTCAGGCGCTGCTGGGGCAGCCGGGGACCGGGTTCCATCAGCCGCAGCAGGGAGCGCACCGCGCCGTCCTCCGACCGCTTCAACCAGGGCAGAGCGATCTCGCCGTCGCCCCACCGGGACTCCTCCACGACCGTGCCGTTGCGGACAGCTTCCTTCAGGACCGGCTCGACGCACATCACGTCCAGCTCCAGGAACGCGGCAACCTCCTCGACCAGCTTCTCCGCGGGGTAGAAGCAGTGCCCTTCCGTGGCTTGCGTCTCGAGAAAGAACGCGATCCCGGCTTCGATACGCGCAGGCGCATCCGGAGCCAGCCCCGCCGCGCGAGCCAGCCGGTCCGCGGTCAGGAACCCCACGCCGTGGACCTCGCGCGCCAGCCGGTACGGATTCTCCGCTACGACGCGTGCAGCTTCGCTGCCGTACAGCTCCCGCAGCCGGTTGGCCAGCGCCACGCCGACACCCATGCCGTAGAGAGCCACCAGCATCCGTCGCTGAGAGACCCGCTCCTGCCAGACTTCGGCCAGTGCTTCCGCCTTCTTCCGTCCGATGCCGGGCACCTCCCGGAGCCGCTCCGGGTCTTCGTCCAGGATCTGGCTGACATCCTCCCCCAGGTGCTCGACGATCCGCTGCGCCAAGCGCTTCCCGATGCCGGGAATGGAGCCGGACCCAAGGTACTTCTCGACCCCTGCGGCAGTCGTGGGAAGCAGCGGTTCGATGGTCTCCACGCGCACGCGCCTGCCGAACCGGCGGTCGTCCTCGAACCGCCCCTTGACCCGCACCGGGTCGCCTTCCGCCAGCGGCGGAAGCTCTCCGACGATGACCTGTGGCAGCGGGTTGTCGTCCGCGGTGAGGTGCGCGACGGTGAAGCCGGTCGCCGCGTTCACGAACACGACCCGGGTGATGGTTCCCGTCTTGTCGTACTCCGGCACCCTGGTTCCTGCCTGCTCCATGTCTGCTCCGCACGGAACTCGTCACCACGCGACAGGCCGCCATACTAAACGCTGCCTCCGCGGGCAGCAAGCGGCAAATTGCCTTGCGGGACTATCAATCGTGGCACTTGCGGCCGCATCGTGGTACAGTCTGTCCCGTCAGCCCTTCAGGAGTGGTGGCGATGGGCTCGAAACCGAGAATGCTCTACGCGGACAGCACGGGGCAGGTCTACGACCATCCCCGCTTCGACATGGCTGTCTGGGATGGCTTCCAGATCCGGGAGCCTCGGGAGGACGAGCTCATCCCGCTTCCCGACGGCAGCGATCTGTATGTCCTGCCGGGACGGCTTCCGCTGGGCTTCGTGTCTCGGAAGGGGCATCTGACCGAGCTTGCCGGGGAGAACGAAGGGGACGTGGTTGCGGTCAGCGCTTTTCTGGCGCCGGCCTATCTCCGCCTCACGCACCCTGCGTACCGGACCCTGCCCGGCGCCCGCACCCTGCCGCTTTTTGCCTACGCTCCCGTGGGCTGGGCCGATGGCCGCTTCTGGACCACCGCGCTCCGCATCGACCCCGAGCCGCGTCAGGACCCCCCCACGTTCGACCTCCGGGCCATTCGGTCCGGCGTCGACCGCGACACGGCCGCGCTGCCCGGCAATCATCTCTTGCGGCAGCTGCGGCGCTGCGCACTCGAGTACAAGTGCAGGGCCGCACAGAACTTCTTCCTGGGTCGCTACGAGTGCCCACTGCCCACCGCTCCGGCGTGCAACGCCAACTGCGTGGGCTGCATCTCCCACCAGGACGGAGACATTCCCGTTACGCAGGAGCGCGTCGAGACGTCGCCGCCGGCCGAGGACGTGGCCGCGGTCGTGGACCTGCATTTCCGCCGTGCCCGGAACCCCATCGCGAGCTTCGGCCAGGGGTGCGAAGGGGAACCCCTGACCCGTGCCCAGCTCCTGCTCGACGCGGTGCGCAGGGTCCGCGAGAAGCATCCGGCGGGCACGCTCAATCTCAACTCCAACGCAAGCCGGCCCGACGTGGTGGAGGATCTGTGCCGCTCGGGGCTCGACAGCATCCGAGTCAGCATGAACAGCCCCACGCAGGCACTCTACGAGAAGTACCACAGGCCTGTGGACTACTCCTTTGCTTCCGTCGTGGATTCGATCCGCCGGGCGAAGGCCGCTTCAAGGTTCGTCAGCCTCAACCTGCTCGTGTTCCCCGGCATGACCGACCGGGGCGACGAGGTCGCGGCGCTCAAGGCGCTCATCGCTGAGCACTCCATCGACATGATCCAGTGGCGCAATCTCAACCTCGACCCGGAGCACTACCTCGACGCCATGGGCCGCGGCGAGGAAGGAGGGGCCGGGCTGCTTGCCGTGCTCGCGGACCTGCGCACCACGTTCCCAACGCTGCGCCACGGCTACTTCAATCCTTTCCTGAGGTGATGCAAGATGAAGGTTCTCCTGGCTCTGCTGCCGCTCTGCCTCGCTTCGGCCTGCTCCGGGGACGACGGCGGCATGCTTCCGCCCACCGATACGGGCGAGGAGAAGGAGACGCGCTTCGGCAAGCCCGACGGCGAGGATTCGGACGCGACTGCCAGCGGGCCCTGCTCCAGCCTTTGGAACCTGTCACTGCCCACCGGCGGCGCCAGCACGCATCCGGCTCTCGGCAAGGGCGGCGTGGTCTACGTGGCAGCTTCCGAGGCCCTGTACGCGGTCAGCACCGACGGCAAGCTCATGTGGGCCTGGCCCGCGGACGACACGGAGGGCAAGGTCCCGCCCGTCGAGGCCCAGCTCTACACCCCGGTCATCGGAAAGGAAGGCGTCCTCTACATGGGGACCGGACTCCAGAAGCTGCTCGCGATCAACAAGAACGGCTCCGGTCGTTTCACCATCGACCTGGACGGGGACGTCACCGGCGCCCCTGCTCTGCCCAAGGGCGGCAAGGATCAGCTCATCGTGGCCATGACCGACTCCGGAGCGCTCTACACGGTCAAGGACCTGGGCCAGAACAAGCCCTGGATCCTGGCCGGGCGCTCGGGAGAAAAGGCCGTGAAGGATCCCGTGCCCGGCATCCAGCCCATCATCGGCCCGTGGACCCAGGACGGCGCCAGCGAGACCGCGTTTGTGTTGGCGCGCTCCGCTCTCCACTGCTTCCGGGTCACGGACCTCGAACCGCTCTGGTCGTATCCCATGCCCGAGGGGCTGGTTGCCACCAGCAACATGGTCATGGACGACGAAGGCCACGTGCTCTTCGGATCGGGAGGCACTCCGGTGGGTGGCGAGTACCAGACCCACTACGTTCTCTCGGTGACCGCGTCGGGTGAGCTGGTTGATGGGTTCCCCGCCACGGTGGACCTCCTGGGGAAGGTCACCACCATCGTGACCCTCTCGCAGGGGATCAAGGACCGCATCCTGCTGGGAACGACGACTGCCGGGCTCATCCTGTACGACGTGGGTTCCATGTACCTCTACAAGACGGTGACCGGACAGGATCAGAACATTACCGACGTTGCCCAGCCCATCCAGTCCGACGACGGGCACGTCTACTTCGGAGCGTTCCCCAGCTTCGTGTACGCGCTCACCGAGCAGGCGGAGGTTCTGTGGTACAAGGATCTCGACGAGCTCGACCCATCCATCGGTGCGCAGCTGCGACCCTCGTCCCCGCTCATTCTGTCCGACGGGACCGTGATCTTCCACGCCGGCTACTTCCTCGTGGCGGCGCATTGCACCGACTCCGGACCGGCCAACGTCGCGTGGCCGCGCTTTGGAGGCAACGACCAGAACACCGGCAACTACTCTGATCCCGAGTAGCGGCTGAACCCGGAGAAGAGCTGCACATGACAGGAAACGCGAAGTTCTTGGAGAGGCTGGCCGCAAGGAGGATCCTGCTGTTCGACGGCGGCATGGGAACCCTGCTCTACTCGCGCGGCGTGTACATCAACCGCTGCTTCGACGAGCTCAACCTGTCGGCCCCGGACCTGGTGAGCGAGTGCCACAGGGAGTACGTGGAAGCTGGGGCCGACGTCATCGAGACCAACACGTTCGGCGCCAACCGCGTCAAGCTGTTGGGGTACGGCCTTGCCGAGCGCACAGAGGACATCAACCGGGCCGGGGTGGAGCTGGCGCGCAAGGCGGCTGGCGATCGTTCCCTCGTTGCCGGCGCGGTGGGCCCTCTCGGCATCAAGATCGAGCCGTGGGGCCCCACCTCCGTGGACGAGGCCCGTGGCTACTTCGCGGAGCAGATCCGCATCCTGTGCAGCCACGGGGTCGATGCCATCGTCCTCGAGACCTTCGGCGACCTGAGCGAGATCCGCCAGGCCTTGCTGGCCGCACGGGACGTGTGCGAACTTCCCGTGGTCGCTCAGATGACGCTCCAGGAGGACGGGAACTCTCTTTATGGCACCGCGCCCGAGCTGTTCGCCCGCAGGCTCCACGAGTGGGGAGCGGACGTCATCGGCGTCAACTGCAGCGTAGGCCCGGAGGTCGCGCTCCAGGCCGTCGAGCGCATCGTGCAGGTGACGGACCGCCCGGTCTCGGTCCAGCCCAACGCCGGTGTGCCCAAGGAGGTGGAGGGGCGCAACATCTACCTCGCTTCCCCCGAGTACTTCGAGGAGTACGCCAAGCGCTTCATCCTCGTCGGAGCCCGCGTCGTCGGCGGATGCTGCGGCACCACGCCCGCGCACATCCGGGCCATGCGCAAAGCCGTGTACGCGGCAGCTCCGGAGTCGCGCCACACGGCAGGTTCCCTGGTCGTTTCCGCTCCAGTCGTCCAGGAGCGCGCCGTCTCTCAGATCCCCGTCGAGGAGCGTTCCGGCCTGGGAGCCAGGCTCAAGCGCGGGGACTTCATCACCAGCCTGGAGCTGCTCCCGCCCCGCGGTCACCACGTGGACAAGGTCCTCCGGCGGGCTGCCAGGGTCAAGGCGGCGGGCGTGGACCTCATCAACATCCCGGACGGCCCCCGCGCCAGCGCTCGCATGAGCCCGCAGGCGCTCGCGCTGCTCATACAGCGCGACGTCGGCATGGAGACGCTCCTCCACTACACGTGCAGGGACAGGAACCTGCTCGGCATGCAGTCAGATATCCTCGGGGCCTACGCGCTCGGCATCAGGAACCTGCTCATCATCACGGGCGATCCCCCGAAGATGGGAGACTACCCCGACGCCACCGCGGTCTTCGACGTGGACTCCATCGGCCTGACCAACATGGTCTCCCGCCTGAACCGCGGCTATGACCTCGGCAGCAACGACATTGGCGCGCCCACCGGCTTCGTCGTCGGCGTGGGCGTCAACCCGGGCGCCATCAACATCGAGTATGAGCTCAGGCGCTTCTACTGGAAGGTGGATGCGGGGGCCGACTTCGCCATCACACAGCCGGTCTTCGACGCGACGCTCCTCGAGCGCTTCCTCGACACCATCGCACGAAAGGGCCTGAAGATCCCGGTCATGGCCGGCATCTGGCCGCTGACCAGCCTCCGCAATGCGCAGTTCATGAACAACGAGGTGCCTGGCGCGCACGTCCCCGACCCGCTGCTTGCCCGTATGGCCGACGCACAGGCCAGGGGCGGCGACCACGCGCGGGAAGAGGGCGTCGCGATTGCCCGCGAGACGCTGGAACGGGTGCGCCCGATGGTCGCCGGCATCCAGATCTCGCCGCCCGCCGGCCGCATCGAGACCGCACTCGCGGTCCTCGGCCTCAAGGCCGTGGAGGAGACGTAGTCCTCACGCCGCGTGCTTCCCTCGCGGACGCTAGCTCTTCTTCAGGAACGCCACCAGGTTGGCGACGTACGACGGGAACGGAGGGCACGCGATGCCCGTGCCGCGCATCGCGGTGCTCGCGTTGATCGCATTGTAGATCACCAGCTGATTCATCAGCTCGATGAAGAGCCGCGGAGACCTCCAGTGCTTCTCCAGCCCCGGCATCTTCATCAACACCGTGGCGAGGTTCGACGGGATGCTGCGTCGCGGCGGCCTCCGGTTCGCAGCCTTGCACACCAGCTCGAACACCATGCTCGCAGGAAGCGGGTTCGCATCCACGAGGTGGTAGGTCCGGCCCACGCCGGCGTCGAGACCCGCAAGGAACGTCATTGCTTCCACCACGTAGTCCACGGGCACCAGGTTCACCGGGTGCTCACCGCTCCCGACCAGGGGCAGCGGTACGTTGATGGGGAGGTTCACCAGCACGTGCATGAAGAAGTGCGGGCCGTCCCACCGGTCGATCTCGCCGGTGCGCGAGTCCCCCACGATGAGGGACGGCCGCACGATGGTCACAGGCATGTCCGCCGAAGCCTCCCGTGCGATCCGCTCGGCCACGAACTTGGTCCGCTCGAAGCTGTTCCGGAATCTCTCCGGCTCTTTGAGCTCGTCCTCCATCACCACGCCCTGCCGGCTTCCGGATACGAACGCGGTGGAGTAGTGCACGAACCGTTCGAGGCGCGGGATCTCCCGGGCAAATGCCAGGGCGCTTCGCGTCCCCTCCACGTTCACCAGCTCCATCTCGGCGTCGCTGGCCGAAAGATAGTAGTACCCCGCGAGGTGAAACACGTGGGACACGCGCGAGCGCACCTGCCTCACCTCGGGGCCGGACAGCCCCATGTCCATGGACACGACGTCACCCGCGATCACGTCCACCACGCCTGACAGCGCCTTGAAGTCCTGCCGCGCCTTCTCCTCGAAGGACTCGCGAACCAGCACGATGACTTGCCGCCCCTCGCGTGCCAGTGCCTCCACCAGTTTCCTGACTACAAAGTTCGGATAGCCGGTGACCAGAGCCGCCCTGTCCGCCATTGCTCCCCCCTAGTGGCCCGCCTTCCTCTCTTCAATGAGCTCCAGCAAGCGGCGGACTCCCGCTTCCAGGGCTTCCCGCCTTCCCGAGTTGTCCAGCACGACACTCGCACGCTGAAGCCGCTCGGACCTCGCCATCTGCGAGGCAATGCGCCGCTTCGCTTCTTCCTCCGACACTCCCCCGCGGGCAAGGAACCGTCGCACCTGCTCTGCCGGAGGGCAGTCCACCACCACGGTCAGGTCCATGAGCGAGTCCCAGCCCGACTCGAAGAGCAGCGGCACTTCGATTACCACCACGCCGTGCCCCGCCTTGGCCAGCGCCCAGACCCGCTTCCGGATCTCGTCGCCGATGGCGGGGTGCAGGATCGCCTCCAGCCGCGTCATGAGGGTCCGGTCTGAGAACACCGCGGACGCCACCTTCTGCCGGTCGATGCCGCCCTGTGGATCCAGGATGCCCGTGCCCAGCAGCGCAACCACGCGTTCCCTGATGTCGCGGTCCTTCTCGAACAGCTCGTGGCCGATCCGATCCGCGTTGACTACCGGCAGCCCCGACTGCGCAAGCATCTCCGCAACGGTGCTCTTGCCGCTGGCCAATCCCCCTGTCAGCCCCACCAGGAACAGCGTGTGTCCACCCTTCATCGGCCCAGCATCTCCAGCTCTTCCAGGATGCGATCTTCGAGCTCCTGCTCGGTCTTCTCCGACTGGTACAGCTTGCCGTTCACGTAGATGGCGGGAGTGCTCTTGACCCCCAGCTTGAGCCCTTCCCGCTTGGAAGCCGCGACCGCGTCCTTGGCCGCGCCCGAGTCCCGGATCGAGCGGAACCGGGAGAGGTCCATCCCCAGCCTCGATGCCAGCGATTCGACCTGAGAGGCCGAGTGCTTGTCGAAGCTCTCGTACATCGCGTCGTGGAATTCCCAGAACGTGCCGAGGTCCCGCGCCGCGATGCCCGCCTTGGCCGTCTCCACAGCCTGCTCTCCGTGCCCCTTGACCGGGAATGTCTTGAAACAGAACGCGACCTTGTCCGCATGCTTGAGGGCCAGCCGCTTCAACGCGGGGGACACGAGCTTGCAGAACGGACAGTCGAAATCGGAGAACGCCACCACCGTCACTGCAGGAGTGGCCGCACCCACGCAGGGCACTCCGGTCATGTCCAGGGCAGCGGTCTTGAACGGCTTGGCAGACACTGCACGCTCCTGGAACGCCTTGCGAACGTCGTCGTCTGACTTGCCCTTCGCCGCCTGTCGCACGATGAATCCCGCCATGCGCAGCACCAGGGGGCTTGCTCCCGGTTCCCCCGCACATGCCAGGACCGTCCTGGAGCAGACCGCGTACGACGAAAGCGCGCCCATCAGGGCCGTCGCACGCTCCTTGACCGTGTCCGTGAGCACAGAAGCGTCCACGCCGGGCAGCTTGTCCCACGGCACCGGTTGGCATCGCGCGGGCGACGGAGCGGCCAGCGACAGCACGAGCGCTGCCGCGCCCGCCAGGAGTCCAAACGTCCGCATCCCCCTCATGAAGCGCCTCCTTGTTCCCCACGGACGCTCTTGGGCCTGAGCGCCTGCAACAGCCCGTCGATCCCGAATCGGCTGGCGTCGGCCACGTAGATGAACGTGCCCAGACCCAGCCAGAAGAGGTCCCTGATCACCGTCATCCCGCTGATGTCCGCCTCGGCCTCCTTGGAAGCAAAGCACCCGCATTGCATCTTCAGGTCGTGTGCCAGAGCCCACCAGATCGCGAGGATGAACATCACCAGCATGGCGTTGACCAGCAGCGCCTGGGTCCTGGGCCAGAAACCTGCGATGAGCGCCACTCCCGCGACCAGCTCCAGCCAGGGCAGCCCGATGGCCATGAGGTTGACCGCGGACTCCGGCACCATCTGGTACGTGGCGATGCTGATGGAAAACGAGTAGGGGTCCAGGATCTTGCCCCAGGCAGCAAGGACGAACACGCCGCCGAGGTACACCCGAGCAAGGAGGTCCAGGGACGGGAGGACCCACGTCCTGAGCGTGCCGCGGCTCATGGGTTCCCTCCTTTCTCGATCCTGCCACCCCGGGAGACATGGGCCCGAAGCCCTCCTTCCATGTACGAGACGTTTGCCAGGCCGCGCGCCTTCAGCTCGTCTGCAAGGAGACTCGACGGCGGGTTGGTGTAGCGGGCCGTCTCGTCCGCCTCGTCCTCCCATCCGTCGCAGTAAACGACCACGGCCTTGAACGGCTTCAACTTCTCCACCGCCGCGTCAGGCACCCCCTCCAGCTCGTCGTAGACGACATTGACCGCGCCGGGAACGTGCCCCTCGGCATACCGCGACGCGGGACGCGCATCCACCACCACGGTCCCCTCCGGGAACGCGGTCGTCTCGCCCCCGCCCTCCGGTTTCAGCACGACCGCTTCTGCCGAGGTGCCTTCGGTTTCCGGGCAGGGTTGGAAGATCAGGGACTCGAACGACTCACGCGCCACGAGATCCAGCCGGTTGGTCCGCACGGCGTTGAAGACCAGGGCCAGGAGCACGGCCACGAGCAGCACCCCCACTGCCCTGACCGAGTCTCTTCCCATCTGCAGCATCCGGGTTCTCATCAATGGGCGTCTCCCTGCATCACTGTACCCTGCACGACCGCGCGGTTCAACGAGCCTCCTCCGGGCTGTACCACAGGAACAGCGTCACGTCCGCGGTCACGCCGAACGTTGCCGAGACCTTGCCGCCAATCTCCTCGCTGGCCATGGGAGAGAAGTTCACGTTGGCCATCACTGCCGCGTTCATCTCCGGCGCGTAGAACCCCCGCTCCGAGAGGTGCTGCTCGCTCTCGGTGAGCACCTGCTCGACCGCACCGATCTTCAGGCCCGGGACCAGCTTCCGGTTCTTCAGCAGCAGGCGGGAAGCAACCATGCGCACAACGTCCGAAGGCTGGTCCGCGCTCGCGACGCTCATCAGGAAGTCGATGGCGCCGGGGGGCAGGGATCCCGCCTTGTGCAGCACTGCCAGTCCGTTGATCTGCGACAGGAGCCGGTCGTTGTCGTCCAGCGCGACGGACGCCGCGGCGTCCAGCACCTTGGTAGCGGCTTCCAGGTCCCCTCCGTCGGCCAGGGCTACCGCCAGGTTGTTCATGGCTGCCACCCTGTGAGACGAAGGTCTCATTCCCTCCACCGTGCTGCCGAGCAGCGCGGCGGCAGACGCCATGCCCTTCCCGTCTTTCTTCGCCCTTGCCGCGGCGTATTGTGCGGCAGCGAGCAGCGCCTGCGGGTCGGTGTTGCGCGTGAACGCCTTGACCCGTTTCGCAGTCCCGTCGGAGACCGTGCCCGAGGAGAAGAGCTCCACCAGCACGTTGAGGGACAACCCGCTTGCGACGAGATCGTCGTCCTCGTCGAGTGCGGCGACCGCGCCTGACAGCAGGGCTGCCGACTCCTTGTCCCGATTGGCGAAGAGCGCGGCCAGGATCCCGATGCGGCCCCAGTTCGCGTCCGTGCCCAGCTTCTTCCGGTGCTGTTCGAGGCGCTCGCGGGTGGCGACTCCCGCCTTGCTCCACCGGCTGGCGCCTTCCTCCGAGAGCAATGCCTTCACGCCGTCGCGCAGGATGGCCATGTAGTCTGCTACCGCGGGATCGAACCGTTCTACCTGAGCGATGACGGCCGCGAGCCAGAAAGCCTTGGCGTCCAGGAGCGCTACGATCCCCTTGCTCCCGTCGCTGTTGGCAGCGATCAGCACCTCGCGAACCAGGACCATCGTGGCCGCGGTCGCCAGGGCGTTGGCCGCATTCCGGTCCCACTTGTCGTCGGCCAGGGCCGCCAGCGTGTCCACGCTGGCCGAGTAGTCGCCCCGTCGCAAGTGGCCGAGAGCCAGCGGCGTGGCGATGCGCGAGTCCTGCTCCCCTGCATCCCGCAACGCGTTGAGGACCCGCTCCCCTTCCACCTGCCGCCCTACGTCCAGGAGCGCATTGCCGTGAAGGATCCTCCCTTCCACGTCGGTGCGCCTGGCCGTGTCTCGGGCCTGGCGCGCCGCTCCCTCCATCTTCTTGAAGTTGGCGCTTGCCTGCTCGTACCTGTCCTTGTCCAGGATCCTGGCGCACTGCTGGAGCACCGTCCTGGCCCCCTTGACATCCAGCGCCCTGAGCGCCTTGTTGGCCGCGGCCAGGCAATCGTTCCCGTCTCCCGACGCGGCAAACACGAGCGCCGCGGCCAGCCGGGCCTCTTCCGGACGCACGCTGATGTCGAGGTAGCGCAGCACGCGGCGCAGCAGCATGGTGTCCGTCGCCAGCGCACCGGCCCTGCGCAGCACCGCAGCAGCGTAGCGCGCATGGGCGACCTCCACCATCCGGTCCAGGAGCGCCGAGCCCTTGCCCATGGTTGCCGCATCCCCCACGAGGTCCGGCCGGTGGGCGCTGAGCGCCGCGGTCAGCAGCATGTCGTTGGCCAGGCTCGCCTTCCAGAAGATCATCTGGAACAGGATCTGCTCGAACAGCGGGTCCACCGCTTCGGCAGCCTGCCCGGCTTCCCACGCCTCTTCGAGGAAGCAGACCGCGGACACGACCTTGAAGAACGTGCTCACATCGATGTTCACCGTGCTCACGCCCGCAGACGGATCGACGAGGTTGGGCAGGCCCGCCAGCAGGGCCGCCACCGTATCCAGCGTCACTTCTCCCTTGTCCGAACCCGACAGGATCTGCCTTGCGGGCTCGATCGCCTCGTCGGGAAGCAGCGCGCAGATGCGCTGGTCTCCCGCCTTGAGCTTCTCCAGCGCACTCTTCAACCCTTCCACGTCCGCTGCCGGACCCGATCCCGCGTGCATCAAGGTCGCTACCGCAATCAACGTCGCAACATGCATTTGCGTTCACCTCGGAAATCATGGCCAGGGCAACTATACAGAAACCCCCGGCATTTGCACGTTCGAGCCTGCTAGCGGGTTCCATCCGTCAGGAACGTCATGGTGCCGACGTCCCCGCCCGTACCTTCCTTGCCGCCGAGCTGCTCGTCGGCCCGCCGCAGCCGGTGGCTCATCATGCCGCACATCTCCACGAGGATGCCGGGGCACTGCACCATGAGCCCGCGGAACAGCTCGTGCTTGAACGAGAACAGGGTGCACGCCCCCTCTGCTTCAACGGTCGCGCTCATGGGCGAGTCGTCCAGCATCGACAGCTCGCCGAAGAAGTTCCCGGGGCCAAGCCGTGCCAGAAGCAGCGGCCCCGACTGGCCCTGGCGGGAAACGCGCACCGAGCCCTTGTACACGATGAACAGACGGCGGCTCTTCTCCCCCTCGCGGCAGACGAACCCTCCCGAGGGGATCTCCTCCACCGCCATGGACTCGCTCACCAGCAGCAGCTCGTCCAGCGTCAAGGACTGGAACAGCCCCACCATGCGCAGGAACACCAGTTTCTCCATGTCTGCACCTGCTCCCTTCTCGGGCTCGGCCCCCGCAGCAGCGGCAAGCAGCCCTCGTACCACGGTATCCGTGTCGTTCCCAAGCAGGCGGGCTATCTCCCCGAGTCTGGAGCCCGCTAAGAGAACCGCGGCCGCCTGCAGCCATCGGTCCCCGGACAGCGCTGCTTCCTGCAACACCCGGGCCGCCGCTTCTTCGGACACCGGGCGGGTTTCCCGCCACACCAGTGCGTTGCCTCCGGTCACGAAGCTCTCGAGCAGAGGAAGCACCGGAAGCACCAGCTCCCGACCCTCCCGCACGGAAGCGATGGCTTCCACCGCACTGGCCCGAAGGCGCTTGCTGGGGGAGCTCATCACGGATCGCACCAGCGCCAGCAGACTGCGGTACCCCAGTGCGGAGAGCGTGTCCAGGACCGAGGTCACCGTCCTGCGGCAGTAGTCCTCCGAGGAAACCACCAGGTGGCGCCACCTCGGGTCCGACGCGGGGATGACGTCGGTCCACCGCTCGCACAGCCGTGCCAGCCGGTGGCGGTGCAGCAGATCCTCCTTGAGCACGTTGGCGGAGCGATCCCGGTCCGGAAGCAGGGCAAGAACCCGGGCCGCCTGGAACCTCACCCGCTGGTCCGCGGACGCCAGGCAGGTGCGGCAGGCGCTCTCCAGCCCCGCATGCCCGTGGCCCGCTTCCAATGCCAGGAGCCGCAGCAATGCGAGCCGGGCCTGGTCGCTGCACGAAGCCGCGACTGCGGACAGGTTCTCGCGCATCGAGCTGGCCGGAACGGCCAGCAACGCGGCTGCGAGGTCCAGCCGTTCCTCGTCGCTCCTGCACTCCGCCAGGGCTGCCAGGAACGCCCGGTCCCCGTCAGGCAGCCGTGCGGCGTACGCGGCCCGGCCCGGCTTCCGGGCCATGGCCGCGGCAAGCCGGACAGCGTGGCAGTCGTCCGTCGTCCGCTCTTCCAATGCCCTTTCGATGGCCTGGTCCCTGGTCACGTGCCGGGCAAGCTGCACGCCGAACAGCCGCTCCTGCCAGCGCACGTGCGCCATGAGATTCCTGATCTCGCGCAGGTACCCCGGAGCGATGTCCGCGCTCCGGCCCAGTGCGCTGCCGAGGTCCAGCACCTGGCTTTCGAGAAGAGAGACGAGGCCCTTGAAGTACAGGCGTCCGATTCCCAGCCGCAATGCCAGGAAGACCGCGGACAGGACGACGGCCCCGGCCAGTATCTGCTCGTTGGAGAGGTACGTCTCTCCGGCCAGCAGGAACAGGCCCGCCACCGCGGTCCCGGCCGCGGAGAAGATCCCCTCGGTGAGCGCCCTGGCGCGGCCCACCAGCCGGTGGGGCAGCCCGTTGTAGCTCATGTTCACCGCAGGCTCGTCGAGCCCCGGACGGATGCCGTCGATGTTGGCCTGCGTCGTGATTGCAGCGGGGAGCCCGGGCCAGACCAGCAGCGACACGAAGGACAGCAGGGACGTGGCCGGGTAGACGACGTTGGCCGCGCGCACGCCAAGCCGCTGCAGCACCGGACCGGTCACGAACGTGACCATTCCGAACTGCATCACGCCCATGGCCATGGCAACCCAGCCCATGAACGCGGACAGAGCGGCAGGGTCCTCGTATTGCTCCGAGTACACGAGGTAGTATTCATACTCCGACACGCAGGCCAGCAGGATGAACAGCGATGCGGCCCCGCCCAACAGCACGATGAGAGGATTCTCGCGAAGCAGCCGGAAGACGCCGATGCGCTCCTCCTCGCCGTCGTCTCCGGCCCCGGCGTCCCCCGAGGCAATGCCGCTGCGCTCGATCCAGATCACGGTCAATGCAGCGGCCACGAAGAACACCAGGGGGCTTGCCACCAGCACATCCTCCCGCACGAAGTTGGCGAGCAGCGCCGCTGCCGCGCCGCCCACCGTGCGCCCGGCCACGAGCCCCAGCGCGGTCAACGGAGCGATCCGCTTCATCTCCGTCACGGTGAAGCAGTCGAACAGGAGGCTCGGAAACAGGATGTCCGATACGATGGTCCAGATGGACGTCGCAAGGATGAACCCCGCATAGTAGACCGGCACCCAGCCGGTCTGGGACAGGACGCCGACCGCGGCGACCGAGGCTCCGCAAACCAGCAATGACACCTTGAACAGAAGCGGCCGCCGCGTCCGCTCCACCAGCGCGGAGAAGCTGCCGAAGAACGGAATGGAGATGACGCCGATGATGAGGTACACCACCGGGGTCTTCTCCACCCCCACCTCGGAAAGAAACAGGGCGCTGGACGTGGTGTACGTCAGCACGCTGCCCGCCATGCCGGTCAGGGCAAGCAGCACGAACGGAAGTGCCCGGCGCTGCTGGCCGGGAGAAAGCCCGAACTGCTTCTCCACGAGGCGGGCCAGCATGGCAACGACCTACACGATCCAGAGAGCAGCCACACCGGTCGCTATGGCCAGGACCGAGAAGTTGTCGTCAAGCCTGTCGCTGAACAGCTCCGTGGCCGCGGAAGCCACGGCCACGCAACATGCGGCCGCGGCAAGCCACACTCCGGACAGCGGAGAACGCAGAGCCAGCACCCCCAGCGACACGAGGAGCGCCACGGCAAGAAACGCGAGCGTCCCCAACACGCTCTTGGACTTCCAGAGCTTGCGCCGGCCATACCGCATGCCGAGGAGCGAGGCCGCAGGATCCGCCAGCGCCAGCACCAGCAGCCCAACCTCCACCGCAGGCATCGGGGCCAGCAGGCACATGGCCGTAAGCGTCAGCGTCAGCGAGCTGGCGCTGTTGATCCTCCCCATCTCTCGGGGGCGGATGATCTGCTTGAAAACGGGGAGCGTGACCAGCATCCGGTTGATTCCAGGGACGAACGCCCGGCTCACTTCCGCCGCGATCACGAAGGCGGAGAGCCCGGCCATGACGAACATCGCGGACTTCCAGTCCAGCAACAGCTCGTAGGCCGCAACCGCCATGACGCCCATGAACACGTGGAAGATGTTGCGCGCGTAGTTCACCGGCTTGATGTGCGGCAGCGACAGCCGAGCGGTCGCAGTCTTCACGATCCTGGCCCGGCGCATGTTGCGCACGAGATCCTCGTAGCTGATCGCCAGCCTGTCACACCACTCTTTGCAGCGAGCCCGCCGCGACGACGTCACGACCTCGGCCGCCACGATCCGCAGGCTCGCAGCCAGATTGTCCAGGGACTCACTCAACGCCTCGTATCTCGCGGATGCCCCCCGCCGCGTGCTGGCCAGGCGCTGCTCCAGCAGCTCCCACCGGGCCGTGGCAGCAGCACGCGCGGAAGCGGTCTTCGCCTCCAGCTCCCGGCACGAGTTGCGTACCGATTCCACCCACGCAGCTTCGCCCCATGCCGCCTTTCGGTCGTGCAGGCGGAGCAGGAACTGGTGCATATCCCGCGTGAGCGCGCCCAGCGCTTCTGACAACTGAGGCAGTTCGAGAACACCTTCCATCCGGCAACTCCCCTGAACAGCACCGGCATGTTAGCCGGATTCGGCCCGTGAATAAAGCGCTTTCTGTCGCCTTGAGCTTGATAAGAGCCCCGTATATTGTTAGATATGTCTAACGGAGGTGGCGGTGATGACCGCGAAGAACGCGGCGCAAGCCTTGACCGGCTCTCTGGAAGACTACCTGGAAACGGTGTTCCTGCTGCTTCGCCGGGGCAGAGTGGCGCGTGTCCGAGACATCGCTTTCGAGCGGGGTGTTGCTCCCGCATCCGTGACCCCCGCGCTCAGGCGCCTGGCAGAGATGGGCCTGGTGGACTATGTGAAGCGGGAGTACGTGCGGCTTACCCACGAAGGACAGCGCGAGGCGCTGCGCGTCCTGGCGCGACACCAGGTACTGCGGCGGTTCTTCTCGGAGTTCCTGCAGATGCCGCCCGAGGCGGCTGAGCGCGAAGCCTGCACCATGGAGCACAGCCTGTCGGACGAAGGCATGGACAGGCTGGTGCGATTCGTGGAGTTCGCCACCATGTGCCCGATAGGCTCCCGGGAGATGCTGGACCGATTCCACTCCTGTGCACGCGTGCACGTGGGCGAGGCGGAGTGCGGCCGCGACTGCGCGTCGGCCCGGCGGGCCGGGCTGTCCCACCGGCGGCCGTCGTGCCCCCTGTCGCAGGTGTCTCCCGGTCTGAGTGCGAAGGTCGTGCACGTCAACGCGGCCGGCCCGGTCAGGCAGCGGCTGCTCGACATGGGGCTGCTGCCTGGAGTGGAGGTACGGGTGCAGCGTACCGCGCTCGGCGGCGACCCCATCTGGATCGAAGCGCAGGGGGCGCAGATGGCGCTTCGCGAGGCCGAGGCCGCGGTCGTCGTGGTCGAGCCCCTTCCGCTGGAGGCGTGAGCGTGGCCGTCTCCGCATCCATCATCCGCGTCGCTCTGGCCGGCAACCCCAACTGCGGCAAGACCTCTCTCTTCAACCGGCTGACCGGCGCCAACCAGCAGGTGGGCAACTACCCCGGGGTCACGGTGGAGAAGCGCACGGGGAGCGCACAGTTCGGCGGCGCGGTGTTCGAGGTGACCGACCTTCCGGGCCTCTACAGCCTCTCCTCCTACTCGCCGGAGGAGCGCGTTGCCGAAGGCGAGCTGCTGTCCGGGGCCGACGTCGTGGTCGTGGTCGTGGACTCCACGCTCCTCAAGCGCAGCCTCGTGCTCCTGGCGCAGGTCATGCAAATGGGGGCGAACGCCGTTCTCTGCCTGAACATGGCGGACGAGGCGGCCGAAGCTGGGCAGGTGCTTGACCTGGACCAGATGCGCCTGCTGCTCGGCATCCCCGTGGTCGAGACCGTGGGGCACCGGGGCAGAGGGGTCGACGACCTGGTCCGGGCCGTGCTCCACGCTGCCGCGCACCCGGTGCGCCGAAAGCGCGTGGTTCTTGGAGCGGAAATGGATGCCGCGGTGGACGCTATGCTGCCCCACATGCGCGGCGCCTCGTGGCCGGCGCATACCCGGCCCTGGATCGCCACGCGGCTGCTTCTGGCCGATGCGAAGATCGAGGCCGAGGCCGTGGCCCAGCCCGGTGGCGAAGCCCTGGTGGCCGAGGCCCGGCGGCAGCAGGCCAGGCTCCGGAGCGTTACCGGAATGGACCCCTCGCTGTTCGTCACGCAGCGGTTCTACGGCTTCGTGGACGGGCTGCTGTCAGAGGTGCTGGTGCGCTCCGCACGAGAGGATGCCCGGGCCTCGTCCAATGCCATCGACCGTATCCTCGTGCACCGGTTCGCCGGGCTGCCCATCTTCGCACTTGCCATGTTCCTGCTGTTCTACCTCACGTTCCGTGTCGGAGAGTACCCGGCCCACTGGATCGCGGAAGGGTTCGTGTACCTGGGTCGGGCGGTTTCCTCGCTGTGGCCGCAGGGGGCGGACTCGTGGCTCAGGTCGTTGCTCGTCGACGGCGTCATCGGTGGTGTGGGCGGCGTGGTGGTCTTCGTGCCGAACATCCTCCTGCTCTTCTTCGGCCTCGCCATCCTCGAGGACACCGGCTACATGGCCCGGTCCGCGTTCCTCATGGACCGCGTGATGCACAAGTTCGGGCTGCACGGCGGCAGCTTCCTGCCCATGCTGGCGGGCTTCGGCTGCTCCATCCCGGGGATCATGGCGACCCGGACGCTGGAGAACGAGAAGGATCGTCTCGCTACCATGTTCGTCCTCCCGCTGATGTCGTGCGGCGCGCGCCTGCCCATCTGGATGGTGCTCGTGCCCGCCTACTTCCCGGCGGCCTGGCGCGCCCCCGCTCTCTGGCTCATCTACGCGTTCGGTATCGCCACGGCATTCGTCGTGGCCCGGCTGCTCCGGCGCACGGTGCTCAAGGGGGACGACGCTCCCTTTGTCATGGAGCTGCCCCCCTACCGTCTTCCCACGATGCGGTCCATCGTGATGAAGATGCTGGAGCGGTCATGGCTCTACCTGAGGAAGGCCGGCACCGTGATCCTCGGCATCTCCGCGATCCTGTGGTTCCTGACCGCGTTCCCCAGGCCCCTTCCCGGCGCACCGGTTGCTGCCGAGTGCGTGCAGGTCCAGGACCAGGAAGCGGCGCTGGCCGCGTGCCAGGAGAATGCCGCGCTGCCGGGGTCGTACGCGGGCAGATTCGGCCAGGCCGTCGAGCCTCTGTTCAGGCCTCTCGGGTTCGACTGGAAGATCGTGACGGGAATGGTGGGAGCCTTTGCGGCCAAGGAGGTCTTCGTCGCTCAGATGGGCATCGTGTACTCCATGCAGGGGAATCCCGACGACCCGACCACCCTGAGCCAGGCCATCGCCGCGGATTACCCCCCGCCGGTGGGCGCAGCGCTCATCGCCTTCCTGCTCATCGGCACTCCGTGCATGGCCACTCTGGCGGTCGTCCGACGCGAGTCCGGCTCCTGGAAGTGGGCCACCCTGCAGCTCGTCGGCCTCACCGCTCTCGCCTATCTCGTAGCCATGATTCTCTACCAGGTCGGGTCGCTTCTCAACCTGTGACGGCCCGGAAGCCAGGTGCCCCAAACGCCTACAAGCAGGAATACAGCTTCAAAGTGACCTTGTAGCTGCCGCAGGTCGCGACCCAGTTCCAGTCGCCGTCGGGCAGAAGCAGCGTGGGGGTGGCCGACGGACAGCCGCTTCCATCTCCGCAGTACGCAAAGGGCCCGCAGTAGACGCACGGTGTGCCGTCAGTCTCCGCGCAGCCGGCCAGCAGTTGCGCAACGTACCCGTCACCGGAGGCCGACACCGTTGCGCTCTGCGGCTTGCCGCCGCAGCCCGACTCGTAGGTGCCTTCCGGAGCAGGGCCCGTGTAGTCCAGGTAGGTCCCGCAGTTTCCCCAGTTGTAGTAGAGCCTCCAGCTCGGCTTCTTGCCGGGCTCACACGGCGTCTTCTCCGGAATGGGCGTCGTGCACAGGCCGTCCATGCACACGTCCGCGGCGCAGCACTGCTTGTCCGCACACGACTCGCCGATCGGCGCACAGTCCACGCACGTCCCGTCGATGCACTGCCCGGGATCGCAGCACCATCCAAGGGGACACGAGGCACCCAGCGCCGCGCAGACAGCACAGGTGCCCCCCACGCACTGTGCGGGAGGGCAGCAGCCGGCCAGACCGCAGCTTGCCCCCTCGGACGAGCAGGGGACACACTCCTCGTCGATGCATTCGGCCCCATCGCAACACGGAATGCCCGTGCATGGCTCGAAGGCGCCGGCGCATGCGCACGTGCCGTTCTCGCACGCGCCGCCCTCGCAGCAGGGGATGTCCTGGCTGCACGCTTTGCCGACGGGTGCACACAGGAACCCGCATGTCCCCTGCAGGCACTGGAGCGGTTCACAGCAGGTGTTCTGAACGCCGTCACATGGCGTACCCTTCAGGCCGGAGCAGTTGACACACTGCCCATTGGTGCAGACCTTGGAGCAACAGTCCTCCGGTGCAGAGCACTTGGCAGGCTGCATCAGGCATTGCTGGCATATGCCCTGGATGCACGGAAGGCCGCTGCAGCACGGATGGTCGGGCGAGCAGGCCGTGTCGTCCGGAGCGCAGGGCTCGCAGTAGAGGTCCACGCACTTGAGACCGACGCAGCAGTCGGAGTTCACGCTGCATGGGGACTTGGCCTCGACGCATGACGAGCACTTGCCGAACTCGCAGTGCAAAGCCTTCTTGTCGCAGCAGTCGTAGGGACAGCAGTCCGCGTCGATCCCGCAGGGATCTCCCTCCGAAACGTCGCAGGAAACACAGGTATGCTCCTTGCACAGCCCGGAGCAGCAGTCCGAGCCAAGACTGCACGGCTTCTCATGCGGCCAACAGGTCGCGCAGGACCCGCCCACGCACTTCTTCCCGCAGCACTGGCTGCTGTCGGAGCACGTGCTGCCGATGCCTCCGCACGCGCCGCACACCTGGCCCTTGCAGACCAGCCCTTCGCAGCAAGTCTTCGTCTCCTTGCAGGGCTTTCCGGCCGTGCCGCACGCTGCGCACACCTCGTCGATGCAGAGGGTGCCGGCTTCGTCGTGCCCGCAACACGCTTCGCTTGTCAGGGTCTTGCACGAGTCGCCCAATGGCGCACACCCGTCCGTGCAGACGCCGGAGACACAGCTCAGGGTGCCGCAGCACTGGCCGATCTCGTCGCACGGAAAGCCAGCCGGAAGGCACTCGGTGCATTTTCCGTCCACGCACGCGGACTCCGCACTATTGCAGCAGTCGAGACTGCCGCCGCACTGGCTGCCGAGCGGTCGACAGCTCTGGCACTTGTCGCCCGTGCAGATCAGGCCTTCGCAGCAACCCCACAGGAAGCACTTCTCACCCTCCGTCTTGCAGGCAGTGCACTTGTCGTTGTTGCAGCTGTTGGGCTTGCAGCATTCTTCCGACGGGGACTCGAAGGTACACCCCTGTCCCAGCTTCCTGCACCCCAAGCCCGGGAAGAAGTCCGAGAGGTGGGAGATCTGGGCCGCTGCCACTCCGTCCGCCACCGTGGTCTCCAGAAGCCCCCAGCCGCCGTCTTCGGCCGGGGCCGTGAAGATCGCAATCGTGGCAAGGTCAGCTCCGTCGGGAAGCAGTGACGTGTCGATGGGAATCCGGAGCAACGCGGGCGGGTCGAACAGGGTACCCGAAGGTCCGATCCGCAACACCGGGCCCACCGCGGTGACCCCGTCCGGAAGAACCGCCTGGTCAGTCAGCTCGACGGTCACAGAAGGAGACGCTCCCCCGGTCTGAGGGGGGATCTCCAGGGTGACTCCGGATGGGCCGGCAACCAGTGTGCCCTCCGCAACGTCGCCGCTGCTCTGCGCCACGTCTTTGCCCGCGTTCGAGTCCTTGGCCGCCTGCTGCCCACCGTTCTCGCCCGAGCACGCGACCAGGACACTAACCAGACCCGCCATCAGGCTACGCTTCATGGCATCCTCCAAAGGGGCATCGCATTTTCGCACACACGAGGCAGGCTCCGCAACACGCACGCACGATTGCGCGTGGGCTCTCGTGCTGCTACCCTTGCACTGTTGCTCCGGACCGGCCAGGAGGCTCCCATGTGCCGATTGCCTTCCTCCTCGCTTACGCGTTTCCGCAGGTCTCTGCTGCTGGTTTCGTTTGCCCTGTCATGGGCCTGCTCCGGGGGGGGCGGAGCGGGCGGCGCCGAAGTCGTTGCTGACGGATCCGGGGATGCTCCCCCGTCTCCCGCGGACTCGCAGACCGACGCACTGCGTGGGGCAGACGCCCCCGGTGCAGACCTCCCATCCGCGGACACGGCGGAAGTGGTTCCGGACGTGATGCCCCTCGGGTGCCTCGACCCCCTCGCAGGCGTTGCCGTCGGCGCGGGCGATGCCATTCCGGACCCCGCTGAGTACCCGCCTGACGACGCATTCCTTGCCCAGGTCGACGACCTGTTTGCCAAGGCAGCAGTCGCTCCCACGCCCGTGACCCTGTCGCGGGAAGGATTCCTGGTCTACGACTTCAAGCCCGAGGACTCGCCCAGGGGCCGCCTCGCATGGGAGTCGCGGATCCGGCACGGCCACTTCGACGTCACCTCGTACCTCGAAGGCTTTCGCTCCCAGCTCGAGCAGTCGCAAGGGGACGCGTCGGTCCTGCTCTCCTTCCTGTCCGACAAGATCGACTCCTACGTCCCGCCCGATTCCGTCGAGCCTTTCGTGGGCCGCGCCCAGATGCTTGCCGCGCAGCCCGGGGCGCTGGGATGCGCACTCGAAGCCGTGGGTTCGCTCGACCCGGACCGCGAGCCGGGCGGTGCGGGAGGCGTCGACCCCACGCTGCTGGCGCTTCCGGACCCGGTGCAGCAGGACCTTGCACAATTCCTGTTCCTCGCGTATTTCGCCCGCCTGCTCCAGGAGGACGCGATGGCCGAGTGCGCGGCCTCCATCCCGCTGGACGACGTGCTCTACGCGTACTCGGTCCTCCCCACGTTCGAGGCCATGGCCGCGCCCGGGGGCCTGGAGGAGTGCGGCAGCGGCGTGGACTTCCGACAGCTCGTGCGCGGCGCCCAGGTCGCCGTGAACGCGGCTTCCGCTCTGGCGGACGCAGCCGAGAGCTGGGATCCCAAGACCTCGGTGGAAGCCGAGACCGGCCTGGGAAGGATCCGAATCGCGGGTGACGCGGACACGACCCACGCTCAAAGCCAGGGGGACTTCCTCCTCGTGCTGGACCTCGGCGGAAACGACTCCTACGTGGACGGCATGGCGACTAGCCGACCGGGGCTGCCCATCGCGATCCTCATTGATCTGGCTGGCGACGACACCTACCAGACCAAGGGAGCAGACCCCGCATTCGCAGCGGGCTTCCTCGGCTACGGCATCCTCCTGGACCGGGCCGGCAACGACACCTACGCGGGCCGCTACGACGGCGTAGGCGCCGCCTGCCTCGGAGTCGCAGTCCTCGAGGACGACGCAGGTGACGACCTCTACGATTCCATCGAAGGGGTCCAGGCGTCCGCTCACCTCGGCGTCGCACTGCTGCTCGACAAGGGGGGAAAGGACCACTACTACTCGTTCCGATCCTCGCAGGGCTTCGGATCGTACCTCGGGGCCGGGCTCCTGCTCGACCTGTCGGGCGACGACATCTACGAGGCAGAGGACGACCTCGTGCTCTACCCAGCGGCCCAGAACCCCAGCTACAACGGCAACATGTCGCAGGGCGCAGGATTCGGATTCCGCAACGACGCGGTCCCCTTCCCGGAAACCTACTCGGGCGGTTTCGGCATGCTCGCAGACCTTCAAGGCAACGACACCTACTCGGCAGGCATCTTCGCCCAGGCCGTGGGCTACTGGTTCGGCGTCGGCTTCCTCGTCGACGCGGCCGGCAACGATACGTACTCAGGCGTCTGGTACAACCAGGGCGCTGCCGCGCACTTCGCGGGCGGAGCCCAGTTGGACGCCGCGGGCGACGACTCCTACTACTGCTTCCAGGACCAATGCGCGGGCGAGGGCAGGGACTACTCCATCGGCGTGCTCATCGAGATGTCGGGCAACGACGAATACTACTGCAAGGGCGGCCGCAACGTCGGATCCGGCGACCTCTTCGGAAGCGGCATCCTCTGGGACGCGGAAGGGACCGATTCCTACCAGGACGACACCCCGTGGGCCGTCGGCTTTGTGACCACCGAGACCTACGTCGAGAACTCCTTCACCTTCGGCATGTTCATCGACTCGGGGGGAACGTCCGACACCTACACGCTTCCGGACGACCACGCGGCGGACAACTCCGTCTGGACGCAGGTCGGCAACAACAACGACGGCCAGTTCGCCAACGTCGTGGCAGTCGGCGCGGACCAGTAATCAAGCGCTACTTCGCGAGGCGGGCGATGGCCGACGCTCCCGTCGACTGTGGCAGCTTCACCGGCTTGTGTGCATCATCGGCCGGAGCGGAAGCACCGGTGGCGGTCACGGAGAGGACCGAGCTCGGCATCCGGTTTCTCGTCGAGGGCTATTGGGAGCGCTAGCTGGTGGTGACGACAGCCGCGACCAGAGAATCCGACTCTGACTACATGCACCCGGCAGAGGCTGCTACGGACCCTTCTCCAGGGAGCGGAAGAACACCCCGCAACCGGAGCCGTCCTGGCCCGCGGAAGCATCGGCCATCGCAGGCGGGCAGCTCTGCCAGGCCACGAAGAAGCGCCCGGCCCGATCCGCCGCGGCGACGGGATTGCCCTGGTTGCCTTCCGTGTGCCCGTTCACGCGGAACTCCTCGCCGCTACGTTCCAACCCCGCGGTGAGAAACTGCCCGAACACTCCGCAGCCGAACCCGTCCTGG
>Ga0233425_10002226_pt1 | contig 39263 bp, 27 predicted proteins | sample Watercolumn_Towu_2_FD_181712 | JGI IMG/M metagenome (GOLD analysis project Ga0233425, IMG submission 181712) | Freshwater microbial communities from Lake Towuti, South Sulawesi, Indonesia - Watercolumn_Towuti2014_140_MG | ecosystem: Environmental > Aquatic > Freshwater > Lake | place... | reverse complement strand
CGCCGTTGCGGCGGAAGAGGCCCTGCGCCGAATCCGACGCGATGGTGACCAGTTGGCCCGAGCCAGAGCTGGCCCTCACCTGCGCCGCCGTCCCATCGAGGAACGTCGAGACCCAGCCATCCTGTCCGGCCAGAGCACCGGGGGAGAGATGCTCGAAAGTGTGAGTGGGCGGCAGGAGACGGACGGTAGTGAGGCTCAACGCCTTGGTTGACGCGCCTTCGTCGTTGCCCGTGACACGCACGGTGAAGGCGTTCGTGCCTACCGTCCTCGGGATGCCGCTGACCACGCCTGCACTGCTCAGCGTCAAGCCATCCGGCAGGGTGCCTTCGCTCAAGGACCAGGTGTACGGTTCAACGCCCCCACTGGCTTGGAGCGACTGGCTGTAGCTCGCCCCAACGGTCCCATCAGGCAGTGGACTCAAACTGGGAATTGTGAGGGGAAGGCCGTTAATCCTCAACACGGTAAGGCCCGATGCTCCGTCCGCCACGTAGGCGGTGGTCCCCACCACCTGCACGTCAAACACGATCCCCCTGGTATCAAAATCCGCCAAGTGGACGATTCGAGCCGGGTCCCTCACATCCAGGATCCGCCCACCCGCAGCAGCATCCCCCAGGTAGGCGATCGGCCCAACCACCTGCACTGCGGTCGCAGACTTGTTGATTGGAAAATCCCCTAAGCGCATCACCGCCGCCGCGTTGCCAACATCCAGAATCTCAAGGCCACCAGACCCGGCCGCCAAGTAGGCGGTCGTCCCCACCACCTGCATGTCCATGCCCGGTACAAAGGTGTCAAACTGCCCCAATGTCTCCATTCGAGCCGGGTCGCGCACGTCCACAATCTCGAAGGTCCCCTGCTCAGTCCTGACGTAGGCAGTCGTTCCCACCACCTGCACACCCCACGCCCAACTCCGTGTGCTGCGGGCGCCCAACATCCGGACGTTGGCGGGGTTGCTCACATCCAGGATGTGGAGCCCGGCAGTCCCTTCCGCCACGTAGGCGGTCGTCCCCACCACCTGCACGCTATATGCCTGCGCCGCGAAGTCAGCGGCGTCGTAGCCTCCCAAACGCACCACTGCGGCTGGGTTGCTCACATCCAAAATCTGCAGACCGTCCCACGCATCAGCGACGTAGGCCGTCGTGCCCACCACCTGGAGGCCCATGGCAACCCCGCTGGTGTCAAAACCGCCCAAGCGCACCACCACCGACGGGTTGCTCACATCCAAAATCTGCAGGCCCGCCACGTGCGCCGCAACGTAGGCCCTGGTCCCAACGACCTGCAGTGCCCTCGCCTCGCCAACCGTGTCGAAGCTGCCAATAACCGTCGCGGACACCGTGTCGGCGGCCTGGGCGCAGGCGGCCGGGGAGGGCCAGGCCAGCGCGCCCGCCAAGGCGAGACAGGGCAGGATGCCAGGGGTAATGAGGGTTCTGAAGCTGATCCGGGCTGTCGATCGGCGCTGAGGGCATGGTTCGGGTTGTTTGACGGTCGTACGCATGCGTTCTCGTTGCCATAAGCGGCGCTTTCCGCCTAGTGACGGATGTCCCTGATAATTGTCAGGTGACAAATGTCCCTTCCCAAGCCGCGGAGGGATGTGGCACTTTGGCCGAATGAGCCATAGCCCACCGGCGGCACCCACCGGCGATGGCGGCGGCGCGGGAGGCCGCGCGCCGTCAGCGGGCACGCCACGCGCGGGGCAGCGGCGGAACCGGGACTGGACCGCCGGGGTGCCGGCGATCCTCCTGCTGGGGGGCTGCTGGCTGGCGCACGTGTTCGGGACACGCGTCGCGGATGACGTGGCGGTCAAGGAGCGCGAGCGGTTTACGGCAGAGGCGGGGCGTTGGAAGGCGTTTGTCGAGGGCCAATTGGGCCGCCACGTGATGGTGGTGCAAGGTTTGCGGGATTGGTTCACCCTCCAAGACGAGATGACCGAGCGGCTCTGGACGAACTATTTCCATGCGTTGAACGGCGCGGTCTATTATCCGGCATTCCGCGGGTTCGGCGCAGTGGAATCGATGCCCCAGCCGCTGCCGTACCTGATCGAAGCGCACTTGGCCCGGATGCGGCCGCGGTTGGGTACCAACTACACCATCCGGGCCACGTTGCCCGGAACCGACCCCGGCTCGAGTTGGTACGGCATGCCCCTGTCCTGGTTCCACGCGAACCTGCCGCGCGACACAGCGCAGCCACCGTTCCTGGACTATGGCCAGGACTTGAACCAAGTGCCGGACTTGTGGGCGGCGATGAACTGGGCGCTCGGGGAGAACCGCCCGGCGTTTGGCGCGCCGTTCGCCTTCTCGGGCGCGACGGGCACACCCCCGGCCGTGCCCGTGTTTTTGCCGGTTTATGGACGGGACTATGATCCCGGGGCCGAGATCGAACCCAGTCTCGTTGAATTGGCCCGAGCCCGAACACCCGCGGCCGTCAAAGAGGTGTACGCGCACGCCCGCGGCCACGGCTTTCTCCGCTTCCTGGTGTTCGGCCTGATGGATTTTCCCCAGTTGTTCGACCGCCACGCCCGTGGGTTTCCGCCGGATTTTGCCCTGCGCCTCAGCCTTAACGACCGCCAGGGCAGGCAGCACACGGTCTATGACGGACCCTCGGGCCGGCCGGGGCACGCGGCCTATCGCCACACGGACTCGTTGCGCCTCGGCGGGCGGGACTGGGTGATCGAGACCGAAGCCGGCCCGGGGTTCGACTCCGTGTCGAGGCGCAGGACCTACTGGATGGCCGTGTGCTCGGGTTGGGCGATTTCGTTGTTGTTGAGCGGCTTCGTCTGGAGCCAGATCGAGGCGCGCCGCAAACAGGAGCTGGCCGCCGCGGCCCTCGAGGAGGCCCGTGATACGCTCCAGGAGTTGCTCGAGGAACGCCAGCGCCTGGGCCGCGACCTGCACGACAAGACTATCCAGTCGATCTACTCGACGCGCCTGGCGCTAGGCCTCTGCCGCGAGCGGCTGGCGGGGCCTGAACCGAAACTGGCTGAGCTGCTCTCGAGCTGCGAGCTTGCCCTCGAGCGATCGATCGCCGAATTGCGCGGCTTCATTCGCGCGCGCGAGCCCGAGGCCGAAACGCCAGTGGCTCTGCCGGACGCCCTGCGAGCGGTCGCCGATCACTTGCGCCCGCTGTTTTCGGGGGCGGTTCGCCTCGAGGTGGACGAGTCGCTGGCGGTCCGGCTTTCCCCCGAAGCGGCCGCCGAGATGCTCTGCATCGCCCGCGAGGCCACCAGCAACTCGTTGCGCCACGCACAGGCGCGCGAAATCCGGCTCGAATTGCGGCCTGACGGGGCGCAGGCGCTCCTGCGATTGGCCGACGATGGCCAGGGGTTCGATCCGCAGCGCGACGGGCAGGGCCAGGGCTTGCACAACATCGCGGAGCGGGTCGCCGGGCTGGGCGGTCGATTGATCATCCAGAGCCGGCCTGGAGGGGGCACGGCCGTCGAGGTCCGCATTCCGCTGCGCGGGAAGGGAGGCGCATGAACCCGGCCTCGAGCCCGCGGCTGCGGCTGTTGATCGTCGATGACCACCAGGTCGTGCGAATGGGCTTGCGCTTGCTCGAGCAGGACAATGACTGGCTCCGCGTGGTAGGCGAGGCCGCTACGGCGGAGGAAGCGCTGCGGTTGTGCGACCTGTTGCGGCCCGACGCGGTGATCATGGACATCCGGCTGGCTGGGGGCAGCGGCACCGAGACGTGCCGCAAGCTCAAACAGCGCCAACCGGAGATCAAGGTCCTGATGCTGACCTCCTTCCTGAGTGAGGGGCTGATCATCGAGGCGATTGACGCCGGGGCGGACGGTTACCTGCTCAAGGAGTGCGACGCGGGCGAAATCGTGCGCGCGCTCCAGACGATCATGCGCGGGGGCATTGCGATGTCGCCCGAGATCAGCCAGAAGGCCCTGCGCGCACGGGTGGGGCCGCGGCGGCCCGAGCACGCGTGGGTCAAGGAGCTCAACGTGCGCGAGCTGCGCATCCTGGGGTACGTGGCCGGCGGTTTGACCAACAAGGAGATTGCCAGCGAACTCGAGTTGAGTCCGCAAACCGTGCGGAATTACCTCGAACGCATCTTCCTGAAGATGGACGTCGAGCGCCGTTCCGCCGCCGCCGTGTTGTACACGCAAGCCAAGGCCGCCGGCTTGTTAGGCAGCGGAGCGGCGCCAGTCGAGTCCGCCAGCGATGAACGGCGAGGTCGTCCGTAGTGGCCTGAGAGACCTCAGGGTCCGGCCGGCGGCTTCATTCCGTGGAAGAACAGCCACGAAATGCCCAGCCCGATCCAGATGATGAAGCCGAACAGGCAGACCACATAGACGGCCGCCAGCCGGCCGATGCCCTCTTCCCAAAGCTTCTTGAAGTTCGTAGCGGCTCCGATGCTGAAAAAGGTCAGGACGAAGAACAGCACGCGGAACAGGTCGCTCCCCGCGATTACACGTTTCGCGCCCGGAAGACCGCCCGCGCTCATCAGGCAGAAGGCTAGCAGGACGGCGAAGGTGAACAAGTAGCCCAGAATGAACTTGGGGAAGCGGTCCCAAATCTCGCGGGCCCGCACGCGGTCGCCCGTCCGCGGCTCGATCTTCGTGCACCAGATCACGGCCAGCACGAAAGACCAAATGCCGATGAACACGTCGATGAAGACCTTGACGGTGGTCGCCGTGAGGGTGACCCAGCCCTCCTTGAGCGGCACGGCGCCGGCCGCCACGGCTTTGGCCCGCAGCAGCGAATCGGCAATCGCCCCGCTGGCAATCGCCGCGCCGTCGGTCTTCACGGCCAACCCCATCCATGCACCTGCCACCAACGGATCATCATACAGGAAGCGCTGGGCCACAAACGGCAGAAGCAACAACTCGAACACCGCGAAGATCACAACGAGCGAAGAGACCATGATGGGCACGACAGGACGCGCCCGGATCGCCGCCCCCGTGGCAATGGCCGCCGAGACGCCGCAGATCGAGATGCCCGAGGCCAGCGGCGCCGCCCATTCGCGGCTGAAGCCGAACCACCTCCGCGCGACGAAATAGACCAGCGCCCAATAGATGAGGTAGGCTTCGACGATCGCGCACAGGCCGCGAAACATCACCGCCGAGGCCAGGCCGAGCGCCTCGGCGCTCTTGACGCCCAGGGACGCCCCCAGGAGCACAATCGCGGTCTTAATGTACCACTCGGGCCGGATCGCCTCACGCATCCAGCCCGCCACGCCCGGCAACAAGTTCCCTACGATCAATCCGGCCACGAGCGCGAACACAAACCCAGCCTCCCCGGTGAGATTCATCGACCACGGGATGCCAAGTTTCTTGAGTTGATCTGTAGTCGCGGCGATGTAGGCGAAATGGCCCGCGGCCCAGCAACCATAACTCAGGAAAAAGAGCAGCGTGAACCCGGCGAGGAATCGGCGGCTGTTAGCTCCCAATAAACGCGCGCCCACCCCGAGCAACGCCGTCATGAAGAGATACGTGAGCAGCAGCGAAGCCCATCCTGGCAGACCCGCAAACCCGGTCGAGACGGGCGCCATGATCTTGCCGGGCGCCAGCCAGACGCTGGTCTTCACCACCCAACCGAAAACGTCGAGGCCCGCGAGGTTGCCAAGGGCAAGCGCGAACACCAGCAACCCCAACGCCACCGCCAGCGAATCCTCGCTCACACGCGGCCGGGGGGGCGAGGCGCCGGGTCGAGGTTGGGGCGCGCCTGGCGAGGACTCCATGTGGCCCCGTGATTCAGCTAGGCGGCGGCCGCGGCGGGCGGCCACGAGGAGATGGAAGCACCCGCCCCTGCGGGTGCAGAACGAGCCAGTGGCGCCTGCACCGGTCGGTCGCCGATTTCGCTGGCCAGGCCGGCCCAGGCCTTGAACACCGAGCGCCCGGCGCGATGCAGGCACTCGAGGTGCCGCGGAATCCCGCCGATGATCTCGCGCGCAGTCAGGCCCGCCTCGCGCAGCTCGGGTTTGAACGCGCGCGTCATGTCGCGGATGATCGGCCGGTTGACCTCGAGGTGGAAGAGGATGCCATAGGCGGCCGTCCCGTAGGAGAACGCCTGGCAGGCCGTCAACTCGGAGGACGCCAGCGCCACCGCCCCTCGCGGCAACTTAAAGACATCGCCATGCCAATGGTAACCCAAGAACGACTTCTCGACCCCGCGCCAGAGCCGGTCCTTCGCGGCGGCGCGGGCAAGGGTGATCGGATGCCAGCCGATTTCCTTGCGCTGGCCGGGGCTGACCTTCGCCCCGAGGGCCGCCGCCAGCAACTGGCTGCCCAGGCAGACACCCAACACCGCCTTGCCCTCCTTCAACGCGTGTTCGATGAGTCGCAGCTCCTGCCGGAGGTAGGGATAGCGTTCCTGCTCATACACCCCCATCGGCCCGCCCATCACGATGAGCCCCGCTTGATTACCCAGGCCCCGTGGAATCCGCTCGCGCCGAAACGGCCGGACGTAGTTGACCGTGATCCCCTGCTGGATCAGCACCTCGGCGAGCAGGCCGAGGGTCTCGCAAGGGGCATGTTGGATGGCGCAGACGGCGGTCATGCTTGGGCTCGTCGGGCGAGAATCATGTCCCGGCCAGCCATGTAAAGGAGTGCGGTCAAGATCAGGAACGGGATCAGCGCCAGGCAATCCGACAACGCGCCCTCGGCGAACGGGTTCGCCGCGGCTAGCCGGCCGACCCAGGCCTTGAACACTGCAAGCCAGTGCGGGAAACCGACCGCGGTCGGGTTCGAATCGGCTAGTCCCTCCATGAACGCGATGAGAATGCCCGCGATGGCGCCGCCGGCGATGTAGCCGGAGGCCAGCAACACGCCCGAGCTCTTGTCGCCCTCGGCCACAAGTTGTTCCTCGCTGAGCCTGGCGGCCCGGTATTTCTTGCGCAGGTACCGGTCCACCAACCAGCGCACGAGTCCGCCTATGAAGATTGGGCTCGAGGAGGAAAGCGGCAGGTACACCCCCACCGCGAAGGCGAGCGAGGGCAGCAGCGACATCTCGAGCACGAAGGCGATCATCACCCCGAGCAGAACCAGGCCCCAGGGAAGCTGCCGGCTCAGAATCCCCTTGATGATGTAGGACATCAAGGTGGCTTTCGGCGCGTCGAACTTCGTGACCGTGCTCTTGTCGGGGCGCACGCGGTAGTTGCCGTTGATGCCCGGGTCCACGAGGTAAACCGGTTTGCCGGCGTCGTCCACGAGGTAGCGCCCGGGCGGGCCAAGTTTTTCGTTCGTGTTGTGCCACACAAGGTAGGCGCGGTTGTCGGCGGCGGCCTGCGGGCCTTTCAATCCCTCGCGGTGTTTCAGGGTCGAAGGCTCCGCGCGCAGCGTGTCCGGAAAACCCGGCTCCGACGCGAGCGGGACATAGACGGTGGCCGCTTCGTTCAACGTGAGGAGAATGGGACCGAGGACCAGCGCCGAGGCCAGCGCGCCGATCAGGATCGCCACCTGTTGAGCGCGCGGGGTCGAGCCGACCAGGAACCCGGTCTTGAGGTCCTGCGAAGTCGTGCCGCCGTTCGACGCGGCGATGCAAACGATTCCGCCCACCGAGAGCGCCGTGACATAGTAGTCGCTCTGAGTCCAATTCAGGGTCAGGAAGATCAGACACGTGAGCAACAGGGTGGCCACCGTCATGCCCGAGATGGGGTTGGACGAGGAGCCGATCTCACCCGTGAGCCGCGAGGAAACGGTGACAAAAATGAAACCGAAGACGACGATCAGCAGGGCGCCAACCAGGTTCATGTGCAACGGGGGCGACACGGTGATGGCCACCAGGAGACCGATGATCCCCACCAACACGAACTTCATCGAGAGGTCGCGGTCCGTCCGCGCCTTCGCGGCGACGCCGGTTCGGGCGGCGTTGAAATCGCGCAGGCCCTCGCGCAGGCCGTGCCAGATAATCGGCAACGAGCGCAGCACGCTGATGAGGCCCCCCGCGGCCACCGCGCCGGCGCCGATGTAGAGGATGTACGCCCCCCGGACCTGGTTTGGACCCATCTCGCTGATCGGCACCGTCCCCGGTGGCACCAGGCCTGCCACATGATCGCCGAAGAACTTGATCGCCGGGATGAGCACCAGGTAGGAGAGCACGCCCCCGGCGCACATGATCGCGGCGATCTGCGGCCCGATGATGTAACCGACCCCCAGCAACTCCGGTGAAATCTCGACCGACACCGATGCGCCCTTGAACGGGGGTCCGAAGACCTTCTCGGGTGTGTCCTTCCAGAGCCGGAACAAGACCATCGCAGTCTTGTAAAACAGTCCGATGGCGAAACCGGCGAAAATGGTGGCGGGATTGGTCTCGCTGACGACGCCGGCGGCGGACACCGCGGCGGTCTCGGCTTTGGCCGCGGCGGACCCCTTGGCCCGGGATTCGGCTGACGCCCCGGCTTTGAGGACCTCGGCGCAGGCCGTGCCCTCAGGATACTTGAGACGGCCGTGTTGCGCCACGATCAACGCGCGTCGCAACGGGATCATCAGAAGGACCCCCAGCAAGCCACCCAAAACCGCGACCAGCATCACCCGCCCGAGCTCGAGGTCAAAGCCCAGGATCATGATCGCCGGCATGGTCACTCCCAGTCCGAAGGCGATCGATTCGCCGGCGGAACCAGCGGTTTGAACGACGTTGTTCTCGAGGATGGTGGTTTCGCGCAAACCGCACTGGGCCAACAACTTAAATATCGTGATGGCGATCACAGCCACCGGTATCGAGGCGCTCACGGTCAGGCCCACCTTGAGGACGAGGTAGAGGGACGATGCGCCAAACACCATGCCAAGGACCGTGCCCACGAGGACCGGCACCACCGTGAGTTCGGGCAGAACTGTCTCGGCTGGAATGTACGGGTGAAAGGCGGCGGCCTCCGGCCCGCCGCGGGCGGCCGACTCGCGCTGTGATTCGTTCCCGGATGTGTGCATGGCGCAAGGAGAACTGGTTTGGGCGCTGAGGCTAGCGGGCGCCGTCCCGCGAGGCCAGTCCCAAAACGCGCGAAATAGTGCTTGCCGTTCGGGCCGGGCTGTGGCTAGTTTCCCGGCTCTTTATTTTTGAATCAGGTGATTTATGGCACGCATTTGTGAATTGACCGGCAAGGGCCCGATGAAGGGCAGCATCATTTGGCGCAGCGGCAAGCCCAAGAAGCAGGGCGGCATCGGCACCCACGTGACCGCCATTACCAAGCGCCGGTTCCTGCCGAACTTGCAGCGGGTTAAGGCGATTGTCGATGGCGAGGTCCGTTACATCCGGGTAGCCGCCTCCGCCATCAAGAAGGGCCTGGTCACCAAGGCGCCCAAGCGCAAGTGGAAGAAGGGCGAGGAAGCGGCGGTCAAGTCCTGAGTTGAATTTGTCGCTTGAGTGTTGGCGTCAGTTGGAGGAACCAACGCTCGCCCTCACCGCCGCCTTCGTCACCGCAACGTCGAGCAGGCGAAAACTGGCGTAACCGCGACCGATCAAGTCGGGACTACGGCGGGCCAGGCCTGCCCTCCCCTGGGAGGGTGAACCGCACTCGTCACTCGTCACCTGTCACTAATCTTACCTTGCGGCTTCACCGAGAGGACGCCCGGTAGAAACGCAACCGCGCGCCGCCTGCGCCTGAGTCGAACACGTTCGTGCTCGCGCCAGCCAGGGTGACCCTGGCGAGCAGGGCCCACGTCCGGAAATCGAAGGTTGCCTCGAGTTCATACGTCTGACCCGCCTGCCCTAAGACGCTCACGGTGGGCGCGGTTATCCCCGGGGAGAATGCCAGCCGCAGGAAGGGCGGCACGATTTCCAATGGGGCCGTCTGCACGATGGTCGCGAATCGACCCACCGCCATAAACGTCCCATTGACATAGGCAACGCTGCCCAGGGCGTTATCGGTGCCCGCAAATCGGCGCGTCCAACTCATCCCGTCGGTCGAGGTCAGAATCCCACCCCGCTGTCCGCCCGCGGTCATGAACACGCCCGCCCCGAACGCGACGTCCACGAGGAACTCGCTCGAGCTCGAGGCTGGCCGCGCCCACTCGAGGCCGTTGGTCGAGGTGAGGATCGTCCCCTGTTCGCCCACGGCGACGAACATTCCGTTGCCGAAAGCGACGTTGCTCAGGAGGGCGAACTCATCGACCACCACTTGCCGCCACGAAGCGCCGTCCGGAGAGGTCAGGACCAGCGTGGTGGCGCCGCCGTCGGGTTGTGGCAAACCGCCGACGGCCACGAACATCCCGTTCCCATAGGCTACTCCCGATGCCCCCGGCAAGGCCGCGTGCCGCTTCCAGGTCAGACCGTCGGGTGAAGTCAGGGCCGAGCCGCCGTCGGTCACGGCCACGAACTGGTTGCCGCCGAAACAGATGTCCGTGAGTGTTTCGGTTGTATCCGACTCGAGCCGCGTCCAGGCGAGGCCGTCCCGGGAGGCAAGGACGGCCCCTGCCTCACCCACGGCTACGAATCGCCCGGCGCCGAAGGCAACCTCGGTGATAGCTACGTTCACGACGGGGCTCGAGAGGCTCCAACCCAAACCGTCCGACGAACTCAGGACGGTGCCGTTGGCGCCAACCGCCACATAGACTCCGTTGCCATGAGCGCACCCAAGAAGCGTGGCGACCGGTCCCGCCCTCTGCCTGGTCCAGCTCGTGCCGGTGCTTGAAGTCAGCATCTCGCTCCCCTCGCCGACCAGGACGAACGCGCCGTCGCCATAGGCCGCCTTGAACAGGCCGGCAGGGGTTCCGGACGGCGAACGAGTCCAAGCAGCGCCGGACGACGAGGTCAGGATAACTCCGTTTGCGCCGACGGCGGTGAAGCGGCCTTCAGCGAACGACACCCCCAGCAGGCTGAAGACCACCCCGGAGTCGCGGGCGGTCCAGTTCAACGCGTCGGTGGAACTGAAGATGCCGCCAGAAGCATCCACCGCCACAAACAGACCCTGGCCGAACGTGATGCCGGTCAGGTCGGATCCGAGCCCCGAGTTCTGAACCTCCCAAATGAGACCGTCACTCGAGGTGACCACCGTGCCCCCCTGCCCCACTGCGACGAAAGTCCCGTTCCCAAATGTGACGGCGTAGAGCCGAAGGCCATTCTCGATGAAAGCGAGCGCCCAGTTCACTCCGTCGGTCGAGGCGAGAGTGACGCCGAAATCGCCGACCACGACCCACGTACCGTTGCCGTGAGTGACGCCTATCAGGGCGGAGCCGACGTTCGAGGTCAGCTTCGCCCAAGCCAGTCCGTCGGTCGAACTGGTGATGAGTCCGCCGGTGCCGACAGCAATGAAGCGCCCGTCGGCCCAGGTCACGTCCAGGAGGCTGGCCGTGGTGGGCAACCTCTGGGCCAGCCAACGAACATGGTCGGCGGAGGTTAACACCGTGCCCAGGTTGCCGACCGCCACAAACGCCCCGCCACCGTGGGTGACGCTGTTGAGCCGGTTGCCCTGCGGCAACGGATTGCACCAATGCCAGGTGTCGAGCAGACTGGCCGCGCGCCCCACAACGAGCGCCTGGCAGAGCCAAACCGCGAGGCACAGTCGGAGCAAGCCGGGCAAACAGGATGAGCGGGCGATCAAGAACACGCTCCCATCATCCACCCTGGACGGACAGCGCGCAACCCGAGCCGACCCCCCGAGGCCGGATCGGCCCGGCAGGGCGCCGGGCTTAGAGCAACTCCTGGACGACCGCGCGGGCCTGCTCGTCGGAAACCCCCAACGGCCGGAACGCCAGCGGACCGCCGTCGGCCAGGACCGGCTCGAGTTCATCGAGGGCCGGCAGGTCGGTCCGCTTCCAGAACAAGCCAATGGGGATCTTCTCGCCCCACTTGAACCCTTTGTCCACGGCGGCGTGAAAATCGGCCGGGTCGTGGCCCTGGTCTTCGAGGATCTCGACGCGCTGGTTGAAGAACTGGTACGTGTTGTCCTTGTTGTAAGTGACACACGGGCTGAAAACATCCACGAGGGCGAAACCGCGATGGGAAATGGCGCCCTTGAGCAGCTCGACCAGGTGTTTCTGTTTCCCGCTGAAGCCACGCGCGACGTAGGTGGCGCCGCCCACGATGGCCATCGGGATCGGGTTGATCGGGTTCTCGACGTTTCCGAAGGGAGTGCTCTTGGTCTTCATGCCCTTGACACTGGTGGGCGAGGTCTGCCCCGTGGTCAAGCCGTAGATCTGGTTGTCCATCACGATGTACGTGAGATCAACATTCCGGCGCATCGTATGCACGAAGTGATTGCCGCCGATGCCAAAACCATCGCCGTCGCCGCCGGTGCAGATGACCGTCAGATCGTGGTTGGCGAGCTTGACACCCGTGGCGACGGCCAGGGAGCGCCCGTGGAGCGTGTGCATGCCGTAGGTGTTGATGAAGCCCGGCAAGTTCGAGGAGCAACCGATGCCGCTGATGACCACCACCTGGTGCGGCGCCAACCCCAACTCGAACAGGGCCGTTTGCAGCGCGTTCAGGACCGAAAAGTCCCCGCAGCCCGGGCACCAATCAGGGTGCACCTTGAACTTGTAGGCGTCCTTGCCGGGCTTGGCCGCGGGGACAATTGGCGCGGCTTCTTCGATAACAGTGCTCATAGGATGGATGGCTAAACGAGAATCTCATGAACCGGCACCGACAAACGGGTCTTGCCGGCCAACTGGTCCTTCACGGCGTTGACGATATGATGTGGCATGAACGGCTCGCCGTCGTACTTGCGGATGTGGCCGTGAGCCGCGAAACCGGTTTCGGAGCGCAGATACCGGGCGAACTGCCCCGAGTGATTGTTCTCGACGATGATGACGTGCTTGCTGGCGTTGAGCACGCGCGCCACCTCCTCGGCGTGGAACGGCACGATCCATTTGATGGCGAGTTGATTGGCCACGATCCCCTCGTCGGAGGCGAGTTTCTCGACCGCCTCGCGGATCACGCCTTCGGTCGAGCCCCAACCGGCAAGCGTGACCTGGGCGTTGGCCGGGCCCACCAATTGCGGCGCGGGGATTCGCGCAAGCGCGTCCTGAAACTTGCGCGCCCGCTTTTCCACCATGATCCGGCGTTTGTGCGGATTGGTGAACTCGTCGCTGATGAGTGTGCCGTCCTCGTCGTGCTCGTCGGTGGCGACCACATGGATGTGGCCGGGCACTCCGGGAACCGCGCGCGGCGAGATGCCGCTCTCGGTGATCTTGTAGCGCAGATAGCTGCTGTCGTTGGCGCCGCCCAGGGGGTTGGCGCTGCCATTGCCGTTCGGAAAGATGATCTCGCCACGGTCGATCGGCGGGTGAAAATCCAAATCCGCGGGGTCCACACTCGCGGTACCCTCGGAAATCAAAAGATCGGACAACACCAGGCCCGGGCATTGATAGCGGTCGCACAGGTTGAACAACTCGGGAATCGCGCGGAACAGATCGAGTTGGGTCGAAGGCGCCACGATGAAGCGCTGGAAGTCCCCTTGCCCAGCCCCGAGCAACTGCCAGAGGTCGCCCTGCTCGGTCTTGGTCGGCACGCCCGTAGCGGGTCCAGCCCGTTGCACGTCGATGCACACCAGCGGCACCTCGATCATCCCGGCCATGCCGACGGCCTCGCTCATGAGCGCGAAGCCGCCACCCGAGGTGGCGCACATCGCGCGGCAGCCGGCATGAGCGGCGCCGATCACCATGTTCATCACCCCGATCTCGTCCTCGACCTGCCGCACCATCATGCCCAACTGGCGGGCATGGCGGGCCATCCACATCAGCACGCCGGTCGAAGGGCTCATGGGGTAGGCCGCATAGAATTTCACCCCAGCCGCCGCTCCACCCATCGCGGCCGCTTCGTTGCCGGTCACGATCCCGAGGGCCCGATCCAACTTCGGCGCTTTGAAGGGGAAGGCGGTGAAATGCTGCGCGGCGTAGTCGTAGCCCGCGCGCGCGTACCCCACGTTCTGGGCGATGACTGCCTCGCCCTTCTTCTGAAACTGTTTCTGCAGCGAGGACTCGAGCGGCTCGAATTCGATCCCCAGCATTTGGAGCGTGGCCGCCACCGCGACCGTGTTGCCTGCCAGCTTGTCGCCGCCCGAAAGCTGTTTCATCGGCATGGGGCACAGTTGCACTCCGGGGGCGGTGTCGCCGGGCTTGATTTTCTCGGCGTCGTAGATCACGCACGAGCCCGCCGTCATCAGTCCGAGGTGCCGGTTGACCGTGTCCTGGTTGAGGGGAATCAGAACATCCAGGCGGTCCCCCATGCTCCGCACCGGCCCGTCACTGGCACGAATGGTCAGGAAGGTGTGACCACCGCGAATGATCGACTGGTAGGCGTTGTAGGCGTTGAGGTTGAGACCGCGCCGGGCAAAGATGCGCGCCAGGATGTTTCCCGGCGTGGCGATGCCTTGACCCGCCTCACCGCCGATGCCGACTGCAAAATCCACTTTGGCCATAGAGCAAAACTACTTGGTGCAATCAAAAAAAACCTGCCGCGACCGCAGCCGTGAGCAGATTGACCGGAGCCTAGCGAGGGGCGGGCCCGGGTGCAAGTGGTTTTAATGCTTATCATGAGCCAGGCGCGAAATAGACCCGCTTAGCAACCAACCGGTCCCGCCAAATTGTCTTTCCCCGGGCTCGCCCAGGTGGCTATCCTCGCGAACGAGCACGCCCATCTGAACCGAGCCGACCACGCGCATGATCTCAGACAAGTCCGGCGAAACCGAGCGCCATTTGAGCCAGCTCCGGCTGCTGCTGGAGGAGCTGTGCTGCGACCTTTGCCTGTTTGACCACGTGGCCGAGGGGACGGCACCGCCGGAGCGCATCGTGGTGGACCGGGAAGTGCCGCTGGAGGAGACCGGGGCGTTTGCGGACATTCGGGTGACGGCCCCCGGCCAGGCGCCGTATTTCGTCGAGATCAAGTATGCCTACACGCGCGAGCAGATCCGGACGCATCTGCGGCGCAAATACGGACGGCTGGGGCCCGAGTCACGCGGGGCGTCCCGCGTGGTGGTGGTGGTGGACGCCGATGACGAGACGGCCGAGCAGGAACTGAAACCTGACCTGCGCGAGCAAATCCACCCGAGCCTCGAAGTTCAGTTGTGGACCGAGGCGCGCTTGCGCGCCCTCATCCGGCAGCGGTTTGGGGTTGAAGTGCGCTCGATCTCGGAAGAGGACCTGCTGGAGGCGCGCGTGGCAATCGATCGCGCGAAAGGCTTTTACGCTTTCGGCGGCCAGTCGCCCGAGACCTACGTGAACGACCCGCTCCGCTCGGAGCTTCTGTTTCATTTCGATTTCTGGCGCCTGCGCCAGCTTCGCGAGGCGCACTCGCTGGCCCCGCAAGACATCCTCCGCACGGGCGCGTACGACAGCGTAGCAGTGGTGCTCTCGGACCTTTGCTCGTTTTCGGGCTATGTGCGCGACACGCCGGAGCAGGACTTGATCCGGCACTGCCTGACCTCGTTCTACTCGAAAGCGCGCTACGAGATCATCAAGAAGGGCGGCATGCTCTACCAGATCATTGGCGACAGCGTGGTGGGGCTGTTTGGGATTCCCGACCGGCGGGCGGATTCGCTGCGGGACGCGTTGCTGGCCGCCCGGGGGTTGATGAGCGTGAGCGCCTCGGTGTCGCACCATTGGCAACGGCACATCGACCACCTGCAGCCGGCCAGCGGCTGCCGGATCGGCATCGCGCTGGGGGACCTCCAGATCGTCTCCTACCGGCCCTTCAGCCGCACGCACATCGGGGCGATCAGCGATGCGATCAACATCGCCGCACGGCTGCAGAAGGTCGCCGAGCCGAACGAAGTCGTCGTCAGCAACACATTCTACAGCCAGCTCGACCCCGTGCTCCAGGCGCCCTTCCGCGAAATGGAGCCGGTTGAGGCCCACAACCTCGGGCGCATCCGCGCCTGGAAGCTGCCCGCCTAACGCGGACTGCGCGGCCGGGGCGTCGAACCTGGCGTGCCGGGTGATGGGGCGATGCGCGGGCGCGCCTTTTCGCTGCCGCCTTTTCGCTTGACCGGATAGCCGGAAGGGCAAACCCTGCCGCTGATCCTTGGCGGCTCATGGCCGGAGCCGGGGATAAGACGATAGGATGCAGATCTAGTTGACAAACCGGCGCCGGGCGATGGGAACCCACCCTGCCCCGCCTTGCCCTCGACACTGTCAAAGTTATGAACAACCCAACGCCAGCCAACCCGCGCCGCACGGTCCTTTGTGTGGCGGTGATCTTCTTATTGGCAGGATGTGCGACGCAACGGACGCTCATGGTCGAATCGACACCCCAGGGCGCGACGGTGGTGCTGGACGGCTCGCGCCTCAGCGGTGGCACCCCCCGCAAGATCGAGAAGCTCAACTTCAGCAAGAGCGAATCGCATCGCATCGGCGTCGAGAAGGAGAACTACCAGCCGCAGCAGCGGTTTCTGAGCCTGGAACAGGCGCTCACGGAGGCGAAATCGGCCTCCCAGCCGTGGGTGGTTTCGTTTCGGCTCGAGGAAATCCGCCGCGAGATTCCCGTGCAGGTCGAGGCGAACGTCGAAGGCTTCACGGTATCGGTCAACGGCGCCGCGGTGGCAAGTCCCACGGCTGCGCAGACGCTCGTGTTCACCCGCGCCCCTGGCAGCGAAGAATGGAGCCGGGTGGCCGTGCGCGTCGAGAAAGCCCCAACCCATAAGGCCAAGGAAATGCGCTTGAGCCCGGACGATGCGGAACGTCTTGCCAAAACGGCCGCGGGCGTGGGCCGGTTGGCGATGCAGTTGGACGAAATCCGTCGTGAAGTGAGCGTCGAGTTCAAGAGCAACGTCGAGAAGGCCGAGGTTCTTCTGGGTGAAAACAAGCTGGGTGAGACCCCGCTCAAGGCCACGCTCATCTTCACGCGGGCGGATGCCGCCAGCCCCTGGAACACCGCGCAGATCAAGGTCCAGAAAGAAGGCTACGAGTATCGGGCGGGAGCGGCGGCGGCGACGCCCGCCTTTGTGCGCGCGCTGCAGCCGGACGAGGCGGCCAAGGGCATCGTGGCGGATGCGTTCGTGCCCGTGAAGTATTGCCTGACGCCGGTGCGCAGCTTCGAGGTGGCGGCGGACAAGCTGACCGTGAAGACCAACCAGATTTGGGCCACGGTCGATACCCAGCCCGACAAGGTGACGAAGGTGCCAGCGCAGGCCTCGAGCCTCATCGTCTCGCGGTTTGCCATGATGCCGGGCGGCGACAAGTTCGTGCTGGCGGTGCCCAAGTGGGAGGCCGTGGCCGGCGGCGTACCGGAATTGGTGGGGGCCAACCTGGTCATGGTTCAGGCCGCCACGGGCGCCCTCACGCCGCTGACCTCCGGCCGCGATTTCGCCATCGACCCGTTTGTCAGCAAGGACGGCAAGTACGTGTATTACTCGAGCGACCGCCAGGGCACGCGCTCGATCTGGCGCATACCGGCCGGCACCCAGGTCTCCTTTACGCGCATGACCGGCACGGGCGAATCGATCGACACCGAGCCGGCGGTGTCACCCGACCCGGACAACCAACGGCTCGCCTACACCTCGCGGCGGATCGGCGCGCCCTCGACCTCACCGAGCTACATTTGGATCGCCAACGGCGACGGCACCCTGCCAACCCAGGTGAAGGAGGGACGCAGCCCCGCCTGGTCGGAAGACGGCAAGAAGGTCGTCTTCGTTTCGCCGGAGGGCCGCATCTCGACGATGAAATGGGACGGAACCGAGGCAACGGAACTGACAACCCGCGAGGAGCAATGCGCCTACCCCATCTGGATCGGGAAGTACATCGTCTATGTTTCCAACCAGGTCCTCAATGACCAGAAGGAGCGCAACCTGGACCTGTTCATCATGCGCGATGATGGCAGCGAGAAGGCGCAGCAACTCACCGCCAATGGATCGTTCGATACAGCGCCGGCTTCGGTGCCGGATGCGAAGACTCCCAACGTGCTGTACTTCTTCTCGAACCGCGAAGCACGGCAACGCGGGGATGATTCGCTGCGCGTCTTCCAGATGGAGTTCAAGCCGCCGACGCTGTAAGCGGCGGGTGGGTCCTACGATGGTGTGGCGCGGCCGCCTGGTCCGGTAGCCGCCGCGCGGATCCCCTGGGCCGTTCCGGCTCGAGTAGCGCGCCCGGCCGGCGGCGATCCTCACGCTCCCTACGGCACAGGCCAGCCGTGCCCCGGCTACCGGGCGGGCCTTGGGCCGGGGTCGAGCACGCACCGAAAGCCCAGGTTCGGTTTGAAAAGGCTCGGCCCGAGGCTGTCACGATAGGTGGCCAGGAGCCGTTCGCGGTTCACGTCATCGAACGCTGCGTCCCGAACGACCCGGTAGTTGCGCACGGGCTCGTAAAGATCGAGGCACCACTCCGCGACGTTCCCCCCGACATCGTGCAGACCAGCGGCATTGGGTGGGAATTGACCGACCGGCGCCAGGCCCGAGAAGGGGTCGGTGGGGAATTCCCCCAGGATGCGGTCCGAGCGGTTCTTCCGACGGATTCCGCGGTCGTCGTAGTTGCCCACCAGGCGCCTGCCGAGGGCATTGGTGCCCCACAGATAAAACGGCTCCGGTCTGGCCAAACCGTTCTGTCCGCGCCGTTCGGGGGTGTCCCCAGCCTCCTGGGTCAGTCCGACGGAGGCGCCCCATTCCAGATCGGTGGGCAAGCGGTAAGACTGGTTCGGAGCCAGCCGCTTGGCCGCCCGTTCCTTGGCGGTGAGCCAGGCGCAGAAGTTCGTTGCCTCAGCCCACGAGACGTTCACCGCAGGCAGGTCGGACCTGGCGGCCTCCTTGGGTTGCTGCCAGGTCAGCCTCCTGTTGGGCCAGGTGCGATCGTCCACGAACAATCGAAAATCCTGAAACCGGGTCTCGAACTTCGCCACCAGCACGTCGATCCCTTCCACCGGGAGGAAGGCCATGTTCAGCGTCAAGTTAGTCCAGCGCTGTCCCGGTTGGGGGCCCACGGGGCGCGGCGGCGGCGAAGGCGGCGGGACGACCGGCGGAGGCTGCACAATTGGTGCGGGAGAAGAGACGGTCCCCGAGGTCTGGCCGGTCTCCTGAAGGGCAGGCGCAACCACGGGAGGGAGGGAGACGAGGTTGGTCGGACCGGGCTCGACTCTCGGGACCACCGGTCTGACGACATTCGTGGGTGCTTCTGGGGCTGGAGGCTGCGCGGTGGCAACGGCCGGGGCCGGCTCGGGCACCGGAGCATTGGTGCCCTGCCGTGGCTCGGCGCGAGCCCACGGCAGCGGCCGGCCTCGAAGGTAAAAGTGCCAGTAGCCCACGCCGAGCGCCGCCAGCACCAGCACTCCCACGAGCGCGGGCCAAACGCGGCGTCGCGGCCGCTTGGGGATCGGTCCGTCGCCCTCCGAAGCCCGGTCTGGGGCCTCAACCGCGCCCGCGGCACGTCGAGCGGCGGGGGCGCTGCTCGCAACACGTTTCGTGTCCCCCTTGACACTCTGAGCTGCGGGTCGGCTCGCGTCGTCGGCAGGCGGGCCGGGGGCCGGCAGCGGCGCCCCAGGGGGCTTCGGCATGAAGGCCGTTCCCGCCAGTCCCGACCGCTCCGCCACCTCACGTGCACTTTGGGGACGTTGGCCCGGGTCCTTGGCCAGGCAGGCGGCGATGACGGCTTCCCATTCCGGAGGCACGTCCGGCACGCCGAAGACGCACAGTTCACGGCGCCGCGCAGCCAGGGTGGGCGGCGGCAACTCGCGCACCTGGAGCGAAATGTCACCCGAGAAGAAGGGCGGTTTCCCGGTGAACAATTCGTAGAGTGTCGCCCCCAAGCCGTAGATATCATCCGAGACGGTGGGTTTCTGACCCAGCATCTGCTGCGGACTCATGTAGGAGAGCGTGCCGCTGGTCGCCGGGCTCTGGGTGATCCGGCTCACCGAGTCCACCAGGCTGCGGGCGATGCCGAAGTCCGTGACCTTGAGTTCGCCCTTTTGGTTCACCATCAGGTTGGCGGGCTTGAGGTCGCGATGAACCACCTGCGCCTTGGTGTGAGCGTATTCGAGCGCCTCGCAGAGTTCCTGCACGTGTCCCCTGATCGAGTCCACCGAATAGACCTCGCCAGGTTGGTCGCCGCGGCGATTGGCGAGGGTATCGCCATCGACATACTCCATCGCGATGGCAGCGTAGGAATCGTCGTGCACCAGGTCATAGACACGGACGATATGATGATGATTCAACTCGAGGCAGCGCCGGGTCTCACGCTTGAGCTCCTCGACCGCGCCGCGGTTGTACGCAACGATGTCCGGGAAGAACTTCAAGGCCACGTCCCGCTCCAACTCGCTGTCGTGTGCCAGCCACACGATCCCCATGCCGCCACGCCCGAGTTTCCGTTTGAGGGTATAGCGACCGAACATCACCTGGCCAGGGGCGAGGCTCCCCACCGGCACCGCGCCGACGGCTACCGGAACCGCCGCTGGCGCCGGGGCCGGTGTCTGGCGCGGCGTCAGGGGGCTTGCCGGCGCCGGGGTCGGCGCGGGGGTGGGAGTCAACCGCGGCGTGGGCGGCCCGTCGGCTCTCGCGCCCGGTGTTGGGCGCGGGAGTTTCCACAGGGGCGCGAGCGGGGGCCGAGGGGTCGGTTGGGGCCCCGGGGGAATCGCACCGCCGGCCGAGCCGCCGGGCGGCGGAACGTGCGCGACCGGCCGGGGCGTGGGTGGCGGTTGCGGCACGGGCCGTGACGGCGGCATCGGTGGCCCCGGTCCAACCGGTGCCGCGGCCGCGCCCTCGGGCAAAGCCACCGGAGCAAGCGGAGCGGGAGGCGGCGGTTCGGCAGGCACGGGGGCAGCGGCCGGTTTCGGCTCAGGCGAAGCGGACCGGGCCGATTCCACAAATCCGGCGCCGAAAACACGATCCAACTCATCCTCGATCTTCTCGACCTCCGCCTGGAACTCCTCGTCCCCGAGAGACTCGGCCTGCCTGACCAGGCCACGATAAAGCCGCTGCGTCTGGCGGCGGTTGCCCTCCGCCGCGCACTTCCGAACGGCCTCGCGGTCGTCGCGGAATTGGCGGACCACATCGAGCAAGGCCACGATGGCGCCACGTTCCTCCCAGTGCTGAAGCTCACGGGTGGCCATGCGCAGCACCGGGCTGCTCGGGGGCACGCCTTTCTGCTCAAGATCGGCAATCCGCTGTTGGACCTCGGCCTTCTTGCGATCGGTCAGGGCTTGGACGGCCGCCCAGGTGACCGTGTGCTCCTCGCCCGCCCAGGCGCGAGACTTCACCCGCACCGCCTCCTCGAGTTTCTCCCAGGAAGCGTCCCGGCTGCACCCAGCCCACACGCGAAGTTCCCGCAGGGTCATCACGTGCTCCGCGCGGCCACGGCGAGGTCGGTTGGCTGGTCCCACATACCGGCGCGAGCCTAGTCCCGGCGCGGGTGAACACAATCTCAAACTCGCCCGCCACGACACGGCGACGGCGCGCTGGCGCTGGCGTGGGCGAGGACCCGACTCAGGGCCCCGCGCCCCGCCGACCTCAAGCCGCGTGGGCTGCGAGAGCTGGAACGAATGTGACAAAGGACTGTGACATGTGTCTCAGCTTATTGTTACTTCCGGATTCCCCAAACTTTGCTTGGCATTCGCCCGCCGCGCGTCTGCAATGCGCTCATGACCGGTGCATATCGTTGTTGGGCGGAAGTGGACCTGGACGCCATGCGCGAGAACCTGGCCTGGCTGCGGCACCGGGTCGGGCCCGGTGTCATGATCCTGACCGTAGTCAAGGCCGACGCCTACGGCCACGGCCTCAAGCCCATCGCCGCGTTGCTCATGCAGAGCGGCACGGACATCTTCGGGGTGGCGAACCTGGCGGAAGCGGAGGCAATCCGAAGCGTTGGCCAGGGCTGGCCGATCCTGATCCTCGGCCCCTGCCTGCCCGGTGAAGTGGCTCGGGCCGTCGAAGACGACATCATGCCGACGATTTCATCGCTCGAGGAGGCCAAACTGTTCTCCGCCGCCGCCACGAAACTGGGCCGGGTGGCGCGCGTGCACGTGAAAGTCGATACGGGGATGGGGCGCCTAGGGGTGGCGCCCAGCCAGGCGATCGAGTTGATCGAGCGCGTTCAGGGATTGCCCGGGCTGCGGCTGGAAGGACTATGCACTCACTTTGCCGCCGCGGAGGACGATGCCGCGTTCACGCGCCAACAAGTCCGGCGCTTCCGCGGATTACTCGGCGAACTCGAGGGCGCCGGCATTCGGGTCGCGCTCATCCACGCCAGCAACAGCGCCGCCCTCCTCCATCAGCCGGACACGCGCTTCAACATCGTGCGCCCGGGGCTGCTGGTCTATGGGGTGGCCCCGCCGGGCCGGCGGCGGCTGGACCGGCTCTTCCAGCGCCGCCTGCGGCCAGCCTTGAGCTGGAAATGCCGCGTGGGCCTGGTCAAGACCGTTCCAAAAGGCACCTCGCTCAGCTATGGCCGGGGCTTCATCACGCCGCGAGCGATGCGCGTGGCTACCATCACTGCCGGTTACGGTGACGGCTACCTGCGCGCCGGCAGCAACCGCGCGCGCGTGCTCATCCATGGCCACTTCTGCCGGATACTGGGCCGCATCACGATGGACCAGATGATCGTCGATGTCTCCCGGCTCGAGCGCGTCGAGGCCGGCGACGAGGTTGTCCTGATCGGACAACAGGGCCGGCACGCGATCAGCGCCACGACGCTGGCGGGGTGGTGCGGCACCATCCCGTGGGAAATCCTCACGAGCATCGCCTACCGCGTTCCCCGGGTTTACCGGGGCGGGTCCGCGGCGTAGCGGCCGCAGCCAACGCGGCGCAATGCTCGAACCCGGCGCCGCCTGGCGTGGCGGTCCCGCGCTCACTCACACAAAGCCATTGAGCGGCGCCTCGCCGGGGACTATGCTCACGCCATGAGAGCGGCGGTCCTATACGGCAAAGAGTCGGTCAAAGTTGAGGACGTGCCCACGGCGCCGCTGGCGCGCGGGGAGGTGCGCATCGGCATCGAGGCCGCTCTGACCTGCGGCACCGACCTGAAGGTGTTCCGCCGCGGCTACCACGCGCGAATGATCGTACCCCCGGCTGTCTTCGGCCACGAGCTGGCCGGCGTGATCAGCGAAGTCGGCCCCGAGGTGGAAGGCTGGCGCGTGGGGGACCGGGTTGTGGTGGCCAACTCGGCGCCTTGTGACGAGTGCTTCTACTGCGGCGCCGACCAGCACAATCTGTGCGACCAACTCGAGTTCCTCAACGGCGCTTATGCTGAGGCGATCGTGGTGCCCGCCCGGCTGGTGTCGCGCAACATGCTGCGGTTGCGGCCCGAGACGTCCTTCCGTGACGCTGCGCTCGTCGAACCCCTGGCGTGCGTGGTTCAGGGCGTGCGCGACACCGCCTTGCGCCCACGCGAGAACGTGCTGGTGATCGGGGCGGGGCCGATCGGTTTGATGTTCGTCGCGCTGGCCCGCGAGGCGGGCTGCGAGGTGACGGTGGCCGGCCGCCGGCGGGCTCGGCTCGAGGCCGCCCGGCGCCTGGGCGCCTCGCGCGTGCTCGAGGCCCCGGCCCAGGGCCCGCTGGCCCCCGAAGTCCAGCGCCACTGCCAGACCGCGTTCGACGCCGTCATCGAGGCCGTCGGCCAGCCCGAGACCTGGTCGGCGGCGGTCGAACTGGTGCGCAAAGGCGGGCGCGTCAATTTCTTCGGGGGCTGCCCGGCGAACACGTCGATTTCACTTGACACGTCGGTGATGCACTACCGGAACCTGACGCTGCTGGCCAGCTTCCATCATACCCCGCGCGGCATCCGCCGCGCGCTCGAGTTGATCGAGCGCGGCGTGGTGCGCGGCGTGGATTTCGTGGATGGCGAATGCCCATTGAGCCGGCTGCCCGAACTCTTCCAGCAGATGGCGGCCGGCAACCAGGCCGTGAAGACCTTCATCCGCGTGCATGAGTGAGCGAGGCGCGCGCGCGGGGCGGCTAACGCAGCCGGCTACGCCTGCGGTTGCTGCCGACGCGGGGAGCGGCGGAGGCCGTTCTGCAGCCAAAGGCGCCAGACCATCCAGAACGCTTCCCGCACGATCTTCGAGGACATCTTCGAGGTGCCCTGAAAGCGGTCGGTGAAGATGATCGGCACCTCCGCAATGCGCAGACCTTCCATCCAAATCTTGTGCGTAAGCTCGACCTGGAAGCTGTACCCGTTGGAACGAACGTTCTGCAGGTCAATGCACTGCAAGGCTCGCCGGCGAAAACACTTGAACCCCCCGGTCGGATCGCTCACCGGCATGCCGGTGACGATGCGCACGTAGCGGGCCGCCGACACGCTCAGCAGCAGCCTGCGCAGCGGCCAGTTGATGACACGAATTCCCCGGGCATAACGCGAGCCGAGCACGAGGTCCGCCGTCCGGGCGGCGGCCAGGAAGCTCGGGATGTCGTCCGGGTTGTGGGAGAAATCGCCGTCCATCTCGAACACGAACTCGTAGTTCCGCTCGAGCGCCCAGGCGAACCCCGTGCAGTACGCGCGGCCCAGCCCATCTTTCTCCGGCCGGTGCAGAACTTTGACCGCCGGGTTCCCAGCGGCGAGTTCGTCGGCCAACTGACCCGTGCCGTCCGGGGAATTGTCATCCACGACCAGCAAGTCCACCGGCGTGGGCAAGGCCATAAGCCGCGCCGCGAGCGGGACGATGTTCTCGCGCTCGTTGTAAGTCGGCACAATGACGAGGGTGTCTCGGCTCATAGAATGGCCTCAGTGGTCTCGACTCTACGCGGTTCACAGCCGAACACAAGCCGCGACGGCCGCAGAGTCAGGCTCCGCGGCTGGAGGCCCCCCCGGGCGCATGTCGTGAAGGCGCCCGGCGCCAGTGCGAGCACCGCCGGGGCCAGTCGAATCCACGCACGCCTCAAGCACGGCACGGCTCAAGCCTTGACCCGCCTCTGGCTTCCGTGGACGCTTCCCTCAGGATGAGGCCCACGGACATTGCTCGAGGCGCCTGCCCCCGAGTCCGTCGCCTGTCCATCAGTCCCCGGCGTCGTGGCGTCACAGGCGGCGCCCTTCCGCTGCTTTCGATGCTGGCTGGCGCGGCCTGCGCCGCGTTGATCGCGGGGGAACCCGTTCGCGGCGGCGGCAACGGCGCGGTCCCGGGCACGGTCCCGAATGGGTTCGTCCGGGAGATGGGATTGGCCGACCGGCCCGGGTTCGACTTGAGCCGCGGCGGCAACCGCGGGCCGTCGTTCCGCACGAGCGAACCCTGGTTGGTGCATAACCTGTTCTACTTGCTGGCGGCAAGTGAGCTCCACGCGGCGCACCTGCATCATTGACATGCATCCTGCACGCGAACAATAATTAGCCATGTCGAACCTCGACCGCTCGAAGGCACGCCCCGGTCATTGCCCCGTCGAGCGGTCTGACCCAGGCCTCCCCGGGCCGAATCGGGCGCCCGGAACGATCCCGAGGCGGGAGTTCCTCGCCCAGGGCGCAGTGGCAGCGGGGCTGTTGGCGGCGCCCGCGGTGCTTCCCTCGTGGCTGCGGGCCGGTGAAGCGGGCGTGCCCGCCACCGAGCGGGTCACGGTGGGCCTGATCGGCCGCGGCGCCATGGGGTCGGGGCACGTGCGCCGGCTGGCGGGAGACCCTGGATTCCAGTTGGTGGCGGTGTGCGACGTCGATGCCACGCGTCGTGAGGCCGCCAAGAGCACCGCCGAGAAGATGTACGCGGCGCAGCGCGCGAGCGGGACCTACCGCGGCTGCACAGCCTACAACGATTACCGCGAACTGCTGGCGCGTCCGGACATCGACGCCGTGCTGATCGCCACGCCCGACCACTGGCACGCGCTGCAATCGGTGGACGCCGCGCGCGCGGGCAAAGATGTGTATTGCGAAAAGCCCGTCTCCCTGACGATACGTGAGGGCCGCAAGATCGTCGAAATGGTGCGCCGCTACGGGCGCGTGTTCCAGACCGGGACGCAGTATCGCTCGATCCCGACGATCCGCCAGGTCTGCGACTTCGTGCGCGGGGGCGGGCTGGGGAAGGTCAAGTCCGTTTTCACGCCGTTGAACACGCTGGCCGGGTGGCTGGGGAGCGAGCGGTTCAAGCCCTATGCGAATGTGGTGGACGCCGCCGTTTGCGGCGCCTCGTACGCGCCGCTCGAATTCGCGCTTCCCGCCGAGCCGGCGCCCGAGGGTCTGGACTGGGATTTGTGGGTCGGCCCGGCTCCGTACCGCCCCTACAACCGGCTCTATCACGTCAACCCTTCGCCGGGGGTGGTGCCCTGGGCGTTTTGCGAGGCGTTCGGTGTCACTTCCTCGACCTGGTTTCTGTCGCACGCCGCCGATGTGATTCAATATGCGCTGGGAGTTGAGCGCAGCGGACCCGTCGAGGTGATTCATCCTTCGAGCGGTGAGTTCCCAACCCTAACCTGCCGGTACGCCAGCGGCACATTGCTGCACTTTGTCGATCACTGGGGCGTGGTGCGGGACGTGTACAAGGCCGTGCCCGCCACCGCGCGGCTGGCCGGGAACTTCGGCGGGGTGTTCGTCGGCGAACGCGGTTGGGTCACGTCGATGTCCACCGGCGGGCCCATCGAGGCCGGGCCGGAGGAGCTGTTCCAGGCGATGGACCTCAAGACGCGCGAGGTCAACATCGGCGCCAACAATCATCACGCGAACTGGCTCGAGTGCATCCGCACGCGCAAACAGCCTTACTGCGACGAAGAACTCGGCCATCGAACCTCTTCCCTGGGCCATCTGACAAACATCGCCTTCTGGACCGGGCAGTCATTGAAGTGGGACCCGGCCAGGGAAGAGTTCATCGGCAACGACGCCGCCAACCGCCTCTGCGCGCGGCCGATGCGCGCCCCGTGGCGCATCTAACCGCTTCGAGCTATGCGAATCAAAGCACATCCGCCTGAGCTCCCTCGTCCGATCGACGCCCCGCGATCCGGGCCGACAGGTCCGGCAGGTGCGCGGCCACCGCGGATCGCCGGCGCGGCGTGCCTGCTAATGCTCGCCGTTTGGTGTCTCGGCGCAGACCGCGCTCCCGCCCGCGCGGCGGACCCACCGCCGCCCACGCCCGCTCCACCCTGGACGGCCCCGACCATCAAGGACCCAAGCGAGCGGGCGCGGATCGAGCAATCTCTGCCCGAAAAGGCGATCGTTCAACCGAAGAAACCCCGGCGTCTGCTGGTGTTCACGCTGAACGTCGGCTACGGCGGACATCCCTCGATCGCCCACGCAAACGAAGCGGTCACGTTGATGGGACGCAAGACCGGAGCTTACGAGACGGTCATCAGCCAGGACCCGGCTGTCTTCGAACGCGAGAGCCTGCGACGGTTCGACGCCGTGTTCTTCAACAACACGGTCGGGAACCTCTTCACGGACCCGCAATTGCGGCAGAATCTCGTCGAGTTCGTGTACGCCGGAGGCGGACTCATGGGCGCCCACGGCACTTCCGTGGCATTCACGCGCTGGCCCGGCGCGATCGAGGATTGGCCCGAGTTCGGCCTGATGATCGGCGCGCGCGGGGCAAGCCACCGCGACAGCACCGAGCACGTGTTCATCAAGCTGGACGATCCGGGCCATCCGATCAACCGGGTCTTCGGCGGCGCGGGGTTCGACTACCGCGACGAGTTCTTTCGCGTGCATGAGCCGTATTCGCGCAATCGCGTGCGCGTGCTGCTCGCCATCGACACCGACAAATCCGACATCAACCAGGGCCAGCCGCGCGGGGATTGCATCCGCGCCGACAACGATTACGCGCTGGCCTGGGTGCGCAACTACGGGCGCGGGCGCGCCTTCTACTCGACGATTGCGCACAATCCTTACGTGTTCTGGGACCGCGGCATGCTTGCGTTCTACCTCGGGGCGATTCAGTTCGCGCTGGGAGACCTCGAGGCCCCGACCATCCCAAGCGGCAAACTGACGCCCGCACTCCGCGCCCAGGAGAAGCTGGGCTGGCGGCTCGGCATCGAGGCCTACACGTTCCATAAGTTCACGCTCTTCGAGACCATCGAGAAGACCGCCGCCCTGGGGCTCCCCTTCGTAGGGGGCTTGAGTTTCCAAAAGGTCAGCGCGGCCATCCCGCGCGACTTCGATCCCGAGTTGACCGACGAGGCCTTGCGGGAGGTGCGGCTCAAACTCGATTCCGCCGGGCTGCGCATGTTGGTCTATTACTACCACCGCATTCCAGGGGACGAGGCCGGGTGCCGCAAAGTGTTCGAGTTCGCGCGCAAGATGGGGATCGAGACGCTCATCTCGGAGCCATTGCCGGAGTCGCTTGGAACAATCGAACGCTTCTGCAACGAGTACGACATCAACGTGGCCATCCATAACCATGATCAGAAGGCCTCGCCGAATTCGTGGCACCCGCGGGAGGTGCTCAAGCTGTGCGAAGGCCGGGGCAAACACATCGGGGCTTGCGGGGATCTCGGCTACTGGATGCGCTCGGGGATCGATCCGATCGAGGCGGTCCGCACGCTCAAACAGCGCCTGCTCACCGTGCAGATGCACGATCTCGATGCCCTGACCACCGAGGGTCACGATGTCCCGTGGGGAACCGGCGTGGGCAAGACCGCCGCGTTCCTGGAAGAACTTCGGACACAGGGCGTCGTGCCCACGATGTTCGGCCTCGAGTATTCCTACAATTGGCTCGAGTCCATGCCGGAGGTGGCGCGATGCAAGGAGTTCTTCGATACCCAGACCCTGCGACTCGCCAAATGAACTCGCAAACCACTTCGCGGCCTGCGACCGCGGCCCTCGCCGCCGCTGCCGCGGTGGCTACTCGAGCCGCCGAGAACAGCGCCGCTTCCGGCGCGCTGGACGCAGCCTTTGACGCGTTGAAGACCTACGACGCGGGCTCGAGCCGGGGGTCGCTGGTCCCCATCGACGAGGCCGTGCGTGGCGCCCTGCCGAAGGAAGAAGCGCGTGAGGCGTTGGAAACACGGCTGCTCGACTGCCTGACAGGCAAGCTCTCACACGTGGCCACCGAGTTCGTGTGCGCCAAGCTCGGCCTGCTGGGCTCGCACCGGGCCGTGCCGGCGCTCGCGCAGATGCTGGCACAGGCTGATGCGGCGGAGCCCGCGCGACAGAGCCTGGAAGTCATGCCGTGCGCGCAGGCCGGGGCGGCGCTGCGCGAGGCGCTGCCGAAGCTGGAAGCCCGGCGGCGCATTGGGGTGATCCATTCGCTGCGCAACCGGCGGGACGCCGCGTCGGCGCCCGCGCTTCGGAAACTCCTCGAGGACGCCGACCCCGAGACCGTGGGCGCGGCGGCAGCGGCGCTGGGAGAAATCGGCACGCCCGAGGCGGGCGCAGCGCTGCGAAAGTTCGCCCCCAAAGCAGCCGCGGCTGTGCGGTTGGCGGTGGCCGATGCGGCTATCGCCTGTGCGGACTATCTGTCCGCGGGTGGCCAAGCCGCCGAGGCACGCCGCATCCTCGAGGCGCTGGATGATCCGGCCCAGGCGGGCCACATCCGCCAGGCCGCCAAGCGCCGTTTGCGGGGAAACTGACCGCAACCGCTGGCGCGCTGCCGTAGGGCTCAACGGCTGCTGGCTCGGTACGACGGGTCGGAAGCGAGTTGATCCAGGATAAACCGGCGGCGGTGGGCCACCTGGTTGTGGAAGGACTGGAGGTCGCTGCGAAATTCGGCGAGCGCCGCCGCCGCATCCTGATGCCGGCTTCGTGCGCGCACCACCACTTCTTCTTCAAGACGCATTTTGAGCGCGTCGATGGCCGGTCCGATCCTGGCCGGCGTGAAAGTCGTCTCGCAGACCTCGCGGAGCCGGGCCAGGAACCGGCGGCGGAATTCCGGGTTCGCCAGCAATGGCCCGGAGAAGTGACCCGGCGGCCGCCACCAGGAGACGCCGCCGAAGGGGCCACTGGAAAACCAGGAGTCCTTCACGACCTTCGCCCCATTCATGCCGAAGGTGAGCGGCATGGTGTACAAGTCGTACTGCCGGGACGCGCCGTCGTAATCACCCCAGGTCTTGTCCTCGTCCCAGGGGAACATCTCCCATTTCCCGCCCGGGCGCGGGGAGTGATAGGCGAAGTAGTTGTTCCAGAAGCCGTCCCAGTTCTGAATGCACATGTTCACGGCGAAGTAATCGATGACCTCGTTGACCTCGAACTGCTGCTGGATGAAATCCCATTGCGCGGGCCCGGAGCGACGGTTCAGCCCGTCCACCAGCGCACGCAGGTCATCGTGGCCTGTCCGCGGGTTGTTCTTCTTTTCGTGTTGACGGACCAGGTCGCTCTCGTACCAGAGCAGTTTGTAGAGATTGCCATTCGCATCGCGCCCATTGCGGCGAAGGAACGACAGGTTCGGTTGCTCGACCACGAGGTGGTAGCCCAGCATCCGGCCATCCATCCAGAAGCGGACATGTTCCGTCGCCGGCGCCGGCAGGCCCACGGCGCGGTAGAGCTCGTAGGCGAGCGGCTCGGCCAGCAGCCAGCGCGGGGACTTCTCGAAGATCACGTTAATCCCGGTCTGGTGCTGAAATGGTTGATCGTTGTGAAAGTGAACCTTGAAACCGCCTTTGCGCGGACGCACAAGCACGTAATCGAACACTTGCGGTTCCCGGGCGCCGGCGGGCAGATAAACCGCCGTGCTCCCCCACGCGGAAGCGCCGTTCGCGAGCACCCGGGCCCCGGCCTTCACGACCGCGTCCACCACTCGAGATCGATTCTGGCGCTCGATCCCGCCGCCGCCCAGGACGCGGAGGAAAGCCACGCGCGCGGTGTTCGTCTCGGTCCAGGCCGCGCACGAAAAGGTCGGACGAGGCTCCGTGGCCGCGGGACAGAGCCGCTCCGCTCCCGAAGCAGCACGCGCTCGGACCGTGTAACGAATCACCACTGCCTCGGCGGGTGGACGGATGTCGGCCGCATAGACCCCGCGCTGGGCGGCGCCGGACTCGAGCTGCATCGGCGCCTCGGTCCAAGGACGCAGTCCTTGGGCCGTGCGCGGCTGCCAGGCGAGCATCACGGATTGCACACCGCCCGCGTCCACGACCGCAGCGGTCACACGGATCGAGTCGTTCGCGGCGGCGCGTTGGCTGCCCACGTCGCTGACCACCGGAAGCGGCAGCGCCGAGAAGCAGGCGTTCTGGCGGCCGGGTGTTCCGCCCGCGGCATGGCCCGTGCCCGCCTCGGAAGACATCCAGTTGGCTGGGTCGTTCGAGGGCGCGCCTGGGCAAATCCGCTCGAGCGAATTCCCATAGCCATCGGGGCCGGTCGGCCAAGGGGCTTGGTCACGGTACTCGAGCGCGTCCACCACGCTGCCCGCGCGGTCCGTCAACTCGATCCGCGCCCCCTTGTGGCCGAGGCGGCCCGTGAAGGCGCCCCCAACGTTCGCCTCGGGCCCATACTGCGCCCGGAACGCCACGCTGTCGCGGCAGACGACCAGGTATCCTTTCGATCTCAGCTCCGTCCCGTAGGCGAAAGTAAACTTGGCGCCCTTGGTCAACGACCAGCCTGACAGGCTCACAGTCGCGGCGCCGGGATTGTAGAGCTCGATGAACTGGAGTTCGTCCCGGCCACCGGGCGGATGGTACATGACCTCGTTCAGGATCACGTGGGTGTCGCCGGCCCCGGCAGCGCCCGCCAGCGGGTACAGGAGCAGGCTCGCCAGGCACACCGCCAACGCGGCGGGAACCACGCGACGGTGGCCTCGCTCACGCGAACGTTCGCCGCTCACCGACCGCGTGTTGGTGTGATGGGTCAAGTCCCCTCCACCGTCACTTCGGTGGCGCAGGCGCCCGGCGGAACTCGTCCCGCACCGCCCAGAGGTTCTCGGGATAAAGCTCCTGGTTCTTGCCCAGGAGGCGGACGCTGTTGTCGCCGAAGGCGAAGTTCGAGCCGCGGCCATGGCGGTTATGGTCGATTTCCTCGAAGTCATTGCCGCGTTCACCCTGATCGACGTCCATGTGCACATGCGGCGAGCCGGAGCGTTTCTCCCCGAAGAGGATGGTCTGCGACGGATTGGGGATATCGGATTCCTTCATGCCATGAGTCCATTTCCACTGGCGAAACAGGCGGTAGTCTTTCTCCTTGAGGGTCTTCATGAAGAAGTCGTTGAAGCCGTTAATCAGGAAACTGCGTTTCGGGTTGCGTTCGTCCGCGAAGAGGCCCGCCACCCCGAACCGATCGCTGGGACATGTCAGAATCTGCCAATCAAGGTAGAATGGTTTGAGGCGGTGCGGCCAGGCGTCCGGTGGAATCCGCCGGGGGGGAAACTCGCCGTTGTAATCCTGGGCGTACATGTTCAGCCCCAGACCCAGTTGACGCAGATGATTCAGGCACTTGATCTCGTTGGCCTTGCCTTTGGCGCGCGCGAGGGCCGGCATGAGCATGGCGGCCAGAATGCCGATGATGCCGATCACCACCAGCATTTCGATCAGGGTGAAACCACCCCCGCCTGCCCGCGGCCCGACACGCCCGCGGCCCCGCCGGTCAACATCGGAAGTGCCCATAACCTGCATATAACAGACAGACCCATGCGCCATCCGTTTTGTTTCAGATTCTGTGGCCGCCCGATTCGCGGCTCGACACGTGCCCGGGCAGCCGTTAAGAGAGACGCCGATGAACGCCCAACCCGCCGGCCTGGCCGATTTGCTGCGCACCCTCGTCGAGAACAAAGGATCGGACTTGCATCTCCAATGCGACGAAGTGCCCATGGCGCGCATTGACGGGGTCCTGGGACGGTTCCAAATGCCCCCGCTCACGGAAGCCGACATTCTCCGCCTGGCAGGCGAAGTGCTCGGCAGCGAAGAGAAAGTGGCCGAGTTCGTCCGGACACGGGACTGTGACACGGCGGTGTCGCTCCCGGAGTTGGGCCGGTTCCGGGCGAACTTGTTCTACCAGCGGAACCGGCCTGGCCTGGTGCTGCGCACGATCGGCACGCGGATTCTGTCGATCGAGGCGCTCGAACTGCCGGAAGTGCTCAAGACCATCGCGGCAGCCAACGACGGACTGGTGCTGGTGACCGGGGCCACGGGCAGCGGCAAATCGACGACCTTGGCGGCCATGATCGATCACGTCAATGCCACCGAGGCCTGTCATATTATGACCCTCGAGGACCCGATCGAGTTCGTCCACGAGAACAAAGCCGCCCTCATCAACCAGCGCGAGATCGAGGTGGACTCGCAGTCGTTCGCCACGGCGCTCAAGCGGGTCCTGCGCCAGGACCCCGACGTGATTCTCATCGGCGAAATGCGTGACATGGAATCGGCCTCGGTGGCGCTCACCGCCGCGGAGACCGGACACCTGGTTTTCGGGACGCTCCACACGCAGGACGCCGTCGAAGCGGTCGAGCGGCTGATCAACCTTTTTCCCACCGACCGCATCCACCAGATTCGGATGCAACTGTCCCTCGGGCTGCGCGCGATCCTGAGCCAGAAACTGGTCCCGAGGATCGGCGGTGGCCGGGCGGCGGCGATCGAGGTCCTCATCAACTCGCCGCGCATCCGCAAGCTGATCCTCGAGGGCGAGACCACCAAGATACCCGCCGCGATCCAGGCCTCCCGCTCGGAAGGCATGCAGACTTTCAACCAGGCGCTGGTGGACCTGGTCAAGGCTGGCAAGATCGAGGAAGCCGACGCGCTTCGGGTTTCCGCCAAGCCCGATGAACTGAAGATGAACCTCAAAGGCATCTTCTCCGGCGCTTCCGGCCTCGGTTGAGGAAACCGAGGGGGACCGGATCCCGCGCGCCGCGCGCAACGCGAGACCATCGGCCGGGGCTGGCGCGGATGTGCAGGACCGAGGCGGTCTGCACGCGGGCGATCCGGCAGCAGGCGCTTGCCAAGACCTGGGGTGGCCACTACGTTGCGGGCGCGTTTATGGAAAACCTGGTTATCATCGGCACCGGATGCGCGGGTCTGACCGCGGCCCTGTACGCCGCCCGCGCCAACCTGAAACCGCTCGTGCTCACCGGCACGATGCCCGGCGGCCTGCTCACCACCACCAGCATCGTCGAGAATTTCCCCGGGTTCCCCGAGGGCATCGACGGCTACGAGCTGATGACTCGGATGCAGAAGCAGGCTGAGCGTTTTGGCGCGCGGGTGCAGTTCGGCACGGTCGAGTCCGTCGATCTCTCGCGCCAACCCTTCGCGCTCACGGTGGATGGCGACCGCGTCGAGGCGCGCACGATCATCATCGCCAGCGGCGCCGGCCATCGGCATCTCGATTTGGAGAGCGAGGCGAAACTGGAACGCAAAGGCGTGACCTACTGCGCCACCTGCGATGGCGCCCTGCCGGTGTTCCGCAACCAGCCCCTCGTAGTGGTGGGGGGGGGGGATTCCGCCTGTGAAGAGGCGCTGTATCTCACCCGGTTCGCCTCCGTGGTCCACCTGGTGCACCGGCGCGACACCCTGCGCGCCTCGCGCATCATGGCCGAACGAACACTGGGGCATCCCAAGATTCAACCGGTTTGGGACTCGGTCGTCACCGAGGTGCTCGACGTGGCCCAGGAGAAGGTGACCGGCGTCCGCGTGCGGCATGTCAAGACCGGGGCCGAGCGCGTCCTGGAGTGCGCGGGCGTGTTCGTGGCCATCGGCCACATCCCGAACACCCAGTTGTTCCGCGGCGTCATCGACATGGACGCCAACGGCTACATCGTGCCGAAGCGCGGCACGGAAACGAACGTTCCCGGCGTGTTTGTCGCGGGCGATTGTTCCGACCACGTCTATCGCCAGGCCGTCACCGCCGCCGGGATGGGCTGCGCCGCCGCCATCGACGTCGAACGACACCTCGCCGCGTTGAACGCATAGCGGCGGGGTTGTCCGCCCGGGCGGCGCCGGCACAGGCCACCACTCGGGTCCGCCGTCACCCGGTGGGAGCTGCCTCGATCGCGCCATCCACGAGCTCGACCACGCGCGGGGCGGCGGCGGCGACCTTCGCGTCGTGGGTCGCGATGAGCAGGGCCGTTTGCAGCTCCGCCTGGAGCGCCGCGAGCAAACGAATGATCTGCTCCCCTGTGTGCGAGTCCAGGTTGCCCGTCGGTTCGTCGGCGAGGATGATGTCGGGGCGGTTCACCAATGCCCGGGCGATCGCCACCCGCTGTTGTTCGCCCCCCGAGAGTTCGCTGGGCCGATGATCCAGCCGATGGCCAAGCCCAACCCGTTCGAGCAGTTCCTTCCCATGCGCCTGGGCCTCGTCCGCCGCGACCCGCGCCAGGCGCGCCGGCAGGCAGACGTTTTCGAGGGCGTCGAGCTCGGGAAATAAATGGTAGCCCTGAAAGATCAGACCCACCCTGCGGTTCCGAAACCGCGCCAACTCACGCGCGGGCAGGTTCGTCAGGACCTGGCCGGCGAACCAGATTTCACCGCCGGTCGGAGTGTCGAGTCCACCCAGCAGATGCAGCAACGTGCTCTTGCCCGCGCCCGAAGCGCCCCGGAGGGCCACCAACTCCCCTCGATCCAGAGTCAGGTTCACACCGCGCAAGACCTCGATGGCGCGGTGATCGATCTGGTAGCTCTTGCGCACCGCGCGCGCAGCCAGCAGCACGGGCGGTTGGGCCGGGGCGGTTGGACTCGGGGCGGCGTTCATCCTATTCGTGCCGCAGGGCTTCGACGGGCCGGAGGCGGCCCGCGTTCCACGCCGGCAGCACTCCCGCCAGCAGGCAGATGATCAACGAGCCGCCGCAGATGATGGCGATGTCCCCCGGCACGATCAGTCCGGGCAGCTCGGTGAACTGATAGATGCGCGACGGGAAAAGCTCGAAGCCGGTGAGTCGGCGCATCAGGTGGAGGAATTGATTCCGGTACAGGACCGCGAGCATGCCGAGCCCGAAACCGCAAATGACGCCGACCACGCCGACGGCCAGGCTCTGGCTCAGGAACAGCCACATGACCTGGCCGCTGGTGGCGCCGAGCGCCTTGAGCGTGCCGATCTCGCGCGTCTTCTGCACCACAAAGGTAATCAGCGCGCTCGTGATCCCGAACGCCGCCACGATGGTGATGAAGAACAGCAAGTAGAACATCACGTTCTTCTCGACGACCAGGGCCTCGAGGATCGCGCTGTTCTCCTCCATCCAAGTCGTGATCTCGAAGCCCGCGCCCAGCTTCCCGAGCAGTGCGGCCCGCGCGGCCTCGGCCTGTTCCGGGTCATGAAGGCTGACGAGCAGACCATGCACCCCTTCGCCCAAGTCGTAGAGGTCCTGCGCGTTGGGCAGCGAGCAAAGCACATAGGCGGAGTCGAAATCGTGGAAGCCGACCTCGAAGATGCCTTTCACGACGTAATCCTCCGCCAGCGGCGCTTCCTCGCTCCCCTTCTTGCGGCTCGACTCCCACTTCTCGAGGGCGTTCACCGAATAGACCGCCAGGGCGTCCCCTACCCGCACCTTCATCTGTTCCGCCAAGGCGCGCCCGACCAGGATGCCATAGCCACGCACATCGTAGGCCCCGGCTTTGACGCTCGAGGGCAGCAGGCTGATGGCGCCCTCGCGCTGCGGATCGATCCCGCGCAGCAGCGGCGCCACGACGCGTGGATTGCCCTCCGCTGGCTGGGTCTTCACCATCACCTGGCCCAGCACGTACGGGGCAACGCCTTTCACCGCGGGGCTGGGGGCGACGCTTGCCATAACCCGTTCGTAATCGCGCAACGGGCCTTGGGCTGCCTCGATCCGCAGATGGGCGTTGAACCCAACGATCTTCTCGCGCAACTGGCGGTCGAATCCCGTCATAACGCTGATGACGATGATCAGCACCGCCACACCCAGGGCAACCCCGACGATCGAGATCAAGGTGATGACCGACACGAACGTGCGTTTGGGGCGCAGGTACCGCAGGGCCAGCATCAACTCGAAGGGCAACCGAGACATCCGCCGCAGGGTAAGGACGCGCACCCGGAGTGTCAACGAACCCGCGACGCCACGACGCCACCCCGGTATTCCTTGCCCCGCTCGGGCTTTCCCTGAATGATCCGCGCCCGTATGAGCCGTGATCACACCATCGCCCGCCACCAGGGTGCTCCATCCCTTGCCCTCGCCATCGGCCGGGCCTGCGGCTCGCTGGCGCTGCTGCTTGCGCCTTCCGCTCTGACGGGCGAGGCGACCAGCCAGCATTGGACCGCTCTGCAACGGCTCGAGCGCCCGCACCTCGAGGCCGTCCACGAAGCCCGCCTGCGCTTCGCCCGCGAGCGTCGCGAGTTGCCCAACCAGGGTGTGTACGAAGATTTCCGCGCGGTGATGCACGTGCACGCGGAGGACGCCGACCACACCAAGGGCACGCGGGCGGAGCTGCTGGCGGCGGCCAGGAAGGCCGGCGTGCGGGTCGTGCTTTCCACCGATCATCGCGGACCAAAGCCCGACTCCTGGCGCGGGATGCATGAGGGCGTGCTCTACATCGCGGGATCGGAAGTGGGCGACGGCACCTTGCAGTATCCGCACTACGGACCGGACGGCACGCCGCTCAAGGAAGGCGGCCTGCGGTTTCTGTCCCACATCGAGGAGCGGTATGACGCGGCCACCGAGGGCCTGGCGGGAATGGAGATCGTCAATCGGCACACCGACGCCGTGCTCGACAAGGGCCTCTATCTCTACCTGCTCGCCGCGGTGAGCGATCCGGCCAAGTGGCGGCAGACGGTCGAGAACTTCCGCGCGTTTCCCGACGAACTATTCGCCGCCGGACTGGATTATCGGGCCGAGATCTTCGCGAAATGGGACCGGGAACTGGCGCAGAAACCGTTCACCGGCATCGGCGCGAATGATGCCCATCAGAACCAGATCTTTCAGGGCGTCACGTTCGATCCCTACGAAGTCAGCTTCCGCAATCTCTCGACCCACATCCTCGCGCGCGAGCTAACCGAGCCGGCGATCCGCGCCGCGCTCCGCGCGGGCCACGCTTACGTGGCCCACGATTTTCTGTGCGACCCGACCGGGTTCGCGTTCGCCGCGGTGAACAACCTCGGCGCGTTTCCCATGGGGGACGCCGCACCGCTGCTCGGGACCACGCGCTTGATGGCCATCACACCGCTGGCGGCGAAGCTGAAGCTCATCCGCCACGGAGCCGTCGTCCACGAGACCCTCGGCACCAATCTTACCTTCGAGGCGCACGAGACCGGGGCCTACCGCCTCGAGGCTTGGCTCACCGTGGATGGCGAGGATCGGCCCTGGATCTACGCCAACCCGGTCCATCTCCGCGCGCCCACCCCAAACGACGTCAAGCTGCCCTCGGGCGAAATCGGCTCGAACGTCGAAGCGCGCAAGGACATCGTTTATGTCGAGGGCCCCGAGGACGAAGCGAACAAACACAAGCTCGACCTGTACGTCCCGAAGGGCAAGACCAACGCGCCGGTGTTCTTCTTCGTTCACGGCGGCGCGTGGCGGTTCGGCGATCGTTCGCAGTACCCGGCGGTTGGCAATCGCTATGCGAACGCCGGCATTCTGACCGTGGTTCCCAGCTATCGGCTTGCCCCGAGGTATCCCCACCCGGCGCAGATCGAGGACGTCGCGGCGGCATTCGCATGGACGGTCCGCCACATCGGCGAATATGGCGGGGACACTAACCGGATTTACGTTGGCGGCCATTCCGCCGGCGGGCATTTAGCGGCGTTGCTGACCCTGGACCCGCGCCTGCTCAAGGCGCACAGCCTCAGCCCCCAGATCATTCGTGGCACGCTGGCCTTGAGCGGGGTCTATAACCTGACCGTCGGCGAGAGCCAGGCCTCCGTGTTCGGCAAAGACCCGCAACGTCGGCGCGACGCGTCGCCCCTGACTCACATCCGCTCTGGAGCGCCGCCATTCATCATTACCTACTGCGAATGGGACTACTACACGCTGCCGGCTCAAGCCCGCGAGTTTCACGCCGCCCTCCGCCAGGCCAACATCGCCGCGGACCTTGTCTATATCACGGGCGAGAACCACATTTCGGAGATGACCAACGTCACCAGGGAAGACGATCCGACGGTCGCGGCGGTCGTGAAGTTCATCCACTGACGGGCCGTCTGGGCCTCGTGACACGCCGCTCCGACTCGACACGCTTCCGGCGACAACTGCAGTCCCGGCGGGACGACCTCTTTATGGGGAACGGCCCGAAGTGACCACCCGAGCCCCATCGGGGCGGCATCGAAAAGGGAGAGGATCGAATGCCTGCCGAAGCCTCGGCGCAGGCAGGAGGTGAGGGCGGGCTCCTTGGCCGCGCGCATTCCCCCCCCCCAGCATGTCACTCGGTGGACAGGAGCCGCGCAGACGGATCAGGGGAGCGCTCGACCGTGGACTTTGCCTGAACCATCGCGCTAACCTCGCCCCACATGAAACCAGTCGGCTCGACCCGTGAACCTGCTACGGCTTGTCGGCGACGCGCGGCATCAGCGGAATGGCGGCGGCTGCTGCGGAGCTTTGCCGGAGTGCAGGCACTCTCTTAACCCATGATCGGCCCCGCCCAAAGCGCGCTGCTCGGCGCGATCCTTGGCGCCCCGGTGTTGCTGACGGTCTGGCTGCTGCGCGCCGCTCTGGGGGCTCGGGTGGCGGAGCCTGCGAGGGTCTGGTTCGGTTACTGGCGCTCGTTGCGCTTCATCCTCAACG
>Ga0233425_10002225_pt1 | contig 39269 bp, 26 predicted proteins | sample Watercolumn_Towu_2_FD_181712 | JGI IMG/M metagenome (GOLD analysis project Ga0233425, IMG submission 181712) | Freshwater microbial communities from Lake Towuti, South Sulawesi, Indonesia - Watercolumn_Towuti2014_140_MG | ecosystem: Environmental > Aquatic > Freshwater > Lake | place... | reverse complement strand
GCGACCGGGGGTTGCGGTGCGGGCGGCGGTGTTGACGAAACCGGTGGTACACTTGGCGGCGGATTAACCATCACCGGCGCGGCAGTGAGATTTGAACCACAGCTATCACAGAACACATTCCCCACCGCGTTTTCGGTATTACAGGTTTTGCATTTCACGGTGCCCGAAGCGACCGGGGTCGCCGGCGCAGTCTTGAACGACGCGCCACATTGATCACAAAATTCTGCGCCTGCCGGATTTTCACTTGAACATTTTGGACAACGCATTTTGAATTCTCCTTTGAACCTGGCAAATTGGAAATTTGCCGTACGTTATGGTGTGGATGGCGGTGTTTGCGGCGGAAGATTTTGCGTCAACTTGCGCGTGCCATAGTTGAGCCGCTTGGTGCCCGCCGAAGTCATTTGACCTTGTTGTTGTAAATTCTGCGCTTCCTGTAGCGCTTGTTGCGCGAGTTCCGCTTCGCCCATATTCAACAATTGCGTCGCGGCTTGTTTGAGTTTTTGCGTCGCGCCCGCCACATTGCCGGCTTGCGCGTCTTGGAGCGCGCGCGTTTGCAGTTTGTGCGCGTTGACGCGCTCGACCAGGTTCATCACGTTCGGTTTGATCGGCGACTCGGTTCCAAATTCGATCAAAATGTCGCTCTTGATTTTTTGCGCCATCAACCCGGCGGCGGGCACATCGTACGTGATTTCGGCTTGTGCGATCCGCATCTTACCCGGCGCGCGCACCGGCAAAGTCACTTCGACCAACACCGATTTGCCGACAGTCTTTTCAATGTCGCCGAGCGTCACCTGCACATCGCGCGGCGAGATCGCGCGTTGCGACAGATTGCTGATCAGTGGCGTAACTTGCCACACATTGCGCGCGGCAACATCCGCGGAAAGTCGAAAGAGCATTTCGGTATTACGCACGACGGACGCCTGTGCACTTTTCACAATGGATTGAAACACTTGGACGATCTTGTCCGGCGTTTCGATCAGATCGCTCGCGCCGCCGCTTGCTTGCGCGATGCCATCGAGCAGAGCGTGGTTCCAATCGTCCGCGCCACCAACCGGTTGAGGCAATCCCGGCGCGCCGATCGGTTGCGGCAAGCCGAGACCGAGCGAAACAATCGGCACGCGCATTTGCCCGGCTTGTTGCGCGAGCGATTGGCACATCGCTTCATCACCCCAGGTGTTGCCGTCGGTCAACAAAACGATTTTGTTGACGCGACCCGGATCGAGGTTGCGTTGCGCTTCGCCCAAGCCGCTTTGCAATCCGAGCGACATTTGCGTGCCGCCGCGATCGTCAATGCGATCCACAATCGCGTGTAATTGTTGTTTGTTCGCCGCGGGCTGGCTCGGCAGAGGCACTTCAACCTGATCGTCGAACAACACGAGCGATATGAAATCACTCGGTTGCAATTGATCGATCAACATCTTGACGGCTTGGCGCAAGTTGCCAATGCGCGCGCCGCTCATTGAGCCGCTCCGATCCAGCACCAGCACCAGATTGAGCGGCATTGACGCGCTCGCCACCTGCGCGCCGGTCGGCTGGGCTTCGAGCAAAACGTACATCATTTGTGGCGTCGGCGCGTTCGCGGTCACCGCGTCGCGCAGAGTCGTTACCTGCAAATTCAATTCACCTGCCATGGTTCACCTCCAGATTGAATCTAAACGTTAGAATATCATTAAAGCGCAGTGCGCGTCAAGCAACCATTTGAATTGATCACCGTGCGCTTGAAGCACGCGGCAAGTTCAGGTGAAATTCCTGCGGAATGAGATCCAATTCGCCCCAGCACGCTTCAGCGTGTTTCCACCTGCACTTGCCGTCGGTTTCAAACCGACGGCATTCCGATCACCGTGCGCTCAAGCGCACGGCATGTCCAGGTAAAATTCCTACGGAATAATTTTCGATTCGCCCCAACACGCTTCAGCGTGTTTCCACCTCCACTTGCCGTCGGTTTCAAACCGACGGCATTCTCAATCCATCATTTGTTTGATCTCGAACGAGTATACTCCCGCGCCTTGAATGCGGTTCAACATGTTTAATGCTTGTGCGTCGTAATCGCGCGCGTTCACATCCAAGCCCATTCGCTCGGCGGCAACTTGGCGTTCGATCGGATCGTTGCTGAACAGCCGTCCGCGCAATTCATTCTTGACCGCGATCGCGTGATCGTCAGGCATCATTAGCGTCGCGTTCTCGCGCAAGTACGCTTTCGCGGAATCTTCGCTGGTCGCGATCTCCGGCGACAACTCGACACCGGATTTTTGCGCGGCTTGATTTAGATACTTGGCGGCGTTCGCAAATTTTTCCGGGTTGGTACCCTGCCCAACCGCTTCTTCAAAATCGCGGATGTACGCGTTTTTTGTCGCGTCGCTCAAAACCGCGCCATCGTCCAGCCCTTTGCACTTGACGGACGCGATGTGCTTGTCGCTCGCGACATCATAGATTGGAAAATTTTCGCCGACCTGTTTGTTGAGATCAGTTATCGCGCCATCGTCGCGCAATTTGTACATCGCGACGCGTTCAACCGCGCGCCCTTGCGCTTTGATGTAATGATCGCGATGTTCGTCAATCCCTTCCTGTGCCGCGGCAAGCGCGCGCTGATCGGATTGCGCGACCGAAGGTTGCTCGCGCGCTTCAACCGTCGCCTCTTTGCGTTCGACCGACAATTGTTCCATCCGTCGTCGCGCCGCGTCGAGATTTTCGCGCGCGTGCTCTTGCTCGCGCAGTTGATCGCGTCCATCGAAATTGCCGCGTTCCATCACACCTCCATTGATCCGCAACTGAAAAACGAATCTGTCACAAAACTATCGAACTATTGAACGATTCAACTATCGCACTATTCGACTTGCATCACCCACAACTCGTACACCTGCTCCTGGGGCGAACGCAGAAACGCGATGTACTTGCCATCCGGCGACCACTTGGGATCATATCCATCGGTGAGCTTTTGCAAGCCGGTGTCGTCAATATTGACGACGTAAATTTCTGAACCGTAGGATGGACTAAATATGGTCTGCACCGCAGAATTTTTTAATCCGATTGCTTGCCGAACTCGATCAGATAAACTAGGAGTGGCATGCTGGATAATAGGTACGGTCCGGGTAAAAAGAATCTTATTTGCATCGGGAGACCAATCGCAAACACGGTAATTCTGAGCAGTGCCAATTCCTAACAGACTGTGATATTGGCCTTGCGGATTTTCAATCCAGAAAATTCCATCTCGGGAACTGCTGGCGACACGAAAAGAATATTTTCGGGAACACACAAAAGATGAGCCAGGCAACCACCACCGATGACAGGATTGATTATTTACATCAAGCAGATAAATTTCTCCACCCCCAAATTCGTCTCTTGGAACCGGCGGAATAAACGTGAGCCAAGAATTTGCGATAGCAATGTGATTGGGAGAAATCCATCCTACTTTTGGGTTTCTCCAATCTTGGCAGGCCCATTCTTGACCGCGTATCTTTATCGTCGAAACGTGCCAATCGTCAAAAATCGCTAATGCATCCCAGCCAAGACAACCGAACCTGACGGGAGGCGTATTCCATCCAGCGGAAAGACCATCCGGCATTGATTTGATCTTAGAATTTGAAATAATCTGGACTTTGCGATCACCAAACGGCAACGGTGTCCCCTGTTCCACATTCGAAAATGTAACGTACCGATAATCCAGAGACCATAACGGATTTGTATGAATGCCATTACCATTTGTCAATTGTCTTATTTTACCTGTAATCAAATTGTATGCCCAAATTTTACCATTTTCGGCTGATGAATATGCAATCTCCGTACAATCTGGTGACCACGTCGGACAAGAATCACTTCGTACATTGCAAACGATCTCTGCGCTACCTGATTCGGTCGTACGATCAAGCCTCCTTTCAATTCTTATTTCATCATACATTCCAAGTCCCCAAATCGCATCGCTGGACACAGTTCTTGTATTAGAAAAATGATTCAAGTCACTATCTCGCAGACTTTGTTCAAGCACCAACAATCGTTTTCCATCAGGCGACCAAAAGTATTCGGGTTGATAACCGAATCCTCTTGTTAGTGGATCACCCATCCGTACTTTCAACAATCCTGAATAATTTTTCTCTACAATAGGCTTCACATTGTCCGCCTCGTTCACATCGTGCTTTGTTCGATTAGTCGTTGTCGTACGCTTGATCTTTTTTGTAGCATTCGTCTGCTTACCTCTTCGCACATTCTTACCCGATGTGCTTGCAATTGCTTGACCGCACTTGGCGCAATGTTTAGCATTTGGACGATTTGCCGCGTTGCAATGTGGACATTTCACCATCCCCGGCGCGCGTTCCGCGTTCTCAATCTCTATGATGAATTCGCGCGCGGTTTTCTGTCGCTTACTCGCGTCACTTTGCAACGCTTTCAAAATCACATTTTCGAGCGCGGGACTCACCGCCGGATTCAATTGACGCACCGGCGTCGGCGGTTGCGATGCCACAACCGGTGGAGTTTGCCCGGTCAAGCAGTGATACATCGTCGCACCGAGCGAGTAAATGTCACTGCGCGCGTCCGCACTGCCGGCAAAATGTTCCGGCGCCATATACTCGACCGTGCCAATGCGCGTTTTTGCTTTTTGTCCGGCGGCAACGATCGCGGCAATTCCAAAATCCAACACCTTGATCGCGCCGTTCGGCAACAGCATAATGTTGCCCGGCTTGATATCGCGATGCACCAGGTTGCGCGCGTGCGCGTACTCAAGCGTCGCGGCAACTTGTTTGGCGATGGATAGGACCGCATCCACTGCAAGCCGCCCTTGTTGCGCGATGAGCGCGTCGAGATCATTTCCCGTCAATAATTCCATCTCGATAAAGTACGCGCCGGTCGCGGGATCGTACCCCGCGTTAAAAACCTGGACGATATTCGGATGTTGCAGTTGCGCGAGCAGTTGCGCCTCTTGCGCGAACTTGGTCACGAAATCCGGCTCGGTGATGAGATGCACGTGCAAAACTTTGAGCGCGACCTCGCGTTGCAAAATCGTGTGCCGCGCGCGATAGACCATCGCTTGCCCGCCCGGTTTGATCTGCGAAAGGATTTGATAAGATGCGATATTCATTTCAAAACCTCTTACGGCGACCACGATGGATCGAAATCGCCTTCCGAATTTTGCGTCAGGTTGATCAGGTTCGCGCCGTTCACGTCCACGATATAAATTTCCGAGTTGCCATCGCGCCGCGACGTGAACGCGATGAACAATCCATCCGGCGACCAACACGGCAAACTATCGCGCGCCGAATGATTCGTGATGCGCCGCACCTTGCCGCCGTCCGCGCTCATAATGTAAATTTCCGTGTTGCCATCGCGCTCGCCCGCAAACGCGATTGATTGACCATCCGGCGACCACGCCGGATCGAGATCGTGCGTGGAGTGGCGCGTGAGATTGACCTGGTTCGAACCGTCCGCGTTCATCACGTATATTTCATCGTTGCCATCGCGCTTTGACCAGAACGCGATGCGGCTTCCATCCGGCGACCAGGTCGGTTTATATTCTTCCGAACGCGTATTCGTCAACGCGCGCGCGCCGTTTCCATCCGCGTTCATCACATGAATTTCAAAAAAACCAGTGCGCTTGGATGAGAACGCGATCAGTTCACCGGTTGGCGACCATGCCGGGTAATCGTCCGGCGCGGAGTTGTTCGTCAAGCGCCGCAGATCACTGCCGTCCACATTCATCGCGTAAATTTCCGCGTTGCCATCGCGATCCGACACGAACGCGACGCGGTGACCGTCCGGCGACAACGCGGCGCGATAATCGTTCGCCGGATGATTCGTCAAGCGGCGCACACTCCCGGTTTCGACATTCATCAAATAAATTTCGCCGTTGCCATCGCGATAACCGGCGAACGCGATTTGTCCGCGCGGGCGCGGCGTCGGTGATACAACCGGCGGCGGTGGCACGGAAGTTGGCGGTCGCAATGTCGGCGTCGCTGTGCGCGTGCGCGTCGCGGATGGCGTCAACGTTGGTGTCGCAGTTGGTGCCGTCGGCGTTTCCGTGATGATCGCCACGCGCGCGAGCGTTGGCGAGATCGTCGGCGTCGCGGTGTTCAGCGCGATCACAAGACCGGCGATGCCAAACACAAAACACAATCCAAACAGTGCGACGATCGCGAGCAATCCGATCACCGGCATCGCCGGAAATGTTTTGAGCGTCGGCACTGGCACGGTCGCGGTGTACGTCGCCGGGGAAGTCGGCGCGATCGCGAGCGTCCGCAGTGCGCGGCGCATTTCATCCACCGATTGAAAACGCTGGGCAGGTTGCAATTGCAGTGCGCGCAAAATCGTTTGCTCAACCGACACACTGATCGCCGGGTTGAGCGCGCGCGGCGCGCGCAGGACTGCCGTGCCGGTCGCTAACGCCATCGCGTCCGGCGGCGCGTTGCCGACGAGCAACGCGTACAACGTTGCGCCGAGCGAATACACATCACTGCGCGGATCGGTGCCGCCGCGATATTGTTCCGGCGCGGAAAAGCCGGACGTTGCCGCGCGCGCGCCGGTGTGAGTAAACTGCCCGGTTTGAAAAATTTTGGCGATCCCAAAATCCACCAACACCGCTTTGCCCTGCGGCGTGATGATGATATTTTGCGGTTTGATATCGCGATGAATGATCCGGTTCGCGTGCAAATAACTGACCGCGTCGAAAATTTGATCGAGCCACGCCAACGCTTGCATTTCCGCAATCGCGCCGCGCGTGTGAATGATCGCGTGCAGATTTTGTCCCTCGACGAAATCCATCACGAGATATTGCGCGCCGGTCGCAGTCTGAGCGCTAGTCGAAGACTCGACAAAGTGATCGCTCACGCGCGGCAAATTCGGATGGCTCAAGGTCGCGAGCGTGCTGGCTTCAAATTCAAATTGGCGCGCATCGCCGCCCTGGTTTTCTTTGATCACGACGCGGCGGCCGCGCAAATGCGCGTCGTCCGCGAGATAGACCGCGCCCATTCCGCCCGCACCGAGTTGACGCAGAATGCGATAGCGATTTTGCAAAATGGTTCCTGGGTTTAACACGCTTGCCTCAATTTCGAATTAGCAAATCCTAGTTGCATCTAGAAAAATTGTGACGGAGCGAAGCACCTTTGATATCTGTGAATGATGTCTCACTTTTACCTACAGGTGAGTAGTACACCATAGCAACATAATCACACCCTCCGACGCCAATCTCAAATACTTCCGTCGTCCGGGTTGTACCTGCGGCAATGTTCACGCTCCGCTTATCAGATTCACCAAATGAATGTCTAAATGCAGTATCACCGACACATTGCTCGGGACATCGGTAGAACTTTACGTGCCATGCTAGAAATGTTTGGGTCATTCCAGTATTGTTGAAAAATGTTATCTGAAAGCTAAATCTGGTGGCATACCAATTTGCAGGAGCAGTCGTCGTTTCGACATTGGTCACATAAACCCCCGGGGGCACGTTCGGTGTAGGCGAGACAACGGCAATAGGTTGAGTTGGCACAGTAGTCACTTTCACAACTGGCGATGCAAGAAGACGCGTTGCTGTTACAGTGGGCACAGCCGACGACGCAACCGTAGGAACAATCACTGTTGTCGGTGATAGTACGAGCGTTGGCACTGCGGTGGGGCGAACCGTCGGCGTCATTACAGGTACGGTTGGCGAATTGAACGCAACGCGTGTTGGTGTGCTCGTCGCCACAGCAACTGGACTGAACACCCCCAATGTCCATAACAAGCCCATTCCTGCGAGAACAACAACAAGCACGGCACTGGCGATGACGCCGATGAATACGGGCAGGTTCAATGAACTTGGAGCAGGAACTGGCACAGTCGGTGCAAGTTGAGATTGTGAAGAAGATGTTTGTCGCGACGTAAATTGCGATTGAATAACCGATAGCGCTTGCCGCATCACGCCGATCGAATCGAATCGTTGCGCGGGATTCAAATTCATCGCGCGCAAAACGGCGTGCTCAATTGCCGGGTTAATCGCGGAATTGATTTGACGTGGTGGAACGAGAATCGCGGTGCCCTTTTCAAGCGCGAGCGCATCGGGTGGCGCACCCGATGTCAGCATTGTGTAAAGCAACGCACCTAATGAATAAATATCGCTTCGCTGATCGGTTCCGCCGCGGTATTGTTCCGGCGCGGCGAAACCGGGTGTCGCCGCGCGCGCGCCAGATAAAGTGGCATACCCGGTTTGCATTTGTTTGGCAATCCCAAAATCCACCAGCAACGCTTTACCTTGCGACGTGAGAATGATATTTTGCGGTTTGATGTCGCGATGAATGATCCGGTTCGCGTGCAAATACTCGACGGCATTCAAAACCTGGTTCAGAATCGCAAGCGCATCCCGCTCCAAAAACATTCCGCGTTGTTGCAATATCTCGTCAAGGTTATGTCCCTCGATAAATTCCATCACCAGGTACTGTCCACCGTTTGGAAAAGCAAAGTAATCGCTTACCTTCGGCAAGTTTGGGTGATCGAGTCCGGCAAGAATGTTCGCTTCGATCTGAAACTGACGCGGATCGCCGCCGGTATTTTCCTTGACCACAACCCAACGATTGTTGAGACGCTGATCATTGGCAAGATAGACCGCGCCCATACCGCCCATCCCTAGCCGACGCGCGATTTGATAGCGGTTTTGTAATAGAGTACCGGGATTCAACATCTAGTTTGCTCGCTTGTTTCTTTTTTACTGCTACGCAATTTCACTTGAACAGAACCTGGGTTTGTCCGATCTGAATGATCGCGCCGGACTGGAGCGCGTGTCCCGGCGGTTGCGCCGCAACCGGCTGACCGCCGACCGATGTGCCGCGTTCCGATCCCAGGTCGCGCACGAAAAATTTTTGCGCGCCTTTGTACACGACCGCGTGTTTGCGCGCGATGCCGGGATCGCCCGGCAAGTACACTTCGCACGCGTCCGAACTGCCGAGCGTCGTCGTATCAATCACCGAGACCACCGTCCCGCGCCGTTTGCCGTTCAATACCTCGAGCGTGCCGTTGCCCAGCACGCGCGCGATCATTTCGACCGACAGCGGAATGATGCCGCCGAGACACGCGCCGATCAAAATCAAACCGAGCGCGCCGACGATCATTTGCACGAACTCGCTCTGCCGCAAAAAAAGTTGCGTCATCACTTCGTACGCGATGCCGCCGCTCAAACCGGCGAGCGTGCCGCCAATCGTACCGTACGCGGCGCGACGTAGTTTGAACCCGACGAGTCCGTCGCCCAAACCCAGGAACAAACCCAGGAACGTCCAACCGAGCGTGCGCCCCAGGATGCCGCCGCCCAGGATCAAAAAGAATCCTTCGCCGATCAACAATCCCAGCGTGCCGCCGATCAAGCCGACGATGCCGCCCAGGATCGCGCCGATGAGCGCGCGCAGAGGCGAACGTTGCACAATCAACCCGGTAACCGCGCCGGTCATTCCGCCGATGCACACACCGACGCCCGCGCCGACAAACGTGTACGCGAGCAAAATGTGCCACGCGCCGGTCGGAAAACTGCCGACGATGAACCAGCCGATCAGTCCACCGAGCGCGCCAAAGATCGCGTTGTAATAAATTTGAAGCCAGCGATTCATCCTGCACCTCGTTAGCGGCGCGCGCCGCAGTGCGAACAGAACACCGCGCCGACACGCATCGGCTTGCCACACCGCGCGCACGCGGTCATCGGGATCGCCGCGCCAGACACGGCAGGATTGCCGCACTGGGCGCAAAAGCGCGCGTTCGTTCGCAACGACGCACCGCAGAAAACGCACAGGGTCGTTGCCGCGGCGGAAGCCGGGCGCGGCGCGGGCGCGCTCGCGTTCACGATGTTGACGACAATGTCGCGATCACCGCGGCGCGCGTCGCGCGGGCTGGTGTAGACGAGCCGGTATTGATGCGAAATCTGCGCGCCCAGGTTCGCGATCAAATCGGTGAAATCGGTGTTCTTTTTGAGTTTGTAAAAATCGCCGTTCGTGTCATCCGCCAATTGCCGATACTCGTCGTGATCCATCGTGATCGCGTACAGCGTGACGACCTGGTCTTGGAGCAAGGTCGCGATGCGTTCGACTCGCAAATCCTGATCGCTGAAACGCACGCTACTGTCTGGCGGATCGCCGTAATGATGCGGCGGCGCGTCGGTGATCAGAATGAAAATTTTTTGCGTGCCGGCGCGAAAATTCATTCTCAACGCGCGCTTGATCGCGCCAAAGGGATTTTCCTTTTCGCCGCCGCCACCGCGCGCTTTGAGTTTGCCGATCCATTCTTTAAACTCTTCCGCATTCGCCGTCAGATCATCGTCGCTCCGGTACACCGCGCGCACAGCATCGCCGAACGTAACCAAGCCGAGCCGGTAATTGCGTTCCTTGTCCACCAACTTTTGCGCGAACTCGATGCACGTTTCTTTGACGCCGTCAATCTCGTCGCTCATACTGCCGGTCGTGTCGAACACAAACACGATATCCACGATGCGTTTGTCGCGCGTCCCGGCAAAATCGGCAAGCGTTACCGCGCGTCCGTCTTCGGTCACGCGAAAACGTTCGCGCGTGAGACCGGCGACGTGATTGCCGCCGGCATCGCGGACGTTGACGTAGAGTGTAATTTCGGGATGCCGATTCGCATCCACCTGCGCGAGCGTAACCTGGTAATCGTTGCGTTGACTCATTCATTCACCTCATCCGCGCCGCGCGCCGCAACGCGGACAAAATTTCGCGTCGGCGCGCAGGGGTTGTTGACACCGCGCGCACACGACCATTGGCGCGCTACCGATCGGTTGACCGCACGCCGCGCAAAACCGCGCCTGCGCGCGCACGCGCTTGCCGCAATGCAGGCACGCGATCGTTGCTTCCGGCGCGGGCGCGCGGCGCATCAAGAGAAACGGCACCGGCAACGCGAGCGCGAACAACAAGGGCAATAACAACAATCCCGCGATCAACCAATCGGATTTGAAATTGACCAGGTGTTGTTCAACATACTCGCCGCCGCCGGCACTGCCGCCCTCGCCGACCTTGACGATGATGTTACGCCGCGTGCCGTCATACGTCGGGCGCGGACTGCGATACGCGATCTTGTATTGTTGCGCGATCGTCGTGCCGAGTTCGTCAATGATGTTGGTAAAATCCGTGTCGCGGCGCAGTTCGGTAAATTTGCCGTTCGTCTCGCGCGCGAGCGTCGTGTAATCGGACGAGTTGTACGCGATCGCGTACAGCGTGAACCCTTTTTGTTTCAAAATTTCCGCGATGCGCGCCGCGTTCAAATCGGGATCGCGAAACCCGGCGCTGAACAAGCCACTGCGATCGCCGGTGTGATGCGCCGGCGCGTCGGTGATCAAGATCAAGATTTTTTGCGCGTCGCTCCGATAGGTCATCGTCGTCGCGTGCTTGATCGCGCCGAGCGAATTTTCCGGCGTGTCGTCGCCGCCGGTCGCGCGCAGAGTGCTGATCCAATCTTTGAACTCTTCCGCGCGATCGGTCAATGTGCCGTCTGCTTTAAACGTGCCGCGAATTTCATCGCCGAACGAAACTAAGCCGAGCCGGTAATCGCGCTGTTTGTCTTTGAGTTTTTGCGCGAACGAAATCGCGGTGCGCTTGACGCTTTCGATCTCGTCCGCCATACTGCCGATCGTGTCGAACACGAACACAATGTCCACTGGGCGTTGATCACCCGTCCCGGCAAATTCGGTGATCGCGACTGCCGCGCCATCTTCGGTGATGCTAAAGTCACCTTGCTTCAATCCGCCGACCAGGTTGCCGCGCGCATCGCGCACGTTGACATAGAGCGTGATCGCCGGATAACGCCCCGTATCCACTTGCGCCAAACTCACGGTGTATGCGGTTTGTGCGCGCGCGTTCTGCGCGGCGAGCATCATCCCCGCGCAGACGGCAAACCCCAACCAGCGCCAACGTTTCATTCTTCACCTCACCTTTGCCAAACGATCACATAGCCAAACACCGCGACATGCCCTTTGCGCGTTTGCGTCCAGAGTGCGTATCGCATATTCTGCGCCGGACAAACCTGGCGACTGTCGCTTTTTTTCACATCCCAGATATTGAAAATGACCGCCGGATTATCCGCGAGTTGTTCGACCAATTTGTAACTCGGATTTGGATCGGGCCAAATTTCCGAAATGTTTTCCGGCTTGGCGTCCCAATGGAGGGTCGTGCAGGTCGTTTGCCAAATACAGTGCTGATCGATCCACATCCAGGTCGTCAGCTCCCGGATGATCGTTTCGACGCGATCGCGACGCATAGTTGACGGAAAATCCGTAAACGCCGGATATTGCGCGGTCGAGCAAGGTGGATCAGTCGGCGTGAGCGATGGCGTCGGAGTCCACGTCGGCTCAAGTGTTGGCGTTTGACTCGGTGTGATCGTCGGCGTTGCCGATGCGGTCGGCGTTTCGGTCGCGGTTGCGCTCTGCGTGATCGTCGGCGTCCTGGTCGCGGTCAAACTCGGCGTGATGCTGGGCGTCAGCGTGCGCGTTGGTGTGGTGGTGCCCAGGAACGCGATCGTAATTCGTTCGCGATTCATAAACAATGTCGCGCCGCACGCGAACAAGAAACACATCAGCACAAACACGGCGAGCGCGGCGATCCAAATTCGATTCGCCGCGATGGGCGCGAGCGGTTGCGTGAACGCGGGCGGCACGACGAGCGTCGCGAGCGCGGTGCGCATTTCAAAAGCCGATTGAAATCTCTGCGCGGACATCTCTTGCATCGCGCGCAAAATCACGGCTTGCACGCCCGGCGCGAGCGCGGGCGTGATCTGGCGCGGCGGGATCAGCGTCGCGTTGCCGGTGATCAGATCGGGCGATTCGGGCGGAACGATCCCGGTTAAAACAAAATAGAGCGTCGCGCCGAGCGCGTACAGATCACTGCGCCGATCGGTGCCGCCGCCGTACTGTTCGGGCGGCGAGAATCCCGGCGTAACCCCGCGCGCGCCGGTCGCGGTCGGTCGTCCGGTCTGATGCACTTTGGCGATGCCGAAATCCACGAGCAGGGCGCGCCCTTGTGGCGTGATGATAATGTTTTGCGGTTTGATGTCGCGATGAATGATGCCGTGCGTGTGCAAGTACATCAACGCGTCGAGAATCTGATCGAACCAGACGCGCGCTTGCGCTTCATTCACCGCACCGCGTTGCCGCACGATCGCTTCGAGATGGTGACCCGCGACAAATTCCATCGCGATGAATTGCGCGCCGGTCGCGTCGGTAAAATAATCGTACACGCGTGGCAAATTCGGATGATTCAAACGCGCGAGGATCGCGCCTTCGGTTTGGAATTGCGAAACCGAAGCCGGATCGGTCGCGAGATTTTGTTTGAGCGCGACGGTAAAATTCGACACGACATCGCGCGCTTCATAGACCGCGCCCCAGCCGCCTTGACCGAGCAAGCGCACGATTTGATAACGATTGTTGAGCAAGCCGACAAAATGTTGCGGCACCATGTTGGCTCCAAATGGTCAAGTCACTCGCACAATCCACCGACATTCCAAGCAATCGCCGGATCATTTACTGACATGACCAGAAACCGGTATCGCCCTTGCAGATGGGCTGATCGGTAACGCGCCACGGAAAATAACGTTGGTCATACACTTGAAGTTTACCCAATTGATCTAACGCCACGCGACGATTGCCATCCACTTCATAAGCGTACAATTGCGGTTCGCGTTCGGACCACGTAATCACCCATTTACCATCCACAGACCAAAACCTGGGATGATCGTCCGCCTCGCAGTTGGTTAGTTTTCGCAAACCCGTTGCGTCGGCATTACCGATAAATGGGCAACGATTGCCGTCCGCTTGTTTGTACAGTACCACCAGCCGGCGACCGTCGGGCGACCAGAGCGCGTCCGTATAGTTCACCTGCGGGTCGCCAACGAAATGAGGTTCCGCTGATCCCGTAACAAGATCGGCAATCATGTCTCCATTGCGCGTGATTAGCCGCAAACCTCCACCATAAGTACCGGAGAAAAAGGATGGTGGATTTTTACAATAATTCGGACCGTAAAAATATCCACGATACGAATCCCATTGCCAGCTATAACCGCAAGTAAATGTGCCGTTATCCTTTTTAACGGTGCCGGTCTTCAACCATGAAATGAGCGCGCGGTCTCCGTTAGGCGACCACACCGCGGAGGCGGAAACTCCGCCAATCAATTGTAGTTTGGTGCGCGCGCCGGATGTAATTTCAACAATAAACGTGCCGTCCTTGTCCGAGTCGAATTTTTTTTGCGCGACCGGCGCAAGCGTCGTCGGTGCCGGACGCGTTGGGGTTGCCGTGCGCGTTGGCTGTGGCGCGCTTGTGGCGGTGCGCGTTCGCGTTGGCGTCACCGTCAATGTGGGCGCGATCGCAGGCAGTCCGGTTCGAGTTGCGCTTGGCAAGATCATTGTTACCGGCGACGCGATCTGCGTCGGCGTTGCAGTTGGTGTCACCGTGCTAACCACCGCTACCAGAGTGACCGGCGGTGTCTCAATCTGCATATTGGCAACCACAAATACACCTACACTCAAGACAGCAATCAGCGCAATCAAAGCAACAATGCCCATCAACACCGAAAGATTGAGCGGACGCATAATTTGTGGCAGTGTTGCGGGGGTCGGCTGGAACGATTGCGCGGTTTGCCGCGAAGTAAATTGCGATTGTATCCCCAAAAGAGCTTGTTGCATTGCGCCGACAGACTCGAAGCGTTGCGCCGCATTCAAACTCATTGCGCGCAAAATAGATTGCTCGACATTCTGACTCACCATCGAATTGATGTGCCGCGGCGAAACAAGCATTGCGGTGCCGCGTTCGAGCGCGAGCGCATCCGGTGGTGCACCGGCGGTCAACATCGCATACAACAACGCGCCGAGTGAATACACATCGCTTCGCTGGTCCGTACCGCCGCGATACTGTTCGGGCGCGGCAAACCCCGGCGTCGCCGCGCGCGCGCCGGAAAGTGTCGCAAAACCAGGTTGCATATGCTTGGCGATGCCAAAATCCACGAGCATCACACGACCTTGCGGTGTGAGGATGATATTCTGCGGCTTGATGTCGCGGTGAATGATGTGATTCTGGTGCAAATAATCCACGGCGTTAAAAATCTGCGCCATCCACGCCAGCGTTTCCGCTTCGGTCAACGCGCCGCGTTGCGCGACAATCTCATCCAGGTTTTGACCGGCGATATGCTCCATCACCAAATACCGCGCACCATTCGGCTCGACGAAAAAATCAGTCACGCGTGGAAGATTGGGATGCGCGAGCGCGGCAAGAATTTTTGCTTCGGTTTGAAATTGTGCGGCGGCGCTGGCATCATTCGAAAAATTTTCCTTGACCGCGACGTATTGACTCAAACCAACGTGTTGCGCGAGATATACCGCGCCCATACCACCCGCGCCGATTTGACGAATGATTTGATAGCGCGAATTTAAGAGTGTGTTGGGTGACAGCATCTTTTACCTCATCAACTCAACTTAAACCGGCACGTTCCGCAAAATCTTGCGCCCGCGCGCGCGGGCGCGCCACAGTGCGGACATTGCAAAGTTGGCGCGTTGCCGAGCAGTTGCTGGCAGTGCGCGCAAAAGCGCGCACCCACGCGCACCGACTGATGACAGCGCGGGCAAAGCAAACCTGGCGCGACCGGTGGCGCGGTTGGACTCGCCGCGCCGAACACCAAGCGCAAGCCCGCCGGCGCGACGCCCAGTGTCAACAACATCAAACCGAGCAACACGCCGACGATCCAGTTCGCGTGGATGCGATTGAACAAATAACCGGCGACGTACACGCCATCCACTATTTGCGTCGTGCCGTCCGGCAACGTTACGGTTACGCGCACATTGCGCCGCGTGCCATCCGCGACATTGCGCGGCGTCGTAAAATCCACCGCGTAATCTTTTTGTAACTGCTCGGCGATCAACAGGTACAAGCGTTTCAAATCGTCGCCGCTCGGCGCGAGAAAAAATTTTCCGCCGGTTTCATTCGCAAGCCGTTGCAAGCGCGCTTGATCCGCATCGCGGCCCAGCCCAATCGTGTACACTGCGACCTGGTATTCTTGCGCGCGCGCGATCGCTTGGTCGAGCGTGTGCTTGCTTCCCGCACCGCCCAGCCCAAACAACCCACCACCGGCTTCGCGATTGTCCAAACCATCTGTCAACAGAATCAACGCTTTTTTTATCTTATCCTGGCGCGGCTTGAATTTTTCCGCGCTCGCATACGTCGCATCGTAAAACGCGGTGCCGCCGCCGTCACGGATGCGCCCAATCGCGTTTTTGAGCGTACTGGGATCGCTCGTGAAATCTTGGAGCGGCGTCGTCGTGTCGTCGAACATCGTAACGAACGCTTCATCCTGCGCGCGCATCTCGTCCACAAACGCATTCGCGGCGATGAGCGCATCGCGCAATTTGTTCTGCTGTCCCATACTGCCACTGCGATCAATCACCAAGCCGACATAGATCGGTTCGTTACTCACATTGAGCGCGACAATTTTCGCGTCGCGTCCATCCTCAACGATCTTGAACGAATCCTGTTTCAGCAATGTGATCGCTCTGCCGGCGGAATCGGTTACACTGACGAACGCGCGCACGGTTGGAAATTTCCCGGCATCAAAGCCGATCAATTTCACGGTCGCCGATTGCGCGGCGATGGGCGTGATCAAAGTCAACACAATGAGGAAAATCACAAACCATAAAACGTGAGACGCGATCCGTTGATGCGTTTTCATTCGACACCTCACCGGCGTTGCCGAAACAACAACAGCGTATTGCCGATCACAATCTTGTCGCCGTCGTTCAACGGCGTATCAGCGGTCAATGGGATTGGCGCGCGCGCGCCCGGGCGAATGAGCGACGCGTGACCGTTCGCATCTTCGATCACGATTTGTTTGCCGCGTTGGCGCAGATTGACCGCGCGTTTACCAACCAAGTTGTCGTACACCGGAATATCATTGCTGTCATCGCCGCCAATCGTCATTCGGGCTTTGATGATGTTGAAATCCCTGCCTTCTTGTTTGCCGCGCACAACCTTGAACCACGCGCCGACCAGCACTTGCTCGACGAGCGCGATGAGCGAGCCGATGCACATTCCGACGAACACCAAGCCAAGCGCGGCGGCAATGCTTTGCAATTGCGAAATGCGTCCGGGATCTGCGCCGGCAGTGACGCTAATCGCGATTTGGGTCAGCCCTTCGAACAGCGCGCCGCCGATGAGTCCGCCGAGTGTTCCACCGATCAAGCCGTAACTGATTTTGCGCGGCGCGCGATTCGCAATGCCTTCAGTTGTGCCGATGATCGCGCCGACAAGTCCCCAGCCCATTGAGCGACCGATGAAACCGCCCTGCGTAAACCAGAAAAGTAATTCACCGAACGCGAGACCCAGGATGCCGCCGCAGAAACCGAGCGCGCCGCCGCGCATCATTCCAACGAGTGTGTTGCCGATCCGTTTGCCAAGCGCGCCATCCACCATTCCCAGCCACGCGCCGATGCTGGTGCCGGCAACCGCGCCGATCAGCAATTCCCAAAACAAATTGTTCGGGAAAAAATCCGGGAGAGTGCCGACGAACAAGTACGCCAGCAAGCCACCGACTCCGCCGAACACGATGTTGTAATAGACGCGCCAGGGACGGGACATGGGTTACTCGCTTTCTTTCAAATCACAACTTTCACGGTAAACTTTGCACGCGAATAAAATCCACTTCGAGCGAATCCCAGGGACAATCGAATCCGCGCCCGAGTTCGACTGGGTTGCCGATCCAGATAAAACGCGCGCGGTGCGGCGTCGTCTGCGAAACGTACTTGACCACGCCATCAAGCAAAAGTGTGTAACGATCATTCACGTACTCGACAACCTGGGTTCGCCAATCAGTATCGAATCCTGATGATGGCACATCGACGCGATCATCGCGCGAGCGAAACAAGAGATGCAGAGGGTCTTTGACATCCTGCCACATCCCCGCCGACATTCCATTATCTTCGTTCGCGCGTTGAGTCTGCGCGGCGCGATCTTGACTCAACCCAGCCGATAAATTGTAACTGGTCATCATTAATCCGACGCCGCACGTATTGAGCGACGTGTACCGATACCGCGTCGTCAACCGATAATTGCCGCTCGGTGGAAATGGATTGCCGCGCGAAGTGATGAACGGATAACTTGTGCCGCCGCTCGACATCGAAAGCGCGCCGCGACTCACGACGAATCTACCGCCGCGCGCGTCCGCGTTCCAACGCGATAAATCCACGCTCGATCCGTCAAACTCGTCCGTGAAAAAGTACGCCGGTGCGGGCGTTACGATCGGCGTACGCGTCGGTGTTTCGGTTGTCGTACGCGTCCGCGTTGGCATATCCGGCAAAACCCGAGTCAGCGTCGGTGTGATCGCGACTGGTGCACTACCGCCCCCGCCACGCGCGCTAGGCGACACCGTCGGCGTTGGAAAAATTGGTGACTGGAACACTAACAATGCGACGATCAATGCAAGGCACATCAATACGCTCGCGATGCCGCCACCAATCGCGGCGAATTGCCACGGCGATGCGCGCGCCGGCGCGGCGGCATACGCGGTGGCGGTAACACGCGGCGATGCGTACGCCGTCGTCGTCGCCAACGCCATTTTCATTTCGCGCGCGGATTGAAAGCGATTTGTCGGATGCGCTTGCATCGCGCGCAAAATCACCGCTTCGGTGTTGAGCGAAATCTGCGGCGCGAGTTGGCGCGGCGCGATCAGCGTCGCGTGTCCGACCGCTAACATCGGCGATTCGGGTGGCATCGCGCGCGTCAACACGGCATAGAGCGTCGCACCCAGCGCGTAAAGATCACTGCGCGGATCAGTCCCACCACCGTACTGTTCGGGCGGCGAAAAGCCGGGTGTTACACCGCGCGCGCCGGTCGTCGTGATGCGACCTGGGATGTACATTTTCGCGATGCCAAAATCCACGAGCATCGCGCGCCCTTGCGCGTTGATGATGATATTCGCGGGTTTGATATCGCGATGAATGATCGGCGGATTCTGCGCGTGCAAGTAGTCGAGCGCGTCGAGAATTTGATTGATCCACGCAAGTGCGTGCGCTTCCGGCAACGCGCCGCGCGTCTGCACGAGAGTTTGCAAATCGGTGCCCGCGACAAATTCCATCACCAAGTACTGTTGACCACTCGGCTCGATAAAGTAATCCCAGATTTGCGGCAAATTGGGATGGCGGACGCGCGTCAACATCTGCGCCTCGCGCTGGAATTGCTGTTGCGCGGGCACCGACGCATCAAGATTTTCTTTTACCGCGCAGTCGCGGGCGAGGTTCAAATCCACCGCTTGATAGACCGCGCCAAAGCCACCTTGCCCAATCAACGCGCGAATTTGATAACGTTGCCGCAAGACCTGGTTTGGTTGAAGCATTGCGTTCCTAAAAATATCCCACGCGCTTGAAACCGCGCTGGCGCAAAAATAAATACTGCTGAATCAAATCGCCGATGAACCAACCGACTCCGCCGATCAACGCGGAGACGAACCACAAGACCGGATTCGCGCCAAAGCCGAACGACACGAGCAAAATGCGCGTCGCCGCCGTTACGATCACTGCGAGACCCGCGAGCCACGCGACTTCGCGTTGCCACGGATCGGTCCCCTTGCCGCGCACGCGCGGCAGAAACGCGAGCCACACTTCCGCGAACGCGCCAACCGCTAGGGCAATCGCGAGAATGAGCGGCACCGCCGGCGCAATACCCAACGATGACCACACCGCGATCCCGCCGAGCGTCGCGATGGTCGCGTGCGCGATGCCGGCGACAAACCGTTGGTGCGTCGCGGCATACGCCAACGGCGCGATCAACGCGATCACATCGAGATTGTCCCAGATGAGCGGAATCCGCGCGACCAGCGGCGTGAAGAGGTACGCGGCAACGAGCGCACCAATCGTAATGACCACAATCGCGAGCGCCAACTGCCACGCCGGCAATTCCGCGGCTTTGAGAATGAGGCGCGTCGTCGGGCGCGACGTTTGCCCCGCGCCGCCGGTGGCTGGACGAAAGTTGCTCAACGCCGCGCCGAATTGTTGCGCGCTCTGCCAACGTTGATTCGGATCGTGCGCCATGCCGCGCGTGATGATTTGCTCTAACTGCGGCGCGACACTGGGATTGAGCGTTCGCAAACCTGGTTGATTGAACGGCGTGAGCGCGGGATCGTGGCGCGTGAGCAAATAGTACAGCGTTACCGCGAGCGAGTACACGTCACTGCGCGCGTCGGTTTGGTTTTGTCCGTACTGTTCCGGCGGCGCGTACCCCGGCGATCCGAATTGATGTGTGTCGCTCCGATGACCTGGTTTGTACAAGCGCGCGATTCCAAAATCAATCAGTTTGATCTGGTTCGTGTGATCAAGCATAATGTTTGCCGGTTTGAGATCGCGAAAAATGATCGGCGGCTGGCACGCGTGCAAGTACGCCAGCACACTGCACAACTGCGCGCCCAGCGCGGCGGCTTGCATCTCGTTCAACGGTCCACGATTTTCTTCGAGTACTTTTTCGAGCGTGCGCCCATCCACAAAATCCATCACCAGATATTGCTTGTTGCCTTCGCTGAAAAAATCGCTGACGCGCGGCAAGTTGGGATGTTGGAGCATCGCGAGCAATTGCGCTTCTTGTTGAAACATCGCGATCGCGCTGTGCGCCTCTTGCGGATTCGTCAGTAGCGCCGAGTTGAGTTCCTTGACCGCGACGCGGCGACCGTGCAAGTGGGCGTCCAGCGCTTCGTAGACCGAGCCCATTCCGCCGCCGCCGACCAAGCGCATAATCGTGTAGCGTCCACGCAAGCGCGCATTGGTCGAAAGCGTCGTCGAAAAAACATTGCTCGCCATCGGCTGGGTTGACAAGGGCGAATGACAGTGCGCGCAAAACATTTGTCCCGGCGGATTGTGGTTGCGACAATTCGGGCAGAGCGTTGACGATGCGGGCATTGGCGCGCGGCACGTCGCGCAAAAGCGCGCGCCCGCGCGATTGGGGTGATTGTTGGAGCAAAACTGGGTTGAAAGTTGGGACATACAAAAACCTCTTCTGTGGCACGGGCGGCTCGCCCGTGCGCGCATCGCACAGGGCGATGAATCGCCCGCCTAGTTCAGGTTGAAACGTGATGAATCACGTTGCACAAAACCACCAATCCAATTTATTGGATCGCTTCGCGCCTGCACTTGCCGTGCAACGCAAAGCGTATCGCACGGCTTTCTCTCCCCAACAGCCGACAGGGGACAAAGGACAGAGGACAAAGAACTACTGCCCCCTCGCACAACGAAATCCAACGTCGTCGCCCGAGTTCGATACCGTGTCCCTGACACGGTTCGCCGTGCGCGAGCTCTGTAGTCCAAAGTCCCACGAGCCGCCGCGCAGGACACGCGCTGACCCGGAACTCGGTCCCGTCGGATTGTTGCGCGGTGAACTCATGTAATAATTTTCGCCGTACCAATCCGCAACCCATTCCCACACATTCCCAGATAAATCCATTATCCCGTACGGACTCGCGCCGGATGAATACGCGCCAACCTGGGTTGTATCGCCCTTGTTGCCCTCCGCAGAATTTAATTTGCTCGCGTCAAATGTATTGCCCCAAGAGTAAACACGACCATCGGTACCGCGCGCGGCTTTTTCCCATTCCGCTTCGGTCGGCAAACGTTTGCCCACCCATTCGCAGTACATCTTTGCCTGATTCCAGTCCACGTAAATCACCGGATAATTATCGAATGACGCGTCGCCATAGTACGAACCACGCGTAGAAGAACTGGTTTGATTAGGGCGCGTACATTTGCCGGCGTCCACACACTTTTTATACAGCGCGTTCGTTACTTCAAACTTGTCCATCCAAAACGCGTCCAAGTAAACCGTATGAATTGGTTCTTCATTATCGAAATCCTCGCTTCCCATCGTAAAATCGCCTGCCGGCACAAACATCATCGGCGCATTGTCCGGTGCGAACGCGCGCGTGTCACCGACACGCGGCATAGGTGTTGCTGAAGACAGTGGCATAACTGTCGGCACTGGAACAATTGTGGCTGATGAGATCACAGCACGCGTTGGAGCTTGTGTCGCCGGCACCGGAGTCGCCATAGGCATCGGCGTCGGCGTCTCGATCCGATTTACCACAATCGCGCCCAACGCGAAAACCAGGATGACTATTACCGACATTCCAATCCAATTTGCCAAATTAAAATTCGGTTTCGGCGGAGGCGGCGGGGGCGGGGGTTTGACCTGCACCGTTAACGCCTGCTTCAATTCGCTCGTGCTAGCAAAACGCGTTTGCGGAGTGACCGTCATCGCGCGCACAATCGCTTGCTCGGTCTGTGCGGTGATGCTCGCGTTCACTGCGCGCGGCGGCGCGAGAATCGCGATGCCGCGTTCGCGCGCTTGCGCGTCCGGCGGATCGCCGCCGATCAGCAACGCATACAGCGTCGCGCCGAGCGAGTACACATCGCTCCGCGCATCCGTGCCGCCGCGATATTGTTCCGGCGCGGCATAGCCGGACGAAACCGCTTTCGCGCCGGTCATTGTGCTTTTTCACGGCTGAAGCACTTTGGCAATGCCAAAATCCACCAAGACCGCGCGTCTGTTCGGCGTAAGCTTGATATTCGCCGGTTTGATATCGCGATGAATGATGCCGCGTGAATGGAGATAGGCGACCGCGTCGAGAATCTGGTCGAGCCAGCGCAATGCTTCAGCTTCGGTCAGCGCGCCGCGTTGGCGCAGACGCGCGTCCAAATCCTCGCCGGCGATAAATTCCATCACCAGATATTGCGCGCCGGTTGGCTCGGCAAAATAATCGCTCACGCCCGGTAAATTGGGGTGTTGCAAACTCGCGAGCAGTTGCGCCTCTTGATAAAATTGCCGCGCATCGCCGCCCAAGTTTTCTTTGATCGCGACGGTTTGATTATGCAGACCGTCGTGCGCTTGGTACACCGCGCCGAATCCGCCTTGCCCCAGCAGAGTTTGGATCGCGTATCGTCCGTGCAAAATTTGTCCTGGTGTTAATGGCATTGTGCGCATCCTCTTTCGCCGCGAATTTTTTTCTCTCGTTCGTTGGATTTCATCCACGCCTAATCGCGAAATGGCTATTCGTTTATTCGCGATGATGCGTTGACACTACGTCTTTCGCATCAACGCCTTGGCATCCGCATTGCCCGGATCAATCTGGAGCGCTTTTTCGAACGCGGCGCGCGCTTCACGTTTGCGGCGCGCTTCAAGATAACTTTTCCCCAGTTGCAGATGCGTACTCACCGCATCGGGATCGAGCCGCACGGCTTGCTTGAACGCGTTGATCGCGTCATTCCACTTGCTCAAACTTTGATACGCGCGTCCCAACAAATAGTGCGACGCGGAAATATCAGGATCGATCCGAATCGCTTTTTGCGCCCATTGCACCGCGTCGTTCTTGCGCCCGGTTACGCGATAGAGCCAGGACAAGATCAAATGCGCTTCGAGATTTTTGGAATCTTGGCGAAGCGCGCTTTGCAACACGCGTTCGGCTTGGGCCGGTTGATTGTCGTTAAAATACGCGCGCCCCAGCAGTGCGTACAAATCAGCATCTTGCGGATGCTTGCCCACGCCGCGTTGCAAAATTTGAATTGCCTCGCGGACTCGATCCAGTTCGAGATACGTTTTACCAAGATTGTAAAACAACGCGCCGTGTTCAAATCCGCCTTGCAATGCTTGCGCGTACTCATCCGCCGCGCGTTGAAAATTGCGTTTGCTGAAATGCCGATTGCCCAACTCGAACCGCATCTGCGGATTAATCGCGGGCGCGGGCGGCGCGAGCGGTGTGCGATCGTGCTGACAAAATTTCGCGGTCGGGCGATTCATCCGTCCACAACGCGGGCAGATAATTCCCATCGTCGGCGGCGGCATCGGTTGCAATGGCATTTGAATCGGTGGTTGTGGAATGGATGGCACTGCGCCGCCCGCGCCGAGCGATGATTTCAACTCGTTCATCATTTCGCGCGCGGTGGGATGCCGCGCGAGCGTGTTGAGCGACATTGCTTTGAGAATCACGCGCTCAACCGCCGGATTGATCCGCGGGTTGAATTGACGCGGCGGCGGCAATGCCGCGGCTTGCTCGACCATATCGAGCGCTTCGGGCGGCATTTGTCCCGTGAGCGCGCAGTACAACGTCGCGCCGAGCGAGTAGACATCCGAGCGCGCGTCCGTGCCGCCGGTGTATTGTTCGGGCGGCGAAAAACCGGATGACGCACCCTTTGCCGCCATAACGGTACGCTTTTGCGGATCGTACACTTTCGCGATCCCGAAATCCACCAACACCGCATGCCCATCCGGTTTGATCTTGATGTTCGGCGGTTTGATATCGCGATGAATGATCGGCGGCGTTTGACTATGCAAGTACGCAACCGCGTCGCACACTTCGATCATCCATTGAACCAATTGTTGCTCGCTCGCGGATTTATTCAAAATGATGTCGGTCAAATCCTTGCCCTCGATAAAATCCATCACGAGGAATTGACGCCCGTGTTCGGCGAAGCGATCCGAAACGCGCGCGAGACCGGGATGACTAAGCCGCGCGAGCGTTACGGCTTCAAATTCAAATTGTTCGGACGCGTCTTTTGACGCATCGAAACTTTCTTTGAGCGCGAGTTTTGCGCCAGCGAGCCGCGCGTCTTCGACGAGATAGACCGCGCCAAATCCGCCTTGTCCGAGTAGTTTGATAATTTTGTACCGACCAACTATGACTTGACCGGGTGATAATGATTGTGGTTGTGCCATTCGGATTTTTTCCTAAACCTGTTTGGTGGTTTCCACTATGAAAATATTTTCCAAAAAGTTGGGTGTAGAACGTCGGGCGATGAATCGCCCGCCTAGTTCTGGTCGAAACGTGATGAATCACGTCCCACAAAATCGCGAATCCAATAAATTGGATTTTTACCTGCACTTGACGTGCGATTGATCGCACGGTTTTCATCGCACCGCGTTCGCCTCAATCATCACGACGGTTTGACATCGCGGCAAAACAAACACGATCATCTGAATCGAAAAAACATAGGTCTTCTTGCTGAAAAATACGAACGGCATTTTCTACCACCCACTTTTGCGTCGTCGGCAAACCAAGATGATTTGTCGCATGATCAACGATATTTGGTAAATCATACTGCGCGCCCTTTTGGGACTCTTGGAGTAGCCAATCCATTGTTGCGTACGTAGCAACCTTGGCGATATCCACTTGCTCGCGTCCCATGATTCGGATACCAGCAGGACTCGCAAGTATCCGCGGACAATTCTTTGAAAGAGATTCCTCCATTTCCGCGCAAGCGAAAATAACCGGGAGATCCTCAACCGGCACATGAAGCAGAAAAGATTCACCCTGCTTGCTCTGGAATATTTTGGGCAACCAGCCCTGTGCGCGCGCCGACTGAGTATTGGTGTAATATTTCGATATTGTCTTCACCACGAGATCAGGCAAACCACGCCCCTTGAACTCAAGAAACTTGATGAATTGTCGGAACACCCGATCATCAGCTTCTTTGCGCCCTTCAGTTAATCTCTCGCAAAGCAAGCGCGGCATTTCCCAGAAGCATGAAAAATATTCGCTGGTCTTGTCGAAATAACCCAGCAAATCCGCATGTTCCGGTTTCGATTTCCACCGTTCGTACTGCATCTTGTCTGCAATCGTAACAATGACGACATTGGACGTTGCCGCTATCGGCTTCAGTGGTCGAAGCGTCTCAATGTCCACAAGTTTGTCTATAATTAAAACAACTCGCGCCTTTGATTTAAGGAGGAGATTCACCAATTCACTCAAGGCATTCAAGAGTTTTTGACTGCGTTGTTTTTCATCCATGGGAACGACGATAGGTTTGCTCTTAATGCCTTTCGTTATCTTTATCCGCCCAATTTTCAGTGCCGTTCCAAACAGAGAAATTTCAGGAAAAGACAATTCAACTTCAGATTGATTATCCCTCTCCGCTTGGAAATAAGCCGGATCACTGACATACTTGGTATAATACTTACTGACTGCCCCTTGCAGTTTCTGATTGATATTTCCTGATCCACGCTCAAATGCCGCAATAATGTCCTCAACAATGGACGCCCAACTTTCACCTGGTGCTTTATCGGGCAGAATTATGTACGCGACAAGGTTTGCTCCTTTACTTTGTTGAATCGAATCACGGATTCTTGTCGCCAATAGCGTTCCGCCAAAGCCCTTGAGACCATGCAATATAAAGGTCAATCCAACTGAATTCGGGGATACGTTCAACACTGAATTGATGATGCTCTGGACTTTGGCATTTCGCGAGTTGGCAAACAATTCCGACTTGGCTTGTTCAAGTGAACATACCAATGGAATTGTGAGTGGTCCCAGAATAGGCGGACGTACGCGTTTGCGTCCCAACGTTTCTGGAGACGAAGGAGGCACAAGCGGCACACCACAATATGAACAGAACTTGGCTATGGGGCGCGCCGATCTTCCGCACGACTGACAAATTAATCCTGAAATTGGTAACGCGGGCGGTATGAATTGTTGTGAAGCCGGTTGTGCAACCGGTGCCGTTGAAGATGCACTTGCAAGAGCCAATCGCATCTCTCGCGCGCTTTGAAAACGATCTGCAGGAGAGAGTGCCATTGCTTTTAGGATAATCTGTTCAACAACAGGAGACAATACCGGGTTATATCTTCTGGGTTCAAGACTTGTTTGATCCGTAAGGCGGTCTATTGACTCCATTGGCAACTGGCTTGTGAGCGCGCAGTACAACGTCGCGCCGAGCGAGTAGACATCCGAGCGTGTATCCGTGCGGCCGGTGTATTGTTCGGGCGGCGAAAAACCGGATGACGCGCCCTTTGCCGCCATCACGGTGCGCTTTTGTGGATCGTCCAATTTTGCGATTCCAAAATCTACGAGAACCGCGTGTCCATCGGGTTTGATCTTGATATTCGGCGGTTTGATATCGCGATGAATGATCGGCGGAGTTTGGCTATGCAGATACGCGACCGCGTCGCACACTTCAAGCATCCATTGGATCAATTGTTGCTCACTCGCGGTTTTATTCAAAATGATGTCAGTCAAATCCTGTCCTTCGATAAAATCCATCACGAGGAATTGGTGTTGGCGTTCCTCGAACCGATCGGACGCGCTCGCCAAACCAGGATGCCGGAGCCGCGCAAGAATTTCGGCTTCGGTTTGAAATTGCGCGGTCGCGTCGGGCGATACGTCAAAACTAACTTTCAGTGCGACTCGGCGTCCGGCAAGTCGAATATCTTCCGCGAGATAGACCGTGCCAAAGCCGCCTTGCCCGAGCTGTTTGATGATTTTGTACCGACCGCCAATGACTTGGCCGGGTGAAAATGTTTGCGCCATTTGGTTTCTCTCCTAAACCTATTCAATCAATTTTCCCATTCGATGTTATTTTTTATATCGTAACCAACGCGTGTCGAATGTCCCAGTCGCGCGCCTCACAAACAAACGGAACGGCGTCCGTTGGCTACGATTAATCGCGCGCATCCACGCATCGCCCGCCTATTCCAGGTCGAAACGCGATCAATCACGTTGCACAAAATCCCCAATCCGCTTCAGCGGATTTCCACCTGCACTTGCCGTGCGATTGATCGCACGGCTTTCATTCTCGCAGATGAGTCGCCCACACCCCGAAAATTTCGCGCTTCAGAAATTCAGAATTCCAGAATCCCAGAATCAGGGAGAGCGAGCGCAACGAAAACCAACGTCGGCATTCGAGTAAGTGGACCCACCGAGGTTGCGGTTAGCCGCGCGCGCGTTGCTACTGTTGTCAAAACACGCGCCGCCGCGCAGGACCCGAGACTGACCAGAACTCGGTCCAGTTGGATTCCGTTGTAATCCGCTTGGATAACTCCCGTACCAATCCGCCACCCATTCCCACACATTCCCGGATAAATCCATTATGCCATACGGACTCGCGCCGCCTGGATAACTGCCCACTACTGTTGTAACGCCTTTGCCACCCTCGAATGAATTGAGCAAATTTTTATCGAACGAATTGCCCCAGGGATAAACGCGTCCATCCGTTCCACGCGCGGCTTTTTCCCATTCCGCTTCGGTTGGCAATCGTTTGCCCGCCCACTCGCAGTATATTTTCGCTCGTTCCCAACTCACGTAAATCACTGGATAATTATCGAACTGGGCATTGCCAAAGTACGAATTGTGTGTGTACGATTGGGTTTCCTTTGGGAGTGTACATTTGCCGGCGTCCACACATTTTTTGTACAATGCGTTCGTCACCTCATACTTGTCAATCCAAAACGCGTCGAGGTAAACAGTGTGAATTGGTTTTTCGTTATCGTAATGAATACTTCCCATCGTAAAATCACCCGCCGGCACCAAAACCATCGGAGCAGTGGGCAATGGCGCGGCAGTAGGTACTGCAGTTGGCGCGGGACGCATCAAGACAGCGACTGCGCCGACAAAAAGAAAACCGGCAATCATTAGCCCTACCAACCCGGTCAAAATCGCACCCCAGTTTGAACTGGTACTATGCACCGGGCGTGGCGACACCGGGGATGGTGACACCGGCGGTGTGTACCGTGGCGCAGGTTGTGTCATGGTCGGCGTGTACACCGGCGCGGTCGGCGCAACGCGCGCCCCCAACGCCTGCCGCATCTCCGCCGCGCTTTGAAAACGTTCTTGTGCGCGCACACCCATCGCTTTTTGCACCACCGCGTCCATCGGTTGCGAAATCGCCGGGTTGATTGCACGCAACGGCGGCAACGCGTTTGGATCCGCGACGCGTTGCGGCACATCCACCGGCACGCGTCCGCTCAATAAATGGTACAGCGTCGCGCCGAACGCGTAAATGTCGGAGCGCGCGTCCGTATGCATCCCCGGCGAAAATTGTTCGAGCGGTGCGTAACCCGCCGTGCCCATCCCGCGCATCGCGGTCGCGGTCGCTACGCGCGGATTGTTCGGATCAACCAACTTGACCAAACCAAAATCCACGAGCGTTACTTTGCCATCCACTTTCAAAATGATATTCGCCGGTTTGATGTCGCGATGAATCACGCCGCGCGCGTGAATGTAAATCAGCGCGTCGAGAACCTGGTCTGCCCACGCGCGCACCGCGCCTTCGCCAATCGCGCCGTGTTGTGCGATGATCTGATCGAGCGATTGTCCTTCGATCAATTCCATCACGACGTACTCACTGCCGCCGTCGGAAAAGAAATCGTAAATGTGCGGCAAGTTGGGATGCGCGAGCGCGCCCAGCACCTGCGCCTCGCGGCGAAATTGATCGCGCGCTTGCAGTAATGCTTGCGGCGATGTGTTCGGATCGGGAATGCGTTCTTTAATCGCGACCGCGCGGTTCATCGTTTGATCGAACGCGCGATACACCGAACCCATTCCGCCTTGCCCCAGCAATCCTTGAATGAGATAGCGTCCGTGCAAAATTTGGTTGGTAGATAATGACATTCAATCCTCTCGACTCATCGGCGCAATTGCCGCCGCAACGAATCTCCCGCGTTCTCATCCAACCGTTTGAAAATTTCTTCGCCTTGTCCGGCTGAACGAAAGTCGTATCCGTTCCGCCGGTAAAATTCGCGCGTCGCTTGTTCTTCGCTCGACTCGTAACTCAACGTGCCGTAAATTTCTTTCGCATTGTGCTGGCGCGCGATATTTTCGGCTTCGTTCGCAAACGCACTACCTACCCCGCGGTTGCGGTCGCCGGGATTTACAAACACATCGTTGAGCCGGACGCGTCGCCCGGTCTCGATCCCGTTTTGATCACGATCAATTTCCAACGTCAGATTCATCCGCCCAAATTCGCCCTTGCCTTTATACGCGGGCGGCGATTCCGCGACCTGTGTGTCGCTGGCGCGCAGACGGATTTGATGCGCGCTGTTCAACCGGTTTTCGTTGGTCGCGCGTTCGATCGATTTTGGATCGTTGCCTTCGACGCGCATAGTTACGTCGCGCCCGGTTTTATCGGTGACGTGCTTTTGGTACGAACCATCGCCGAGTGTCTCGACTTTGGTCTCGCGCGCCTCTCGAATTCGTTGTTCCAACTGCGCCGACACATCGGCAGGTTTGTTCGATTTTTCGATTTCGAAATTGCTGTCGCCGCGAAACATTGCGAGTCCTCCAAATGAGTTGATGCACGTGCAATCGCGATCGCGAATGTCGGCGTACGTCGGGCGATACAATCGCCCGCCTATCCCAGGTCAAAACGTGATGAATCACGTTGGACAAAACCACAAATCCAATTTATTGGATTTCCACCTGGGCTTTCCGCACGGCTTTCGTTGCGCGTTCGCGCGCACCGCACCTCGGGCGATAGAATCGCCCGCCTATCCCAGGTCGAAACGTGATGAATCACATTCCACAATCCCCAATCCGCTTCAGCGGATTTCCACCTGGGCTTGCCGTGCGATTGATCGCACGGCTTTCGCGGCTTTCGCCGCTGGAAAATTTTCACTTCAGAATTTCAGAATTCCAGAACCCAGAATGCCAGGATCAGGGTGAGCGAGCGCAACGAATACCAACGTTGTAGGCGAAGTATGTGGGTTCGGCGTAGATGCGAGCAGCCGCGCGCGCGAAGGGACTATTGTAGTTCCACGCGCCGCCGCGCAAGACACGAGATCGCCCGAAACTTGGTCCCGTTGGATTGTTACGCGGCGAACTCGCATAATAATTTTCACCGTGCCAATCCGCCACCCATTCCCACGCATTCCCGGACAAATCCATTATGCCATACGGACTCGCGCCACCTGGATAACTGCCCACTACTGTTGTATCGCCTTTGCTGTCCTCGGATGAATTGAGCAAAGTTTTATCGAACGAATTGCCCCACGGATAAATTCGTCCATCGGCCCCCCGCGCGGCTTTTTCCCATTCCGCTTCAGTTGGCAAACGTTTACCCGTCCATTCGCAGTACGTCTTGGCTTGGTTCCAGTTGACGTATATCACGGGGTAGTTGTCGAACGCGGCATTGCCATAGTATGAACTGCGCGTGGCTGAGATTGTATTCGCCGGCGCTGTGCATTTTCCGGCATCCACACACCTTTTGTACAGCGCGTTGGTGACCTCAAACTTGTCTATTGAAAACGCGTTCAGGTAAACAGTGTGTTGTGGCTTTTCATTGCCTTCTGCCTCTTTGGCGGAATTGTCACTGCCCATTTTGAATTCACCGGCTGGCACATTGACCATCCCAGCATTGTCAATGCTACGCGGCTGGGTTGGACTAATAGCCGATGGCACTGTCGGGCTGATCCCCGGCAATGCCGTCGGGCGGGCGACTAATACCCCAGTTGGGGGTGGCGTCTTGTCACTGCTAAAAGGCAGATGGAGATCTTTTCCAAAGACAACCACCACTACGACGGCATCGAAACAAAACGCCACACAGATCACCGCGATGATCGCAATTCCGATGATCCACATTTTGCGCGCGTTGGGCGATTGTGCGCTAGTCATTCAACACCTCTCCTTGTTGTGTTCATTGCTCGCGACGATCACGAAAGACCAATCCCTATCCCCCCCACACTCACCACCACCACACTGATATTATCCTCCCCCCCGCTTTCATTCGCGCGCGCGACGAGCAGGTCGCAAATTTTTTGCGGACTCGCATCCGCGAACAAGTTGCGTTCGAGTTCATCATCGCGCACCATTTCCCACAAACCATCGCAACACAAGAGCAAACGCGCGCCCGGTTCCAATTTGATCGCACCACCATCTTGCGGGAACAAATCAATTTGCAATTCTTCGTTCGAACCAAGCGAACGCAAAATATAATTCCGGTTCGGATGCGTGTAAATATCCTCCGGCTGAATTTGTTTCGCTTCGACCAACTGCGCGACGAGCGAATGATCGCGCGAGATTTGTTGCAAGCGCGTGCCGCTGAGCAGGTACGTCCGGCTATCGCCCACATTCGCGACGTATAATTTGTTATCGAGCACGAGCGCGAGCGTGATCGTCGTGCCCATTTCCTTGCCCAATTCCTTCGCGACCTCGATCACCTTGCGATTGCCGACTTGGATCGCACTGATGATTTCCGCGCGCACCGCATCATCATCGAGCGCGTCGCCGGCGAACGCGCGCAAAATGATGTTCGGCAAGAGTTGTCCGACGACGGTTTGCAAACCCGCTTTGCTCGCGACCTCGCCGGCTTCCGCGCCGCCAATGCCATCCGCGACGATGAACAACCCCGCGCTTGGCTTCGCAACCGATTCATAGATCGCGGAGAACGCGAGTGCGAACACGCTGTCTTCATCCGGATCGCCCGCGCGCACCAAGCCCGCATCCGATTTCGCGCCGAATACCAGGTTCACGCCTTTCGCAAACGGCTTGGTGTCCGGCGGCTTGGGCGGATCGAACTGCACCACGTAAAATTTTCCATCAATCATCTCCGCGCCACTCGCTACATTGGTCGCTTCGAGAATGCACGTTCCGCGTTCCGCGCCCAACTCGCGCCCGCAATTGAAACAATACGAATCGTCCGCGGCATTTTCCGCGTGGCACGCCGCGCAACGCCACGCATCGCGCACGCGATAACGCGTTCCGCCATTCGCCGGTTCCAAAATCTCCAGCACTTGAAAACGCGCGTTGAGTTGTGTGCCGACCGCCAGCGGTTGCGCGGGCGCGCTCACTAAAGGCGGCGCCGGCGCATCGGCTTGACCGGGCTGAACCTGGTTTTGCGCCGGCGCGATCGATTCCGGCAAAGCCGGCGGCGCGCTCACTACAATCGGGACGACCGGCATTGGCGGTGGGATCGGTTCGGGCAGATTCACCGGCGGAGAAACCGGGATTGCTGACGCGACCGCCGGCACATTTTCATCGGCAAGCGTCTTGCCGCACGTATGACAAAATCTTGCCGTAACGCGATTGTGCGCGCCACAGTACTTGCAGACTTGGATCGGGGCTTGCGATTCGGGTTGCGGTTGCATAGATACTCCTCAAACATATATCAGAGTAACCGACGCGCGCCGGCGCGCGTCGGTTTGTTCAATCAATCAAACTGCACGGCGTTCGTTCGCTACGCCTTATCGAATCGGATCAAGATGAGCGTGATGTTGTCGTCGCCGCCGTGATCGTTCGCGGCTTGGATCAATTGTGTGCACGCGTCTTGCATCGTCGGCGCGCGCGTAATGATTTCGTACAAACGCGCTTTGGGATACACCATCTCCCACAAACCATCCGAACAGAGCAAAAGATATTGTCCTGGTTCGAACGTCTTGGGATACACATCCACATTGATCGTCGGCTTGTCACCGACGTTTCGCAAAATGAAATTGCGTTGCGGATGCGTGTACACATCATCCTCGCCGATCTGTTCACTATCCACAAACGTTTGCACGAGCGAATGATCGCGCGTGATTTTTTCGATCCGATCCGGTGCGATCAAATACGCGCGGCTGTCGCCGACGTTCGCGACGAACGCTTGATTGCCGACAACGAGCGCGCCGACGAGCGTCGAGCCCATATCGGTTCGGGCAGTTGTACGCGCTTGATTGATTTCGCGATTCGCGGTTTCCGCCGCGCTCTTGATGATCGCGCCGTAATCGAGCGCGCCAGGTTGCGCGGTAAAACGCGGCGCGAAAAATTTCGCGAGCGTTTCGCGCGCGACCGCTTCGGTCACCATTTTGCTCGCGACTTCACCCGCCGCCGCGCCGCCCATTCCATCCGCGACGACGAACAAACCAATTTGCTGGCTCCCTTGTTGCACGGCTTGCGCGACATCAATCGTCAAGAACGCGTCTTCGTTCAATTCGCGTTTTTTGCCCACGTCGGTCGCGGACGCGACAGTCAACTTGATCCCTTCGGGATGGCGTAAAGCGTTGACCGCGCTTTCGAGCATCGCCGCGAACGCGCGCGCGTCGGTGAACCGTTGGCGCAAATCCTGGGCGAACGCGCGTTGAAAAATTTGGACTGCCGTCGGCGATAATGCCGGCATCTGCTGTCCTTGCGGCGTCGCGAGTTGATAGAGCGCGACCGCGAGTTGGTACACGTCCGCCGCGCGCAATTCCGGCGTAAGCGGTTTCACGCTGTTCAAGTTCCACAGTTTCACTTGCTTGTCGCCGGTTTTAACGATGCTCGCCGGTTGAATGTTGCCATGCGCGAATCCTTGCGCGTGCAAGTGCTCCAATGCGCCCGCGAGTTGCGCGCCCCAGGACAACGTATCGAATTCTGTGAGCGTGCCGAGATTCGTCGCGGGCGACATTGGATATTCGGTTACGACATACACGCGCGGCGCATCGCCATACGGCGTCTCGTTGAACACATTGACGAGTGTGGCAAGCGTGGGATGTTTGATCTGGCGATCAAAGATCGTTTGTTCGCCGGCGAATTGATTCGCCTGCGCCGCTTCGAACATTACAAAAAACTGGGTTTGCCGATCGCTGACCAGGTAACTGTTAATGGTCGGTTGCGTAAAGAACGACTGACGCACTTCGTACTGATCATTCACGAGCGCGCCCTTCGGCAAAACTGAAAAACCGGGCGACGCGAGTTTGCGCGTCGCGCGTTCGGCAAACGCCGTCTTGTCATGCACGATTTTTTCCGTTTTGGCGGATGCGGGGTTCAACCGATTGGTCTTTGCTTCCGGCGCATCGGGCGGTGCGGCTTGCGGTATCGGCTCGGGCGCGGCAGGCGGAGTCGTCTGGATCAGTTGTCCGCACTTGACACAAAAGCGCGCGCCGATCCGATTCGATGTGCCGCAGTGAAGACAATTTGCATAACCGGGTTGCTGGCTCATCGCGCGCCTCCTTGATCGGAATTCACATTCGGCGTTGGTTCGTGAAACACAAATGCAACTTCGCCAAAGCGGATCTCGACGCCGTCCTCGAGATAGTTGACGCGCGTGCGCGCGCCGTTCACAAAAATTCCATTCGTCGAGGGCTTGCCCTCGGCATCGCCGTCGCTCACCAACCAGCGATTGTCGCGCCTTTCAAAGCGCGCGTGTTGCCGCGACATTGAATCGGCACCGGCGATTTGATGCTTTTCGGTGATCTGAATGTCGCACCCTTTGGCGCGACCGATCGTCATCACATCGCGCGTCAAATCAAAACGCACCGTCGGTTGCTCGACGCTCGTGATGAACGCGCTGACTTGAGTTGGGCGCGATTGTGGTTGTGCAACTCTGCCGCGCAGTACGAACAAGATGAGCAATCCCAGCGCGGCGACCAGGATCACACCGCAGGACACAAGGGCAATCCAGGAATTATCTGTCACAAATTTGACGACAATATCCATTGGAGACGGAGTTGCCGTCGGTGCTGACGACACAGTCGGCGGTGGTGATAGCGGCATCACGGTCGCTGGCGCGGCAGTTGGTGGTGCAGTTGTTGGTGGCGCGGCTGTCGCTGGCGCGGCAGTTGGCGGCGCGGGCGTTAATGATGGCTGTGGCTTGGTCACAGATGGGGCAACAACCGCTGGTGTCGGTGTTGTGATCGGTCTGGTTGATGTTGCAACCGGTGTTGTTGTTGCAATTGATGTCGCGGTTGTCGTGATAATTGGTGTAGTCGGTGACTCGGTTGGTTCGTTGGCTTGCCCCTGCGCCGGCATCACCATCACATTCGCGAGCGCGAGAACGAGCGCGAGCGCGCACACCAGGATCAGAAAAATCGGAATTTGTTTTTGCATCGAGGTTCCTCCGAAAATAATAACACATCAATCGAACGATCGAATCAGCTCGATTGATTTGTTGCCGTATTTTGTATTTTGGGTCACGCGCACTAGTTGATCAATGCGCCAACACGAACTGGGCGCGCCATTCAACACCAGCGCGCGATCATCCACACGCATCGCGACGAACGCGGTTGCTGGGTCGCCCGGCACGGGCTGGAACGCACGCACCATCCCAGGATGAGCGTAAGACATCCCACCGGGTTTTGTCGGCACTGGCTCTTTACGTGGTGGCGTTGGCTGTGTCGCCGGCGGTGTTGCCGGCACAGGCGCGCTTGCGGGCGTCGTGGTCGGTGTTGTAGTTGACGTAGGAAACATCTTGGGACCTTCAATTACACCCACCGTCGAAAGAATTCCGCAGAGCAAGCCCAGGAACATCCCGCCACAACCAATTCCGATTTTGTCCAAAGGCAATTTACGCGGTGCGGCAACCGGTGAATACTGTTGCGGCATCGCGGCAGGATACGGAGTTACCGGTTGTTGCATCTGCGGTTGCAATAGCGGCGATGGCGATGGCGGCGCGGGCGGCGCATAGCTCGGCGGTTGCTGGGGCACGGCAGATGCTTGCAACGGCTTGCCGCACTTGCTACAAAACTTGACGCCCTGACGATTCACATTCCCACAATTCTGGCACTGCATCTCAATCCTCCTTGAATGATCGAATCGAATTGTTTATTCCAATCTGTTCGCCAACGTTTGGTCAATGTACACCAAGCGTTTGCCCTACACGCGAAAATACTGGCGCACATGGCGCATGTTCCAATACACAAACGCAAGCGCGGAACTGATCGCGCTCACGATTCCAAATGAAACGAGCGCGCCGGTCACGTAGACATTCGTCGGCGCGGTTTGTCCGCCGCCGAGCAATGCCCACCCCGCGAAAGTAAAACCCGCCGGCACGATCAGCGCGAGCGTCGGCGCAGTCCATTGCCAGCCGGCTTTTTCGCCGCGCAAAACCTGGATCGCTTGAAACGTTCCGATGCCGGTCGGGAGCAACGCCCAACCGATCAGCGTCACGCCCGATGGCGCGTGCGGCGTTTCACCGCACTCGGCTAACGCTTCGTGGCTCATCAACTCGCGCAGTAAAAAGATCGCGATGATCAAGAACACTGCCGGGATCGCGAGCCACAAAAATAACGCGGCGAAGATTGCCAGCCCGGCGGCGGCGATGACACCCAAACGGCGACCGCGCGTGCGACTGCCGACGATGAGCGGCAGACCTGTCAGTGCGCCGTTGCCCAGTTCCAACACATCGCGCGCGGCGATGAGCGCGAGCGCGCCATCGGCAAGCACACTCCAAAAGATCACCTCGTTCCACGCGATTCCGTTGATCCAGACAAACGCCGCGCTCATCGTCGCGATGCCCGCGCCGAGTTGCGTCCAACCGGCGACATTTAATTCGCGATGCCGCGCGGTGCTAGTTGCTGGCTTTAACGTGACGCTCGCGAGATAACGAATCGCGGCAAGCGCGCCGAGGATGATCGCACTGCTCGTCGTGAACACACTCGCGACGATGACATTGACGCCAAACACTGGCGTGATCCAATTTACCGGGAACGCACTCGCCGGCGCGCCGGCAAAGACCAATGCCCACCCCAGACCGATCAGCGCGATAAACATCCACGCGCCTAACGCCATCACACCGGTAATCTTTGCCCAACTTTTTGGAATCAACAACGCGATGCCCGGCACGGTGCCGATCCCGGAAAACGTAAGCAACCACCCGATCACGATCACCCAACCGGGTCGCGTCGAGCGCACGCTCAATGCTTGCGCGAAGCGTTCACTGACGAGCGTGTGCAAAACAAATGCCATCACGCCGGCAATCGCGAGCGGCATGATCAGCCACGCGGTCGCGACGCCGAGAATGATCCACAGCGTCGCGGTGATCGCGCCCCAGCGTCGCCCGCGCAACGCGTCGCCAAACATCCACGCCAACCAGAACAGCGCGTCGCCGCGCGCCGCGGCGAACCAATCGGTCAAGTCGCGTCCAGCGACCGCGGTGAACAAGCCAAGCAAGATCAAGGGAATCGTGACGATGAGTGTGCCGTTGGTAAATGATTGCCAAATGCCAAACACCATCGCGAGCGCGCCGACCGCGAATAAAATTCCGCCGACGGTTTTTTGTTCCGGCAAAGGTCCGATCGGAACCGGCGGCACAGTTGGTTTGTGGCTGGGCGCAATTGGCGGAAGTGGCGGCGGCGCGGTCGGGCGCGCTAATTGATAGCCGCATTGTTGGCAAAAATTTTCGGTCGGGGGGTTGGTGTAGCCGCAACTGGGACACTGACCTGCGGTAAGCGGCAAGACCGGCGCGGGCGGCGTAAAAATCGGCGGCGGTATGCTGATGGGCGGTTGTGGCATCGGCGGTACAACCGGCGCGCTAATGATCAGCGCGCCACACTTGACGCAAAAACGCGCGTGCGTGCGATTCGGTGTGCCGCACCTGAGACAAGCCACGGTCAGCGCGGGCGGCGGCATGGACGCGGGAGCCGTGGTCAATGGATATCGGCACGCGTGACAAAAACGCGCATTCGCGCGCACGGCAGTTCCGCAATTCGGACACGCGATCACATTCGGCAATTGTTTGCCACAACTAAAACAAAACACCGCGTTGCCACGATTAACACCGTGACAACTCGGGCATGCTTTGGTGCTGGGCGGTGGTGTGGTAATTTGCCGCACTTGTTGCGCGACCTGCAATGCCGCGAGCATCTCATTCGCCGTTTGGTAACGATCGGCTTGCTGAACTTGCAACGCTTTGCACAACACGTCCGACATCGCCGGCGACAAGCGCGGATTTAGTTGGCGCGGGAACAATCCAGGATTCGTTAACCGGATCGGCGCTTCCAACGGCACCATCTGCGTCAACAAAAAGTACAACGTCGCGCCGAGCGAATAAATATCCGTGCGTTGATCCGTGCCGGTGCCGTACTGTTCAAAAGGTGCGTATCCCGCGGTCGCGGCTTTGGCGCCCAGAACCGTTTTCTGTCCCGGACGATGGGCTTTGGCAATTCCAAAATCTACCAGCACGAGCGCGCTATCCGGCTTGATCTTGACATTCGCCGGCTTGATATCGCGGTGAATAATCGGATCGGCTTGCGCGTGCAAGTATGTCAAGACTTTGCACAACGTTTTACCCCACTCGATCACGCGATCTTCATCGAGCGGTTGACCGGCGCGGTTGGCAATTTCCTCCAAGTCTTCGCCGGGAATAAATTCCATCACGACGAACTGACCGCCCTGCTCTTCGAAATAATTTTCGACGCGCACCAGGTTGGGATGGCGTAAGGGGCGCACCATTGCGGCTTCACGGCGAAATTGATCCATCCCTTCTGGCGTCATTTCTTTGTTGCGTTTGATCGCGACCTGCTGATTGGTCTGGTGATCGCGCGCGAGATAGACCAAGCCCATCCCACCTTTTTGGCTCAGGACGCGGATGATTTCGTACCGATTGTTATTGAGTAATGTGCCGGGCGGAAAAACAATTGCCATTGAATCTGCTCCGCAAGTCTTCCTCTATAGATGTTGAGAAAATGATTTGGAATTTCGGATTTGGTAGAGACGTTGCATGCTTCGCGAACGTCTCTACCAAATCCGATTCTTAAAGGGTTCGTAAAAAAATAACTTCCCGAATCAGTTGAGTGTTGTCGTCAGGCGTGGGCGAATGGTGTAGTTCCACTGCGGACAAACAGCGTGGTATTCAAGATTTAGCCCATCTATCACTTCATCGG
>Ga0233425_10002224_pt1 | contig 39273 bp, 26 predicted proteins | sample Watercolumn_Towu_2_FD_181712 | JGI IMG/M metagenome (GOLD analysis project Ga0233425, IMG submission 181712) | Freshwater microbial communities from Lake Towuti, South Sulawesi, Indonesia - Watercolumn_Towuti2014_140_MG | ecosystem: Environmental > Aquatic > Freshwater > Lake | place... | reverse complement strand
TAGATGGTCGCTTTCGGATGCGCCGCCGCGACCGTGCGGGCAACCTCGAACTCGGGACCAAACTCCTTGACATCTTCGCCGGAAGTGAAGCGGGCTGCGTTGGACCACGGCTCGCCGGGGTTCAGGCCGAGATACCAGAACTCGCCAATCGGGCCATGCTCATAATCGTGGGAGCCTTTCCAACTGTCTCGCCAGTAGGCGTAGTCTTGCCAGGTGCCATTGACGGCGGGATAAGTCTTGTCCTTCCAGGTGGCCCAGTTGAACCAGAACTTGCCCTTCTGGTCGTAGAGTTTCAGGCCCCACGGATCGGCCTTTCCCTTGTCGAGCAGGGCGTTGCAGTAGAATCCTTTCACGTTGGGGATCGTTGCTTTCTCTTTTTCCGTCAACTTGGAAGCGGTGTTGGCCGTGCCCTTGCCCTCCATGTTGGATTGGCCAGCGAAAATCAGCAGGAGATGCTCGGGGGGATCGGCTTCCGGCCTAACCTTCTCGCCTTTGGTTGTATAGGTTCGCTCCTGCCCCTGTGCCACGACATAATTCAGACTTCCCGCATCGACCCGGACTTTCCCAGAACGCACAGAGACAATGGCCTCGCCATCGAGCAGTTTTAATGAAAAATCAGTGCCCAGAGTGGTGACCTGAGCGACAGGCGTTTTGACCGCGAACGATTCCGCAGCCCTCACGACGCGAAAGGAGCCGCTACCCCGAGTCAGATCGACCCGGACTCGTTGCTGATCGCTGGTAAGGGCTGCGTGCGAGCCGGGCGAAAACTCCAGTTCCGAACCGTCCTGCAAACGAAGCTGGGCTGGAGCGTTGTCGGCAACTTCAAAGACCTTCCCTTCGGGCACGCGCTGCGTCGCCTTGCCTTCGACCAGAATCTGGCCCGACTCGATTGTCGTCAGAGCTTCCTCTGTTCGTGTGGGCCGCAGCATCCAGTACAAACCGGCAACACTGGCAATCAGCAGGGTAGCGGCCACAACCGCAGGTATGGCCCAGCGTGAGCGCCGTCGCGCTTGAGGCACGGGTTTCGCAGTAGGTACGATTTCCGGTTCGCCAAGCGCAAACGCCTTGACGAGTTGGGCGTCTTGGAGGCAGACGGCCACGAGTTGACGACGGCGCTCGGGGGCTGCGCGCAGGGCGGCTTCCAGCTCCGCAAGATCCTGGGCCGTTGCCTCCCCATTTCGCCAGCGTTCCAGAAGGGTCTGAAAGTTCGTGTCATTCATGGCTCTGTTCCTCGGTCACCGTCTGCATTTTAACCCGCACACAGTCCCCGAGAACATTGCGAGCCCGCGACAGGGCCACCTTCACAGAAGCCACCTGCCAGTCCATGCTGTCGGCGAGTTGTTGCAGCGATTGCCGGCGGTGATAGAACCCTTGAACGAGTTCTCGGGAGCGACCTGTGAGTTTGCGCAGGCACTCCAGGAGGAAGCGCATCCGCGTCTGCTGTTGTTCCAGTAGCTCCTCGTTCTCGGCGAAGGACTGGTCGATGACGTCGGCGAGAGATTCGGGAAACGGGGAGGTCGGTGCCTGTCGTGAGCGTTTCCGGTAGTATTCCGCCACCCGGCGACGAGCAATTTCACGAACCCATGCCGCGACATTCTGAACGTCGATGTCCTTGCGTGCTTCGGCAATCACCACCAGCGAGACTTCCTGAAAGATCTCTTCCGCAACCTGAAAATCGCGTGTCAAAGCAATCAGGAACCCAAGGACGGCATCACGCTCCTCCAGAAACTTCTGCACCAGTGATGATTGCTGCATCGAGTCCTCGCTGCCGTACCTTTCTCGCATTGCTGCTGGGAGAGTTACTTGGGTGTAATGCGAATGGTATGGGTCACGGGCACAAAGGCCGCCTGGATGGCCTGAACCAGTTTGGCCCGCTCCGCTTCGGAGCTCTCGATGAGATCCTCGTAGTCCTTTCGTTTCTCGTTTCCGGGATAGATAGGAAAGACCTTCCAGGTTTGCTCGGCCTCGTGCCTCTGCTTGGCGAGAACCGCGTCGTTCACTTTCTTGAAGGAATCGCTGAAGGGGTTGGTCACAAAATCATCGGCCAGGTTGATCCCCTTGGCCAGAGCTTCCGCCGAGTAAACGCGCGAGGTTTTGCCCCAGGTAATCGAGTATTCTTTCGCGGTCGCGCCGGTCACCTTCAGCGTCAGGCGATTGAAATCGCGGTTGAACGAAACGAGGCTCATTCCCGAGCGAACCGAGTTATCGCTGTCGAGGTCGCCATCGCCACAGAAGGGATAACGCGAACTGGTGATCGTCACCGTGTCGGCAGTGAATTCTTTAACCTGATGCCCCTTCTCGGTCTTGGCGGACTTCGCCTTGAGGTCCACCTCGATCGTGCCGAGATCGCCGTCAAAACCGAACGCTTTGAAGAATCCATACGCCATCACGACATGGCCCGCCCAGTTGGGATGAACGCCGTCTGCACCACACAATTCGTACTTGGAACCGAACCGCTTTCGGGCTTCATGCCGGGCCACGAGCATGTTCCAAAACGTGTCGGCATACGGCAATTTCTTCTCCTTGGCGATCTCGATGGTGCGGTTGCGCAGTCCGCACAGGTTCAAATTCAGAGGCTCATCCGTCTTCGCCTCTTCCTTCACGAAATCCCACGGGGGCAGCTTCCCGACGCAACCGGGAGAAGCGAGTACCACGCGAACCTTGGCATCCGTGAACGACTTCACTGCCGAGGTGAGATTGTCTTGATAGTAATTGGCGATGCCGCCGCTCTTTGTTTCCGGCCGATACCCGTGGTCGTTCATGCCGTAGCACAGGCTGACCACGGTCGGCTTGAATCGCAGCACCTCGCCAGAGATTCGGCCCCGGAACTTCGGAACGGTCTCGCCTCCCTTTCCGTGGGTTCGCACGGCGACTTCCAGCTCCGGTCGGCACACGGTGAGGTACGTTTCGATCATGCGTGAGTACATGGCGGCTTCGGTAATGGAGTCCCCGCAGATCGCCAGCCGATCCCCCTTCTTGAACTCAAACGCTACAGCCGATGGCAGCGGCGAAGGCTGGAACTTCTCGAAGGACGGATCTTTCGGCTTGACAATCGGTTCATCAGCCAGGCCGAACATCGCCAGGCCGAGAGACGCCATGAGGGCGATACACAGGGTGATTTTTCGCACAGATCGGTCTCCTCAGAAAGGCAAGATAAAAGATGGTGCAGGGCCATATCGGATGATTGAAAAAGCCGCGACGCTTCTGAAGTAGTCGCGGCTCGTCGATCGTTTTTGGGTCGCCAAGATTACTTCTCAAAGGCAATGTCATCGACGTAGACCTTCGTGGCCTCGATGCCCAGCGAGAAGAAGAAATCGACGTTCGAGATGTTACCCATATCCATTTTGCCGTTGCCTGTGATCTTCTTGATCGTCGCCTTGTCAATATCCAACTTCACTTGCTGCCAATCCGCTTTCCCTTCGATCTCATGAATCCCCAGTTTCCACTCTTCGTTGAGTTCGCTGCGGCCGGGGGCGTTGCCTTCCTTGATGCTGACACCGAGAGAAATTTTCTTTTCGGTCTTGATCCAGAAGGAGATTTTCGTGGCCCCGGTGACATCGATCCCGCCCTTCGCACCACTGATGCTCGGGGCACAGCCACCTCCCGCACCCCACTCGCCGGCCCCCTTGGTGTTCACCTCGAAGCAGAGACTCTTCTTGCCGCCGTGAGCCACATCTTCGCTCACAGTCATCTTGATCGTGCTCGTCTTGTCGTCGTAGGTGTACGGCCAAAGCAGCTTGGCCCCCTCGAAGTCTTCGTACTTGCGCGGCCAGGCATCTTGGGCCTGGATCGCCCCTGCTGAGCAGAGAAACATCGCGAACAGTGAACAGAAAGTGAGCTTTGAAAACACTCTACCCTCCCTTGTTGGTGGAACCCGACCCGCGATTTAGGTCTTTATCGGGATCGAAGGTTGAGTACAAGGGGCGGGAACTCGAAAAGGTTAGCAACGCTCGTCCAGATTTTTTGTGGGTGTGAGGTGTTTCTTTGCCTCCAGGTGCGATTGCCCGGCGAAGATGAGCAAGAGATGCTCAGGGGAATCGGTTTCCGGCGGCGGATCCACCGCCGGAACGCTCGTGCCGAAGCATAACGCCAAAAGGCCGGCGAGGATCGCGCGCCTCATGAAGTTCTCCTGAGTTTGCGATTCCATCTTTGGTCTGCCGATGCCGCCGGCTATTTCTTGCCGCTGTCGTTCCACGCACCGGCGTACAGTTGTTTGTCGGTGGTGACGAACAGCGTCCGTCCGTCGACTCCGCCGAACGTCAGGTTGGTGCCGCTCCCCTGAGGAATACGGACCTTATTGACCTCGGTTCCGGCGCCGTTGTAGATCCGAATGAGGTTGCCGTCCGTGCAATACAGGTTGCCGTCCGGCCCGAACGCGAGTCCGTCCGGCGCATTGGGGGAAGCCCACTTCGCCTTCTTCCCCGCCGCGACGTCGAAGGCGCCGTCCTCCTGCAGCGCAAACCGGTACAGGCCGGCCCGTCGGCGATCCTTGTAGCTCGAAACCGCGATCACCAGCGACTTGCCGTCGGGGGAAACCGCGATGCCGTTCGGGTTCGCCAGCTCCGGGTGTTGCTCGGCGTCAAAGCATACGGTCGCGGTCCCGGACTTCAGGTTGAGGGCGGTCACACGCCCCTTCTCAGGGTCTTTCAGGGTCGTGAAGTAAAGAACACCCTTCGCGGAAATCGCGAGATCGTTGAGTGACAGATCCTTGTCACCTGGCGCCTTGCTCAAGAGGACCTTTGGCTCCGCTCCCGGCGACCAGGAAACCAGCTTGCCGCCGACGAGGCCGTACCAGAGTCCATCCGGGCCGACTCTTCCGCGACCGCCGTCAGCTCGCCACTCGCTCACTTTTTCGCCAACGAGCCGATTCAATTTGCCGGTGTCAAGATCGGTGAACGCGAGGCACTTTTCGGAAGATAACCACGCCGGCGTGTCGAGCTTCTTGAACCCGTCCTTGACGAGTTTCAATTCCACGGGCGAAGGCGGCGCGGACCAGGTCAGCTTGCCCTCATCGCGAACCGGGTCGAGGCTGGGGATGAAGCTCTCGCGCGTTTTGGGTTCGTCGTCCGGCAGGTGATCCGGCCCCACAAAAGAGCGGATCGGCGTCTGGTCCTTGGCGAGTTTCGCGTCAACAGCAAGAAGCTGGCCGTCCGTCAACGAGACGCGGACCAGCCGGCCCAAGTTGTCCTTGCTGCCTCGCACCTTGACGGCGTGAAACTCCAGCACCGTGTAATCCGGGCTGACCTGGCAGAAGGCGTACGTGGGCCGAGCGGTCATGCGATAGTTGAGGCCGGGGTACGACTCGATCCAGTGGACGCGGGTGAACGCGGTCATCACCGAATCGAGTTCAGCGGGATTGAGCAAATCGCAGATGCCGAGTTCTTTGACGATGGTCCCATCCTTCTTGTAGACGATGATGCGGCGGGAAAACGCTTCGTGCTTGATGTCCTTCGGATAGCCGGGCTTGTCGCCCCAGAGCTTCGTCGCCCCGTGCATGTCGGACTTGCCGTCGTACCAGAGCGTCACGTGGTTGAAGAGGGCGAACGTTTCGCCGTCGGGAGCGAGATAAAGCTGCCCGAACACTTGCCCCTTGCTCACGCCCTGGGCAGGAAACGTGCGCGTCTCTTTGGTCTGGGTGTCTTTCCAGACAAAGTTCCACTGATTCGGACCGTGGTTGGCGATCTTGCCGACCGGTTCCGCAGTGATGACGAATCGGCCATTCGCGGATCGGCAGCCATCGATGAAGCACGGTGGTTCATAGCCGGCCCGCGCTCGACCCCCAGGGAACGTAAAGGCCGCGAAAGCCCCGGCGATGATAACGGCAAGGTGTTGTTTCATGGTCATGGACTCCTTTGCGCGCACAATCACACGGAACTCAGGCCAAGATCTCCTGCACCACATGAGGGGACAGCGTTCCCGCCGTTGGACCTTTGTTCGTGCCCCCGCGAATCAGGGCGTGGGCCACGGGTTAAGGAACAAGCCGCCTTTTCGTCGGGCGATCAAATGTCGAGGGCCTCGGTGGCGTCGCCGAATCGCTCGAACGGCAACCCCATGCGGTTGGCGACGGTCATGAGGAAGCTGGCGAACTTGCGGTTGCGGCTCGATTCGAAGTCGAGCGTTCGACCGGTCCGGAACGAGCCGCTGAGGCCGCCGGCTGCGAGCAATGGCACCTTCAGGGCGCTGTGCGCGGTCCATTGCTCGTTGGCCATAATAATGCACGAATTGTCGAGCACCGTGCCATCCCCTTCTTGGGTGGCGGCGAGCCGGCCCACCAAATACGCGTATTGCTCGACCCAGAATCTCGAGATGGCGGCGAATTCGCGTCCTTGCCAGCTGTGCGAGAAACTGTGGTGATCGTCGCGGAGGCCCAGGAAGGGGTAAACCTGTCCCGAGAGGTTGTTCGTCAGCAGCATCGTCGCGACCCGCGTGCGATCGGCCTGGAATGCGAGCGCAACCATGTCGCACATCAACCGCACGTGGTCGTTCAGCATGGCAGGAAGGCCGTTCGCCGGGCGCTGGGCGCGAAGGGCGTCGGTGGTTGCCGACCGTTCGCCGGCGTTCAAGCGAGCCAGACGAGTTTCGACTTCGCGGATGCTGTTGGCGTATTCGTCGATCCGGGCACGATCCGAGTGCGACACCGTCCGGGAGACGTCGCGGAGTTGCTCGCGAACGTGATCGAGGATGCTGGCCTGGGCGCGGCCGCCGCGGCATTCGAACAAGCTGTCGAACGCCAGCGACGGATACAGTTCAGCGGGGACCGGCGTTACCGGCGAACTCCACGACACGTGCGACGCATACATCATCGAATAGCCCGACTCGTGAAAGCCGGCGATGGGTCGCTCGCACGCCAGAACCAGGCTGGCGAGCGCGGTGTCGCCCCCGACGCGCTGGGCCAGGAGTTGATCGAGGCTCGCGCCGGCGCGGATTTCTCGGCCGCCTTGCGGGCGGAGGCCGGTGAGAATGCCGGCTGCGCCCTTCGCATGCCCGTCGCACGTGCCGCTGGGGTGGCACAGGCCATGAATGAAATTGACCTTGTCCTTGACTCGCTCAAGCGAGGCGAACGCCGGGCCGAGCTCAAGCTTCGCCCCGTTGCCGCGCGACCACCATTCCGGGGGATGGATGCCGTCCCCGAAGAACAAAAAGGCGAACCGCTTCGGAGCGGAGCGTGCCGGAGATTCCGATGCGAGCGCGCGGATTGACTCGAGCCAGGGAAGCGCGATCGTGGCGCCCAGGCTCTTTAACACAACGCGGCGTGAATAACTCTTCATGTTTATTTTCCTCGGTAGGTTATCATACTTGTCTTTGGTATCCGATCACCGCTCCGCCGCGGTGAACTCCAGCCCGCGCTGTCGGCGGAACTGCGGGCTGAGCACAATTTCTTCGATCAGCGTCGAAAACTTGCGATCCGTTCGCAGCGTATCGCCAAGCTCCCTCAGGAACGGCTCGTCGGAAAGCACAACCGAACGGCTCAGGGCATAGCCCAGCAGCTTGCGGCTCAGGTTTCGGTCGAATTCATGAAGGCGTTCCTTCTCAAGATACGCGATCAAGGCGGGAATGCCCTCGGCCGACTTCCCGCCAGGAAGCGGACCAACGGCGCTAATCTCGCGACCGGCCAGGTCTTTCGTTCGCGCTTTGCCGACGGCGTCGAAGCCCTCCATCGTCAATCCCAGTCCATCGAAATGGACGTGGCACATGGCGCATTGCCGTTGAGACGCATGGCTCGCGAGCATCTCTCGAATGGTTTTGGCGCTCTCCTTTTCCGATTTCGGCAACTCGGGCACGTCGGCCGGCGGCGGCGGGAAGTGCTGTCCCAAGAGGTGATGGACAACCCAAAAGCCTCGCTTCACCGGACTCGTTCGTTGCCCCACCGAATTCTTGGCCAAAATCACCGGCATGCCAACAAGGCCGCCGCGGCCCATGCTCTTGAGCCCCTCAACGCGGAACCACAGGTCCTTGCGATCGGCCGCCGCGTTCTTATCCTTGTTGGCCAGCCGATCCGCCAATTGTCTGCGAAATTGCGTTTCGATCGTGCCGCCGTAATACTTGGCCAACGCCTCATTCACGAAGGTCGCATCGCCGTGCAGCAACTCGTCGATCGGTCGGTCCGTCTGAAGCAAGTGCGCGACCATTCGGGTCGGTTCCTCGAACATGGCCTGGCGCAATTCGGCGTCGTAGCCGGCGAACATCTTGGGCGGAATCGGATCCTTGGCCAGATAGTCGCGATAGCGAAGCCACTGGCCGAAAAATTCGCGAGCGAACGCCTCGATCTTGGGCGATTTCAGCATCCGCCGAACCTGGGTTCGCAAGGTCGCTTCGTCTTGGAGTTTTCCCGCACGGGCTGCCGCGAGGAGTTCCGCGTCAGGCAAGGTCGACCACAGGAAGTAACTCAGGCGCCGCGCCAGCGCCTCGTCCGACAACGGATGGATGCCGCCCCCTGCTGCCGCGGTGGGAACGCGGTAAAAGAAATGCGGCGACATGAGGATCGCGGCGAATGTGCCGCGCACCGAGTTCTCGACGTCCTGCCCCTGCTCGCGCAACTTTTGGTAGAGACCGCGCAGGGCACGCGCTTCGTCCGGACGCAGCGGCCGAGAATAAGCTCGCTCCGCGAGCCGCTCGAGGTCCGCGAGCGCCGCCGGCTCCGCGGCTTTCAGCGTGCGCTTGTGTTCCGCGAGCCCGGCGCGAATCTGCTCGAAGAAACCGTGGATCAAGTCGAATTGCGAACTTGCCGCCGCGGGCTTCAACTCGTCGGGTACGAGCTTGACGCCGAGCCGCTCCAGATAGAGCCGTTCGAACTTCGACAGCAATTTCTCCTCAACGAGCAGCGGATCCTCGGAACGAATCAAATCGAAACGCTTGTCGTGCAGGACGTGTCGTTCCGCCCGTTCGAACCAAACAAAACCCCGAAGCAGCGTCTCGGCGCTTTCCGTCACGAAATCGAGTTCCCGCCATAATCGGTCGAGTTCCTGGCGTTCGGCGTCGGACAGAACCTTGCCCACCAGCGGCTGGTCGTCGCGGAAGAATCCCTCGACGAGGTGGAACCCGGCCGCGAGGCCTCGATTCTTGTCGACGTAGAAGAACGCATTGGGAAACGTCGCACAAAACCGCTCGGCCCCCTTCGTCAGCGCTTTCGCGAGCTGGCTCTCGGGCCGAAGCAAAATCTCGGTGCCCCGGCTCGATTCGGGAATCTTGCCGATCGCGACCTGGACCGCGGCCGCCGCCTCGGGCGTGGCCTTTGCATCCAACTCGCAGTCGATCAGCAGCCGCTTCCCCTTGAGTTGCTCGACGGCGGCGGCCGGCAGCGAAATCTCCACGGTCGCGGGCGCTTGCACGGCGAACGAATCCGCGTCGAGTTCGCCCCCGCGCGGATGCTTGCCGAAGCCCAGCCGACGGGACTCGGCGGGCGCCTCGCGTTCGAGCACCGAACGCAGCGTTTCTACCCCTTGGCTTTCGGCGTCCTTCTTATTCGCCGGTGCCTTGTCCGATTTGCTGAAGAGGGGACTGTGCACGATGACCAGGCCGGGCGGCGCGTCGTCGATCGCGAGATCGATTCGCAGCGTCAGCGTCACCGTTTCGGAAGCCTGTCCCGACTTGACCTGAAGCGGCGCCGAGACGACCTGTCGCCGTGCTTTCCATTGGGCCTTGTTGAATGTGTCTCGCTCCGCAGCCACTTTGGCGCGCATGGCCAGTTGCTCGATCGGCCACGTGCCGGCGCCCGGTCGAATCCGCGGCGGGTCTTGCCTCTTGAGCTGGTCGCGCACGAAATCGAAGAATCGCTGAAACTCCTGATACTCCTTCGGCGCCGCGCCACTGGCCGCGGGCGCCGGCAACGCCTGCCACAGCGTACCGAGGCGGCCGACGTGGCCGACCTCCGCCTTGGCCTCGTCGAGCGTCTTCGCCACCAGCGTGAGGTATCGGCCGCTTAACTGATGTCGCGCCGCCCACTCCTCCAATCGCAAGCCGCGGTCCGGCTCCCCGCGATAGCGATATCGGTAGGCCGCGTCGATGTATTTCGGAATGTCGACTTCATGATTCCGGTAGAAATCGATGATCGCCTGTTCCGTGAGCTTCTTCCGCTCGTTGTACGACCGGACCGGATACGGCGCGAACTGAATGCCCCCCGGTTTGAGGACCAGATGCTCCGACGCGAATTGAGCGGCCCCAAGATATTTGCTGAGCAGCGTCGGCGTCATGCCGAGCGCTTCGCCCGTGTTGTCGAAGCCTTCGCCGCCGGCCGGGTCAACCGGGAACTCCGCCGTCGCCCGAATCCGCACGCCGGTCAAATCGTGGAGGGAATGTTCCAGCTCCGTGTTCGACAGCCTCCGTGGCCGAATGGAGCCAGGGTCGCCGGCGTGCTTCCGCGCTTCCACGAGCAGAATCTGTTCAACCGCCGCGATCGCGTCGTTCCGCTCGTCCAGCGTGGGCTGCGGTCGATCGCTCGGCGGCATCTCGCCCTTACGCAGAAACGCGACCACGCCCTGCCAGCGGCGAAACTCCTTGACGACGTCGCCATCGGCCGCGAATTGCGTTAAATCCAGTCCGCCCTTTGCTTGTTTTGCGTTGTGGCAGGCATGACAGTATTTTTTTGCGAAGCCGTCGACCTTGTCCGCATAAACGTCAGCCTTCGCCGACGCCGCCGCCGCAAAACACACCCAGACCAGTGCGCCGGGGACAAGGAATCGACTTAACGTTGAAACATTCATGGAAGCCTTTCGATTCGTTCACAGGTCCCGACTATCACGTGGCCGACAGATTCCGCCATCGACCGCAGCCGCCAATCGTCGCCGCGGTATGCCTGAGCCAGTTCTCGGATCAGGTCGTCGTTGAGGTTTCCTTCGGATAGCCGGGCTTGTCGCCCCAGAGTGTCGTCGCCCCGTGCATGTCGGACTTGCCGTCGTACCAGAGCGTCACGTGGTTGAAGAGGGCAAACGTCTCGCCGTCGGGAGCGAGATAGAGCTGCCCGAACACTTGCCCCTTGCTCACGCCCTTGGCGGGAAACGTGCGCGTCTCTTTGGTCTGGGTGTCTTTCCAGACAAAGTTCCACTGATTCGGCCCGTGGTTGGCGATCTTGCCGACCGGTTCCGCGGTGATGACGAATCGGCCATTCGCGGATTGGCAGCCATCGATGAAGCATGGCTGCTCGTAACCGGCCCGCGCGTCCGCCCCGCCAAACACGACGAGCGCCGCCAGGGTCAGAACGGCGGTGCGATTGATACTTGTCATTTGATGGTTCCTTTCACTCTGGTGGCTCAGCGCAGCGAGGCGAGGTAGGCGATCAGGTCGAGGAACTCGGCCCGGCTCATCTGCTTCTCCTGCCCCTCGGGCATCAGCGACTGCTTCTGCACCGCCCGCGACTCGACCTCGGCCTTGTCCAACTTCACCTCGCGATCCCCGTCGAGGATGCGCAGCGTCTTGCCGTCGTCCTTCACCAGGCCAGTGAGTACCTTGCCCTTCTTCGTCGTGACCAGCTCGGTCTCGAAGCCGGTCTTGATCACCTTCGACGGGTACAGCACCGACTCGACGAGATAGTCCGTCTTCTGCCCCCGCGCCACCTCCTTCAGCGACGGTGCCAGCGGCGTGTCCCGGTCCACCGCGGTGTGACACTTGACGCAGGCGTTGCGCTCGAACACCATGCGCCCCGCCGTCGCCCGCTGCTTTAACTGGTTGGCCGGGGCCGTTGTCAGCGCCTTGAGCGTCGCCCGGCCCAGTTCGTCGCGGTCGTCCGCCGGCGCCGACAGCCCGAGCTTCTTCAACTGCCCCGCATCCGCCTTCAGATAAGTCAGGACCGACGCCAGGTCGTCGGCCAGGCCGGCGTCCTTCTTCAGCATCTGCGGCGCCGCCTCGAGCAGGGCAGCAGTCATGGCCTCGTCCCCCTGGAACCTACGCCACCAGCGCACTGCCTCGGTGCGGACCTCCGCCCGGCTGTCATCGAGCAGGCGCTTCCAGCGTTCTCGGTCAGGCTGCTCCTCGACGCGCGCCAGCGTGGCGAGCACCTCCAGGCACTCCTCGACCGACTGCCGCCCGTCCAGCCGCGGCCACAGCACCTTCGCCAGCGCCGATGCCTTCACGCCTTGGCGGCGGGCCAGGGCGTGGGCGGCGTCGCGGGTGCTGTTCTTGCCGCCGGCTAACAGCCGACCCAGTTGCGCGATCGCCTCCGGCGTCGGCCCCTCCGCCTCGAGCACCTCAAGCAGGACGGCGGCCTCGGCGGCGGAGTTGATCTTGATCGTGCCCTTGTCCAGGGCTGCGAGCAGCCGCTTGCCGGCCGCGGCCAGGATCTGCGGCGGGGCGGTCGAGCGCGACCGGAGCAGGAGAAGCGCCTGGGCTGTGGCTGTCGCCGGCACGTCGTCGCGGGCCATTAGCTTCAACAGCGCCGGGGCCAGTTTGCCGTCGTCGTTCAGTTTCGCCAGCGTCAGTAGCAGCGACAGATCCTTCTCGTCCTTCGTCGCCACCAGTGCCTTGCCGACGGCGGAGAGGGCGTCCGACTTCGTCGGCAGCGACTCGAAGCAGGCCACGTCGGCGGCGATCATGCCGGCCAGACGAGATTCCTCCGACTTCGCGCCGAGCAACTTCTCGAACGCTGACTCGTCGGCGACGCGGGCGAGGTGAGCCGCCGCCTCGTAGCGGAGATGGGCGTCCTTCTCGGCCCCGCCCTCCAGCACGGCGACGAGTGCCGCCCGCGTCTTCGCCGCGTCGGTGAACGTCAGGGCCGCCTCGACACGGATGGCGACGTCCTCGTCCTTCGACAACTTCTCGGCTGCTTCGTCGGCACCTTTCGCCTGATAGCGCTTCATCAGCCGCAGCGACAGCCGCCGCACGCGCCAGTCGCTGTGCTTCGTCCCGGAAGCGAGCGCATCTTTCGCTTCCGCCGAGCCGATGCGGGCCAGCGCCCACAGCGCCCCCGCCGCGCCGAGCGGCTCCTTCGCCGACCCGGCATGCTCGCCCAACTTCGCGACCACATCTTTGCCGCGTTTCACCAGTACCTCGACCGACTTTTCGCGGACGAGGTGATGCGGTGAGCCGAGACCTGAGATTGCGTACTCATCCTTTGACCATTCGTCCGAGTCGAGCTTGTGCTTCACCTCGGGGCGCTTCTCCTTGCCGGTGTAGCGGACGCGCCAGATGCGGCCGGTCTTGTCGCTCTCGTCGTCCCGGCCGTACCAGTCGGACACGAGCAGGTTGCCGTCGGGATCGAGGGCAACGTGACTGGGGCGGAAGTGCGGGTCGGAGCAGCTCAGCAGCGCCTCCCAATCGACGATGTTGCCGCGCGCGTCGGGGACGTAGCGGAAGATGGTGCGGTTGGGGCCGTTGAAACCGTGCGCTCCCCAGTTGCACAGCAAGAGACTGCCTTGGTACGAGGAGGGGAATGAGGCACCGAAGTAGCGGAGGAGTTGCGTGTTCGCGCCGCGCGGAAGCTCCAGGCACGGCGGCGCCAGCGGCGAGCCGCCGCTGAGCCACTCGTTGCTGACGGCGCCGCGGCTGTAGCAGTGGTAATCCACTCCGTCGATGACGCGCACGAATCGGTTCGGGTTGCCCTCGCCGTTGGACAGCAGCCAGAGTTGGCCGAAGGGGTCGTACTCGAACGAGTACGGCACGCGCAGGCCGTGGACGAGCCGTTCCATGTCGCTGCCGTCGGGCTTCATGCGGCAGATGATGCCCGAGCTGCCGCGACCGCTCAGCTTACCGTTCGGCCCCTGCAAATCGATGGAGTGGTTCCCGACGCTCAGGTACAGCAGCCCGTCCGGCCCCCACTCCAACACGAACATGCCGAACGGGTTCCACGCCTTGTTCTTGTCGATCACAAGAGTCTTGCGGTTGGTCGCCTTGCCGTCCTCGGCGAGGTCGAAGCCGTAGAGGTAGTTGTTCGCCGTCGCCCAGAGTTTGTCGCCCTTGACGGCGATGCCCATGACCGGGTCGTCAAACCCCTCGGCGACGACGACGCGGTCGTAACCCTTGCCATCCTTCTTCGGGTCGAGGCGGACGATGGGGTTGGTAAACGGCTTGACCGGCGAGCCGTTGGGGCCGAAGCGGTAGGTGTGGCTCTCGCTGACGTAGATGCGGCCCTTGTCATCGACGGTCATCGTGACGGGGTTGATGACGAGCGGCTCGGCGGCGACCAACTCGACCTCGAAGCCCGGCGGCAGCACGAAGCAGCCCTTTTGCTCATCGGGCTTCTGCGGGCCGGCAATCTTCCCGTCGGACTTCGGCGCGACGACGATCTTGCCGTCGGGCACCCCAGCGAGGCGAGCCCCGGTCGGTGCCGATGGCTCCGCCCCAACGCCCGCCGGTAGCTTCTTGATGTAGATGTTCTTGTAAAAGATCGGTGTGCCGTGGTTCTGGAAGCCGATGGTCCCTTCGTTGGTCTTCCATTCTTTCTCAAAACGGTCGATGGTCTTTTCGCCGTTGGTGATGACGGTGATGACGCCTTTGTTAACGTGAATCTCGAAATGGTTCCATTCGCCGGCGGGTTTGGCGGCTCGCTTGATGGGCGGCTTGTCGGGGTAGAGGCCGCCGCTGGTACCGTTCCAGATGGGCCGCTTCGGGTCGTCGGCATCGTTGATTTCGACTTGCGGATTGCCGCCGCGCAGGTAAACGCCGCTGTTGCCGTTCTTCGGCGCCTTCCAGTCGATGTGAAGGATGTAGTTCGAGAACTTCTCGGTCGAATGCAGGTCCTGGCCCTTGCCGCTAAAGGTCAGGACGCCGTCGACCGCCTTCCAGTTGACGGGGGGCTTGCCCCCTTCGGTCCAGCCGGTCATGTCCTTGCCGTTGAAGATCGCGGTAAAACCGGGCGGGGCGACATTGTCGGGGGTTTTCTCTTGAGCGACGGCGAAACCCGCGAACAAGCCCAGAGCCGCGACCATCATGAAATTTCGCATTGACCATTCCTTGTGAGATAATTTCTCGACGAGCGACATCGACCCGATGAGGGTCGGTGCAAGCGCCCGTCCGTTGGTTTAATCAAGCCCCTTGAGCGGGCCGGTGCTGTCGCCGAGTCGCGCCGTGGGGACGCCGGTGCGGTCGAGCAGGGACAGCCACAGGTTCGTCAGCGGCGTGTTGGTCGGGTAGCGGACGTGCCGTCCGGGCTTGAGCGTCCCGCCGCCCCTGCCCGCGAGCAGGATCGGCAGGTCCTTGTGGTCGTGGGCGTTGCCGTCGCCGAGTGCGCAGCCGTAGGCGATCATGCAGTTGTCTAGCAGCGTACCGTCGCCCTCCTTGACCGCCTTCAACTTCTCGAGGAGGTAGGCGAACTGGGTGGCCTGGTGACGCTCAATTTTGAGGATCTGCTCGACCATGTCGGCCTTGCCGCCGTGGTGCGACAGGTCGTGGTGCAGCCCCTTCACGCCGAGTTCGGGGTACGACCGGACGCTTCCCTCTGAGTCGAACAAGAAGGTGCAGAGGCGGGTGCTGTCGGTCTGGAACGCGAGCACCATCAGGTCGGCGAGCAGGCGGACGTACGGGGCGAACTCGTCGGGCAGTTTGTCGGCGGGCCGGGACATGTCGGCGGGAGGCTTCGGCGGTGGCATCCGCTCGGCCCGCTGGATGCGGCCTTCCACGTCGCGGACCGAGCTGAGGTACTCGTCGATCTTGTGCCGGTCGTCGCGGCTCACCTTGCCGCTCAGGCTCGCCGCCTCATCGCCGACCGTGTCGAGGATGCTCCGTCGAGCGTCGGCCTTCTTTCGGTCCGGTGCGGTGCCGTTCCCGAAGAGGCGGTCGAAGACCGCGCGGGGCGACGTCTCGGTCGGGAGCGGCTGGGTGGCGGAGGCCCACGACAGGGTGGCGGTCAGCGTGCACGGGAAGCCGTCGCAGAAGAACTTGCCCGTCCGCTGGGTACCGATCTGGAGCGACGGCAGCCGGGTGAGGTGGCCGATCTTGGCCGCGGCAATCTGGTCGGCGGAAACGCCGCAGCGGCCGTCCCGATGCGGTTGCACTCCGGTCAGGTAGGTCCCCATCGCCGGAGCGTGGTTCCCACCATCGTGTCCGCCCTGCAGGGCTGCCAGACCGGACAGTACCGAGAAGTCGTCGCGGAACTTCGCCAGCGGTTGGAGCAGATCCGGCAGTTCGTAGTCCCGGCCCTCCTTCGCGGGCGTCCAGTGCTTCATCTGGATGCCGTTGGGGACGTACACGAACGCCATCCGCACCGGCGGCTTCGCCGGTTCAGCCCCGAACGCGCGGGGCGTCATCGCTTCCAGCCACGGCAGCGCGATGGTCGCGCCGAGGCCGCGCAGCACGGCGCGGCGGGAGAGCGAGGCAGTCGATAACATGTTCATGGTTTCTCTCCCTGTTTTCCTTTTGTATCAGGCAAGAATCTCTCGGATCACGTGACCATGCACGTCGGTCAGACGGAAGTCGCGGCCGCTGTAGCGGTAGGTCAGCCGTTCGTGGTCAAGGCCCATCAGGTGAAGGATGGTCGCGTGCAGGTCGTGGACGTGCATGCGGTTTTCGACGGCGGCGAAGCCGAAGTCGTCGGTGTTGCCGAAGGTCATGCCGCCCTTGATGCCGCCGCCAGCCATCCAGACCGTGAAGCCCAGGTGGTTGTGGTCGCGTCCTTCGCCGCCGGCGCCGGATTCGGTTGTCGGCGTGCGTCCGAACTCGCCGCTCCAGAGGACGATCGTCTCGTCGAGCAGCCCCGTTCGCTTCAAATCGCGGAGCAGGGCCGCGATCGGCCGATCGACGCCGGCCGCGAGCGAACGGTGTTTTTCGCCGTTCTGAGCATGGGTGTCCCAGCCGCCGTTGTAGACTTGCACCATCCGTACGCCTCGCTCCACGAGCCGGCGGGCCGTGAGGCAGCCGTCGGCGAAATTGCCGCTGCCATAGGCCGCGCGGGCGACGAGTGGAGCGGAGGCGGCGAGAACTAAGGTTGCGAGCAGTCGGTACATGTTGATCCCCCATCACTTCTTGTAATCGGCTTCGTTCTTCTCGGTCGCCCAGAAGAGCGCCCGGGCGATCATTTGGCGGACGACTTCATGCTGCTGAATGTCGCGGGGGTCGTGGACGAAATAGAACACGCGCGGCTTGTCGCCTTTCTTTTCACGGACCCAGACTTGCGGCTGGCCTTCGTGCGTTTCGACCAGCACCTTCACATCGTCGGCAATCACGTGCTTGTAACCGCGGTCGAACAAGCTCAGCTTCACCAGTCCGTCGAGCCCCTTCACGATCGAATGATCGGCACTCCCTTCCTTGAAGCGGATCGGCCCGCCGTGATGGCCGGCGTACTTGCCGCCGAACATCTCGAGCGCAAAGGCATCCATCCCGGCGCCCTGTGCGCGGCCATCTTTGGCGACTCGCAGGCTGACGCTGTGATGGCTGCGCCGGCCGCCGATGATCGGCTTGGTCGCCAAGAGCTTCAGATACTCCGCGGAATCGGCTTCATTCAGAGAGACGTGCGTCAGCGCCGTGTAGATCACGTCGGCTTCGCGGGCTTTCGCCAGATCGGGAATCGCAGGTGGGTTCTGGTAGTAGGCGTTGCGTTCTTCTTTCGTCGCCTCGTTGGTCGGCTGGGGCTTGGCTGGCTCGATCCAGGTGACTTCGACGCGGTAATGTTCCGAGAGCCAATCGCGGAACGCTTCGATCCCCTCCTGGCGATCCCAGGGTTCCACCGGCGCGATGATGGCGAGTTTCAAGGGGGGCTTTTCGGCAGACTCCGCGACGTTCGCGAAAAACGCGAACGCCAACAACGAAAGCAGTGCGTATTTCATTGGGTTTCCTTTCAGTTTCAGTGTGTTCATTGGGTTTCCTTTCAGCGTGTTCTTGCATGATGTGCTGCCGCGACCACCGCTCGATCGCATCGCGCGTCAGGACAACTTCTCAAGCAATCCCGTGCTGTCGCCGAGCCTCGTCGCCGGCGCACCCGCACGGTCGAGCAGGGACAGCCACAGGTTCGTCAGCGGTGTGTTGGTCGGGTAGCGGACGTGGCGGCCGGGCTTCAGCGAACCGCCCTTGCCGGCGAGCAGGATCGGCAGGTCCTTGTGCTCGTGGGCGTTGCCGTCGCCGAGTGCGCAGCCGTAGGCGATCATGCAGTTGTCCAGCAGCGTGCCGTCGCCCTCCTTGACCGCCTTCAACTTCTCGAGGAGGTAGGCGAACTGGGTGGCCTGGTGGCGCTCAATTTTGAGGATCTGCTCGACCATGTCGGCCTTGCCGCCGTGGTGCGAGAGACCGTGGTGATCAGCCTGGATGCCTAGTTCAGGATAGGACCGGACGCTCCCCTCCGCATCGAACAGGAAGGTGCAGACGCGGGTGCTGTCCGTCTGGAACGCGAGCACCATCAGGTCGGCGAGCAGGCGGACGTACGGGGCGAACTCGTCGGGCAGCTTGTCGCCGGGCCGGGCCAAGTCGGCGGGCGGCTTCGGCGGCGGCATCCGCTCAGCCCGCTGGATACGGCCTTCCACGTCGCGGATCGAGCTGAGGTACTCGTCGATCTTGTGCCGGTCGTCGCGGCTCACCTTGCCGCTCAGGCTCGCCGCCTCGTCGCCGACGGTGTCGAGGATGCTCCGTCGGGTGTCCGACTTCTTTCGATCCGGTGCGGTGCCGTTCCCGAAGAGGCGGTCGAAGACCGCGCGGGGCGACGTCTCGGTCGGGAGCGGCTGGGTAGCGGAGGCCCACGACAGGGTGGCGGTCAGCGTGCAGGGGAAGCCGTCGCAGAAGAACTTGCCCGTCCGCTGAGTGCCGATCTGGAGCGACGGCAGCCGGGTGAGGTGGCCGATCTTGGCGGCGGCAATCTGATCGGCCGAGACGCCGCAGCGGCCGTCGCGGTGCGGCTGCACGCCGGTCAGGTAGGTCCCCATCGCCGGGGCGTGGTTGCCGCCGTCGTGCCCGCCCTGCAGGGCCGCCAGACCGGAGAGCACCGAGAAGTCGTCGCGGAACTTCGCCAGCGGTTGGAGCAGGTCCGGCAGGTCGAAGTCCCGGCCCTCCTTTGCCGGTGTCCAGTGCTTCATCTGGATGCCGTTCGGCACGTACACGAAGGCCGTCCGCACCGGCGGCTTGGCCGGTTCAGCCCCGAATGCGCGGGGCGTCATCGCCTCCAGCCACGGCAGCGCGATCGTCGCTCCGAGACCTCGGAGTACCGTGCGGCGGGATAAGGGAGCATGGGGGATTGTGATCATTTGGTAATCTCCTGAGTGCCGCGCCGCATTCGGAACGGAGCGCTTTTCGCAACTTCGAGAATCAGTGTCTGGAACCGGTAGTCGTCCTTGGCGACGGCCGCCACGATGGCGTCCACTGTCGGGCTGTCGTGATCCCCCAGGCCGCGGCCCAGGGCGTAGGTGAGCACTTTCTCCGTCAGGCATCGGGCGAACCGATCCTTTCGAGCGAGCAGGATCGTCCGCAGCCCGGCGGGGCCCTGGAACTTCGTCCCGTCCGGAAGTTCGCCGACATCGTCAATATTAATCTTACCGTCCTTCTCGCGGTACTGGCCCAGCACGTCGAACTTTTCCAGGGCGAACCCGAGCGGGTCGATCTTGGCGTGGCACGCGGCACAGCCGGGCTTGCTGCGGTGCAGTTCGAGACGGGCCCGCAGTGTGGTCGCCGGCGCCTTGGGGTCGGCCGTCGAGTCGAGTGGCGGCACGTCGGCCGGGGGTGGGGGCGGCGGGGAGCCGAGCACGTTTTCCAGAATCCAGGTGCCGCGCTTGACCGGGGACGTGCGATCCGGTGCGCTGGTCATGGTCAACACACTGGCATGCGTGAGCACGCCGGTGCGGGGGCTGTCGGCGGGGAGTTCGACTCTCACGAAAGTGTGCCCGGGGATTCTTGCTTCTGACGCCTTTCCGCGGGCGTACGGGCCGAGGCCGTAGAGTCGGGCGAGGGTGTCGTTGACGAACGTGTACCGGCCGTCGAGGAAGTCGGTGACGGGCCGGTTCTCTCGCAACACGTGGTCGAAGAACAGGAGCGTTTCCCGGGACATCGACGCCCGCAGACGCACCTCGAACTGCGGCCCGCGGCTGACGCGACTGATGTTGGCGATCTCCAGCCACTGCGGGGCGAAGTTCTCTACGAACGCATCCGACTTCGAGTCGGCCAGCATCCGCTTCACCTGGACGTCGAGTTGCTTCGAGAGTTCGCCCTTGGCGGCAAGGGCGAGCAACTCCTCGTCCGGCATGCTGCTCCACAGGAAGTAGGACAGCCGGCTAGCGAGGTGGTACTCCGAGACGGGGTGCGGTTCCTTCTCCTGCGGTCGGTCGTCCAGTTCGGCGCGGAACAGGAAGTTCGGCGACACGAGGATCGCCTGGAGGCTGGTCCCGATGGCCGTTTCAAAGTTCTGCCCGGCCGCGCGCGAGCGGTCGTAGAGTTTCAGGTATCGGTCCACTTCATCGGCCGTGGCGGGGCGGCGGAACGCCCGGCCGACGAACCGGGTCAGGATCTCGCGGGCCTGCTCTGGCGGTTCGGCCTTCGGGTCGCACGCGAGAATCCGCCGACGGCTCTCGGGCTCGTCGTCCGTTGGCCCGACGAGGTCGATGCTGTGCAACTCCAGTCCGTTGAGGTTCTCCTTGTTCTGCCCATCGACCCGCGGCGGGAACATCGACCGCTTCGCCTCCACCTCCGGGGACGGGTTGAGGAACGCGACGCTGACTGTGTGCTTGCCCTTCTTGAGCGTGACCGGAATCTCGAACTTGGTGTACGCGCCCTTCTCGGGCCATGCGAGCGTGACACGCTTTAATTCCTTGCCGTCAACGATCACCGACACTTCCGCGGCCGGGTCCTCCTTCTTGAATGGCTTGCCTTCCACGCGCACGAGGTACGCCCCGTCGGCGGCGGGGCGGAACGTGGCGGTGAGCGGCTCGGAGGTGAACACCAGCATGCGATACGGAACTCTGGTGCCATTCGTGATGAACTGCTCGAAGCCCACTCGGGTCGGCAGTTCCTTCTTGTTCGGCACCGCGAGCGTGCGGGCAATCACGGCCTCAGCCGCGTCGAGGTAGCGTTCCAGCAGCAGGGGAGAGAGCGCGAGGGCGTCGGCGTTGTTGTCGAACCCGTGGCTGGCGTCGTCGGCGGGGAAGTTCTCGGCCGGCTCGAATTCAATGTGGCACAGGTCGCGGACGGTGTTGTTGTACTCGGCCCGGTTGAGCCGGCGGATCGTCACCCGCCCGGGGTCGCGCGGCTTGCCCGCGTCGGCCCGGCGGAAGGTGCCGCGAACCGCCTCGGCGAACGCATCCCGTTCATCGGCAGTGGGCTGCGGGGCACCCTTCGGCGGCATCTCGCCGTCGCGCACGACCCGAACCGCGGTGGACCAGACCTTGCGGCCCGCGACCACGGCGGCCTCGTCCCGGAAACTGCTCAGGTCGAGTTTCCCGCGTTTCTTCTCGGGCCCGTGGCACGACAGGCAGTACTTCTGCACGAACGCGGCACCGGGGACCGGCACCGGTTTCTCGCCGGGCGGTTCCGCGGCCCGAACCGACATCGGAGCCGCCGCAACGAGGGCAACGAAAAGCAGTCTCAGGAGTTTCACGTCTTCTCCTCGGTCACGCGCTGGATCAACGCAAATCGGGTCGGGAGCAGGCCCGGCATCGGGAGGGCTTCCACGGGCGGTTTCCAAACTGAATCCCGGTCCCGCGTCGCGCAGACAACAACCACGCCGGGCGGTTCCGGCTGAGCACCGTAGCGCCACCCGGCGAGCGCACCGCCACGGCAACAGCCGTGATGAGTGTTACGAGATACAAGCCGGGAGTCGATCGCATCCCCAAACCGCTGCCGCTGAGCGTGGCGTCGTAACCGTCATCCTACCACGACAAGAGAATCCAGCGGCTCTGCATCGCCTTGAGATCGGCGGCCGCCGCCTTGTCCTTGTCCTGCGAGAATGCCGGAGCGCCCAACCCGAGCAGGGCCAGGCACACGCCGCAAGCGAGAAACAAGCATCGTGGAGTGGGATTTGAGTTTGTCATTGAATACTCCTTGGTCGTAAACCGGTGCAGGGCTCGGTCGGTGGTGCTGTCGATGATTTCGGAACCGGGATCGCGTACTACTTCTTCGGCGGCTGCATGAGCGTCGTCCCGCTCATGCCGATGCGGATATCGACCAGGCCGTCCGCCGGAATTGCCGACAGTCCCAACTCGCCGGACTTCACTGTGAAATAGGCGTTCATCCGCACGCCATTGACGGAGCCATCCTTGCCTGTGGTATACGCGGTGGTGATGCGCGGTGCGACAGCCAGCTTCTTTCCAGCGAACTCCAGTGTCCCCTTGCCTTCGCGGTAGGCAACGTTGCGAACGGTTTCCTTGCCTTTATCGATGGTCTTGATCTCTGCGGTCATGACCGGCCCAAGCGACTCCAAACGGAAAACCAACGAGGGGGGCTGCTTTGGATCCTTGAGCAACTCGCCAAGGAGCCGACCGCTTGGCTCCCCATCCGGCTGGCACGTGGTTGTGCAAGCAACTGTGATCGCACCTTCAAAGCCGGCAGCGGCGACCTTGAGCGAGCCATCGACCGGCTTACCGGACATGAATCCGGGCCAGAGCTTGCCGGACTGATCGCGAATCTCGGCGTCCACCGTCACCCATGTCGGATATTTCGAGGAGAAGTGAAAGACGGTTCCTTCGTCGGGATTCTTGGCATTCTTCGAGTCCGCACTCCGGGCGTGGCGATCGAAGTGGCTGCGGGTCGGGCCGGCGACCAGCGGTTTGACCTCGGCAGAGGTGGCTGCCGAGGGTTTCGCCAGCTCCATGAGCACGACGTAGCCATCGGATCGACCGCCGCCGAATTTCTCCTGGGCGGCGTTCCGCGTCGGCGTGGGAATCAGCTTGTCCCCCGCGCCGCGGCCTCCGTCCGAACCGGCCAGGAACAGCACGCGGCTCTTGCCGTTCACGGTTCCCGTGGCGATCCCCCAGCCGCTGCCGCGTGAAGCGGCCCCGTCATTGAGGTCCGCCGCCCCAGCTCCGGGAATCACCGAACTAAAACGCAGGCCCGTGAAATCCTCGTTGAGCACGGACAGGTATTCGCCCTCCGGTTCGGCTTCCGTCAGCTTGTCCTTGGTTTGCCACACGCCCCAGGCCGACTTGCCAGCAAACGCCAACGAACCGTCCGATGTGCGAGCCAACTGCTCGATCCAGATACTGTTTGGGCGGTTGCGGGGAGACGAATCGTTTGCCACCCACACCGTCCAGGACAGGACACGGTAATTCTTCGGATCGAGGCGAATGAGATAGGCCGCACTGAGCACACCCGCGCCGGCGGTCGTCATACCCAGGCCGCGCGTGCCGACCGGTTCGCGGACATCGAACGGCTGCGTGGTCGCCACGCTGTTGCCGCCATCCGACCAGAGATACATCAGGATGCTGCCGTCCCGATCGTGGGTCACGTAGCGAACCGCCGTGTCGGAAACCTGCCGGCAATTGTCGAGTCCGACATACGGCCCGCCCCAGTCGTAGAAACGGTGCTTAAGTGTGCCATCGGGGTTGATGATGTTGAGGGTCGGACAACGCCACGGTTCGCGGCCGGTGGACCAGTGATGCTCGCCGCCCACAACGATCTGGCCGTCCTGTTGGCGGACCGACGACGTGGTTCGCAATCCTCCTGGAATCGTGACGGTACCAAGCGATTTGCCGGCCCCGTCCAGGAGATGCAAATGACCGGCGCCGAAGCGAATCTTGCCGTCTTCCGTGACATCGACCGTGGGAGCGGCCGAAGGTCCGCGGACATGCCTGACCCACAGCGCCTTGCTCGCATCCTTGGACAGCTTGGCGATGAAGGCGTGCTCGCAACGGACACGCGAAGGATCCGGCTTGTCGAGCGCTTTCATGGCGGGCAGCTCGGCGACGTCGCCACTCAGTTTGGCGATGCCGTCCGTCGCTCGGCCCACGACGTAGATTGCACCGTCCGGGCCGATCGCCGTCGCCGTCGCCGCCCCAGCCGTCCACGGCAGACGTTGCACGGAAATCTGCTTCTTCAGGTCTGCGGAGTAGACGGCCACGAACGCAGTGACGCCGTCGTGTCTCCAGGATGGCTTTTCGTAGACGGGCTTGTCATTCACGACCTTCGGCTTTCCCCTTTCCAGCACGGGAATTGGCTTCGGCTCAGCGGGAGCTGGCAGATCGGCGCCGATGACGCCCACCTTGCCGGGCACATCGAAAGTGGGTCCCAGAACGTTGCCCACCAGGACGATGTTGCCGTCGGGTTGAAACCCACCGGACGCCAGCCATTCCGTTCCGCTGCCGCCGAGATACGTCGCCGCCAGGATTTCCACGCCGTCGGGCGAAGACTTCCAAATGCGATTCGGCTTATCCTGTGCGAGTACCTGAGGGGCCAAGATCACGGCCACAACCAGAGCAAGCGAAGTTCGCATGTCATTGTCCTTCAAACGATAGAGGAATCCCAAAGAGCCACCGGGCATTGTCGGCGAAAATCGCCTGGCGTTCCGCGGCCGTCAGCGACATCTCCCCCAACAGGCGCGAGCCGAACGATGCCGTGTCGTCGTAGAAGCGGAGCGATCGGCAGTCGCCAGAGCGGCATTGCTCTTTTATGCCGCATTCGCCATGGGCGTGCTCGGCATCCTTGTTTACTATGGGTCGCGCCGGCTGCCCGAACCGGAAAGGGCATGAGCATGCCCTTCGCATGGCGCTCAGGCTCAGGCGTTTTGCACGGCTGCGATCATGGCGTCGGCGATCCGTTGCAACGACTGCGTCGACGTGCAATACGGCGGCATCGCGTAGAGCACATTGCCGAGCGGCCGCAGGAAGACGCCCCTATCGAGGCAGGTTTGTTTCATGCGCTTGCCAACGTCGGCGAGATAGCCGCCCGACGCTTCGATTTCCACGGCCGCGATGCTGCCGCGAATACGCACGTCCTTCACGATTGAACTCCCCCGCAACGGCGTTAGCGCTTGCGTCCAAAAGTCTTCGATTCGTTTCGCCGGCATCGAATGTTTCAGCAGTTCCCGAACGCAACTCACGGCGACCGCACACGCCAGCGGATTGGCGGTGAACGAATGGCCGTGAAAGAACGTGCGCGTCCGATCCGCCGACAAAAACGCTTCGACATTCTTTGGTGCAACCAAAGTGGCGGCGAGCGGCAGCACGCCGCCGGTCATCGTCTTGGCAGCACATATCAGATCGGGTACAACACCGGCCGCCTGATGCGCCCACAACGTACCGGTGCGGCCGCCGCCGGTCATCACCTCGTCGGCGATGAATAATACATCGTGTTCTCGCGCTACATCTGCGATGGCTCGCAACGTCTCCGGCGAATGCATGACCATGCCGCCCGCGCCCTGCACGAGTGGCTCGACGATCATTGCCGCTATTTGTTGAGCATGTTTACTCAGATGCTTAGCAAGCTCGCCCGGATCGAGCGGCACGATGTCCGCTTGAAACAACAACGGCTCAAATCGGCCGAAAAACAACGGATCACGGCTCACCGCCATGGCGCCAAACGTGTCCCCATGATAGCCGTGCTCGAAGCCGACGAAACGCGTCCGCTGCGGCTGATCGCGATGGCACCAGTATTGGTAGGCCATCTTTAGCGCGACCTCGACGGCCGTGCTGCCGTTGTCGGAATAGAAGACGCGGCCGCCTTGCCATGGCATCGTGCCGAGCAGTAGATCGGCCAGTTCGACGGCATACGGATGCGTGACCCCGGCGAAGAGCACGTGATCGATGCGCTGCGATGCCTCAGCCAGGGCTTGCATCAACGGCGGATGGCGATGGCCGAAGAGAATCGTCCACCACGACGAGATGGCATCGATGACCTTTCGCCCGTCAGCGAGTTCGAGAAACTCGTCGACTGCGCCGACGCACGGCAACGGCTCGTCGGCGCCGAGGAGTGGGGTGTACGGATGCCAAACCGTGCGGCGGTCATCGTCGCCAATGTCACGGCAAGCTGGCAGCTTGCCCCACATCTCGTGCAGTCGTTCGAGTTCACTTCGTTGTCGCTCCACACAGGCGCGAAGGGCAGGGGTGGTCCATTCATCGGGCGGTTCCAATGCAATCGCCGGAACGGCGGCATGTTGTTGGATGACCTCTTCGGCGTATCGATCGCGTGGCCCGAGCAATACGATGGCGCCCAGTGCAATCCCCTGTGATCGCAAGGCGGTGCATGTTTGCAATGTCCGTCCGATGCATCCGAGGCGAGTAGAAGTGACAAGCACGCCTGGTCGATGAATCCCTTTGATCAATGAAAGTTGCAATTCATCATCATTGAGAGGCGAGAACGGCCCCCCAAACGTTTCGATGAGCAGTGCCTTGTTTTCGTTTAGCGCTCGCGGCATGGCGCCAACGACAAGGCGCGCCGACGGAATCGTGGCCCGCTCCATCTTTGCCGCCAACGGAGGCGCCACCGGCTCGCGAAAGCGGCGCAGCGGCGGATGCACGGTCGCGCCTGGAACGAGGCGAGCAATCGTGTCGGAATCCGATTCGCCGGTCTCGATCGGCTTCCAGTACTCGTAGCGATCGGCAAAAAGCTGCAGCCACAGGAGCGCAAACGTCGTCTTGCCGGCGTCGGTATCGGTGCCGAGGATGATGAAGTCATTCATGGCGATGGCCGCACGATCTGAATAAGTGCATCGGCGAGGCGTCGCAACGCCGCGGGTTCATGATCGGCGTGAATGGAAATCCGCACCCGAGCGCCTCCGGGGGGCACGGTCGGCGGGCGAATCGCGCGGACATCAAAGCCGAGCCCTTGCAGCCTGCTTGCGATCTCGACGGCCATGCCGTCGTTGCTGGCGTGCCAAGTGGCAATGAAATCGCCGCCGCCGACATCGATGCCGCTGCCGTCGCGCCGTGCTTGGGTCCGAAATTCGCGCGCGGCTTCGTGCAGGCGCGTTCGCGCATCTTCATCGGCGGGAACCCAATCGAGCATGTCCAGCCACCAAGCTCCGACCAGCGGCGGAATGGCCGTGGTGTAAATGAAGTGCCGGCAGCGATTGATGAGCAAATCCTTGAGAAGGCGCGATCCGACGATGTAAGCGCCCGGAACGGCGAGCGCCTTGCCGCCGGTATGGACGGTGGCCAGCACGCGCTGGCGCAGCCCGAATTGATCGACCAGTCCGCTGCCCGCTGGCCCGAAACAACCCGTCGCATGCGCTTCGTCCACGATCAGGTTCGCATCGTACCGTTCTGTCAGCTCGACCAGCTCTCGTAGCGGCGCCCGGTCCGCTTCCATGCCGAAGAGCGATTCGGTGACGACGAACCAGTTGGCGTCTTCTTTTCGCTTGGGCGCGGCGCTTTGCATCATCGCTTCGAGCTGGTTCAGGTCGTTGTGCGGATAGATCATCTTGTTGGCCCGGCTCAGACGCAGGCCGTCGATGATGGATGCGTGATTGTACTGATCGGAAAAAACCGTATCATCCGGCTCGATGACCGTGCTGAGCAGGCCCTCATTGGCGGCGTACCCGCTCGTCATCATGAGGGCGGCTTCCGCATGATGCCAGGCTGCAAGCCGAGATTCCACCTCGTTCCAGATCGGATGTTGGCCACGCAGCAGGCGCGACGCCGTCCCGCTGTGCGGCAAGTCGGCGGTGCGCCAGGCGCGTTTGCTGTAACCGAGATAATCGTTCGAGGAAAAGTCGATTCCCGTCGGCGGCGTCAACGTGCGATAACGGCCTTGCTCTTTCAGGCGTTCAAGCTCCAGATGCCAACGGTCGCGAAGGCTCATGACATGCTCACGCAAGGCTCGGGCAGGCCCATCGCTCGGAACAGTTCTGCATCGTTGTCGGCTGACGGATTCGGCGCCGTCAACAGTCTATCGCCGAAGAAGATCGAGTTGGCCCCGGCCATGAAGCACAGAATTTGCAGTTCCCTGCTCATGCGATCGCGCCCCGCGCTGAGGCGCACGCGTGCCTTCGGAAAGGCGATGCGCGCCGTCGCGATGAGCCGCACCAGCTCGATCGAGTCGACCGGCGCCGCATCCTGAAGCGGCGTTCCATTGATCGGCGTCAGGCAATTGATCGGCACGCTTTCGGGCGTCTTGTCGAGATTGGCCAGTTCGACGAGCAGCTTGAGCCGATCGTCTTCGCTCTCGCCCATGCCGATGATGCCGCCGCAGCAAACGGAAATGCCGGCGTCTTGCACATTCTGAAGCGTTCGCAGTCGATCATCATAAGTGCGCGTCGAGACGATGCGCGGATAATATTCGCGCGACGTATCGAGGTTGTGGTTGTACGCCGTGAGCCCGGCGTCCGCCAATCGCCGCGCCTGATCTGCATTCAACATGCCGAGCGTCACGCAGGCCTCCATGCCGAGAGCGCGCACGGAGCGGACCATGTCGAGCACTTCCTCGAATTGTGGCCCATCTTTGACCTCGCGCCAGGCCGTTCCCATGCAGAAGCGCGAGGCGCCGAGCTCTTTGGCCTTCGTCGCCTTGTCGCGAACTTCTTTTAACGTCAACAGCGGCGTCGCTTCCACTCCCGTTTTGAATCGGGCGCTTTGAGCGCAATAACCGCAATCTTCCGGACAACCGCCCGTCTTGACGCTCAAGAGCACACAGCGCTGAATATCGGCCGGATCATGATGCTGCCGATGCACCTGAGCAGCGCGAAATAACAAGTCAGGCAACGGCAATTGATACACGCCGTGAAATTCTGCCAGGGTTTTCATTGTAACATCCTGATACACGGGCACAGATCGACAGCTATGATACGAAATCGCCGCGCGGCCCCTGCGCGGCGATTGTTGTAAATTGCATTACGATCCAACGAGCCGAAGTGGCGGAATGGCAGACGCGCCGGACTCAAAATCCGGTGCCCGCAAGGGCGTGTGGGTTCAAGTCCCACCTTCGGTAGTTCAGATGAGTAAAGGACTTGCGGCAAACCCCGCGAGTCCTTTTTGTTGCTCCAAACTCTGGAGCGGGGAAAAAACGGGGAAAATCCATCGCTTGCGTTGATCCTACGTCGCTTGTCTCGAAAGGTAGGATTCAACATGGCGTCCCTCGAAAAACGGCCGCACGGCTATCGCGTCGTGTTCATGTTCCGCGGCGAAAAACACGCTCGCTGCAAACCAAAGACCCCAAGCAGGCCAAATCCACCCTGGCTCGCATGGAGGACACGCTGCGCCGCATCGAACTCGGCACACTTCAGATCCCCGATGGCGCCGACATCGCCACGTTTCTCTTGTCCGATGGCAATCTCGCCGCCAAACCTCGCAGCGAAAAACCCATCACGCTCACTCAAATTTTCGACGAGTATTTTGCCAATCTGCCGGCAGGCACCAACGAGCAAACGACCATCGACGGCATGCGCCTCCATCAGCGTCATTTGGAGCGCTTGCTCGGAACGGATTTCGCCGTGCAACGACTCACGACATCCGACCTTCAGACCTTCATCGAGAAACGATCCCGCGAAAAGGGCCATCGTGGCAACGTCACCACGACCACCATCAAGAAAGCCCTCGTCACCTTCCACACGATCTGGCGCTGGGGCATGATCACGAACCGTGTGTCCGGCACTTTCCCGAAGCGAATCTTGCCGTCTTCCGTGACATCGACCGTGGGAGCGGCCGAGGGCCGCGGATATGCCGGACCCACAATGCCTTGCTCGCATCCTTGGACAGCTTGGCGATGAAGGCGTGCTCGCAACGGACACGCGAAGGATCCGGCTTGTCGAGCGCTTTCATGGCGGGCAGCTCGGCGAAGTCGCCACTCAGTTTGGCGATGCCGTCCGTCGCTCGGCCCACGACGTAGATGGCACCGTCCGGGCCAATCGCCGTCGCTGTCGCCGCCCCAGCCGTCCACGGCAGACGTTGCACGGAAATCTGCTTCTTCAGGTCCGCGGAATAGACGGCCACGAACGCAGTGACGCCGTCGTTTCTCCAGGATGGCTTTTCGTAGACGGGCTTGTCATTCACGACCTTCGGCTTTCCCTTTTCCAGCACGGGAATTGGCTTCGGTTCAGCGGGAGCTGGCAAATCGGTGCCGATGACGCCCACCTTGCCGGGGACATCGAAAGTAGGTCCCAGAACGTTGCCCACCAGAACGATGTTGCCGTCGGGCTGAAACCCACCGGACGCCAGCCAAGCCGTTCCGCTGCCGCCCAGGAAGGTGGCCGCCAGGATTTCCACGCCATCGGGAGAAGACTTCCAGATGCGATTCGGTTTGTCCTGGGCAAACGTGGGTGCGTCCAATGCAAGAAGCGCCAAACCTACCCCGCAAGCAAGGAACCAGCGATGTCGAGTCGTTGCGATGTTCATGATTGCAGTCCTGCCTTTGATCGTGTGTGTAATAAAGGCGGGTGAGGGGGCGTTTTCCTTCCAGACAACATCACCCGAATTCGCGGTCCGATAACAGGGCCACGCGAGCGTTCCGGGGTCAGGCGATCACTTCTTTGATGACGTTGCCCGCCACATCGGTAAGGCGGAAGTCGCGGCCGTTGTGCCGATACGTCAGCTTCGTGTGGTCCAGCCCCATCAAGTGCAGAATCGTTGCCTGCAAGTCGTGAACGGTGACCTTGTTCTCGACGGCCTTGTAGCCGAACTCGTCGGTCTGTCCGTAGTGAACGCCGCCCTTTGTGCCACCGCCCGCGAACAGCGTCGTGTACGCCTTCGGGTTGTGGTCGCGGCCCTTGCCTCCTTGCGAATCGGACGTGCGACCGAACTCCCCGCCCCAGATCACGAGAGTGTCCTTGAGCAGGTCGCGTTGCTTCAGATCGCTGAGCAGCCCCGCGAACGGAATGTCGGTCATCAGACTGCAATCGCGGTGATTAACGAGGATATCGTTGTGGCCGTCCCAAGGAACGTCTCCAACCGCGCCACCAGAGATGCGGTTCGTCGGGCTGAAGATTTGCACGAAACGCACGCCACGTTCGACGAGCCTTCGCGCGATCAGACACTGGCGACCGAAGCCGGCGCAGTCCTTGTTGTCGAGACCGTACATTTTCTGTGTCTTATCTGATTCCTTGCTGATATCGAGCGCCTCGGGAGCGGCCGACTGCATGCGATACGCCAACTCAAAGGATCGGATGCGAGCCGAGAGATCGGGCTGATCGCCATGCATCTTCTGGTGTTCGGTGTTGCTCTCGTGAAGCAGATCGAGCATCGCCTTCTGACGGGCATCGGTCATACCCGAGATCGGGGCCACATCGCGAATCGCTTCCTTCTGTTGGGCGCTGAGCAAAAGCGGTTGATGTGTCTTCGGCAAGAACCCCGGCGACCAGATGCCGTCGTCGCCTCGCGGTTTGGCGTCATGCATCACAACGAACGACGGCAGATTGTCGTTCACAGAACCGAGGCCGTAACTCAGCCACGCACCGATCGTGGGGTATCCGGGCCGCGTCACGCCCGCAGCCAATTCCATCGATGCCGGTGCGTGGTTGTTCGCCACGGAGTGACACGAGTGAATGTACGCGAAGTCGTCGGCGTGTTTCGCGACGGTGGGGTATACGTCGCTGATCCACGACCCAGACTTGCCGTGTTGTGCCCACTTGAACGGCGATGCGAGGCAGTTCCCACTCGTGGTGAAGAAGCCGGTCTTGGGGTCGGCCCCAGCGAGCTTCTGACCGTTGCGTTTCTGCAACTCGGGCTTGTAGTCGAAGGTATCGACCTGCGACGGGCCGCCGGTCATGAACAGCCAGATGATCGACTTCGCTTTTGGGGCGAAGTGCGGCTTCAGTTCCGCGGCCCCGAGTTGGCCATCGCGTGCTAGCAAGTGTGCTAGCGCGAGCGACCCGCAACCCAGACCAACTGAACGGAGGAACTCGCGGCGAGCGAGCGGTAACATCGCAGGATTCATAGCGTGATCTCGTGGCATTAGTCTTGTTCTTGTGGTCTGTGTCCCCAGCACCGGCCTCACACAGGCCGGCGATAATCGGTCATCGGTCAATCTACATACAGGAATTCGTTCAGGCACAGCAACACTTGGCAGAAGTCGGCGGTGGCGGTTTCGAGCCCCTTCTCTCCTTGCGTGCCCACAGAACGAAGGATGAAGTCCGTCATTCGGGTTCGTTCGGTTGAGGTCGGCATGCGGCCCAGCACCGTGCGATACGCCTTTTCAACGGACGCTGGCACATCGGTTACAGAGGTCGGCCGCACGACCTTCGCGAGCTTCTCCGCTTGCTGACGCACGAGCCGCGAGTTCATCATCATGAGAGCCTGCGTCGTGGCCGTTGTCTGTGGCCGCTCGCCGACACTTTGGATCGGCTCGGGCGAATCGAACGCCTGAAGCATCGGCAGCAACCGGCTGCGTTTCACCGTGAGATACACACTGCGGCGAGGGCTGTTCTCATCGAGCGTGCCAACCCCGTACATTTTCAGATCGAGCGACCCGCCGATGGCGAGGATGCTGTCGCGAATTGCTTCCGCTTCGAGACGCCGAGGCGGAACGCTCCACCACAGACGGTTCTGCGGGTCGGCCTTGGTCGCGGCCTCGTTCACGTCGCGGCCTTGCTGATATGCCGCGCTCGTCATGATGAGCTTGTGGATCGGCTTCAGCTTCCAGCCGCCCTTGATCAGTTCCGCCGCGAGGAAGTCGAGCAGTTCTGGGTGCGTCGGCGGTTCGCCCTGTGTGCCGAAGTCGTTGGGTGTGCGAACGAGCCCCTTGCCGAAATGGTACTGCCAGAGCCGGTTCACGATGACGCGGGCCAGCAAGTGCCCCGCTCCCTGTTTGTCGTCCGTGAGCCAATCCCCAAGCGCAACCCGAGGCAACTTGGCCGGTGCCTTCGGGTCAACTTTCTCGCGCAGCCAGCGGTTCTCGTCGGTGTTGATGAGCACCTGCACGAAGCCGGGCGAGGCCACGCCGTTCTTGCGTTCCGTTTCGCCGCGAATGAGGTAGTGCACTTCGCCGCCTCGGCCCGAAGTCGCGGAGAACACGGGTTGCAGCGGCGGCTTCGGTTCCTTGGCCAGCGAGCGTTCCACGATCGCGAACGCTTCCTCGGTCGCGGCATCGACCTTGCGGAACCAGCGAACGATCTCCGCACGGTTCTTGCCGTCGAGCTTCCCTGCTTGGGCCGCGAGCAGCGACAGAATCTCGGGGCCGACCTGCGACTGCGTCGAGGCATCGAGAGCCGCATCAGTGTTCGTCGTGAACGCGAGTCGGAAGCGGCCCGCGGCGAAGTCGTTGTCGAATTTCATCACGATGGCAAGCGTCGCACCGCCCTCGACCCCGAACGGCGTCTCTGCGATGAACGTCGCCGCGTGAGCCTTGCCCGCCGTCACCGGGCCGCTTGTTTTCCCTGGCTTGAACTTCACCGCGACTGGCTTCGCACCCTTCTTCGCGGCTTCGGCGTTCGGTGTCGCTGTCAGCGTGATCTCGCTCAGTTTGAAGGTGCCTTCTGGAGAACGCCCCGGGCCGCTCTTCGGAAGCGAAGCATCTGGCATCGCCTCGACGCGGAGTGCCGTGATCTTCGTGATGGAGCTGCTCGCCGCGATTGTGTACGCGCCGCCCTTCTCGACTTTCCCGGAAGCGAGATACGAGCCGTCATCGAGCCTCTTGAAGGTCGCCTTCCCGGTCACGCTCGTGGGTTCGAGCGTGAGCCACGGCGTTGCCGACTTCGCCTTTTCAGTCGCGAGCCATTTCTCGAATCGGCCCGGGAGCGTGTCCTTCTCGAAGGCGGCGAGCGTCTGTACGAGCGGGGTGTGCGTGGCGTCGAACGTGGCCTTCAACTTGCGGAACGCCTCGGGGTCGGCGTCCATCTGCCGCGTCATCGAATCGGTGCGAGCGAGTGCCGCGATGAGCCGGTAATAGTCCTGCTGCGGGATCGGGTCGTACTTGTGTTCGTGGCAGCGAGCACAACCGAGGGTCAGCCCGAGGAACGCCGACGACGTTGTGGTAATCATGTCGTCGAGGTGGTCGTAGCGGATTGGCGCCAGTGTCTTCTGTGTGGTTTGCCCGGGATATGGCCCCGCGACGAGGAACCCGGTTGCGGACGTGGCGAACATGTCGTTCGGCTTCAGTTCGTCGCCGGCGAGTTGCAGCCGCACGAACTCGTTGAACGGCATGTCGGCGTTGAGCGCCTTGATGACGAAGTCGCGGTAGGGGAACGCACCCTGCCGGTCGCCGTCGAATTCGTAGCCGCCACTCTCGGCGAAGCGAACCGCGTCAAGCCAATGCCGGCCCCAGCGCTCGCCGAAGCGGTCGCTGGCGAGCAGGCGGTTCAACAGCTTTTCGTAGGCCTCGGGGGCGGTGTCGTTCACGAACGCGGCGACATCCTCAGCCGTCGGCGGCAGGCCCGTGAGATCAAACGTGACGCGGCGAATGAGTTGTTCCTTCGGCAGCGGCTTGCTCGGCTTCAGGCTCTTCGCTTCGAGGCCGGCGAGAATGAACTGGTCGATCGGGTTGCGTGCCCAGTTCGCGGTCTTCACGGTCGGTGGCGGCACGACTGCGAGCGGCCGGAACGACCAGAATTTCTTGCCCTCGGCGATGTCGATGGGCCGCTTGCCGGGGAGCACGCCGCCGTCGCGTGGGTCGGGCGCCCCGAGTTCGATCCACTTCGCGAAGTCGGCGATCACGTCGTCCGGGAGCTTCCCGCGTGGCGGCATCTTCTCGACTTTGTCGTCGTGTTGCAGGGCCAGCAGCAGCAGGCTTTTCTTCGGGTCGCCGGGCACGACGGCGGGGCCAGCGTCGCCGCCTTTGAGGGTGCCTTCGCGTGTGTCGAGCTGCAGGTTGCCGCGGAGCTTCTTGTTCTTCGCGGCCTCGGCGGAGTGGCACGAATAACACTCTTTGATGAGCACGGGCCGAATCTTGTTCTCGAAGAGTGCCAGCCCCTTCGCATCGGGTGTAGTGGGTTGTGCGTCAGCGGTGGAATGCAGGTAAAGCAGACCCAGCACTACGACGACAAGGTGGCAGCTTGACAAATGGTTCATGGTTGACCTGACAATAAGCGGCGAGTGAGGAAGGTAGGTATTAGCGCACACAATTCGGACGAACCTGCAAGAACTTTCTCTCGGTTTTCCGACCGAGTCGCCAACCGGCCCGAAGGATTCATTTCACCATCAGCAACGCCGGGCGGCTGCTGGTGCGGGCGCCATCGGTCTTCACGCCCACCGCGAAGAGGGCATGCAATCCGCGGTCGAGCTTGACCTCGTCCAGCTTCCACGGCGCCTTGTCCGAGATGCCGAGAAGGCGGTTGCCCGTATAGAATTCGACCTTTGCGAACTCGCCTGTGCCCTCGGCCGCGAACTTCAGCGGTGTGCCCGGTTTGATCGGGGGGCTATATCCGAGCCCGCAATCCTTCACTTTTCGCTCGGCGGCTTTTCGGAAATCCACCACGGGGGCCGTCATCTGTAACTCCGGACGGTGCGTGTGATACGACCGCCATGCCCAAGCCGCGTACTCGTCGGGCAGCCATTGCGGATCCACCATTCCCTTCGCCTCTTTGACCGGGGCGATGGCGTTCCAGTTGCTGATCTCGTTGTAATCCCCAGCCCATCCATCCTCCTTCTTCCACGGCTTCAGCACGACTGGTTTGCCGGGCTCGGGGAGTTCCTTCGGCAGCCGTTGTGCGATGCACCGGTCGAGGTAGAAGGCGAAGAAACTGAACTTCGAATAGATGCCGTGCCCGAAGCCATACGTGTTGGCTCGGCACGAGAAGTTCGGCGGCGTTGTCGGCTTGTCCTTTAACGTGTCGAGCTTCGCCTCACGCAGTGCCCGGCGTTCCTTCTCCTCGGCCGGCGTGAATTCCCAGGCGTAGGCGAACGGCACCTTTGCTGTCATCTCTGCTGCCTCGGAGACCGGTTTGGGGAATCCGTCGCTCCAAGCGAGGACGCGTTCCGGGGCACGCTTGAAGAGATCGCCACCGAGCTTCGGGCCATTCTGCATCAACCAGCCGACGATCGGGACGGTGGTCAATTCCGGGTGCTTCGTCTCTTTCGCCGCCTCTTCCAAGTAACGCAGGAAGGTGCCCATATCGCCCACGGGATGCCCAAGCTTGAATCGACCGTTCCGCTTGTCGTTATGGCCGAGGTCGTACTCGAATGGCCACGGCACGGTGACCAGCGCGAACTCCCACAAGTCGGCCAACTGACGGGGATCTTGGCTGTGGAAGACGAAACAGGCGAACACCCCGCGAACGGTCTTCACATCCTTTGGCAGATACACGTGAATCTTGTCCTCGATCTTCCGGAACTCTTCCCACGTCGGCTTCTCGTCGAGCCGATTCACAGGAAGCCACCCCGGCGGGAAGTCTGCAGCGAAGCCAGACCCCGCAGTGAGTGCAAGGATGGCGAGGGTCAGGAAACATCGAAGCGAGGTCGTCATTGCGATCATGCCTTTCTTGAGTACAGTCAAATGCATCAGCTACTCTGAGTTCTTCTTCTGACCCCAGTTCGCGTTCTGAACCTCTTTGTCGTCCGGGAACAGTTCCTGGGAGATAATTCGAAGCGGATTCGTCAAGTCGCCCCGGAGCCCACCCTTGACACGCTTCACGACCACGTCTCCTTTTGCATCCTTGACGGTCATGTTGAGAGCGCCCTTGACGAGACAGAAGCTGATCTCAACGCACCCCTTGTCGTCCGTCCAGAAGCGGTAGCCCACAGCCGTTTTCGTTCCGAGGGAGTCCTCTCGGAAATAGGTGTCGTCCGAGAGCAGCGCGGCGACCAATCGTGCCGTCGTCTTCTCATCGACGACGACCGGCTTTCCGGCGACGACTCGCCCCGCGATCCAGCCCTTCTCGCCGAACTTCGTGTGGTCGAGATCGCCGACGCGATACGCTTCCCCCTTCGTGATCCGACCGAGGTAGTCGATGACCACAGGCCCGAGGTGCTTTCGGAGTTTTTCGGTCGGGGCTGCTGCTGCTTTGTCCTTGTCCTGGGCAGACGCTGGGGCGTCCACCCCGAGAAGCGTCAGACACACGCCGCAAGAAAGGATCCAGAAGTGTCGCGTGGTTTTGAGATTCATCATTGCACTCCTGCCTGTTTTGACGGGGTCTGTCACTTCTTCGCCTCGGTCACGCGCCGCAGGATCCACATGTTGCGATCGCCATCGGAGCCGAAGTGGGCGGGCGGCTTGCGAAGTTCCGGGTTCTTCAAAGCCTCTCCCTTCTCGGCTTCGGGGTAGACGACCATGAGTAGGTCGTCGCCGTAGAACGTGTACAGGCTGGGCGATCGCCCCTGGAACTCGATGCCGGACTTGAAGTCGAAGTCAATGCGGCCACGCGTCTCTTGCGGCGGTATGAGTTTCCAGGCGCCTTCCCCGCCGGCTGACTTCGCGTCGGCATTGTACGACCCACGCTTCAGGAAATCCGTCGCGCTGAAGACGATGTTCCCCTGCGGGCGGGTGCGGGCACAGTTCGCGTCGTCGAGTTCGCCCAGCACGGCCCAGGTGCCGACGAAGCGTTTCGCGTCGGCTGCGGGGTCCGGCTTCGAGGCTGCGGGCAGCGGCTTCCGCTGGCAAATGAAAATCACGTCCGACGGAGCGGCGCCGCTATAAGTGCCGTTGCGGTTGCCCTTGAACTCGAAGACCTCGACGAGCAACAGCAGCACATCGTTGTCCGGCGTGATCTTCCAGCGGGCCGCGAGCTTCGCGTCTTGTTGCGGACACATGCTGCCGGTCACGGTGCTGATGAGTTCGTTGGGGTCGGACGGCTTCTTCGGATCGGTCGAAGCCGGAGCACGGACACACTTCGCACTCAGCAGCGGCGCATCCGCCTTCTCCGGGTTGGGCCAGAGCACGCCGTCGGCCGTGATGGTGATCTTGGACCCAGTTCCTTTATCAACCGTGATGTTCTTGTTGCTCTGGTGCGCCGCCAGCACGTACCAGTCGCCCTGAGCTTCTTTCGTGAACGCGGGCGCGGGGTCCGCAGCTGGCAGAGGCATGGCACCGAGCAGGCACAGCGACACGGCGAGCGCTTTCTGCAGCGTGTTCATTTCTTTGTCTCCTGTTCGAGCCAGCGGAGTTCCATCAGCTTCGTGCCCGGCGTGACGGTGATCTTCACGGGCGACGGGGCCGCGCCGACTTTGGTCGTCATCACCGTCTGCCCGGTCATCCACACGCGCAGCTCGCCGTCCTTGCGGCGGAGATCGACGCTGAACCAGAACGGCTCGGCTTTCAGATTCGCGATATTGGCACGATACGGCACGTCGTTACCGTGCGCGGTTTGATCGCCGAGCGTGGCCGTTGGGTAGCGGAACAGGTCCGCCCGGCCCTGCGTCGCGCCTTTGACCTTGTCCGGCGTCACCGCACCGAGTTCGAGCACCTTTCCGTCGCCGAGATCGACCTTCACCGCACCCGGTTCGACGGCCGTGAACCAGAACCGCAGCCGTTCCCACTTCGCGTCGGCGGACAGGCTCCCCGCGTCCTTCTCGGCCGTCCACAGCGGACGCTTGCCCAGGATGGTGCCGACCGTCAAATCCTTGGCAACCGCCTTGTCGCCGGCGGTGTAGCCCTCCTCGCGCATCAGGACGTAGAGCTTGTCGGTTTCTTCGCGATAACCGTCGATCATGGTTCCCGTGCGAACGCCGGGCCGGTCGCGGGTGTAGTCGAGGTTGAGAGAGATGTCCCGGACGCTTTTCATGTTGAGCGTGACGCGGAGTTCGTCGCCATCGATGCGGTAGGCGCCGTTGCGGACCAGGGGAACCTCGACATCACCATCGCGAACCTTCAGCTTCGGATTCAGGAGGTGAAACCGCTTGGGCTCCTTGGCCGGATCGAGCTTGATCTGGTCGTCGTTGTGCATGAAGCCGGGGCTGCCGAAGACCTGATAGCGGAACAGGTTGTCGGTGATCGTGATTTCGGCCGGGCCCTTGCCGCCGAGCGTGGCGTCGTAGCCGTCGTCCTGCCACGACAAGAGAATCCAGCGGCCCTGCATCGCCTTGAGATCGGCGGCCGCCTTGTCCTTGTCCTGGGAGAATGCCGGATTACCCAACCCGAGTAGGGCCAGACACGCGCCGGAAGCAAGGAGCCAATGGCGGCGAGTGGTTGAGGAGTTTGTCATTGAAAATAGTCCTTTCCGCAGTGTGAAAAACGGGAACAACAATTCAGTCGGTTGTTACCGCTGGCTCACTGCTTGGCCGGCGGCTTCTCGTTGAGGGTTTCCAGGTACGCGATCAGATCGGCGAACTCGCTGGTGGTCATGCCGACATGCAGGCCGTCGGGCATCATCGATTTCTTGCTCTTCTGCCGAGACTCGATGGTCTTCTTCCCAAGGGTAGTTCTCTTGCCCTCGGCATCGACCAAAGTCAATTCCTCCTCGGATTCGCCGCGAACAACGCCCTGAAGTATCTTCCCCGAGTCGGTTTCGATAATCGTCACTTCGTAGCCGTCGAGAATTTGCTTCGAGGGTTCGAGCACCGATTCGGCAATTTGAGTGCGGTTGTACTTCACCGCGATGCTTCGCAAATCGGGGCCGACATCGCCCCCCTTGACTTCGCCGCCGGTCGTGTGGCACTTGATGCAGGCGGTCCCCTTGACATCCAGGAACATGGCCCGGCCACGGTCGGGCCA
>Ga0233425_10002223_pt1 | contig 39285 bp, 42 predicted proteins | sample Watercolumn_Towu_2_FD_181712 | JGI IMG/M metagenome (GOLD analysis project Ga0233425, IMG submission 181712) | Freshwater microbial communities from Lake Towuti, South Sulawesi, Indonesia - Watercolumn_Towuti2014_140_MG | ecosystem: Environmental > Aquatic > Freshwater > Lake | place... | reverse complement strand
ATCCGCGCGCGCCGGCCCGCGCTGGTGCTGACCATCGACAACCCGGCGTTCAATTTCGGCGTGGCGTCGCGCGCGCGCGGCGCCGGCGCGAAGCTGGTGCACCTCAACGCGCCCAAGGTCTGGGCCTACCGGCCGGGGCGGGTGCATCGCGTCGCGCGAATCTACGACCATCTCTTGTGCCTGCTGCCGTTCGAGCCGCCGCACTTCCACCGCGCGGGGATGCCCGCGAGCTTCATCGGGCATCCCGTGGTCGAAAGCGGCGCGGGGGCGGGCGACGGCGCGCGCTTCCGCGTGCGGCACGGCATCGCGCCGGACGCGCCGGTCCTGTGCCTGCTGCCGGGCAGCCGCGGCGGGGAAGTGGGGCGGCTGCTGCCGGTGTTCGGCCCCGCGCTCGATCTCGTCGCGCGGCGCACGCCCGGGCTCGCGGCCGTGCTGCCCACCGTGGGGACCGTCGAGGAGCGCGTGCGCGCGGCCGCGGCGTCATGGCGGCCTCGGCCCGTCGTCGTGACCGGCGAGGCGGAGAAGTACGACGCGTTCGCCGCCTCGACCGTGGCGCTCGCGGCCTCGGGCACCGTGTCGCTGGAGCTCAACCTCGCGCGCGTGCCCGCGGTGATCGCCTACCGGATGAGCGAGGTTTCGGCGCGTCTCGCGCGGCTGATGGCGCGCGTGAAGCACGTCACGATCGCCAACCTGGTGCTGGGCGACCGCGACGTGGTGCCCGAACTGCTGGACTGGGACTGCACGCCCGAGCGGCTGGCCGCGGCGGTGTTGACGCTCATGGACGATCCCGCCGCGCGCGCCGAGCAGGTGCGCCAGGCGGGCGAGGCGATGCGGCTGTTGGGCCTGGGCGGCCCGTCGCCCGCCGCGCGCGCCGCCGACATCCTGCTCGACGTGGCGGGGATACCGCGCAAGGCGGAAATCGCCGATTGACAGTCTCGACATCGCTTTGGCTTGGCGGCAGACTTGAAAAACCGCCATCTGGGAGCTCCGTCCATGAACGACACCGCCGCCGCGGCGAAAAGCGCCGCCGTCGACTCCAGCCGGTTCCGCATGCTGCACACCATGATCCGCGTGCGCGACCTGGAGAAGTCGCTCGACTTCTACACCCGGCTGCTCGGCATGAAGCTCTTGCGCAGGAAGGACTACCCCACGGGCGAGTTCACCCTCGCGTTCGTGGGCTACGGCGGCGAGGAGTCGAGCACGGTGATCGAGCTCACCCACAACTGGCCACAGAAGGAGCCGTACACGATCGGCAGCGGCTTCGGCCATCTCGCCATCGGCGTGCCCGACGTGTACGGGGTGTGCGAGCGGCTGGCGAAGGAGGGCGTCAAGATTCCCCGTCCCGCGGGCCCGATGAAGCACGGCGGCTCGGTGATCGCGTTCGCCGAGGACCCGGACGGCTACAAGATCGAGCTGGTGGAACGCAAATAGCGGACCGCGGTCAGCCGGTCGAGGGGCGCAAGCCGGCCGCGGGGATGGCGCGTCCGCCGTCCGGCCGCTGGCTTCTCACCACGACCACCGGCACCTTGGAGCGGCGGACCAGGCGGGCGACCAGCAGGCGTCGCATCAGGTCGCCGACGAGCGTGTCGCCGCCGCCCGCGATCACGATTTCGTCGGCGGCCGTCTCGGCGGCGGCGGCGGCGATGGTTTCAACGCTCTCGCCGATCCGGATGTGCACGGTGAACGGCATGCCGGCTTCGTCGAGCGCGCGCCGCGCGCCGGCCAGCGCCTTGCCGGCTTCCACGCGCTGATAGTCGCGGATCGCGGCCAGGCCGAGGAACTGGGCGGCGTAGGACCTGACCGGCGGCTGCACGTTCAGCAGGTGGATCGCCACGCCGTTGGCGCCCTGGCGCTTCGACGCCGCGACCGCGCGGACCGCGGCCTCGTCCTGCTTCGTGCCGTCGATCGGAATGAGAATGTTGCGCATGAGTCCCTCCTGCCGCCGCGTCACGGCGACGCGCGGGCGCTGCGGTCGTGCGGCGCCCGCACCGCGTCGGGCACGCCGCGGCTGTGGCGCCGTTGCGCGATGGCGATGTTGAGTCCCTCGACGAAGACCGAGAACAGCATGGCGAAGTACAGGTAGCCCTTGGGAATGTAGAAGCCCGCGCCGTCCGCCACCAGCGCCATGCCGATCAAAAGCACGAACGCCAACGCCAGCATCTTGATGCTGGGATGCGCGTGGATGAACCGGATGATCGGCGCCGAGGCGACCAGCATGACGCCGACGGCCAGGACGACCGCCGTCGCCATTACCCACAGCTCGCGGGCCATGCCCACGGCCGTGATGACCGAATCGAACGAGAACACGACGTCCAGCACCAAGATCTGGGCGATGGCGTTGGCGAAACTGGCGCGCCGCCGCCTGCCCTCGGGCTGGCCGACCTCCTCGACCGCCTCGTGCATCTCGCGCACGGCCTTGACGATCAGGAACAGGCCGCCGCCGAACATGAGCAGGTCGCGGCCGGACACGGCGTGGCCGGCGACGGCGAACATCGGCGCCGTGAGACCCGCGATCCAAGCGATCGACAGCAGCAGCAGCAGGCGCGTGACCATCGCCAGGGTCAGGCCGATGACGCGCGCGCGGTCGCGCTGGTGGACGGGCAGGGTGGAAGCGATGATCGCGATGACCACGATGTTGTCGATGCCGAGGACGATTTCCAGCCCCGTCAGGGTCAGCAGGCTGAACAGATTCTCGAGATCGAACATCTTGCCTCGCGCGCCGCATGGCGTCCGGCAGCGGAAAGCCGCCGGCAAACAGCCCTACGGATAGCTATGACGGCGGGCGGGCAGCGGAAATAGTGGTTAACCACTAGGCCGGTACGGGAGCCTAGGCCGGGCCTTCCAGCTTGATGGCCAGACGCACCAGATCGGACAGGCTGCGCGCGCCGGTTTTCTCCATCACGTGCGCGCGATGGATTTCGACGGTGCGGACCGCGATGCCCAGCCGGTGGGCGATCACCTTGTTGGCCAGGCCCGCCGCCACCAGGTCCATCACCTCGCGTTCGCGCGGCGTAAGCCCGGCGACGCACCGGGAAGCCGCCGCACGGTCGTCCGCGGCTGCGGCGGCGTGCGCCCCGGGCCTGGCCAGCGCTTCGCCGATGGCGGCCAGCAGCGCGTCGCCGTCGAACGGTTTTTCCAGGAAATCCACGGCCCCGGCCTTGAGTGCGGCGACCGCCACGGGGACGTCGCCGTGGCCGGTGATGACGACGAGCGGCATGGTTTCGCCGCGGCGCTTCAGCTCGCGCTGTAGCTCCAGCCCGCTCATCCCGGGCATCCGCACGTCGACCACCAGGCAGCCCGGCCGGCCGTGCGGCCCGGCGTCCAGCAGCGCCTCGGCCGTGGGGTACAGCCGCACCGCGTAGCCCCTGGCCGTCAGCAGCGCGGACAGCCCCTCGCGCACTGCCTGGTCGTCGTCGACGACGTGGATCGTGGCCTCAGGCATCGGCGGCTTCGCTGTACGCCGGCACGGTGAACCGCACCTCCGCGCCGCGGCCCGAGCGCGCCGCGCCCACCCGGATGCGCCCGCCGTGCGCCTCGACGATCGACCGGCTGATCGCCAGCCCCAGTCCCATGCCGGATTCCTTGGTCGTGGCGAACGGCGTGAACAGCCGGTCGGCGATCTCGGCCGGGATGCCCGGGCCGTTGTCGCGCACCGACAGCTCGACGAACCCCGGCTCGGCGGCGGGCGCGGCGGCGATGACGATCTGCCGGTTCGCGGCCCCAGCCCGCGCCATCGCATCCATGCTGTTGTTCAGGAAATTCAACAGCACCTGCTCGATCTGGATCGGGTCGACCAGCACCGCGGGCAGTGGGTTCTCCAGCTGCACCGAGATGCGCGCGCCGTGCCGCGCGGCTTCGCCGCGCGCCATGTCCAGCACCGCGTCGATGACGGCGTAGATGTCGGACTTGACGGGGCGGAGATCGCCGTGGCCGAACGCCTCGCGCGTGGCGCGGACGATCTCGCCGGCGCGGGTGGCCTGCTGCACGGTCCGGTCGATCAGCTCGCTGGCGGCGCCGCGCGCGGCTTCGCCGCCGGCGTCGGGCCCGCGCAGCACCGTCTGGCAGGCGCGGGCGAAGGCGATGAGGGCAGTCAGCGGCTGGTTGATCTCGTGCGCCAGGGCGGCCGCCAGCTCGCCGGTGGTGCGCCGCCGCGCGTCGCGCGCCAGCTCCGCCTCGTGCTGCTTCAGGCGCAGCTCCGCCCGGCGCCGCTGGTCGACCACCTGCCCCAGGAACAGCCCGGTCGCCGCGACGGCGAGCATCAGCAGCTGGAACTGCGTCACCACGTCGGCGCCGTATCCCTTCCATTGGATCGCCAGGATGAGCCCCAACTGCGTCGCGACCACGCCCCAGGTCGCCCCGATCATTCCATCGCGCAGCGCGATCCAGATCAACGGCAGGAACAGCGCATAGGAGTACTCGAAATGGTCGGTGTCCTCGAAGCCGAAGATAATCCACAGCCCCGCGCCGATCGCTGCGGCCTGCAGCGCGTACTCGGCGAGCGTGCGCGCGTCGGGCGGTGCCAGGGGAAACGGGCGGTCGAACAGGACGAGCAGAAACGGGGTCAAGACCGCGACGCCGATGACGTCGCCGACCCAGAAACGCGTCGCGGCTGCGGTGAACTCGCTCCAGCCGAGCAACCCGCGCCAGGCGAAGACGGCGGCCACGGCGGGGGCCAGCAGCATGGTCATGCCGATCGCCACGGCCAGAAGCCACAGCAGATCCCGGTTGCCGTCGAGCCGCGGCGAAAAACCGGCCAGGCGGCCGAGAATCGCCGCCGCTGTCCCGTAGGACGCCGCGATCGCCAGTGCCGCCAGTCCCGTGGCCACCGGCGACGCCGACAGCCCGTGAAACAGGACTTCCGCCACCGCCACCGCCAGGAACACGGCGGGAAGGAACCCCAGGCCGTAGCGCAGCAGCACGGCGAAGCTGAGGCCCGCCGGCGGATTCCAGGGGGTGATGGCGGCGTGGCTGTAGGCGTCGATCAGGCTGATCCAGTCGAGCGCGAGGTACGCCGCCACATAGGCGGCCATGGCGCCCCAGTTTGCCTGCCAGCGTCGTGGCGTCGCGGTCGCGGCGGCGGTCATGCCGCGATATTGCCACGGCGGGCGCGCGAGACAACAAGCCGTTGCGCGCTCCGGGGTCGCGCCCGCCGCCCGGGGACGGTATGATCGGGGCATAGAGCAACAACCCCGAGGAAACCGCCCATGAACATCGTCGTTCCGGTGGACGGATCGCGGGCCGCGCTGCGCGCGGTCAAACTCGCGCTCGCCATGGCCAAGGCCAAGCGCGGCTCGCGCCTGGTGCTGGTCAATGTGCAGAACCTGGTGACCGTGGGCATGGGCGAGGCCGCGATCGCGCTGCCGGCCGAGGTCGAGCACCGCATGGTCCAGCGCCTGGGCCGCGCGGCCACGCGCGCCGCCGCGGCGGCTTGCGCCAAGGCGCGGGTCAAGTTCAAGGCGCTGGTCGAGCAGGGTCCGATCGCGCCGGCCGTGGTGGGCGTGGCGCGGCGCGAGCGGGCGGACCACATCGTCATGGGCACGCGCGGCATGGGCGGCGTGCGCGGCCTGATCCTGGGCTCGGTCGCCACGCAGGTGGTCCACCTCGCGTCCGTTCCCGTGACGCTGGTGAAGTGACGCGCGGCGCGGCGGCGGGGTTTCCCGCATGCGCGTGATCTCGGCCGCAGAGGCCGCGGCCCTGGTCGGCGACGGCGACACGGTGCTGGTGGGCGGCTCGGGCGGCGGGCACGCGGTGCCCGAGGCGCTGATGGCGGCGCTGGGCGAGCGCTTCCGCGAAACCGGGCATCCCCGCGCCATCACCTCGCTGCATCCCGTGGGCCTGGGCGACCGCGGCCGGCGCGGGGCCGCGCATTTCGCGCAGGACGGGATGCTGAAACGCGTCGTCTGCGGCACGTTCGTCGACTCGCCGCCGATCTCCGACCTGGCGGCGGCCGACGCGATCGAGGCCTATACGCTGCCGCAGGGCGCGCTGTCGCAGCTCATGCGCGAGATGGCGGCGGGACGGCCCGGCCTGTTCACCAAGACCGGGCTTCACACGATCGTCGACCCGCGCCACGGCGGCGGCAGGCAGAGCAGGCGCGCGAGCGAGGACCTGGTGGAGCTGGTCGCGCTCAAGGGCGAGGAGTGGCTGTTCTTCAAGCCCATGCCGCCCGACGTGGCGTTCCTGCGCGGCACCACGGCCGACGAGGACGGCAACGTCACGATGGAGCAGGAGGCGATCTTCGGCGAGATGCTGTCGATGGCCCAGGCCACGCGCCGCGCCGGGGGCGCGGTGATCGTGCAGGTGAAGCGCCTGGCGGCGCGCGGCACGCTCAACGCCAAGCAGGTGAAAATCCCCGGCCTGTTCGTCGATTTCGTGGTGCTGGACCCGGCGCAGCGCCAGACCTACGTCACCGAATACTCGCCGTCCTATGCCGGCGAGACGCGCGAGCCGCTGTCGGCGTTCCCGCCGTTCCCGCTCGACCCGCGCAAGGTGGTGGCGCGGCGCGGGGCGATGGAGCTCTATCCCGGGGCGGTATGCAACCTCGGCTCGGGCATCTCCACGGGCATCGGCGTGGTCGCGGCCGAGGAAGGGGTGCTGGACGCGATCGTGCTCACCAACGAGCAGGGGCTGATCGGCGGCGCGCCCGCCACGGGCCACGAGGCCGGCGCCGCGCGCAACTACCAGGCCATGATCGACCAGCCCTACCAGTTCGATTTCTACGACGGCGGCGGGCTCGACCTCGCCTTCCTGTCGTTCGCCGAGGTGGACGCGCGCGGCAACGTCAACGTCAGCCGGTTCGACGGCCGGATCGTGGGCATCGGCGGGTTCGTGAACATCTCGCAGAACGCGCAGGCCGCGATCTTCGGCGGCACGTTCACCGCCGGGGGCCTGGAGATGTCGTGGCCGGGCGGCCGCGCCCGCATCGCGCGCGAGGGCCGGCACCGCAAGTTCAAGGCGGCCGTGGGGCAGCTCTCCTACAACGGCGACTACGGGTTCCAGCGCGGCCAGCGCGTGCTCTACGTCACCGAGCGCGCGGTGTTCCGCCGCGCCGAGGATGGACTCGAGCTGATCGAAATCGCGCCGGGCATCGACCTCGAACGCGACGTCCTGGCGCACATGGACTTCAAGCCCCGGATCGCGCCCGATTGCCGGGCGATGGACGCGCGCCTGTTCCGGCCCGAGCCGATGGGCCTCGACCGCGACCTCGCGGCGAAGCCGCGGCGGTACCGCTCCAAGCGCGTGGCGCAGTGGCATGCCGCGCGGAAAGTGCCGAAAGCGGCGGAGTAGCGGCGCCTACCGCCTAACGACGAACGCCTCCGCCGGGCGGCGCTGCTCCCAGCCCTGGCGCTCCAGCTCGGGCACGGCGTCGGCCGCCTCGGGATAGCCCAGGCAGAAATAGCCGATGAAGCGCCAGTCCGCCGGCACGTTCAGCGCCGCGGCCACGCGCGCCGGGTCGAGGATCGACACCCAGCCCATGCCGATGCCGCGGGCGCGCGCCGCGAGCCACAGCGCATAGACCGCCATGACCGCCGAATACTCCGCCGTCTCGGGCATGGTGCGCCGGCCGAGGCCGTGGCCTTGCGCCGTCGCGCGGTCGGCGAACACCGCGAGCTGGACCGGGGCTTCTTCCAGCCCGGCGAGCTTGAGCCTGGCGTAGAGCGCCGCGTGCTCGCCCGTATAACCCGCCAGCGCCTCGGCGTTGCGGCGCCGGAAATCCTCCAGCACCGCCGCGCGCCGCGCCGGGTCGTCCACGGTCACGAACCGCCAGGGCTGGCTCAGGCCCACGCTCGGCGCCAGGCACGCCCGGGCGATGAGCGCGTCGAGCGCGCCCTGGGGCAGGGGGTCGCGGCGGAAGCGCCGCACGTCGCGCCGCCAGCGCAGCAGGTCGTCGAGCCGGGCACGGAAAGCGTCGTCGAATACCGGCGCAGCGTCCACGGGCCCGCGCCCTAGGACATCCATCTGAGCGTCAGGTAGGCGAACGCGCCGGCCGCCGCGGCCAGGACCGCGGCGCCGGCCAGCAGCGCCGCCGGCGGCGACCGGTTGTCGTTGGCGGGCCTGATCGCGGCGCGGCGCAGCCCGGCGAAGCCCGTCAGGATGCGCGGCGGACCGCGATCGCCACCCGGGCGTTCGCCGTCCCGCCGGCGCCGCGCCGGTCCGTGCTCCTGCCTCGGCAAAGTCCGAATCCTCCCCTGGGGCCGGCCCGGCGTCCCGCGCGGCGGTTGCGGCCCGCGGCCGCTACCCGCGCTTCTCCAGCGGCACGTAGGCGCGCTTGGCGGCGCCGGTGTAGAGCTGGCGCGGGCGGCCGATCTTCTGCTGCGGGTCCTCGACCATCTCCTTCCACTGCGCCACCCAGCCCACGGTGCGCGCCAGGGCGAACAGCACGGTGAACATGCTGGTCGGGAAGCCCATCGCCTGGAGGATGATGCCGGAATAGAAGTCCACGTTCGGGAACAGCTTCTTCGACACGAAATAGTCGTCCTCGAGCGCGATGCGCTCGAGCTCGAGCGCGAGGTCGAGCAGCGGCTCGTTCTTCACGCCCAGCTCGTCCAGCACCTCGTGGCAGGATTTGCGCATCACCGCCGCGCGCGGGTCGTAGTGCTTGTACACGCGGTGGCCGAACCCCATCAGGCGGAAGCTGTCGTCCTTGTCCTTGGCGCGCTTGATGTACTCCGGGATTTTGTCCTTGCTGCCGATGGTCCGCAGCATCTTCAGCACCGCCTCGTTGGCGCCGCCGTGCGCCGGGCCCCACAGGCTCGCGATGCCGGCCGCGATGCAGGCGAACGGGTTGGCGCCCGAGGAGCCGGCGAGCCGGACGGTCGAGGTCGAGGCGTTCTGCTCGTGGTCGGCATGCAGGATGAAGATGCGGTCCATCGCCCTGGCCAGGACCGGGCTAGCCTTGTACTCCTCGCACGGCACGGCGAAGCACATGCGCAGGAAGTTGGCGGCGTAGTCGAGGTCGTTGCGCGGATAGACGAAGGGCTGGCCCAGGGAATACTTGAACGCCATCGCCGCGATCGTGGGCATCTTGGCGATCAGCCGGTGCGAGGCGATCATGCGCTGGCGCGGGTCGGCGATGTCGGTCGAGTCGTGATAAAAGGCCGAAAGGGCCCCCACCACGCCCACCATCACCGCCATGGGGTGCGCGTCGCGCCGGAAGCCGCGGTAGAGGTACTGAAGCTGCTCGTGCACCATCGTGTGGTAGGTGATGTCGTGCACGAACCTGTCCTTCTGCGCCCGGTTCGGCAGCTCGCTGTGCAGCAGCAGGTAGCAGACCTCCATGAAGTCGCTGCGCTCCGCCAGGTCCTCGATCGGATAGCCGCGGTGCAACAGCAAGCCCGCGTCGCCGTCGATGTAGGTGATCGCGGACTGGCACGAGCCGGTGGAGGTGAAGCCGGGGTCGTAGGTGAAGCACCCGGTCTCGGCGTACAGCTTGCGCACGTCGATCACCTTGGGGCCGACCGTGCCGTCCAGCACCGGCAGCTCGTATTTCTTGCCGGTGGCGTTGTCGATCAGCGTGAAGGTGTGCTGGTTCTGCCCGGCCCGGGGGGCGGCGGCGGTCTTGGCGGCGGTTGCCATGGGCTTCACCCCTGGTTTTCGCGTTTGCGCTGCAATGCAGCAAGTGTAGCCCGGCCCCCCATGGGAAGGCAATTCGTCCCGGTTCACCGCCCGGTCGGCCGCGCCCGCGGTTTCCGCGGCGCTATCCCGCCTGGTCCTGGATGCGCGCGAGCGCCTCGTCGCGGCCCAGCACCGCCATCACCTCGAACAGGCTGGGCGAGGCGGTCGCGCCGGTGAGCGCGGCGCGCAAGGGCTGCGCCGCCTTGCCGAGGCCGAGGCCCTTGGCCTCGGCGAAGCCGCGCACCGCCTGCTCCAGCTCCTGCTCGTCCCAGTGCTTCAGCTGGGCCAGGTGTTGCGCCAGCTCCTTGAGGACCGCCTTGGCCTCGGGCGTCAGCAGCTTCGCCGCCTTGTCGTCGGGCTTGAGCGGCCGTTCCGCGACGTAGAACCGCGCCGCCTCCGCGAGCTCGACCAGTGTCTTGGCGCGCTGCTTCAGGCCCTTCATGCCGCGCTGCACGCGCGCGAGGGCGTGCTGGTCCGCGGGCCGGCCCAGCGCCTTCTCCAGGAACGGGCGCGCCAGCGCCGCCAGCCGCGCGTCCGGCGCCTCGCGGATGTAATGGCCGTTCAGGCTGTCGAGCTTGGCGAAGTCGAAGCGCGCCGGCGACTGGCCCACGCCGTCGAGGTCGAACCACCGGATCGCCTGCTCGGTCGAGATGATCTCGTCGTCGCCGTGCGCCCAGCCCAGCCGCAGCAGGTAGTTGCGCATCGCCTCGGGCAGATAGCCCATGTCGCGGTAGGCCTCGATGCCGAGCGCGCCGTGGCGCTTGCTGAGCTTGGCGCCGTCGGGCCCGTGGATCAGCGGGATATGCGCGAACTCCGGCGCCTTGGCGCCGATGGCGTTGTAGAGCTGCACCTGGCGGAAGGTGTTGGTGAGGTGGTCGGCGCCGCGGATCACGTGGGTGATGCCCATGTCGATGTCGTCGACCACGACCGAGTGCATGTACGTCGGCGTGCCGTCGCCGCGCAGCAGCACCATGTCGTCGAGCTGCGCGTTGGCGACTTTGATCTCGCCCAGCACGCGGTCGTTCACCGCGGTTTCGCCGGTGAGCGGCGCTTTGAGGCGGATGACGGGCTTCACGCCCGGCGGAGTCTCCTTGCGGTCGCGGTCGCGCCAGCGCCCGTCGTAGCGCGTGGACTGGCCCTTGGCCTTCTGCTCGGCGCGCATCGCCTCGAGCTCCGCGGGCGTGGCGTAGCAGTAATAGGCCTTGCCCTCGGCCAGCAGCTTGCGCGCGACCTCGGCGTGGCGCCCGGCGCGCGGGAACTGGAACACCACGTCGCCGTCCCAGTGGAGCTCGAGCCACTTCAGGCCCTCGACGATCGCGTCGATCGCCGGCTGGGTCGAGCGCTGGCGGTCGGTGTCCTCGATGCGCAGCAGGAATTTCCCGCCGTGGTGGCGCGCGAACAGCCAGTTGAACAGCGCCGTGCGCGCCCCGCCGATGTGCAGGAACCCGGTGGGCGAGGGGGCGAAGCGGACGGTGACGGACATCTTACCGCCGTTCGTCGCCCGGCCGCGGCGGTTCGCCGCCCTTGCGCTTCAGGATGCGCTTGAAAGCGCGCAGGTCCGCGCGCACGCGGCGCTCGGCGAAATAGTCCGCCGTGCTCATCGCCGCCAGTTTCTCGGCCACGGCGGTCGCGACGAACTGGTTGAGGCTGACGCCCTCCTGTCGGGCAAGCTTTTCGACGGCCGCCTTGACCGACCGGGGAAGGCGGAGCGGGTACGTAGATACCGTTGTCATCGTCTAATCCTACTCAATGCTTCAGAGGGGCTCCAGATCGCAACTCCGAACTTCGCCGGCACGTCGCCGAAGTCGCGCCGATTGAACGTGACGATCGCGTCGGCGCGGCCGTTGACGGCCGCCTCCAGCACCATTTCGTCCGCCGGATCGCGTAAGCGCGGCCGCCAGAGAAAATGGGTTTCGGTGGGCCGTGCGATCGCCACGATGCCGTCCAGAAATACCCGGACTTCGTCCTCGCTTAGTCCTGCGGCTAGCCGATGCTCCGGTAGGCTGCAGACCGATTCATACTCGATCGCCAGCGGCACGCTCATCACAAGGCTGGCACGCCTTTCGGCTGCGGCGAACATCAAGGCGGCCGAAGCGCCGCCAGGGCTCCGCATGGCTGCGACCACGACGTCCGTGTCGAGCACAAGGTCCACATCACGCACGATGTCATATCTTCTGTGATATTACAAGTGCGGCGCGGCCACACGGGGCGCTGGTTTTGACCGCCCGCGACGTCGGGCGCACTCTCGGGCGCGGGGGAGCGCGGGATGACGGCGGGCGCTGCGGAATTCCCGGCGGGGCGCGACTGGCGCGGCGCGATCGCGCGCCTGCCGGCAGCGGCGGGCGCCGCGTTCCTGGCGGAGCGCGAGCAGTGGGCGCTGTGGCTGCCGGTCGCGCTGGGGGCGGGGATCGCCGGCTACTTCGCGCTGCCGGGCGAGCCGCCGTGGTGGACCGGGCCCGTCCTGGCGCTGGCGGGCGCCGGCGCGGCGTGGTTCGCGGGGCCGGCGCGGCTCGCGGCGTTCCTGTTGGCGTGCGCGTTGGCGGCGGCGGGCCTGGGCTTCGCCGCGGCGCAGTTCCGCACCCACCAGGCCGCGACGCCGATGCTCGCCGAGCGCCTCGGCCCGGTCGAGGTGCGCGGTCGCGTGGTCGACCGCGAGACGCTCGCCGACGGGTCGCGGCGCGTCGTGCTGGACCGGCTCGCGATCGCGGGCCTCAAGCCCGAAACGACACCCCGGCGCGTGCGCGTGCGCATGAACGAGCGCCACGGCGCGGAGACGGAGATCGGCGCGCTGATCGCGCTGCCGGCGGTGCTGATGCCGGCCTCGCCGCCCCTTGCGCCCGGCGCGTTCGACTTCCAGCGCAACGCGTTCTTCCAGGGCATCGGCGCCGTGGGGTTCTCGGTCGGCGCCGCGCGGACCCTGGAGGCCGCCGCGCCCTATTCGCCCGGCCTCATGCTGGAGCGCCTGCGCGAGGACGTGGGCGCGCGCATCCGCGCGGGCGTCGGCGGCCCAGGGGACAAGAGCCGGGGCGACGCCGCCGCGCCGCTCGCCGCGGCGCTGCTGATCGGCGACCGCGCGGGCATTCCCGAGCCGGTGCTTTCCGCGATGCGCGATTCCGGCCTCGCGCACCTGATCGCGATCTCGGGCCTCAACTTCGCGCTGGTCGCGGGCATGCTGTTCTTCGTGGTGCGCGGCCTGTTGTGCCTCAGCGAGTACTTGGCGCTGCACCACCCGGTCAAGAAATGGGCGGCGGCGATCGCGTTCCTGGGCGCGGCGTTCTATTTCCTGGTCGCCGGCCCGTCGCCGCCGACCGAACGCGCGTTCCTGATGATCGGCGTGGTGCTGCTCGGCGTCCTAGCGGACCGCGAGGCGATCTCGATGCGCCTCGTCGCCTGGGCCGCGGCCGCGATCCTGCTGGTGCTGCCGGAATCGCTGCTCGGCGCCAGCTTCCAGATGAGCTTCGCAGCGGTGATCGCGCTGGTCGCGGCCTACGAGGCGCTGCGCGGCCGGTTCCACGACCTGCGCGCGGAGCTGGGGGCGTGGGGCAAGGCGGGGCTTTACCTCGGGGCCGTGGTGCTCACGACCGTGATCGGCAGCGCGGCCACGGGCATCTACGCCGCCTACCACTTCAACCGCTTCCCGCTCTACGGCCTGGCCGCGAACCTGATCGCCGTGCCGGTGACGGCGCACTGGATCATGCCCTGGGGCATGCTGGCCTTCGCCCTGATGCCGTTCGGCCTCGAGCATTGGGCGCTGGTGCCGATGGGCTGGGGCGCGCGCGTCGTGATCTGGACCGCCGAGACCGTGGCGTCGTGGCCCGGCGCCGTGGCCGCGCTGCCGGCGATGCCGTTTTGGGGGCTGGCCGCGGCGACGCTGGGCGGCCTGTGGCTGTGCCTGTGGCGCGGGCGCTGGCGCGCTTGGGGCGCGGTTCCGGTCGCGCTCGGCCTGTTGAGCATGGCGGTCGCGCGCGGGCCGGACATCCTGGTTTCGGGCGACGCGCGCATGATGGCGGTCCGCGGCGGCGACGGGCTTTTGCGGCTGTGGAGCCCCGGGCGGCCCGACCGGCTTACCGCGGAGACTTGGTTACGCCGCGCCGGCCAGCGCGACACCGCGGACTGGCCCAGGCCCGGCGAGCGCGCGGAATGGAACAACGGGTCTTCCCTCGCCTGCGACCGCCAGGCCTGCATCTACCGGCGCGACGGCAAGACCGCGGCGCTGATCCGCGATCCCGGCGCGGCGGCGGAGGACTGCGCCCGGGCCGACGTCGTGGTCGGCGCCGTGCCGCTGCGCCGCGGGGCGCTCGGGCGGAGCTGCGCGGGCGCGGCGCTGGTGATCGACCGCTTCGACCTGTGGCGCGGCGGCGCGCACGCGCTGTGGCTCGACGGCGCGGCGCCGCGCGTGGAATCGGTAGGCGCCGAACGCGGCGAGCGCCCCTGGGTCGCCAAGCGCGAGCCGCGGAGGCGGTAGCAGGATTCAGCAGCAAGTCTTTTCCATTGATCGTCATGCCCGCGCTTGTCCCACGGCTGCCCGGTTTAGGGATGCGGACGGTTCGCAAAACGCCTGACTGGCATTGACGTTCCGCTCGAACGGCCGAAATTGGGACTCGCTGCAACGTCTCCCACGATCGTCATGCCCGCACTTGTTGCGGGCATCCACGTCGGGGCATCGGCAAATCGTTGCCGGTGGACGCACGGCCTTGTTCGGCAAGGCTTTTGCCGCCTGACGACGTGGATGCGCGGGACAAGCCCGCGCATGACGGGTTCGGTTTGACGGGTCCTGTCCGCGCTCAACCGGACAGCCGTGCGCTTGTCGCGGGCATCCACGTCGTCAGGCTAGCTCGCCATAGAGGTCGGCCCACTCCGGATTCTTCATAAGGATCACGTTGACCTTCCATGCGCGCGACCAATGCTTGACGGTTTTCTCGCGTTGAATTGCATCGCGGATATCGTCGAACCGCTCATAGTAGACCAGCCGCTTGAGGCCGTACCGCTTCGTGAAGCCGTCGAGCAGGCCTTCGCGGTGCTCATAGACGCGCCGGGCCAAATCGCTCGTCACGCCGACGTAGAGAATGCCGTTCGGCTTGTTGGTCATGATGTAGAGCCATCCACCCGACATACCGTCCACATTGTCCGACGTGGATGCCCGCGACGAGCGCGGGCATGACGGTTGAGAGCTGGAGCCGCGCGTCGTCCCAGGCGTCACCGCGCGTGTGGGTCAGCGCGAACAGGCGGGGCATCGAACAAAAAACTCCCGGCCCCGGTGGACGGCGAGGAGCGGGCGGACGCCCTAATACTTCCGCAGCAGCCCCACGAGCTTGCCTTGCACGCGCACGCGGTCGGGGCCGAAGATGCGCGTCTCGTAGGCCTGGTTCGCGGGCTCGAGCGCGATCGAGCCGGCCTTGCGCCGGAGGCGCTTCAGCGTCACCTCGTTCTGGTCCACCAGGGCCACGACGATTGCGCCGTTGTCGGCGGTGTCGCAGCGCTGCACGATCGCCGTGTCGCCGTCGTAGATCCCGGCCTCGACCATTGAGTCGCCGTCCACCTTGAGCGCGAAATGCTCGCCGCGGCCGAGCAGGCTCGCGGGGAAGTCGATCGACTCGGTCGGGTTGGTCAGCGCCTCGATCGGCTGGCCGGCGGCGATCTTGCCGAGCAAGGGCAGGCGCACCGAGGCGGCGCTTTCCGCGATCACGGCCGCGCCGGGCAGGGTGGGCTGGAAGTTGCCGCGGATCACGTTGGGGGCGAAGTTCGCGGACGCGGCGGCGGCGGCTTGCGCGGAGGCGCCGTTGCCGGCGCCCGGCGCCGCGGGGTGGGCGGCGGGCGCCTGGGCGGCGGGGGCTTGGGCGGCGGGGGGTTGGGCGGCGGCGGCGACGGCGTTCTCCGGCAGCTTCACGACTTCGAGCGCCCGGGCGCGGTGGGCGAGGCGCCGGATGAAGCCGCGTTCCTCGAGCCCCGAGATCAGCCGGTGGATGCCCGACTTGGACCGCAGGCCGAGCGCGTCCTTCATCTCGTCGAACGAGGGCGACACGCCGCTCTGGCTCAGGCGGTCGCGGATGAACAGCAGCAGCTCGTGTTGTTTGCGCGTCAGCATGATCCCGTTTCCCTGCCGGCGGTCCGTGCCGGTATCGCTTGTTCAGGCCCTGTTCCGGCCCCAGCGGCTGCCGGACGATGCCCGGGCGCTGTGGTGGGTTATCCACCCAATACCTAGAACAAAACCTAAACGGACGCGCTTGTTCTAGTTTGGTTCCCGGCGGCGGTCAAGGGCGAATTTCGGGGAGGCCGCGAGGCAGGCCGGCCTTGTGGTATATATCGTTGGTATCTACCAAGGGAGCGAGGGCGCCATGACCGCCACGGCAAAGCTGTTCAAGTCGGGCCGCAGCCAGGCCGTGCGCCTGCCGCGCGAGTTCCGCTTCAAGGGCAAGGAAGTGCGCATCCGCCGCTTCGGCATGGGCGTGCTGCTGGAGCCCGTGAAAATCGACGTCGACGAATGGTTCCGCGTGCTCGACAGCTTTCAAGACACTCCGTTCATGGAACAAGGGCGCGACCAGCCCGTGGCCGAGAAGCGGGACAGCTTCGATTGATCTTTCTTCTCGACACCAATGCCTGCATCGCGGCGATCAACCGGCGTCCGCCGCAGGTCCGGGAGCGGCTCCGTCATGCTTTGGAAGACGGCGATACGATCGCCGTCTCGACGATCGTCCTGTCCGAATTGTGGTACGGCGCCGGCTTGAGCGGCCGGGCGGAAAGAAACGCCGGCCTGCTGCACGCGTTTCTGGCCGAGATCGAGCCGGTGCCGTTCGACGAAGAAGCCGCCAGGACCGCCGGTTCCATCCGCGCGGACCTGGCGCGCAAGGGGCAAACGATCGATGCCTATGACTGCCTCATCGCTGGCCATGCCGTGCGCCTCGGCGCGATGCTGGTGACTGCCAATGCGCGCGAGTTCGCCCGCGTCCGCGGGCTCGCCTGGCAGAACTGGGCGGAGTAGGGCGCGCTCAAATCCCCGCCGTGCCGCCGGGGAACGACACGATCGCGACGCGCTCGCCCGCCTTGGCGGCGGGGGCCAGCGGCGGGCGCACCACCAGGCAGTCGGCGTGCGCGAGGGTCGCCAGCATCGAGCTGTCCTGCTTGGCGAAGGGCGTGGCGACGAGCGCGCCGTCCCCGCGCCGCTTGAGGGTCGCGCGCAGGTAGTCCTGGCGCCGGTCGTTCGCGGGCAGCGGGGAGCCGAGGACCGCCGTCGCCGGCGTGTCGGCGGCGGGGTCGAGGCCCTGCATCTTCTCCAGGGCCGGCTTCAGGTAGATCAACGCGCACACCAGCGACGACACCGGATTGCCGGGCAGGCCCAGCATCGGCGTGCCGCCGATCCGCCCGAAGATCAGCGGCTTGCCGGGGCGCATGGCGATCTTCCAGAAATCCACTTTCAGGCCCTGCTTGCCCAGGACTTCCTGCACCAGATCGTGTTCGCCCACCGAGGCGCCGCCGGTCGTCACCAGCAGGTCGGCGCCCTGCGCCCCGCGCGCCATGGCCGCGAGCGCCTTGCGGTCGTCCGGCACGATGCCGAGATCCACGGACTCGCCGCCGAACGCGGCCACGGCCGCCGCGAGGGATACCCCGTTGGAGCACACGATCTGGCTCGGGCCGATGGGCTGGCCCGGCATGACCAGCTCGTCGCCCGTCGAGAGAATCGCGACGCGCGGCCGGCGATGCACCTTGAGCCACGGCACGTTCATCGCCGCCGCGAGGCCGATGTCGCGCGCCGTGAGCCTGCGCCCGGCCCGGACTCCCACGTCGCCCCGGCGGAAATCCAGGCCCGCGGGCCGCACGAACTGGCCCTTGCGTTTGGGCGCGTCCTTGACCGTCACCTTGCGGCCCTGGGCCTCGGCGTCCTCCTGGATCACGATGCTGTCGGCGCCCCGGGGCAGCGGCGCGCCGGTGAAGATGCGCACGGCCTCGCCCTTGCCCACGGCCCCCGCGAACGCGCCGCCCGCCGGCACCTTGCCGATCACGGTCAACGTCGCGGGCGCCTTCACCGCGTCGGCCGCGCGCACCGCGTAGCCGTCCATCGCCGAGACCGCGGCGGGGGGCTGCGTCACCTGCGCGACCACGTCCTCCGCCAGGACGCGCCCGAGCGCCTGGGCCAGCGCGACCTGCTCCGCGGGCAGGACCGCGACCGCTTTCAGAATGCGCCCGCGGGCTTCTTCAACCGAAATCACGGTTTCTTCCCGTAAGTCCCCGACTTACCGCCGGCTTTATAGGCCAACCTCACGCGAGAGATGGACATCCCGCGGTCGATCGCCTTGCACATGTCGTAGACGGTGAGGGCCGCGACGCAAACCGCTGTCAGCGCTTCCATTTCCACCCCAGTGCGGCCCACCAGCTTGCAGGTCGCCGTGATGCCGACCCGGGAGCGTTTGCGGTCGGGCTCGAGGGCCACCTGGACCGAGCTCAAGGCGAGGGGATGGCAGAGCGGGATCAGCTCGTGCGTGCGCTTGGCGGCCATGATGCCGGCGAGGCGCGCGGCGGCCAGCACGTCGCCCTTCTTGATCCGCCCGCCGGTTATCGCCCGCAGCGTCGCGGCCTTCATCTTGACCGCGCCCTGGGCCACCGCGACCCGCGCGGTCTCGGGCTTGGCCGAAACGTCGACCATGCGCGCCCGGCCCTTGCGGTCGAGATGCGTGAGGCGGGTCTTCAAGACGACCCCCTCCCCCTGTCCCCCTCCCGCAAGGGGAGGGGGGACACAAGAATAGAATCCCCTCCCCCCTTGAGGGGGAGGGGTAGGGAGGGGGGGCTGCCGTGCATGGACGGACCGGCCATCATCGTGTAGCGACGCGTGCGCTTTGTTCCGGCCGGGCCAAGAGCGCGCGGGTGGCCTGGGCCACGTCGGCCTGGCGCATCAAGGCCTCGCCCACGAGGAAACAGCGCGCGCCCGCGCGCGCCATGCGCGCGAGGTCGGCCGGGGTGAACAGCCCGCTTTCCGCGACCAGGATGCGGTCCCGGGGCACGCGCGGGGCGAGCGCCTCGGTCACCGCAAGATCGGTCTTGAAGGTCTTGAGATCGCGGTTGTTCACGCCCACGAGCTTCGCCGGCAGCTTCAGCGCGCGCTCCAGTTCCGCGCCGTCGTGCACCTCGATCAGCGCGTCCATGCCGAGGGAAGCGGCCGTCGTCGCCAGGTCGTGCGCCGCGGCGTCGTCGACCGCCGCCATGATCACGAGAATGCAGTCGGCGCCGAGCGCGCGGGATTCCACGACCTGCCAGGGATCGAGCATGAAGTCCTTGCGCAGCACGGGAAGCGCGCAGGCCGCACGGGCTTGGACCAGATGCTCGTCGGCGCCCTGGAAGTAGGGCGCGTCGGTCAGCACCGACAGGCACGTTGCGCCCCCGCTGGCATAGGCCCGCGCCAGGTCGGGAGGAGAAAAATCGGCCCGGATCAATCCCTTGCTGGGCGACGCTTTCTTGATTTCTGCGATCAGCCCGTAACCGCCTTGCGCCACCGCGTTTTCCAGCGCCCGGGCGAAGCCGCGCGGCTTGTCCGCCGCCGCGGCGCGCCTGCGGAGTTCCGTCTCCGGCAGCGCGGCCTTGCGTCGCGCGACCTCCGCGCGCTTGTCCGCGCAGATCCTGCCGAGCGTGTCGCTCATGCCGCGGCCGCCGGGGCGGGCATGGGCGTGTTGGTGATCGCCACGACCTTGTCGAGCACGGCTTTGGCCTTGCCCAGGTCGATCGATTGCGCCGCTAGGGCCGCGCCGTCCTTCAACGTCCCGGCCTTGCCCGCGACCAGCAGGGCCGCGGCGGCGGTGTAGACCACGAAGTCGCGCAGCGGGCCCTTCTCGCCCGCGAGCAGGGCGCGCAGCCGCGCGGCGTTGGTCGGCCCGTCGCCGCCCCTGAGGTCCTCGGGCCGCGCGAGCGCGAGCCCCGCATCCGCGGGCGACACCTCGAAGGCCGAAACCTTGCCGTCCTTGAACTCGGCCACGTAGCTGGGGCCGGTCAGCGTGAGCTCGTCCATGCCGTCGGAGCCGTGCACCACCCAGGCGCGCTCGCAGCCCAGATTGCCGAGCGTGCGCGCCATCGGCTCGATCCACTGGCGCGCGAACGCGCCCACGAGCTGGCGCTTGACGAAGGCGGGATTGGTGAGCGGCCCCAGGAGGTTGAACACCGTGCGGGTGCCGAGCTCGACGCGCGTGGGGCCGACATGCCGCATCGCGCCGTGGTGGCGCGGGGCCAGCATGAAGCCGAACCCGGCCTCGGCGATCGACCGCTCGATCAGCGCGAAGTCGCAGTCGAGGTTGACGCCGAGCGCCGCGAGCAGGTCCGCCGCGCCCGATTTCGAGGAGATCGCGCGGTTGCCGTGCTTGGCCACCGGCACGCCCGCGCCCGCGGCCACGATCGCGGCGGCGGTCGAGACGTTGAAGGTGAGCGAGGCGTCGCCGCCGGTGCCCACCACGTCGATCGCCCCCTCGGGCGCCTTGATCCGCAGCGCCTTGGCGCGCATGGCGCGCGCCGCGCCGGTGATCTCGTCCACCGTTTCGCCGCGCACCCGCAGAGCCATCAGGAACGCGCCCATCTGCGAGGGCGTGGCGTTGCCCGACATCATGATGTCGAAGGCCTGCTCGGCCTGGGCCTCGGTCAGCCGGTTGCCGGCGGCGACGACGCCGAGCAGCGCCTTCAGCTGGTTCATGTCGCCGGTCATGGCGTCATACGCCGCGGCCGATCAAACACGCGGGATGCCACTTCAAGAAAGACCGTCATCGCCGGGCTTGTCCCGGCGATCCACGTCGTCACGCGACGAAAACCACGCCGAGGAATGCTATGGCTATCCCGCCTGCGATTTGCCGCTGCACCGACGTGGATGCCCGCGACAAGCGCGGGCATGACGGCGGAGGGTTTAGGGAATGCCACCGCTTCTACCACGCGCAGACTTCACGCCGTGCCGAACTGGCGCGAAATAGCCAGGAAATTGCCGAGCAGCTTGTGCCCGTGCTCCGAGGCGATGCTCTCGGGATGGAACTGCACGCCGAACATCGGCAGGTCCTTGTGCGCGAGGCCCATGACCAGGCCGTCGGCGGTCTCGGCGGTGACCGCGAGGCAATCCGGCAGGCTCGGCCGGTCCACCACCAGGGAGTGGTAGCGCGTGGCCGAGAACGGCGAGGGGATGTCGTCGAACACGTCGCTGCCCCGGTGCTTGATCTTGCTGATCTTGCCGTGCATCGGGATCGGCCCGCGCACCACCTTGCCGCCGAAGGCCTGGCCGATCGCCTGGTGGCCGAGGCACACGCCCAGGACCGGCATGCGCGCCTCGGCCGCCAGCGCGATCAGCGCGAGGCAGATGCCGGCGCGGTCGGGATCGCACGGGCCGGGCGAGATCACGATGCCCTGGGGCTTGAGCGCCATGGCCTCGCCGGCGCCGAGCTTGTCGTTGCGCCGCACCACGGTTTCGGCCCCCAGCTCGCCCAGGAAATGGACGAGGTTGTAGGTGAAGCTGTCGTAGTTATCGATCAGCAGATACATGGAAATCCGCCCTCGGGCGCGGACCGCCGCCGCCCCACGCGGCCGGGTTATAGCAGGCCGGGCGATGGGGGGAAACGCATGCTACACCGCGGCATGACACCGGCGCGGCCCGCTTCGTATGATGCCGGCGGATGCACAGCAGGGGAAAAAGCCATGCCGACCGATTCGACCGCCGCCGCCGCCGAATGGCTCGCGGCCTATCTCGACATGAAGCTGCCGGACGACCAGCTCTTGGGTGCCGTCCGCACCACCAGCCGCGTGGCCGCGGGCATGACCGCCAGGGCCGGGGCGCTGGCGATGGAGGACGAGCCCGCGAACTTCACCGCCGCCCTGGAGCGCCTCGCGGGGGCGCCGAAATGAGCGGCGGCATCGCGGACATGGGCCTCGCCGCGCTCGCCCGGGCGATCGCGCGCGGCAAAGTCTCCTCACTCGAAGCTGCAACGTCGTGCCTCAAAGGGCTGGAAACGCTAGGGAAAGAGCTCAACGCCGTGGCGGGCATCGACCCCGAGGCGGCGCTCAAGGCCGCGCGCCGCGCCGACGCCCAGCGCCGGAAATCCGGCAAGCGCGGCCGGCTGCACGGCGTCCCCCTCGCGCACAAGGACATGTACTACCGCGCGGGGCGCCTGAGCGAATGCGGCGCCAAGATCCGCCGGGGCTACGTGCCCGATGTGACCGCGACGGTCCTCAAGCGCCTCGACGCCGCCGGCGCGCTCGACGTCGCGCGGCTCAACATGGTCGAGTTCGCGATGGGGCCCACGGGCCACAACGAGCACACCGGCACGCCGATGAACCCCTGGAACAAGGCGCACGTGCCGGGCGGCTCGTCGAGCGGGCCGGGCATCTCGGTCGCCGCGCGCCTCGCCTACGGGTCGCTCGGCTCCGACACCGGCGGGTCGATCCGCCTGCCGGCGGCGTTCTGCGGCCTGGTCGGCATCAAGCCGACCTACGGCCTCGTCAGCCGCTATGGCGCGATGCCCTTGAGCTTCAGCCAGGACCATGTCGGCCCGCTCACGCGCACGGTCGAGGACGCGGGGCTGATGCTCCAGGCCATCGCCGGCCACGACCCCGACGACCCCACCACATCCGCGCGAGAGGTGCCGAACTTCCTGGCCGAGCTGGAGAAGGGCGCGAAAGGCCGCACGGTCGCAGTGGCCGAGGGCTGGTTCCGCCAGGGCATCGACGCGGAAGTGGCGGCGGGCATGGACGCCGCGGCCGAGGTCTATCGCAGGCTGGGCGCCAAGGTCGCGCGGATCGACGTGCCCTCGCTCGACCACGTCAACGACATGGCGATGCTGATCACCGGCGCGGAATCCGCGAGCTACCACGCGACTTGGCTGCGCGAGCGGCCGCAGGACTACGGCGCGCAGATCCGCCAGCGCATCCAGGCGGGCGTGATGTACCCGGCGGCGCGCTACCTCGAAGCCCTGCGCCTGCGCCGGCACGCGCTCGCATGGTTCCTGGACAAGGTGCTGGGCAAGGCCGACGCGCTCCTGGCGCCGGTCCTGGCTTTTCCCGTCCCGACGATCGCGGAGACCGACGTGGGCGGCGACCACCGCGCGTTCGAAGTCGTGGCGCGCGTGGCGCGCAACACGCGGCCGGTCAACTACCTGGGCCTGCCGGCGGTCTCGGTGCCGTGCGGCTTCACCAGGAACGGCCTGCCCCTGGGCATGCAGCTCGTGGGCCGTCCGTTCGCCGAGGCGCGGCTGTTGCGCCTCGCCCGCGCCTACGAGCGCGAGACCGGCTGCACGTCCCACCGCCCCCCGCATTGCTGGGGCGGGTAGGGGTCAATCCATTTCGGTCAGCGCCAGGTAGGCGGGGTGGTAGTCCTGCGCGGCGGCGAGGCCGAGCAGACGTCTCGCCGCCGCCGGGTCGCTTTGCCGCAGCTTGAGCCCGAGATGCGTCAGGGCCGCAGGCAGACCCTGGTCGGCGGCCTTCTGGATCCACAACAGGCCGGCGTCGGCGCCGCCGGCTTCCTCGAGCATCAGCCCCAGGACGAATTGCCCGCGGCGGTCGCCGCCCTGGGCCGCCTTCTCGAACCAGTTGCGGGCCTCGGCGGCATCGGGCGGCCCGCCGACGCCGAGCAGGGCCATCTGGCCCGCATAAAGCTGCGCCGTCGCGTCGCCCGCGAGCGCGCGGCGGGTGAGCGCGCGCATCACCGCCGCGGCGTCGTGCGGCGCGGGCGCGGCGGCGGCGGGCCGCGCCGGGTCGCCCCGCTTGAGGTCGGCGGCCAGGGCCGGCAGCGCGGTACGCCGCGTCTCGGCCGCCGCCGCGAGCCGTGCGATAGCGGTCTTCGACAGGCCCGATTTCGCCTTCATCTCGGCCACAAGCTTCTCCGTTCGCGGCAGCTCGGCGCGGGCGCGCTCGACCGCCTCGCCGGCCGCCGCGCGGTCGGCCGCCGGAAGCGCGCCCGCCTTGCGCGCCACGGCGATGCCGCGGTCCGCCGCGCCCGCGACCGCCTCGGCCGCAGCGGCGAAGCGCGCCTCGACCCCGCGATAGTGCCGATTCAGCGACTCCTCGCCCGATGCGAACAGGGTGGATTGGCCGTTGATAAACTGCACTGCGGCCTCGACCGCGATCGCGGCCGAAGCGGTCGCCTCGATCATGCGCGCCGCCTCGGCGAAGGACGCCGCGAACGCGCCGCCTGCCCCGGTCGCGCCGGCGGCGGGGCGCGCGGGCTCGGCGGCGTCGAGGCCGGCGAGGCTGCTCCAGGCCGCGGCGCGCAACCGCGCGATCTCGCGCGCGACCGCGTCGGCCTGCCGGACTTCCGCGAAATAGGCGTTGGCCGCCTCGGCCGAGCCGAAGCGCAGCGCCAACCGGTCGAGCGCGGCTTCGGCCGCCGCGACCAGGGCCACGCCGCGCTCGGTCACGGCCTGGCGGTACTGCGAGACGCGGGCGATGTGGCGCAGCACGATCACGAACGAGGCTTCGTCGCCCGCGCTCGCCGCGGCGTCGAGCGCCGCGCCGGCGTCGTGGGCCTCGGCGAACATGCGGATCATGTCGTTGCGGGCCTGCGCGAACGCGGAGGTGCGCAGCGGTTCGGCCGCCAGGGCCTCCAGCGTGGGACGGTAGCGGGCTAGGCCGGCGCGGAACGGCCCGAGGCGGCGCGCGAGCTCCTTCAGCGAACGCGGTTCGGGATTGAGAGCCTGGGCGAACGCCGTCCAAGTCTCCTGGTGCAGCCGGTCGGCGGCTGCGAGGCGCTCGGACTGGGTCAGGGCGGTCGCGTCCTGGATCAGGGTCAGGTCGGCGGGGCGCAGCGGCGGAGACAGGCCGGCGTGATCGCGCAGGGTCTTGGTCAGCGCCGCGCCGGCGCCGTCGATCAGCGCAAGGGCCTGGTCGTGAAGCGCGGCGACGGCGGCCTTGGCCTTGCGGCCGTCGTCGTCGAGGCGGAGGATTTCGCCTTGGAGGTCCTGCGCCAAAGCGGGGGAACAAGTCGCGAAGGCGAGCGCCAAGCAGGCGCCGGCGAACCGGCGCATCCAAAGGCGCAAGCGGCCGGCTTGGATCATGGCGCGGGCGACTCTACGCCCCGGCCGGACGGCCGGCAACGAACCGCTGGTCCATGCTTCCCGCGGCGGCCTTCCGTTTGACGGTGCGCAGCCGCGGTTCGATAATGCGCTGCTCCGATCCGGCAACCCGCAATCCGGGAGACCGCCGATGCGACGGCTCCTTCGTTCGACGCTAGCGGCCGCGGTTGTGGTCCAAGCCGGCGCCGCCGAAGCGCAGCTTCCTCCGGCGACGCTGACCGCGTCCGGCGCTCCCGCCGTGTTCCGCCAGGATCCGCACGCGCCGCTGACCGACCGCGACATCGAGTACGTGGCGAAGACGCTGACCTATTCGGCCGGTCGCCCGCGGGAACAGCAGGGCTGGGCCGAATCCGCGCTCAGCGCCGCGCCGGCCGATGCGACGATCAGGGGCGACAAGGCATTCCGCGACTCGCTGAAAGCCAACAACCTTTCCTACGTCGACTCGATCGACACCGGCAAAGGCTTCCAGGCGATCCTGGTCAAGGACAACGCGACGGGCCGCGTCGTCCTGTCGGTGCGCGGGACCGAGTTCGGCGCGTCGGCGGAAGGCGTGAAGGACGTGGGCGCCGACGCCGCCGCGGCGGCGACGACCATGACCGGCCAAGCCCATCCCGGCTTGCCGCAGTACGACGCCGAAGTGAAGCGATGGGTCGCCGACAAGATGGCGGAACACAAGGGCAACGTGATCGTCACCGGGCACAGCCTGGGCGGGGCGCACGCCCAGCGCATCGCGCTCGACCACGCCGACAAGATCGTTGCGGCCCAGACCTACAACGCGCCGGCGCTCGAAACCGCGGCGATCGAGCGCGTGGCGAACGATCCGAAGGAATTGGCGAAGCTGTTCGACGACAAGGGCAGGCCGAAGGTGCGGCACTTCGTCGGCCTCGGCGATCCCGTCTCCGGCGCCGGATCGCTGCACGTACCCGGCAACGTGGTGCTTGGATCCGGCGGCCCGTTCGATACCGCGGGGATGCTCGGCGCGCACAGCCTCATCATCAACGACCCGGCAGTGACGCAAACGCCGATGACCACCGAGGAGTACAAGAAGATCCGGACCCTGGTGCAGACCAACACTGCCTCTGTCGTCAATACTTCGATCGAAGCCGTCGTCGGAATTACCCGCGGAATGGCCGAGCTGCATCCGGCGTTGCTCTGGAACGAGGCGGCCGGTGAGCCGACGGTGTCGGATATTGGCGAGAAGATCGCAGAAGCCCGCGAGATGATCGAGAAGGCAGCGCAGCTCCGGGAAAAGAAGGCCGCGTTGAACGAACGAGATAAAGCGAAGACCGAGCTCGCAAAAGAGCAGGCGCAGCGTGAGGGGGCCGACAGGACGAAGACTATCGACGCGGTGATGGCCGAGAGCAAAGGGATGACCGCGGATGCGGGAGCGGAATTTGGTCGGGCGCTGGAGGAGCGCGCCGAGCTGGAGCGCAAGGCGGCGGCGGAGCGCAGAAAGGCGCGCGAGCAGAAGCAGGCCAAGGAACGGGCGGAGCAGACCGCGCTGATCGCCCTTGCCGGCGAGGCCAGGAAAGAACTCGAACTGCCGTCGGCCGCGATTCCCAATTTGCCGCCGCTCGCTCCGCCGCCGCCGCCGACGCAACAGGAGATCGCGGAAGTCGTGGCGGCGTTCCAAGCGATGCAGCAGCAGGAGGCGCAGCGGCAGCGGGCCCTGGCGGCCGCGTTCGCGTCCTTCGGCGCCGCGTTGAGCCAATCGTTTTCCGCTCCCAGCCGCAAATCGCAAAGCAAGCCGGCGGCGAGCGCGCCTGCCGCGCCCTCGGCGCCGGCCAAGCCGCCCGCGGGCTGTTGTTGCGGGCGCTGCTGACGCGGGCCGGCCCTACCGCATCATCGCCTGGATGCGTTCGACGCGCGCCTTGCAGTCCGCGTCCTTGCCGCGCCGATAGCTCTGCTCGGCGAGCCGGATCTCGCGCGCCGCGGCGTCGCGCGCCTGCGGCGTGGCAAGGCGCGTCCAGTCCTCCTTCGCCTGGCGCAACGGCGCCAGGCACTGGGAGTTCCACGATTCGACGGCGCGCGCCGGGGTCGCGGCAAGCACCGCGGCCAGGGTGCATAGCAGCAGGGCTGCGCGGGTCATTGCGGGAGCTGCGGCATGGTCGGTTGCGGCGCCTGCGGCGCGTAAGGCGCCTGGGGCGCATAGGGAGCCGCGGGGGCGGCGGGCGGGACCTGCGGCGCCGGATAGAGCCACACCACGCCCGCGCCGGTCCAAACCGGCTGCGGCGGCGGGGCCGTCGCGACGGGCGGCGGTTCGTAGTAGTAGGCCGCGCGCGGCCAGCCCCAGTAGTACGCCCGCGGGTAGTAGTAGGGGTGATAGTAGCCGCGCCAGTAGGGCCGGTACGGGCCGTAATAGTACCCGTAACCCACCACGACGTCGGCCCGGGCCTGGCCGGCCGCGCCCAAGGGCAGGGCCAGGGCGATCGCCAGGCCGGCCGCAATAGGGAAGCGCCGCATCGCGCACCTCCGCATGTCTTGCGTCCCCGCGCCGGAGTCTAGCGCGCGCCGCCGGGCGCGGCAAAAAAATCGGGGCCGCGGTCGCCCGCGGCCCCAGTGCGTCTAGGAGGCTGCTTCGAAAGGTCGGACAATCCGCGAGGGGACTGTCCGGAAGCCGAACGGGAGGCCGGCATACGCCTTGGCTGAGGATAAGCCGGCCTGGCTCCCGCCCGTCTTCTGATCGACGGCTGTTACCCCGCCGATGTGTGAAGCGTCCCACACACCGCCACGGCCAACAGTGACGGCCGTCACAGCACGGACAGGCATGGGGTCAGTCGATGCGGAAATGCTCGACCATGTCGCGCAAGCGCTTGATATCCTTGATGATTAGGCTCGCGCCTTCCTTGACCACGAGGTGCTTTTTCGACAGGTCGCTCAACACCCGGGCCACGGTTTCGCGGGTGGTCGAGACCCTGGCCGCGATGTCGCCGTGGATCGGCACCGGGCGGATCACGCTGGTCCTGCCCGCGTCCTTGGGGTTGGGCTTGGCCAGGCGCAGCAGCTCGGCATAGACCCGATTGTTGGCGCCCAGCGTGCTCAGATCCACGATGCGGTCGGTGGCCTGGCGGATCACGCGCGTCAGCCGCCGCATCAACTCGAGCCCGATCTTGGGATGCTCGGCCAGCATGCGCTCGAGCACCGCCGGCGAGATCGAGGCGACCACGGTGTTGGTCAGCGCCACGACCGAGGCCGAGCGCGGACGGCTGTCGAGCGCGGCCAGCTCGCCGAAGTACCCGCCCGCGTCGATGTCCTCGAAGCTGACCTCGCGGCCCGAAGCGGAATAGACCACCACGCGCACCGTGCCGCGCACCACGAAGAACATGTCGCGGCTGTCGGACTGGCGGTCGATGATCTGCTCGCCGGCCATGTAGCGGCGGAACGCCGCCTGCTGCTCGAGCGTGGCGCGCTCGGCCGGCCTCAAGTCGGCGAACAGCGGAATGCCGCCGAGACTGCGCTCCGCCGCGTCGGACATTGTCGTTGAGCCCCACCCCGGACGCACGCCATGGCCGCAAGGCCTTGGTTTATGCTGGAGTCTATAACAGGGCCGGGCGCGTTGGCGAGGGCGGGTTCGGCCGTGGCGGCTGGGGAGGGGCGGGCGATGTTCGAGGGCTTCGCGCGGAAGCGCGTCAAGGTCGCGGCGGGCGAGGTGAACCTGGCGACGGGCGGGGCCGGACCGCCGCTGCTGCTGCTGCACGGCTATCCGCAGACCCACGCGATGTGGCACAAGGTGGCGCCGGCGCTCGCGCGGTCGTTCACCCTCGTGTGCCCGGATCTGCGCGGCTACGGCGACAGCATGAAGCCCGCGAGCGACGCGCGGCATGCGCCCTATTCCAAGCGCGCGATGGCCGTGGACCAGGTCGAGACCATGGCGGCGCTCGGCTTCGCGCGCTTCGCCGTCGCCGGCCACGACCGGGGCGGGCGCGTGGCGCATCGCCTCGCGCTCGACCATCCGCAGGCGGTCTCCAGGATCGCGGTGCTCGACATCTGCCCGACCCACGCGATGTACGCGGGCACCGACAAGGAGTTCGCCACGGCCTATTACCACTGGTTCTTCCTGATCCAGCAGGAGCCGCTGCCGGAGCGGCTGATCGGCGCCGACCCGGCGTTCTACCTGGAAAGCGCGCTCGGGCGCTGGGGCCGCGACCCGGGCGCGTTCACGCCCGAGGCCAAGGCGGAGTACGTCCGCTGTTTCCGCGATCCCGCGACCATCCACGCGACCTGCGAGGACTACCGCGCGGCCGCGGCGATCGACCTGACCCACGACGCGGCCGACATGGACCGCAAGCTCGCCATGCCGCTTTTGGCGCTGTGGGGCGGCAAGGGCCTGGTCGGGCGGCGCTACGACGTCCTGGCGGAATGGCGCAAGCGCGCGCTCGACGTCGCGGGCCGCGCGCTGCCCTGCGGGCATTTCCTGCCCGAGGAGGCGCCGGAGGAGACCGCCGCGGCGCTCACCGAGTTTTTCCGGTCGTGACGGGGAGAAAAACATGATCGCCGTCGGCCATGCGCGCGCCTTCGCGCGCTACAACAGGTGGCAGAACGAGAACCTGTACGGCTGCGCCGACCGTCTCTCCGACGCGGAGCGCCGGCGCGAGCGCGGCGCGTTCTTCGGCTCGATCCATAAGACGCTGAACCACCTCTTGTGGGGCGACCGAATCTGGATGCACCGCTTCGCCGGCACGGAGCGGCCCGCGGGCGGCATTCCCGAGTCGGTGGCGGCGGTCGCGGACTGGCCGGAGCTCAAGCGCGAACGCGCGGCGTTCGACGAAACGATCGTCCGGTGGGCCGACGCGCTCGACCCGCGATGGCTGGAAGGCGACCTGACCTACTACTCGGGCGCGGCCAAGGCGGAGTTCTGCAGGCCGCGCTGGCTGCTGGTCGCCCACATGTTCAACCACCAGACCCATCACCGCGGGCAGGTGCATTGCATGCTGACCCAGGCCGGCCAGAAGCCCGGCGACACGGACCTGCCGATCATGCTGTCGCTCGGGCTGATCTAGGAGCACGGGGCCGGCCGCGCGAAGCGCCGTTGCGGCCCCGGCCCCGCTGTTGTAGGCCTCAAGGCCCATGGACCAGCCCACCCAGCCAAAGCCGGCGCCGGAAGCGGTCGCGCCGCCTACCGCGCCCGCGCCGCACCCGGCGCCGCACACCCGCCGGCACCGCTTCATGCGCCGCGTGCGCGGGTATTTCCTCACGGGCGTGCTGGTGACGGCGCCGATCGCCTTCACCCTGTGGCTGGCGTGGAACGTGATCGTGTTCGTGGACGAGAAGGTCAAGCAGCTCATCCCGGACGCCTACCTGCTGCAGTTCCCGGCGCCGTTCCGGGTGCCGGGGTTCGGCCTGGTTGCGCTGTTTGTGGCGCTGACGCTGATCGGCATGCTGGCGGCGGGGCTGATCGGCCGCACGCTGATCCGCATCGGCGAGGGCATCGTCGAGCGCATGCCGGTGCTGCGCAGCATCTATTCCGCCAGCAAGCAGGTGATCGAGACCGTGGTCGGGCAGAACGCCCAGAGCTTCCGCGAGGTGGTGCTGATCGAGTTCCCGCGCAAGGACTGCTGGACCGTGGGGTTCCTGACCGGCGCGGCCAAGGGCGAGATCGCGCGCGTGGACAAGGAGGGGATGGTCAACGTGTTCGTGCCGACCACGCCGAACCCGACCTCGGGCTACCTCGTGTTCGTGCCGCGGCGCGACGTGCGCAAGCTCGCGATGACGGTCGAGGACGGCATCAAGCTGGTGGTCTCGGGCGGCATCGTGGCGCCGCCGGAGCCCGGCGACGACGGCGCGCCCGAGCCGGCGAAGAAGAAGCGCTCGATCCGCCGCTTCATTCCCAAGCTGCCGCTGCCCGAGCGCATGCGGCAGTAGCGGCCGGGCGCCGCGCCGTCGGATCCGCCGCCCAGGAGAAGAACGCGATGACGCAGCAAGAGATGATCGACCTGTTCCAGAAGCACGTGAACGCCGAACTGGCCGGCGATCTGGACACGACCATGGCGACGATGGGCGCCGACCCGCATCTCAACCACGTGCCGACCGTCGCCGGCGGCGTCGGGCGCGACGGCGTGCGGGCGTTCTACCGCGACCACCTGGTGGGGAAGTTTTTCCCGCCCGACATGACGATGACGCCGGTGTCGCGGACCGTGGGCGAAAGCCAGATCGTCGAGGAGCTGGTCATCGGCTTCACGCACACCATGGCGATGGATTGGCTCCTGCCCGGCGTGGCGCCGACCGGAAAGCCGGTCAAGATGGCGGTGGCCGTGATCGCCGGCTTCAAGGACGGCAAGATTTCCCACGAGCACATCTACTGGGACCAGGCGAGCGTCCTGGTCCAGATCGGGCTGCTCGATCCCAAAGGCTTGCCGGTAGGGGGCGCCGATGTCGCGCTCAAGGTGCTGGACCCGAGCCGCGCGCCGCGGAAAATCTAGGCGGAACCGCCGACCGTCCGCGAACCCGGGCGCTCGCTCACCCCGACTTCAAAAGCTTGATCGCGGCGTCGCGCTCGAACAGGTAGAGCAGCACGCGTAGCGCCCAATCGCCGAAGATTGGGCCGGCGCTCGGTGCAAAGGTATGGATTTGCTAGAAGAACCGCGGCTCTATATTGTGTCTCTTCACCGCTCGGGGCGCCGCGTGAAGGTCCGTGAGGCGATCAAGCTCATCGAGGGATACGGTTGGTTCTTGGTGGCGACGCGGGGCAGCCACCGGCAATACAAGCATCCGTCCAGGCCGGGGCGCGTGACGATCGCCGGCAAACCGTCGGACGATCTGGCTCCGGGCACATTGAACAGCATACTCAAGCAGGCCGGATTGAAGGAGAAGGACTGATGCGCTACGCGGTGGTCATCGAGAAGGCGAAGGCGAACTATTCCGCCTACGTGCCGGACCTGCCCGGGTGCGTGGCGACCGGCAAGTCGGTCGCGGCCGTCGAGCGCGAAATTCGCGCGGCGATCCGGTTCCACGTCGAGGGCTTGTGCGCAGACGGCCAAGCCGTGCCCGAGCCGAAGAGCATCATCGAGTACATCGAGGCCTGAGGCCTACCCCGACTTCAACAGCTTGATCGCGGCGTCGCGCTCGAACAGGTAGAGCAGCACGCGCAAAGCCCGGCCGCGCGGCGACTCCAGCTCGGGGTCGCGCTCGACCACGAGCCTTGCGTCGTCGCGCGCCATGCCCAGAAGCCCGTGGTGGCGCAGGAGGTCGGCGACCCGGAACGCCGGCAGGCCGCTTTGGCGCGTGCCCAACAGCTCGCCCGCGCCGCGCAGGCGCAGATCCTCCTCGGCGATGCGGAACCCGTCCTCGGTCTCGCGCATGATGGCGAGCCGGGCCTTCGCCGCCTCGGTCAGCGGCTTGGCGTACAGCAGCAGGCACGAGGACGGCTTCTCGCCGCGCCCGACGCGCCCGCGGAGCTGGTGCAGCTGCGCCAGGCCGAACCGCTCCGCGTGCTCGATCACCATCACGGTCGCGGCAGGCACGTCCACGCCCACCTCGATCACGGTCGTGGCGACCAGCACGGCGAGATCGCCCTCGGCGAAGCGCTGCATCGCCGCGTCCTTGTCCGGCCCTTTCATCTGGCCGTGCACCAGGCCCACGCGCTCGCCGAAGCGGGCTTTCAGCGCGGCGCGGCGCTCGGTCGCCGCGGCGAGGTCGACGGCCTCGGACTCCTCGACCAGCGGGCAGACCCAATAGACCTTGGCGCCCGATGCGACCGCGCGCGCGATCCCGTCCACCACCTCGCCGAGCCGCCCCAGCGGCAGCGCGCGCGTGTCCACCGGCTTGCGCCCCGGCGGCTTCTCGTCGAGGCGCGAGGCCTCCATGTCGCCGTAGACCGTGAGCGCGAGGGTGCGCGGGATCGGCGTCGCGGTCATGACGAGCACGTCCGCGCCGCGGCCCTTGGCGGCGAGCGCCAGGCGCTGGTGCACGCCGAAGCGGTGCTGTTCGTCGATCACCGCCAGGCCCAGGTCCTTGAATTCGACCTCCTCCTGGAACAGCGCGTGGGTGCCCACGACAAGCTGCGTCGCGCCGCCGGCGAGGCCGGCGAGGGCCGCGTCGCGCGCCTTGCCCTTCTCGCGGCCGGTCAAGAGCGCGACGGAGAGCCCGATGCGCTCCGCCAGGGGCGCGATCGTCGCGTGGTGCTGGCGCGCCAGGATCTCGGTCGGCGCCATGACCGCGGCCTGCGCGCCGCACTCCGCGGCGTTCAGCATGGCGAACAGCGCGACCACGGTCTTGCCGCTGCCCACGTCGCCCTGGAGCAGCCGCAGCATGCGCGTCGGCGCGGCCATGTCGGCTTCGATCTCGGCGATGCTGCGCGCTTGCGCGCCGGTGAGCCGGAAGGGGAGGGCCGCGAGCAGGTCCCGGCGCAGCCTTCCGTCGCCCTTGAGCGGCCGCCCCGCGGCCTTGCGGTAGCGCGAGCGGATCACCTGGAGCGCGAGCTGGTTCGCCAGCAGCTCGTCGTAGGCCAGGCGCTCGCGCAGCTTGGTGCCGGGTTCGAGGTCGGCGGCGCTTTCGGGCGCATGGACCGCCAGGAGCGCCGGCTTGAAGTCGGGCCATTCGCGCCGCGCCTTCAGCGCGGGATCGAGCCATTCCGGCATGTCCGGCACGCGGGCCAGGGCGGCGGCGATCGCCTTGCGGACGACCTTGGGCGTGAGGCCCGCGGTCAGCCCATAGACCGGCTCGACCGCCTTCAGGCTCGCGAGTTCCTCGATCGTCCCGATGTAGTCGGGATGCGGCATCTGCGGCCGGCCCTGGAAATGCTCGACCCGGCCGCTGACCACGCGCGTCTCGCCCTCGGGCAGGGCGCGCTTCAGCCACTCCTCGCGCGCGTGGAAGAACACGAGCTCGATGAACCCGCTGTCGTCCGAGGCCACGACCTTGTAGGGCAGGCGCGGGTTGTGCGGCGGCGCGTGCTTGTGGACGCGCAGCGTGAGGGTGCAGATCGCGCCGTCGGGCGCCTCCATCACCCTAGGCGCAAAGCGCCGGTCGACGATGCCCTGCGGCAGGTGCCACAGCAGGTCCGCGACATGCGGCCCCGCGACCTTCTGGAACAGCTTGGCGTTGCGCGGCCCCACGCCCGGCAGCGACGAGGTCTCGGCGAACAGCGGGAAGATGAGCTGGGGGCGCATCGCTCAGGCCCGTCTAGCGGTCTAGGTCAGCAGGCGGCGCTGGAACAGCGTCTGCATGTCCCGCCGCCCATCGGCGACGCAGAGGACCTCGACCGTTCTGCCCCCGACTGCATAGACGATGCGGTAGGGGCCGAGACGCATTTCCCGGTAGTCGGCGACGCCCAGCCGCAGCAACTCCTTGGGCCGGTTCCCGCGCTCCGGGAAATTTGCGAGGCTGTCGCAGACTTTCTCCAACTGCTTCAGCAGCCTGTCGGCGTTGACGAGGGTATCGTTGGCGGCAACGTAGCGGTAGATCGCGATCATGTCGCCCTTCGCTTCGGGCGACACAGTGACGCGAAAGGGCACGTCAGCCCTTCTTCTTCACGCGGCGGCGGATGTCCCGGAATGCCGTTCGCACCGACTGGCCCTTGCCTTCGGCGATGCTGCGCTCGCTCATCGCCAGGATCTTGAGCAGCGCAAGGGTTTCCTGCGTCTCCTCGTAGCTGGCGACGTCCTGGAGCACCGCGCGGGCCTTACCGTGCTGGGTGATGACGACGGGCGCGCGGGTTTCCTCGAGCTGCTTGAACACCTCCGGCGCCCGGGCCTTGAGGTGGCTGATCGGCTTGATCTGCTCGGAGAACTTCATCGGCCGCTCCTCGTCGCTTGGTCCAAATATAGCCCGAATTTGGACCAAGCGAAACCGAGCGGCAATGGGCAAGCGGCCCCGGCTACCCCTTCTTGTCGGCGTCGGACTTGTCCTTGCCGTCCTCGCTCCACTTGAAGTAGGGAACGCGCTTGGCTTCCGCTTTCCGCGCGGCCTGCAAGGTCAGCGCGGCCAGGTCTTCGACGTGGGCCCGGGCCGTGTAGGCGTTGTTCAGCATGAACAGGCCCGCGGCCAAGCCGGCGGCCGTCTGGGACCAGGCGCCGAGCAGCCAGGAGCCGGCGAGCAGCGCGGCCGCCAGGCCGACGCGCAGGATCGAGATGGTGGCGCGGCGGTCGATGTCGTAGAACAGCGCGGGATACAGATAGCGATAGTACTGCGCCTCGATCCCGGCCTGTCGTCGTTCCTCGGGCGTCGGTTTGCCGGCGGCCGGCATGCGGTTGAGCCGCCGGAGAATCGGCCCGAGAATGTCGTGGAGCACGTAGCCGGCGGCGGCGAGAATGTGGCCGGCGACATAGCTGATGCCGACCAGTATCGCGAGGGCGATCCAAAGGCTCCCGGATGCCCAGGCCGGCTGGACGAAGCTCGCCTTGCCGGAATGGAGGACGATGCCGACGAACACCGCCCCGGGGATCATGTACCCGAAGAAGTCGCGTACCAGCAGGAACGAGCTGACGAGCTTGCCGAGAAGCGCCCACATCGCCTTGCCCCCCGTCCGACGTTCGGGCGAGGGTGCCACCGCCGTGCGCGGGTTGCAACACGGCAGGCGTTGCAGGCAAGGATTGTTTGGGTCCGGGGGCGCGCGGTTCCGTGCCTGATCCGCACGACCACCAGACGGTCCGCCGCAAGCGGCTGATCTTCCGCGCCTGGCACCGCGGCACGCGCGAGGCCGACCTGCTGCTGGGCCGGTTCGCCGAGGCGCACGTCCCGGGCTTCGATCCGGCGCAGCTCGACGCCTTCGAGGCTTTGTTGACGCAAAGCGATCCCGATATCTATGACTGGGTGACGGGACGCCAGGCCGCCCCCGCGGCCCTTGGCGGCGTCCTGCTTTTGCTAAAACGGTTCAGCTTCACGACAGAACGGCGTTGAAATTCCTGGATAAAATAGAGTTCGCCGCCGGCCGGGCGACGCTCGGCGGCGTGCCGGAGGGCTACGACGCCCCGGTTCTGGCGGCCCTGGCGGAAAAGCGCGGCGGGGCAGTGCTGCATGTCGCCCGCGACGACGCGCGGCTGGCCACGCTGGAGCAAGGCCTCGCGTTCTTCGCGCCGGCCTTGCGTGCCGTCAGCCTGCCGGCCTGGGACTGCCTGCCCTACGACCGCGTCTCGCCGAACGGCGAGGTCGTCAGCCGCCGCATCGCGGCGATGGCCGACCTGGCGGAGGAGCGTCCCGGCCCGGCCGTGATCCTGACCACGGTCAACGCGCTGACCCAGCGCCTGCCCGGCCGCGACACGTTCAGGGGCGCGAGCTTCGCGGCGCGCGCGGGCGGGCGGCTCGACCTCCAGGCGATGCAGGCGTTTCTCCTGCGCAACGGCTACCGCCGCGCCGGCACGGTGCGCGAGGCCGGCGAATACGCGCTGCGCGGCGGCATCGTGGACCTGTTCCCGCCCGGGGCGGACGAGCCGGTGCGCCTCGACCTGTTCGGCGACGCGCTGGAGGCGGTGCGGTCGTTCGACCCGATGACCCAGGTGAGCGGCGCCGCGCGCGAGGGGTTCCGCCTCCAGCCCGTGAGCGAGGTGATGCTGGACGACGAGACGGTCCACCGCTTCCGCGCGGGCTACCGCGCGGCGTTCGGGGCGGCCGCGGGCGACGATCCGCTCTACGCCGCGGTCACGGCGGGCCACCGCCACGCGGGCATGGAGCACTACCTGCCGCTGTTCGCCGGGCGCCTGGAGACCGCGTTCGACTACGCGCCAAGCGCGCCGGTGACGTTCGACCGCGGCGCCGAGGACGGAATCGCCCAACGCCTGGCGCAGATCGCGGAGTTCTACCAGGCGCGCCGCGCGATCTTGTTGAGCCCTGGGGCGGGCGAAGGCGCGCCACCCTACCGCCCGCTGCCGCCGGACCGGCTTTACCTGACGCGCGAGGAAACCGACGCAACCCTCGGCGAACGCGCGGTTTTCGACTTCGCGCCGTTCACCCCGCCCGAGGGCCAGGGCATCGACGCGGGCGGCCGGGCGGGGCGCGATTTCGCGGAGGCCCGGGCGCGGCCGGACGGGCGGCTGCTCGACACGGTGCGCGAGCACATCCAGGCGGAGATCGCCGGGGGGCGGCGCGTCGCCGTGGCGGCGTTCACCCTGGGCGCGCGCGAGCGGTTGGCGTCGCTGCTGCGCCAGCACGGGCTCGACACGCAGAAGCCGGCGGCGAACTGGGGCGAGGCCGAGGCGCTGCCGGCCACGGTCGCGGCCCTGGCGGTCCTTCCGGTCGAGCACGGCTTCACCGCGCCGGGCATGGCGGTGATCGCCGAGCAGGACATCCTGGGCGAGCGCCTGGCGCGGCCCTCGGGCCGCCGCAAGCGCCGGGCCGACCGCATCGTCGGCGAGCTGTCGGCGCTGAGCGAAGGCGATTTCGTGGTCCACGTCGAGCACGGCATCGGGCGGTACGCGGGCCTGGAAACCCTCGACATCGCCGGCGCCCCGCACGACTGCCTGCGCGTGATGTACCTTGGCGGCGACCGGCTGTTCATCCCCGTCGAGAACATCGAGGTGCTGTCGCGCTACGGCGCGGCGGATTCGGGCGCGCAGCTCGACAAACTGGGCGGCGCGGCGTGGCAGGCCCGGCGCGCGCGGGTGAAACAGCGCCTGAAGGACATGGCCGAGGCGCTGATCAAGGTCGCGGCCGAGCGCAAGGTGCACGAGGGCGCGGTGTTCCAGCCCTCGGACGGCCTGTACCAGGAGTTCTGCGCGCGCTTCCCCTGGGCCGAGACCGACGACCAGGACCGCGCGATCGGCGAAACCGTGGACGACCTGGCCGCGGGCAAGCCGATGGACCGGCTGATCTGCGGCGACGTGGGCTTCGGCAAGACCGAGGTCGCGCTGCGCGCGGCGTTCGTGGTGGCGATGGGCGGCGCGCAGGTGGCCGTGGTGGTGCCCACGACGCTCCTCGCGCGCCAGCACTACCGCGCCTTCAGCCAGCGTTTCGCCGGCCTTCCGGTCCGCATCGGGCAGCTTTCGCGCCTGGTTGCGGCCCGGGACGCCGCTTCGGTCAAGAAGGAACTGGCCGAAGGCACGATCGACATCGTGATCGGCACCCACGCGCTTTTGGGCCAGGGCATCAGGTTCAAGAACCTGGGCCTGCTGGTGGTGGACGAGGAGCAGCACTTCGGCGTCAAGCAGAAGGAGCGCCTGAAGCAGCTGCGGGCCGACGTGCACGTGCTGACGTTGACCGCCACGCCGATCCCGCGCACGCTCCAGCTCGCGCTGTCGGGCGTGCGCGAGATGAGCATCATCGCCACGCCCCCGGTGGACCGCCTGGCGGTGCGGACGTTCATCCTGCCCTACGACCCGGTGGTGATCCGCGAGGCGATTTTGCGCGAGCAGCACCGCGGCGGGCAGGTGTTCTACGTCTGCCCGCGCATCGAGGACCTGCCCAAGCTGGAGGAACGCCTGCGCCGCCTGGTGCCGGAGGTGAAGATCGCGGTAGCGCACGGGCAGATGGCGGGCCGGGCGCTGGAGAAGGCGATGGAGGGCTTCTACGACGGCGCCTACGAGGTGCTGCTCAGCACCAACATCGTGGAATCCGGCCTCGACATCCCCACGGCCAACACCATCGTCGTGCACCGCGCGGACATGTTCGGCCTGGCGCAGCTCTACCAGCTGCGCGGGCGCGTCGGGCGCGGCAAGACGCGCGCCTATGCGTATCTGACCCTCGCGGCCGACCGCGCGACCTCCGCCGGCGCCACGCGGCGGCTCGAGGTGATGCAGACGCTCGATCAGCTGGGCGCGGGCTTCACGCTGGCGAGCCACGACCTCGACATCCGCGGCGCGGGCAACCTGTTGGGCGAGGAGCAGTCCGGGCACATCAAGGAGGTGGGCATCGAGCTCTACCAGCAGATGCTGGAGGACGCGGTGGCCGAGGCGCGCGGCGCGGCGCGGGTGCGCGAGGCGGAGTGGACGCCGCAGCTCGCCGTCGGGACGCCGGTGCTGATCCCCGAGGCCTACGTGCCCGACCTCGAAGCGCGGCTCGCGCTCTACCGCCGCGTCGCGGCCCTGGTGGACCGGCAGGAGATCGACGCCTTCGCGGCCGAGCTGGTGGACCGCTTCGGGCCGATGCCGGCGGAGGTGGAGAATCTCTTGGAGATCGTGGCGATGAAGCGGCTGTGCCGCGACGCGGGCGTGGAGAAGGTGGAGGCGGGGCCGAAGGGCGCCGTGGTGGCGCTGCGGCAGAACCGCTTCAAGAACCCGGAGAAGCTGATCGGCTACATCCAGCGCAGCCGCGGCGCGATCAAGCTAAGGCCCGACCAGCGCCTGGTGTTCGCCGGCGACTGGCACGACCCCGCGGCGCGGATGAAGGAACTCACGCGCATCCTGGGCGACATGGCGCAAATGGCGGCGTAGCCCCTCAGCCCTCGTCCCGCCCTGCGGGGAGAGGGCTCTTAGCCCTGCGCTTGCGCCTCTTCCGGCTGGCCGCCCTTGGCCACGAGATCGAACACCGGCAGGAAGGCCTCGGGCTCCTGCGCGCCGGAGACCGCGTACTTGCCGTCGAAGATGAAGCAGGGGACGCCGCCGATGCCGAGCTTGCGCGCGAACGCGTCCTCCGCCAGCACCTGATCGAGGTTCTCGTCGCCCGCGAGGTATCGGGCCGCGGCCGCCTCGTCGAGCCCCGCGTCGGCGGCGATGCGCGCGAGCGTCGCCGGGTCGCCGATATCGCGGCCGTCGATGAAATAGGCCTGGAAGAGCGCCGAGACGGTTTC